>JAAIGF010058786.1_pt1 | contig 156161 bp, 129 predicted proteins | sample 6487441 | NCBI WGS metagenome assembly JAAIGF01 (sample SAMN13974129, study PRJNA590717) | phyllosphere metagenome | biome: pepper field; feature: multiple bacterial spot infested pepper fields; material: pepper leaves; isolation source: leaves from pepper fields | host: Capsicum annuum ... | reverse complement strand
TCAGCGTCTGCCCCTTTCTCAACCAACTCGGTCAATGCGATAGTGGGCTTGGTCATCGTGGTTTCTCTGGTGAAGGTTAAGTCCGCAAACTCAACGTTAGCCAAGAACCACGATGACCATCCTCTTTCGCCCGCAGGGCGCCTTCGGCTGGTTCAGTTACACCACTTCCAGGGACACGATCTGTTGGTTGCCTACAGCTCTCGGTGAAACTTCTTAGCCCGCAAGCCCCTATTTATAAGGGTTAAAGAAGGTAACAGTGGACGCCAATGGTGTGGTGCGCAGTTGAGTCTCGGGCAACGCCAGTAGCACCAGTACGAAGGCGGCCCCGGCAATGGCCGCCAGGGTCAGGAACGCGGCATCGTAGCCAGCTGTCTGGACCACCAGCCCGGCGATGCCTGGGCTGAGGGCGGCGCCTAGCCCAAACACGGTTGTCAACGCGCCGAGGCTGACATTGAAACGGCCGGTGCCTTCGGTCAAGTCCTTGACCACTATCGGAAACAAAGCACCGAAGATGCCCGCGCCGATGCCATCGAGCAACTGTACGGCGACCATCCAGAACGGGTTGTCTGACGCCGTGTACAGTACCGCGCGCAGCGGCAGTATGAAAAAGCCGGCCAGCAGGAACGGCTTGCGTCCCCAGCGCTCGGCCTTGGTACCCACCAGTAGCGCCATGGGCACCATCACCAATTGCGCCGCCACGATGCAGGCGCTTGTGAGCGGGGTGGCCAGGTTGAGGTCGGCTTGCGACAGCTTCTGGCTCACCAGTGGCAGCATTGCCGCGTTGGCCAAGTGAAACAGCGCGCAGCACGCTGCGAAGATCAAGAGGGTACGGTTGTGCAGCAGCACCTTGAGCCCTGCAGGGTTGTGATCACCACCTGAACCATGGGTCAGGCCGCGAGCCAACTGGTGGTCGATGGCCGTTGCGGGCACACAGCACACGGCCACGACACTGCCCACAGTCATGGCCGCCATCAGGTAGAACACCACAACCGGGCCGAACAGGTAGGCAAGGCCACCGGCCAGCAATGCCGAGCAGGCATTGCCGGCGTGGTTGAAAGTTTCGTTTCGGCCTACCCGGCGGGTAAAGGCGTTGGGGCCGCTGATGCCTAGCGAGATGGCGGCAATGGCGGGTGCGAACACCGAGCCTGCCAGCGAACCGATCGTCTGGGTCAGGGCCACCCCGCTGAACGACGAAATCCACGGCAGCAGCAGGCAACTGCCCGTCACCAGCACGGCGGCGATCACCAGCACGGCGCGTTTTGCCGTCGTGCGGTCGATCAAGGCCCCTGCCGGCGTCTGTGCCACCAGTGCCGAGATCCCGGCCAGGCTCATCACTAGCCCGATGCTAGCCGGCTGCCACTGATGCACCGCAAGCAGGTAAATGGCGAGGTAGGGCCCTAGGCCGTCACGTACGTCGGCCAGGAAGAAGTTCAGCCAGTCGAGGGCGCAGTTGGGGGCGGCGGGGGCGTTCGGGTGTTCCAAGGATGCAGTCTCAAAAATGTCAGGGGGCGTGCGATTCACAGCCCGCCAATTGCGCAGGCGTGCTTGTGCGCGGGTTACTTTGATCGACAGCGTTGCGTTGAAAGTTCTCCCTTCAGTAATCAGTAAATTTCGGTCATCAGCGGGCAGATAAAGCTGTTTGCTGGCGTGGCAGTGTAGGGCTCCGGCGATGCAACTGTGAAACATTCTTAATGACTGATTAACCAATAATGCAACACCAGCTTCGTTAGGATGCAGGCCCCTTTTTACTGCAGAGAAAGTTCCAATGCTTCGAATGCTGTCCGTTGCTGCCCTCCTGACATCTTCATTGGTCTGCTCGGCGACTCAAGCCGCGCAAGCTGAAACGCAAACACTGACCGTGCTGAGCTCAGGCGGCATCATGGGAGCCATTCGCGAAGTGGCGCCCGCTTACGAGAAGAAGTTTGGGGTGAAGCTGGAGGTTCTTGCTGCGCCTTCCATGGGTGAGACCCCTCAGGCCATCCCTAACAGGCTTGCCCGGGGAGAGCAGGCGGATGTGGTCCTGATGGTGGGAGCTGCACTGGACAAGCTTGTGGCCGGCGGCCAGGTGGACCAAAGCAGCCGTGTCGACCTGGGTAAATCGTTCATTGCCATGGCTGTACGCAAAGGCCAACCCAAGTCAGATATCAGCACCATGCAGGGCTTGCGCACAGTGTTGCTGAACAGCAGCTCTGTCGCTTATTCCGACAGCGCGAGTGGTGTCTATCTGTCGAAGACCCTATTCCCTGGTATGCAGCTTGGCGACCAGTTCAAGGCCAAAGCTCATATGATTCCTGCCGAACCCGTCGGCGCAGTTGTCGCTCGCGGACAGGCGCAGATCGGCTTTCAGCAGCTAAGCGAACTCAAGCCAGTCAAGGGTATCGATATTGTTGGTCTGATCCCGGCCGAAGCGCAGAAAATGACCCTGTATTCCGGTGCCGTTGTCAGCAAGAGCCAGCACCATGCCGCAGCCCAGGCGCTACTCGACTACCTGGCCTCGCCACAAGCTGACGTAGCGATCGAGGACAGCGGTCTGAAGCCATTGGCCCATACCAGCCTTTAACTGCAGCGACCGGCGCCACTTGGCCTCATAACGGTTAACATGCCAGGCACCGGCCCCTATCGTTGAAAGAGAGCTGCATGGAGTTACGTCAACTTCGTTATTTCCTGAGTGTATTGGAGTACGGCAGCCTTGGCAGGGCGGCGGTTGAACTGGGTATTGGTGCTTCTGCATTGAGCCAGCAACTGTCGAAGCTGGAAAGCGAGCTGAGTACCCGGCTTCTGACACGTTCCAGTACCGGCGTCTCGCCGACTGCGGCGGGCCTGGCCTTTGAGTACCACGCGCGTCTGGCCCTGCGCCAGGCGGAGCATGCTGTGATGGCGGCACAAAGCGGCCGTATGAGCGGCTATGCCAGCGTGGGGCTGGCACCGACCACTGCGTCGGTGCTTGGCCTGGCGTTGATCGACAAGATGCGCGAACGCTACCCCGACATCCGGCTGCACCTGGTGGAAATGTTGTCCGGTCATCTGATGAACCAGCTCAATGCCAGGCACCTTGACCTCGCGGTGTTGTTCCAGGCGGATGCGGGGCCACGGCTGGATGTGCGCGCGCTTCTGACGGAGCGGTTGTTCGTACTGGTCCCAGCCGCGCTGGTGCAGGCCGAGTGGGGCGAGTCGCTCACGTTGCAGCAGATCGCCACGCTGCCCTTGGTGATGCCCAGCACGCAACATGGCCTGCGCACGACACTGCGCTCGATTTTCGAGCGGGCCGGGTTGGAAGCCAATATCGTCATGGAAGTCGATGGCCTGTCGCTGTTGATGGATTGTGTTTGTGCCGGTCATGCAGCCACCATTCAGCCCGGCGCCACGGTGGCCCGGGCGCACCAGGCGGGGTTGCGCGTATTTGCCATCGATGAAGCACAGGCACAGCGTCGTAATGTGATGGTCAGCCTGACCGATGACGAGCTTTCTCCAGCCGCGCTGGCAACACGGATCGTGTTGCAGGAAGTCGCACGGGGCCTGGTGGAGCAGGGCCGATGGCCAGGTGCCCGGCTGTTTTGAAGCCGGTAACAGACCCACCCCGGCGCCCCCTTTAGAAAAACTGAAGGCCTCCCCTCGGCGATCGGGTTTCGCGCCCTGCAGCCACTCCTTAAAGTCCCTGGCCACGAGGAGCATCCGAACAATCGGCTCCCCGTGACCTGGAGGCGAAATGATCGATGTGCTAGTCGTTGGAGGGGGCAATGCCGCCCTCTGTGCCGCGTTGATGGCGCGAGAAGCCGGGGCCAGTGTGCTGCTGCTCGAGGCGGCACCACGTGCCTGGCGAGGAGGGAACTCTCAACACACGCGTAACCTGCGGTGCATGCATGATGGCCCGCAGGACGTGCTGGTCGAGGCGTACCCGGAAGAAGAATTCTGGCAAGACTTGCTGAAGGTCACCGGCGGCCAGACCGACGAAAAACTCGCACGCTTGGTGATCCGCGCGTCCTCCAATTGCCGTGGGTGGATGCGCAGCCACGGTGTGCATTTCCAGCCGTCATTGTCCGGTGCGCTGCACACCGCACGAACCAATGCGTTCTTCATGGGCGGCGGCAAGGCGCTGGTCAACGCCTACTACCGTAGTGCCGAAAACCTTGGAGTACAGATCCGCTATGACACGCCTGTAGCTGACATCGAGCTGCGGGACGGGCGCTTCGTTGCGGCTCATGTGCCGGCGCGCGAGGTCGACGGGCAGGCGCTGCCCCCCGAGCGCATCGAGGCGCGCAGTTGTGTGCTGGCCGCCGGTGGTTTCGAGTCGAACCGCCAGTGGTTGCGCGATGCCTGGGGCCAGAACGAGCGTGGGGAGTGGCCTTCGGACAACTTCCTGATCCGAGGGACGCGTTTCAATGACGGCATCTTGTTGCGCCGCATGATAGACCAGGGCGCCGACACAATTGGCGATCCGACACAGGCGCACATGGTGGCGATCGATGCCCGTGCGCCGCTGTACGACGGTGGTATTTGCACACGTATCGATTGTGTGTCGCTGGGTGTGGTGGTCAACCGCGAAGGGCAACGCTTCTATGATGAGGGTGAAGATTTCTGGCCCAAGCGTTATGCCATCTGGGGGCGGCTGGTGGCTCAACAGCCCGGGCAAGTGGGTTTCTCGATCATTGACCAGAAAGCCCTCGGCCGCTTCATGCCGCCGGTTTTTCCCGGTGCAACCGCCGATACTTTGGAGGAGCTGGCCACGCTGCTCGGGGTGCCCGAGCAAGCTTTCGTCGGAACCGTGCTGGCCTACAACCGAGCCTGCCAGGTGGGCACCTTCGATCATACCCGGCTGGACGACTGTCACACCGTGGGCCTGGAACCGGTGAAAAGCCACTGGGCGCGCCCGATTGATACGCCTCCCTACTACGGTTACCCGCTGCGCCCCGGCGTGACCTTCACCTATCTGGGGCTGCGCACCGATGAAACGGCCGCAGTCCATTTCGATGGCCGCCGCAGCCCGAACCTGTTCGTCGCCGGCGAGATGATGGCGGGCAATGTGCTGGGCAAGGGCTACACCGCAGGTGTCGGCATGTCTATCGGCACAGCCTTCGGCCGCATCGCCGGAACCAGCGCCGCTGCGGCGGCAGGTCACGAACACCCAAAACAAGAGAATCGCAATGAGCGCGCAACTGCCTGAGCCACGCCAGCCTGATGCCAACCCTATGGCCCTGGAACTGATCCCGGTATTGAACCTGGAAGAACAAGAAGTGGACCGGCAGATGCGAATCTGCAATGCCTGTCGATACTGTGAGGGCTTTTGCGCCGTGTTTCCGGCGATGACCCGCAGGCTGGAGTTCGGTAAGGCCGACATCCATTATCTGGCCAACCTGTGCCACAACTGCGGCGCCTGCCTGCACGCCTGCCAGTACGCCCAACCCCACGAATTTGCCGTCAACGTCCCGCAGGCGATGGCCAAGGTCCGCGGGCAGACATACGCAGATTACGCGTGGCCAGCCGTTTTTGGACGGCTCTATCGGCACAACGGTACCTATGTCGCTACTGCATTGGCATTGGCTTTGTCGCTGTTCTTGCTGCTGACCTTGTTCCTCAATGGCACGCTATTGCCCGGGCGGTTGGCGGGTAATTTCTATGCGGTGTTTCCGCACAACACGTTGGCGCTGATGTTCGGTAGCGTCTTTGCAGTTGCTGGCCTGGCACTGGCGGTGGCGGTTCGGCGCTTCTGGCGCTCGGTCTCGCCGGCCGAGGCGCTGGCCCAGCCCGCCAAGGGGGCCGTGTTCGAGGCATCGAGTGCAGCATTGACCCTGAAGTATCTGGACGGCGGGCACGGCAAAGGGTGCAACAATGCCGATGATCGCTACACACTCTGGCGCCGGCGTTTCCATCACTTGACCTTCTACGGCTTCCTGTTGTGCTTTGCCGCTACGGTGGTCGCCACCGGGTATCACTATCTGTTGGGGCAGCAGGCGCCGTACCCGCTACTGAGTGCGCCCGTGGTGCTGGGGACTTTGGGCGGGCTTGGCCTGATCATCGGGCCGGCCGGGTTGCTGGCGCTCAACCTGCGCAGGGCGCCCGAACAGGGTGATGCTGCTCAACGCCCCATGGACCGTGCCTTCATCCTGCTTCTGCTGTTGGTCAGTGCCACAGGCCTTGCCTTGCTGGGCCTGCGTGATACCGCTGCGATGGCGATCATGTTGGCGTTGCACCTGGGTGTGGTAATGGCCCTGTTCATCACGTTGCCCTATGGCAAGTTCGCGCATGGCCTGTTCCGAAGCGCGGCACTGCTCAAGTACGCAATCGAAAAGCGCCGGCCCAACGCTTTGGGGCTGGGTGGGGAGTGACATGAGTGCGGCCGTGACTCCCCCTGTGCTGCGTCCAGCCCGAAGCAAGGCATATCGATCAACGGTTGGACCACTTGTCCAGCAGGATCGACACGAACTTTTCCGCCGCTGGCGACAGCGAGGCCCCACGGCGATAGACCAATCCCAAGGTGCGGGTTACCTGGGGTTCGGTCAGCGGTACGCTGACCAGCGTCGGGTGGTCGGCGCTGGGCATTGCCAGGCTGGGCATGGCCGACACGCCCAGTCCGGCCTCTACCATGCCCAGCGAGGTGGACAGGTGCTGAACCTCGTAGAACCACTTGGGTCGCAGGTTCAGCCCGGACAGGGCGTGGTCCAGCAGCATGCGGTTGCCGCTCAGGCGGCCTACGCCGATCAGTCGATAGTCGGCCAGCTCTGTCCAGGTGACGGCCTCACGGTTCGCCAGCTTGTGGTCCCTGCGGCAGGCCAGCACGAAATGCTCCTGGACCAGGGAAACGAACTCGATGTCTGGGTGTTGGCCGCTCATCATGTTGATGCCGAAGTCGGCTTCGCCGCGCAGCACGGCTTCGAGCCCGTCGTTGGCGCTGAGGTCCAGCAAGCGAATGCGAATCTTCGGGTACTGCTCGTTGTAGTCGCGGATGACCGACGGCAGGAAATAAAAGGCCGCGGTCGGAATACAGGCCAGTGTGACCTGGCCGGTCTGTCGCTCGGCAAGTTCGCGGATGCTCAGAATGGAGTCCTCGAAGTCGTCGAGCAGGCGCCTGGCCTTGGGTAGAAAGTCACGCCCCACGCTGGTAAGGCTGACGCGACGGGTAGTGCGTTCCAGCAGGGAGGTGCCCAAACCTTCCTCAAGTTTTTTTATCCGTCTACTCAGCGCGGGTTGCGACAGGTGCAACGCTTCTGCAGCTTCATGAAAACTGCCAAGTTCGGCGATTTTCACGAAAGATCGTATGTCTTGCAGCTCGTATTCCATCTCTAATCGCTCTCAGGCCGTGATGCTTTATTGATGTTTGAACCGGAATAATAACTACGATATTTGCATTGGATTGATTTATCCATCCCTGTCAATCTTGTGCCCACAACATCAATGATGTCCATTGATCAACAAGAGTGCGAAATCATGCAACGAATTCCTTGCGTACTCATGCGCGGTGGCACCTCCAAGGGGCCCTTTTTTCACGCGTGGGACCTGCCTGCCAATGTGGTCGAACGCGACGAATTGCTGATCAACCTGATGGGGTCCGGCCATGAGCTGGAAATCGACGGCATCGGTGGCGGAAGCCCGCAGACCAGCAAAGTAGCAATCGTCAGCCCGTCGCTGCATGCCGACGCCGACGTCGATTACCTGTTCGTTCAGGTCATGGTGGCACAGCGCCGGGTCGATACTGCACCCAACTGCGGCAACATGCTGTGCGCTGTGGGCCCGTTCGCTATCGAGCAAGGGTTGGTCAAAGGCCAGGAAGGCAAGACTCTGGTGCGCATTCGCAACCTCAACACGGGCACGTTCGTCAATTCGCTGGTGGAAACCCCTGGCGGTATCGTGCGCTACGAGGGCCGTACGGCGATCGATGGAGTACCGGGCACTGCCGCCCCGGTGCACCTGACCTTCCTCGATGCGGTTGGCAGCAAGACCGGCAAGTTGTTCCCGACGGGCAACGCCAAGGATGTGATCGACGGTATACCGGTCACCTGTATCGACATGGCCATGCCGATGATGGTGGTCGAGGCCAGTCAGCTGGGTGTTAGCGGCTCGGAAACCCCGGCCGAACTCGATGCCAACAGCGCCCTGCTCGAGCGCCTCGAGGCGTTGCGCCTGAAGGCTGGCAAGGCCATGGGGCTGGGCGATGTCAGCGGCATGGTAATCCCCAAGCCGGTGCTGGTGTCCAAGCCTCGCTATGACGGTACGTTGCAGGTTCGCTACTTCATGCCGCACAACTGCCATCGTGCCTTGGCCATCACCGGTTCGATCGGGCTGGCGACTGCCTGCGTCAGCCCAGGGACGGTGATCGGTGAATTGCTGGGTGAGGGCGCCCAGCAACTGGCTGAGGTGCGTCTGGAACACCCAAGCGGTGGCATTGATGTCGCGCTGTCACGTGGTGGTGCCGACGGCAAGACGATTCAAGCGTCGGTGGTGCGAACCGCTAGACGGCTGTTCTCAGGCTTCGTTTACGCCCCTACATTCCGCAGGTTGGCGGGGTAGGCCCAGGCAAAAGTCCAGACCTTTACATTCGCAACAAGCGCATCCGCACAATTTCAACAATGGGTGATGCCTCATGAGACTCGCCAAATCGCTGTACTTCCAGATCCTCTGCGCCGTCCTGCTGGGCGTAGTGGTCGGTCACTTCTGGGCGCAACAGGCCGTAGCGCTGAAGCCACTGGGTGATGCATTCATCAAGCTGATCAAGATGATGATCGCACCTGTCGTGTTCTGCACCATTGTCACTGGTATTGCAGGGATGACCGACAAGCGCTCGCTGGGGCGCTTGATGAGCAAGACCTTGTTGCTGTTCCTGGTACTGACCGTGATCAGCCTGATGATCGGCCTGGCGGCGGTTTACCTGCTGCGCCCTGGTGTTGGCATGAACATCGATCCGGCCACGCTCAGTACTGCGGGGCTCGGGCAGTATGCCGCGTCTGCAGCGAAGCTCAGCGTGGTCGACTTCTTCATGCATATCATCCCTGATACGTTCATCGGGGCATTCAACAAAGGTGAAGTGCTGCCGGTGCTGTTCATCGCGGTGCTCAGTGGCTTCGCCCTGTCGTCCATGGGCGAGAAGGGCAAGCCGGTACTGAATGTGCTGGAGTCGGCCTCGACCATGGTGTTTCGCATCTTCGGTTACCTGATGCGTTTCGCCCCGATTGGTGCCTTCGGTGCGCTGGCCTTCACCGTCGGCCAGTACGGTGTAACGTCGCTGGGCGCATTGGCCAAGCTGGTCGGCACGCTGTACATCGCTTGTGCGTTCTTCGTGCTGGTGGTGCTCGGCGGTATCTGCCGCGCTCATGGCTTCAGCTTGTGGAAGCTGCTGCGCTATTTCCGCGAGGAATTCCTCGTGGTGCTCGGCACATCCTCCACCGAGCCTGTGTTGCCACGCATGCTGGAGAAACTGGAGAAGCTGGGCTGCAAGAAAGGCGTGGTCGGGCTGGTGCTGCCAACCGGCTATTCCTTCAACCTTGACGGTACGGCCATCTACCTGTCACTGGCGGCCGTGTTCATCGCTCAAGCCTGTAATATCGACCTGACCCTCGGCCAGACGGTGACCATGCTGGCCATCATGCTGCTGTCGTCCAAAGGGGCAGCGGGCGTGACTGGCAGTGGTTTCGTGGCGCTTGCCTCAACCCTGACTGTCATTCACGACATTCCGTTGGCAGGGCTTGCCTTGCTGATCGGCATCGACCGCTTCATGTCCGAAGCGCGTGCCCTCACCAGCCTGGCCAGCAATGCCGTAGCCACTGTGGTTATTTCGCTGTCGGAGAATGCCTGCGAGCGGGAAACCTTGCTGCGCCGCCTTAATGGTACTCCGGTCGAAACAGACGAAGTGGAGACTGCGCGGGACTGGTCTGCCGAGCCTCGGCATCACAGCTGAAAGCCTCTTCCACCTTCCATAGTTGACTTAAAATCCCACTCGACATCCTGGTGATGCCGAGTGGGGTAGGGGGCCGTTTACCTTGAAGACGGCCGCAATAAAATAAAAACAAGAGATAAGACCATGCTCGCACTCCTGGGCCTGATCATGGTGGTGACGTTCACCTACCTGATCATGAGCAAACGCCTGTCGCCAATCGTTGCACTTACAGTGGTACCCATTGTCTTCGCGCTGATCGGTGGTTTTGCCCCCGAACTGGGCAAGATGATGCTTGATGGATTGAAGATGGTAGCGCCCTCAGCAGCCTTGTTGCTGTTTGCCATCTTGTTCTTCGGCCTGATGATCGATGCCGGTCTGTTCGACCCATTGATCCGCAAGATTCTGAAGCGCGTCAATGGCGACCCGATCAAGATCGCCATCGGCACTGCACTGTTGTCGTTGCTGGTGGCGCTGGATGGTGACGGCACCACTACCTACATGATTACGTGTGCGGCCATGCTGCCGTTGTACAAGCGTATTGGCATGAACCCGATGATCCTGGCCACGGTGTCCATGCTGTCGCTTAGCATCATGAGTGGCATGAGTCCCTGGGGCGGGCCGGCTACCCGGGCCATTGCCGCGCTTGGGCTGGATGCCACCGAGTACTTCATTCCGATGTTGCCGACCGTGATCGGTGGTGCAATCTGGGTGGTGTTCACGGCCTATCTGCTTGGCCGTGCCGAACGCCGACGTATCGGCAACATCGCCCTGGAGTCTGGGGGTGGCAACTGCTACATCAAGGAAATCCTCGGCGACAACCCGCACAAGCGCCCACGGCTGGCCTATGTGAACCTGGTGCTGGTGATTGCCGTAATGACTGCGCTGGTGCTGGGGCTGATGCACGCCGCCATCCTGTTCATGATTGGTTTCGTCGCCGCCTTGATGATCAACTACCCGCAGCTGGATGTGCAAAAGGAGCGCATCCTGGCGCATTCGGGCAATGCCATGACTGTAGTTCTGCTGGTGTTTGCCGCTGGTATCTTCGCTGGGATCTTCTCGGGCACCAAAATGGTCGACGCCCTGGCACAAACCCTGGTTGACTGGATTCCCGAAGCATGGAGCCACTGGTTCCCGCTGGTAGTGGCACTGACCAGCATGCCGCTGACTTTCGTATTGTCCAACGACGCCTACTACTTTGGCGTGGTACCCATCCTTGCCAACGCAGCTGCCGCCTACGGCATCGACCCGATTGAAATCGCCCGGGCTTCGGTGCTGGGGCAGCCGGTTCACTTGATGAGCCCGCTGGTGGCCTCGACCTTGTTGCTGGTTGGCATGGTCGATCGCGACATCGGCGACTTCCAGAAGGCCACCGTGAAATGGGCTGTGCTGACATCGCTGGTCATCACTGCCCTGGCACTGGTCACGGGAGCCTTGTCCTTCTTCGTCTGATTTGCACCGGGCGCCAGCTGGCGCCCACCTCATCCAAGAACAACAATAGAGTACCGATCATGTCCCAAGCTGTTTTCCGTGCGGCCACCTGTGGCCTGCTCTGCGGCTGCATGCCTGTGGCCGGCGCTGCCGGGTTCATTGACGATAGCAAGCTCAAACTGCAGCTGCGCAACGTCTACTTCAACGAAAACTTCCGCGATGAACAGGGCATGAGTCCCCGCGCTGCCGCCAACGCCAAGAGTGAGCGGGTGGAGTGGGCACAGGGTTTCTTGCTCGACTACCAATCAGGGTTCACTCAAGGCCCGCTGGGTCTGGGGCTCGACGCCCTGGGGCTGGTAGGCGTGCGGCTGGATTCGGGCCGCGGCCGCAGCGGTACCGGCTTGCTGCCGGTGCATGACGATGGCCGTGCCGCGGACGAATTTGCCAGTGCCGGGGTGACGGCCAAGGCGCGACTGGGGCAGACCGTAGTCAAGCATGGCACCTTGCTGCCCAAGACGCCGGTGCTGGTCTACAACGATGCGCGGTTGTTGCCGCAAACGTACCAAGGTACGCAACTGACCAGTACCGATATCGACGGCCTGGCCCTGACTGCCGGCCATCTGGACCGCTTCAAGCAACGGGACTCCTCCGACAGTACGGGTCTGTACCTGGATGGCTACGGTGGCGGCGAGTCTGGCGATTTCAGCTTTGCCGGCGCCGACTATGCCGTCAGCAAGCAGCTGCGCCTTAGCTATTACCATGGCCAACTCGAACATTTCTACCGCCAGGACTATGCCGGCTTGGTGCACGACCTGCCGTTGGCTGGCGGTGTGCTCACCACTGACCTGCGCTACTTCAAAAGCCGCGACAGTGGAGCTGCCTACGGTGGCGAGATCGACAATGACATGTTCAGCGGGCAGCTGTCGTATAGCCACTCCGGGCACACCGTCGGTGCCGGTTACCAGGTACTCGACGGCAAAGCTGGGTTGCCCTATATCAGCGGCGCCACGGTCTATTCGTTCAGTAACGTCGGCATTGGCAAGTTCATCGAAGAAGAAGAGAAAACCTGGATGGGGAGCTATGCCTACAATTTTGCAGCGGCCGGCGTCCCCGGGCTCACCTTCATGGCGCGTTATCTCAGCGGGGACAACGGTCGCTCCGCTGACGCTGGGCTCAGCGAATGGGAGCGTGACATGGAGCTTGCATACGTAGTGCAATCCGGGCCCGTAAAAGGGCTGGGCGTGAAACTGCGCAACTACGTGTACCGCTCCGATTTTTCCCGCGGCCGCGACAGTAACCGGCTTTATCTGACCTACGATATTGCGCTTTGGTAACGGCGTGATCAGCTAAACCTTGGCGCGGTCGTCATGCAGGCGATTGCGCCCTGCCTGCTTGGCCTTGTACAGCGCTTGGTCGGCGCTTTCCAGGAGTGCTGACGCGCTGTTGAGGGCCACGCCATCGGAGCAGGCGATGCCGATACTGACGGTTACGTACCCGAAAGGGCTAGCTTTGTGGGGCATGGCTTGCAAGGCCAAGCGTTGCAGAATCAGCCTGGCTACGACGGCCGCTCCGTTGTAGTCGGTATCGGGCAGGATCACCGCCATTTCTTCCCCGCCGTAACGGGCCAGCAGATCGCTCGGGCGTCGGATACAGGAAGACAGCAGGTGAGCCATCTGTTGCAGGCAGGCATCGCCCGCCGGGTGCCCATAGGTATCGTTGTAGCGTTTGAAGTGGTCGATATCGATCATCAGCAGAGCCAATGTGGTGCCGTTTCGCTGGGCTCTGCGGATCTCCTGGGCCAGTGCCTCGTCAAAACAGCGGCGGTTGGCAAGGCCGGTCAGCGCATCATGCATCGCCTGGCGCTCGAGCTGCTGGTTACTTTCCTGCAACTGCTGCTGTGTCAGTCGAAGTTCGCATTCAGCGGCGCTTCGCCGGCTCATGGCGCGTATCAGCAGCCAACCAATAGCTCCGGTCAGAGTGAGCAGTGCGGCAACTACCAGTGACGACAGCAGTGCCTCGAGCCGCCAGGCGGCGAGCGCTTCCTGTTTGCCCAGTGCGACTGTTGTCACCAAGGGAAGCTTGTCGCTTTTGCGAAATGCATACAGGCGCTCGACACCGTCCAGGCTGGAAGTGAAGGAGGCAGTGCCCACTGATTGGTCTACAAGGTACTTGGTGTAGATCGGCGACTTGGAAAAGTTGCGCTCCATGTCCTGCTCCCGAAATGGGTAGCGCACCAACATGGAGCCGTCAGTGAAAGACAACCCGATAGCACCGTCATGACCAACGTCCAATTTGCCGAAAAGCTGCAGGAAGTTCTCCACACCGAGCGTCACGGCAACAACCCCTGCGAAGTCACCATACTCATCGTTGAAGCGCCGGCTGATGGTGATCACCCATTCCTGGTTGAAGCGGCTGCGGATGGGCAGGCCGATGAAGGGGTCGCGGGATAGGTCGTCACGGTGGTGTATGAAAAACGCGCGGTCGCTGCTGTTGGCACCGACGGGGGTTGGGCGGTTGGATGACATCAGCCAGTGACCATCCTTGGCGTAAAGCGTGACGCCACTCATGGGCGGCATCAGGGCTTGCTGACGCTTGACCAGTTGGCCCAGGCGTTCGATCTGTGCAGGCCCGGCTCCCTCGGTTTCCAGGCGCTCCACCATGCCGAGCAGCAGCAATGAGCTTTGCCGGACGATACCTTCTGAATAGGTGGACAGTGCCTGGGCCAGGTTGAGGCCGTGAACGTTGATTTCTTCCAGCGCACGCTCACGTGAAGCCATGACCTTCCAAAGTGTTAGCGAGGCGAGCGAGACACCGATGATCGATAGCAACAGCACAACAAGATGGATGTCACGCTTCACGACAATACCTGATCGAGAATCCGGTTTCTCATGCGGGCTGTGCGTGTACGCACAATCCAGATCCAGCAAACATTAATAAGCCAGCCAGTCTGAGGGGAGGCCTGGCGCCTTTCTCCAAATACCGATAGCCCTTGAACGGCGTTTACTGGCCAAGCGGTCAGCAGGTAACCAACGGGTTCATAGGCGAAATATAGCATCTGGATTGCCAGAATGTCCGACAGAAATCATACGAGGACGTCGAAGTCTTTCGACGACTCATGATGTCACCTCTCTACAGAGTCTTTATAAATAGGGCTACTGGTAACTGGGCAGTCAACCCTTCACATAGCGTATGGTCCTCTTCAAAGCCTGTAGCATGTCCGGGTGCGTGAACTGATACTTACGTTCCAGTTGCTTGCTTTTGTTCATGTCAAAGCGCTGCGTCTGGATAAAATTCAATGACTCTGCGCTGATTGCGAGCCGGGCGGCCAGTCCGGGAATCTTCAAAAGCCCCTTGAGCAAACCTATTGGTATAGGGTGACGGGGTGGCTTGACCTGTAGGGTTTCTGCCAACTGCCTGAGCATTTCCTGAAGGTTTGGCGTGTCCTCATAGAGCGCCAGCACCTGCTGATTGGCCATCGACGGGTCGAAGGCCGTGCAGGTGATCATCTTCACCAGGTAATCGACGCTCACCAATGGCAACCAGTGTTTGCGGGAGCCGGGGACTGCTTTGAACTGGCCCTGGGCCAAATTCCGGATGAGGTCGGCAAAAGGTTGCCCTTCGGGGATATGCCCGCTCTCGCTGTGCCCGCACACCGTAGCGGGATGAACGATCGTGTAGTCTGCGTCCGCTTCCTGCATGTAGCGGATGACTTCGAAATGTGCCTCAAGCTTGCTGCCTTCATAGCCACCTGCGCGGCGGTACACGGCAGGCCAGTTCGTGTCTTCAGGGCGTTGGATATCCACCCCGATATGTGCGAGGTGGGCAAGGTTTTGCAGCATGAAGCCGCCTACCATCAGCAATCGGCTATGCTGGCTCGCCGCAAGCCTGGCCACTCTCAGGGCACCTTGCACATTGATTGCCCGGGCGCGCTCCATGGTCAGCCCCCAAGTGAACTGTGCCGCGAGGTGGAATACCACAGTTGCCGAAGACACACGTTTCCGGTCTGCCTTGCTGAGCCCAAGCCCGTCCCTGCTGATATCGCCTTCGACAGCCTGGATATACGCAGGCTCGCCTCCCAGTTGCTTTACCTGCGCTTTGAGGCTTTCGATGTTCTCGACGTTGCGCATCAGCACCCAGGTTTTGTGCCCTTCCGCGGTCAGGTGGGCCAGCAAATGTTGGCCCACAAAGCCGCTCCCGCCTGTGACGAAGCATTCCGTGTTCATGCCTGCACCCCTTGTTTGAATGATGGCTGCAGGCTACGGTGTAGAGCGTACTCTACAGTCAAGGGGTTTTTACCGTGAATATTGGAGAGCTGGAACGTCGAAGTGGAGTCGGCCGCCATGCATTGCGCTATTACGAGCAGCTCGGCCTTATTGTGGCTCACCGGCAAGCCAACAACTATCGCAGTTATAGCGAGCAGGCAGTGCTTGATCTGGCCTTTATTCAAGGGGCCCAGAGCGGTGGTTTTTCTTTGTCGGAAATTGGCGAAATACTTGCCGCCAGGCGGGGCAATAAGATCGATTGCGCCCAAGGCGCCTTCCTTGTTGCCAGCAAGATGGCCGACATTCAAGCGAAGATCACTACGCTGCAAGCCGCCTATGTTTATCTGAACGAGGAACGCGAGAGACTTGAAGCCAGCGCCTTAGCTAACGGGCTGACACTTGTTCCTGTGCCGGGAAGTGGTGTAGCTGAACGGGTCGACAGCATCTTGAAGGCCACAGCATAAGCTGCACGTGGCCTTGTAGGCGAAAGGGCCGCCAGGCAGCCCCGTCACCACAATGATCACTTGATCAGCGGCACGCCACTCAGTTTCTGCAACGCGTCAAAGTCGATATCGGCACAAATCTCGATCACTTTCAGCCCTTCAGCCGTCACTTCCAGCACAGCCAGGTCGGTATAGATGCGGCTGACGCAACCAATACCGGTCAGCGGGTAGGTGCACTCTGGCACCAGCTTGCTCTCGCCGGTCTTGGTCAGGTGGTCCATCATCACGAATACCTGGCGGGCGCCGGTGGCCAGGTCCATCGCGCCGCCGACGGCCGGGATCGAGCCTTCGGCACCGGTGTGCCAGTTGGCCAGGTCACCTTTTACCGACACCTGGAAGGCGCCGAGTACAGCGATGTCCAGGTGGCCGCCGCGCATCATCGAGAACGAGTCGGCATGGTGGAAGAAGGCACCACCGGTCAGCAGGGTCACGTGCTGCTTGCCGGCATTGATCAGGTCATCGTCTTCCTCGCCCGGCGCCGGGCTTGGGCCCATGCCCAGCAGGCCGTTCTCGCTGTGCAGGAACACTTCCTTGTCGCCCAGGTAGTTGGCTACCAGGGTCGGTGCACCAATGCCCAGGTTCACGTATGCGCCTTCCTGGATGTCTGCGGCCACGCGTTGGGCCATCTCGGTGCGGGAGAGCTTTTTGGTGATGGTCATGGCAGGCCTCAGACAGCTTTGGCAATCGAAGAAGCGGCGGCACCGGTAACGGCCACCACACGCTGGACGAAGATACCCGGGGTAATGATGTGTTCCGGGTCCAGTTCACCGAGTTCGACAACCTGGTCGACCTGGGCGATGGCGGTCTTGGCGGCCATCGCCATGATCGGGCCGAAGTTGCGGGCGGCCTTGCGGTAGGTCAGGTTGCCCCAACGGTCGCCCTTGTGTGCCTTGATCAGTGCGAAGTCGGCGTGCAGTGGCATTTCCAGCACGTACTGGCGGCCGTCGATTTCGCGGGTTTCCTTGCCTTCGGCCAGCAGGGTGCCGTAACCGGTCGGCGAGAAGAACGCCCCAATGCCGGAACCTGCCGCACGAATGCGTTCGGCCAGGTTACCTTGCGGCACCACTTCCAGCTCGATCTTGCCGGCACGGTACAGTTCATCGAACACATACGAGTCGGACTGACGCGGGAACGAGCAGATCACCTTGCGCACGCTACCCGCCATGAGCAGGGCGGCCAGGCCGATCTCACCGTTACCGGCGTTGTTGCTGATGATGGTCAGGTCGCGGGCACCGGTTGCGATCAGGCCATCGATCAGCTCGGACGGCATGCCGGCAGTGCCGAAGCCACCAACCATGATGGTGGATCCGTCGGTGATCCCTTCCACCGCGCTGGCGATGGACTCAAATGTTTTATTGATCAAGGCGAGCTCCTGGTTGTTCCTGGAGTTGTGGTTGTCGGGCTGGCCGGAGCGCGTGAAGCGATGGGGCCTGTCAGCACGTGAAAATGCTTGCTGACTTTCGCTATAGCGTGCCGCAAGATAGGGCAACAGTAGAGAGGGTTTGGCGGAATTTGTGCGATTATCGAACTGTTGTGCGATGTGCGAGCAGTTCTGGCGGCTATTTTTCAAACTCGCGCCAAACCCGTCATGACTCCAGTATTGCCCTTTGATGGTGCGTCGCTGGGCCTGCGCCTGGTGCTTCTGCACCGTTGAAGGGCAGTAAAAAAAGCCCGCCGTTGCCCATCAACCCCCGTGCATGCCGTTGGCGTGCGACTTGCTATCAAATTGCCATTCGATGTCGCGTATGGTGAAGATAATGTCGCTTTCCAGTGGTTCGATGCAGTTGTCCCCGAGCGAGAAGGGTTGGCTGCCCTGGTTCGGAAAAACCGGTAAGTTCAGTATGGGCTGGGCATGCCACCTGAACAGGGCAAGCTATCCGCAAATCGAACAAACCTTTGAGGCCATCGCTCAAACCCGCGTGCGCTTGCTGCATGAGTGGGCGCGCGAGCAGTGGGAGCACCTGGCTGAGCTGGCGGAGCAGTTGGCGCCTGGCTTCGGCCAATCCGGTAACACGCTGCTGCAGGACAAACTGGCCCAGGCCGAAGACTTTTCCGAGCTGTTCGCCGTCGATGCCGGCGGCAACGTCATCGCCTCGACCTGGCCACAGCGTGGTACGCCGCGTATCGAGCACACAGCTGCGCTGGCCCAAGGGCTGAAAGCACCCTTCCTGCACGGCCCCTACAGTGACCCGTTGACCCTGCGCATTGGCCCGTCTTCGTCGCGCTTCCACGATGAAGTGACGTTGATGTTCTACCAGCCGATAAAAGCGGATGGCAAAGTCCTTGGCTGCCTGTGCGGCCGGGTACCCAACGATGTGCTAGGCGACCTGATCCAGCGCGAGGCGGGGCATATCTTTGCCGAGTCGGGCGACAACTACCTGTTCATGGCGCAGTCGCGCTTCGACACGACGATCCTGCCTGGCACTGCGTTGTCGCGCTCGCGTTTCGAGGACGCCACCTTCACTCATGGCGAGAACCTGAAAAGCGGCGTGCACACGCCCTGGGCCACCGTACAGGTGCAACGGCACACCGAGCTGGAGCTGCGCTTTACCGACCCCTCAACCCGCGAACTGCACCCGGGTGTACGCGAAACCATCCGCTGTGGCGCCAACCTGTTCGTCACTTACCCCGGCTATTCCGACTATCGCCATGTGCCGGTGGTGGGCAAAGGCGTCACCTTCCAGCTGCCGGGCTCGCCGGACAGATGGGGCATGATGTGCGAGGCCGACCTAGAGGAGGTGTATCGCCGCCGCTCGCTGAGCTATGGCTTGATGAAACCTTATGTGGCGACCATGGCGGGCCTGTTCGGCTGCAATTACCTGGTGCAGCATTATGCCGGCTTGCCGCAGGGCCTGAACGATGCCATCGAGGCCTTGAGCATGCTTGCCGCCACGCTGTTGTTCGGCGTGTTCGGCCCACGGCGGCTGGCTGCGCGGCTGAACGGCATGAGCGGCGTGTTGCGCACCATCGCCGAGGGCGAGGGCAACCTGCGTCAACGCCTGGACACCAGCATCCTGGGCAACGACGAGAGCGGTGACATGGCGCGCTGGATCAACAGCTTCATCGACCGCCTGGATGCGGTGGTCGGGCAGGTGGTCAAGGCCAGCCGCACGGTCGGCGCCACCAACCAGATGATGCTTGGGCGAAGCCAGGACGCCAGCGTCAGCTCTGCCGATGTGGCCGATGCGGTGCATCAGATGATGATCATCATGGAAGAACAGCTGGGCGAGTTGCAGCAGGCCTCGGTCAGCGCCGAGCAGATGAAACAGGCCATGGATGAAGTGGTCTGCCGTGCCCGCGAGCAGTTCCTGGCGGTGCAGGCCGGTACCCAGTCGATCCGCGATGTGGTGGCGCGTTCGTCGTCCAGTGTGCAGCGCCTTGACAGCCGCATGGTCGAGATCGACAACATCACCGGGCTGATCAGCGATATCACCAACCAGACCAACCTGCTGGCGCTCAACGCCGCCATCGAGGCTGCGCGGGCCGGGGAGCATGGCCGTGGCTTCGCGGTGGTGGCCGACGAGGTGCGCAGCCTGGCGGCACGCACCTCGCGGGCCGCTGACGACATTCGCCACATGGTCGAGAGCTTGCAGGGCGAAACCCGGCAGGCGGTCAATTTCATGGAGCAGGGTGTACAGAACGTGGACGACAGTTTGCGCCTGGCCGAGGACGCCTCGTCAGAGAACGTGCAGTTGCACCAGGCAGTGGAAGGCATGTTCGCGATCATTCAGCAACTCAACCGGCGCAGTGTGGAGTACGGCAAGACCATCGAGCAGGTGAACCAGTCTTCCAGCGAAATGCGCCAGACCGCCGGTGTGCTGCAAAGCAGTGCGCAGAAGGTGAGGGTGGATGCTGGCAAGTTGCAGAAGCTGGTGGGGCAGTTTGAAATCAGCGATGATGGCGTACGGGGTGCTGCCGCCTGAGCGAGGGTGTGGGGGCGGTCGCCCGGCACGATAATCCTGTACACCCGATAAAAGCACACCCAGCCCTGTTCGAAAAATTGAGCCTGGCAGGCATTCAGACGTCGTGGGGATTGGCCTGTTACCCGCGCGTTTGGAGCCACCTGCAAGCAAAGCTCAAGCACGGCTCAGAAGGGCCGAGGCTGCACCTGCATTCTTGATGGTTTGCAGCACTATTTCTGAACGTATGTCGGTGACCCCATTGGTTCGATTGAGGCGGCTGACAATAAATTCGGAGAAGTGCTTCAGGTTGCGCGCCTGCACTTTCAATACGTAGTTGCTATTGCCCGTGACGATCCAGGCTTTGACCACCTCCGGCCAGCCGTTGACCTGCTCGACGAAGCGTTCGTGCCAGCCATCTTCATTCTGTCGCATGGACACGTGTACCAGGGCCTCCAGTTCAACGCCAAGCTTTTCCGCATCCAGGACAGGGCGGTAACCGAGGATGACGCCCTGTTCTTCCAGCAGGCGTAGTCGGCGCAGGCACGCAGAGGGTGACAGCGCGACCTTTTCTGCGAGCTCCTGATTACTGATGCGCCCGTCCTGCTGCAGACACAGCAAAATCCTTACATCGATTGTGTCCAGACGTGCCTGCATAAAATTCTCCATATCTTGGCTGTATTCGTATTTTCTACGAAAAACTGACGCTCCTACAATCGATATTGCACGAAAATGCCGTCGAAAATACCTCATGATTTTCCCAGTTCGTTAGGGGAAATCGCATGTTCGAAAAGACGCTTCTGTGGGATATCAGTCCGCCGTTGGACATCCACACGCCGGTGTGGCCGGGTGATACGCCGTTTCAAGAGGCGCGTTGCTGGCAGATTGATGAGCACTGCCCTGTCAACGTGGGCCGCATCACACTTTCTCCCCACACTGGGGCTCATGCCGACGCGCCGCTGCATTACAGCGCGCAGGGCCTGGCGATTGGTGCCGTCTCGCTGGAACCCTACCTCGGCCAATGCCGGGTGATCGACTGCACGCACGTTGGCGCAACCGTGCGCGTGCACGACATTGCCTCGGCACTGCACGGGATGCCCCGCCGAGTGTTGCTGCGCACCTTCAGAAAAGCCCCTGTCAGAGAGTGGCCGAGCAACTTTGCGGCCATTGCCCCAGAGTTGATTCACGCACTGGCTGATGCCGGAGCCTTGTTGGTCGGTGTGGACACCCCGTCACTGGACCCGCAGTCAAGCAAGACACTGGATGCGCACATGGCAGTTGCCAACCGTGGCATGGCAATCCTTGAAGGGCTGGTGTTGGACGACGTGCCGGTCGGTGACTACGAGCTGATAGCGCTCCCTCTGAAATTTACCCACCTCGACGCAAGCCCGGTTCGGGCCGTGCTGCGTCGCCTTGCTTGTGACTGAATGGAAAACAATATGAACAATCGGGAACACTACATCGCAATGGATCGCGCAGACCCTCTGGCGCGTTTTCATGCCCAGTTCAGCCTTCCGGAAAACATCATCTATCTGGACGGCAACTCCCTGGGGGCCAGGCCCGTCGCAGCGCTTGAGCGGGCGCGCAAGGTCGTCGCAGAGGAGTGGGGCCAAGGGCTCATCGGTAGCTGGAACGAAGCCGGTTGGCGTGGGCTGCCGGATAAGCTGGGCGACAAACTGGCCTGGCTGATCGGCGCCAACAAAGGCGAAGTCGTGGTAACCGACACCACCTCCATCAACCTGTTCAAAGTGCTGGCCGCCGCCTTGGCGGTGCAGGCCGATCGAGACCCGTCGCGCAAGGTCATTGTCACCGAGCGCAGCAACTTCCCTACCGATATCTACATTGCCCAAGGGCTCGCGGGCTTGCTCGACGACGGTTACCAGTTGCGCCTGATTGATAGCCCGGAGCAGCTGCCAGCAGCGATCCAGACTGATACCGCGGTGGTCATGATCACTCAGGTGAACTACAAGACCGGCTACTTGCACGACATGCAGGAAGTGACGGCGCTGGCCCATGAATGTGGCGCGTTGACCGTGTGGGACCTTTGTCATTCTGCGGGGGCGGTGCCCATCGACCTTAATGCGGCCAACGCGGATTACGCCGTTGGCTGTACCTACAAATACCTTAACGGTGGGCCGGGCTCGCCTGCCTTCGTCTGGGTATCTGCGGCGTTGCAGGACGCCGTATCGCAACCGTTGTCGGGGTGGTGGGGGCACGCACGGCAGTTCCAGATGGAGCCAAGCTACGAAGCTGCCCAGGGGGTAAACCGCTTCCTGTGCGGCACCCAGCCCATTACATCCATGGCACTGATCGAGTGCGGCCTGGACATCTTCGCCCAGACCGACATGCAAGCCCTGCGAAGCAAATCCCTGGCCCTGACCGACCTGTTCATTCAGTTGGTGCAGGAACGGTGTGCGGGGTATCCGCTCACACTGGTGACGCCACTCGACCATGGTCACCGTGGCAGCCATGTGAGCTTCGAGCACCCGCAAGGCTACGCGGTGATGCAAGCGCTGATCGAAAAAGGCGTAGTGGGTGACTATCGCGAACCGCGCATCATGCGTTTCGGCTTCACCCCTCTCTATACCCGCTTTGTCGATGTGTGGGACGCCGTAGAGGTGTTGTATTCGGTGCTGGCCACAGAGTCGTGGAATGACAAGAAATACATGACCCGTAAAAAAGTCACGTGAGAAAAACCACTGAGCGCCATGGGGCATGCCGGTCATGTTCATGGCGTTACGGCCAACGGCTATTACAACGACAATATACCGAGGCGAGCAATGCAGGAAGAAAACAGCTTTGCGGCAATTTCAAACCGTGAGCAGGGTTTGAAACCACACCTCACACCCGCGCAAATGAGCATGATCGCAATCGGTGGCGCGATAGGCACCGGCCTGTTCATGGGCAGTGGTTATGCGATCAGTTATGCAGGCCCGGGGGTATTGATCAGCTACGGCCTGGGTGCTGTCATCGCTTTGTTGCTGATGGGCTGCCTGGCGGAAATGACCATCGCGCATCCCACATCGGGTTCATTTGGCGCTTACGCCGAGTTCTACCTCGGCCCTCTGGCAGGTTTCCTGGTGCGTTATGCGTATTGGGCGGCGATCGTACTTGCCATTGGCACCGAAGTGACGGCAATCGCCCTGTACATGCAGTACTGGTTCGCCAACGTGCCGGGGTGGATATGGATGGTCTCGTTCTCGGCCTTGCTGATTGCTACCAATGCGATAAGCGTCAAGGCGTTCGGGCATTTTGAATACCTGTTTTCCACGGTAAAGATTGCCGCGATTCTGGGCTTCATTCTGCTTGCGGCCTGGTTGGTATTTGGCGGGAGCAAGCCCGAATACGGTTTTCACAACTATGTCGTTCACGGCGGCTTTTTGCCAAATGGCTGGGGTGGGGTATGGGTTGCGCTGATTGTTGCAATATTCAGTTATATGAGTATTGAAACCATTGCTGTCGCAGCCGGCGAGGCGGAAGAACCGAAAACAGCAGTCAAATACGCCTTCAAGGTGACCATGGCCCGGCTACTGTTCTTCTACATCATTACCCTGGCGTTGATCCTGGCGCTCACGCCCTGGGATGTTGCCGCAAACGCCAGTCAAAGCCCCTTTGTCACAGTCATGAACCAGTTAGGCATTCCAGCGGCCACGGGGATCATCAACTTTGTCGTGCTGGTGGCCGCCCTGTCGGCCATGAACAGTCAGTTGTATACCGCTACCCGCATGATGTTCAGCCTGTCCAGGGCGGGCCATGCGCCGGAACGATTGGGGGAGCTGAACAAGCGCGGTGTGCCGATGAAAGCATTGTTGTTGTCGTGCGCGGGCATCGCGGTGGCTACCTCGATCTACCTGATGTTTCCGGAACAGTCGTTCATGCTCATGATGTCCGTTGCGATATTCGGCGCAATTTTCACTTGGATGATGATATTCGTGACGCACTTGAGTTTTCGCCGCCATACGGTAGTGCATGGCATCAGGCTCGATTTCAGGATGTGGGGTTACCCGTGGGGAACGTTGCTCGGCGGTGCGCTGACGTTTGCTGTTCTGTTGACGACAGCATTTGTCCCGCGTTTCAGCATGACGCTGTCGTTTGGTTTGCCGTTCCTGGTCCTGCTAACCCTCTGTTACTACCTGTTCTTCAAGCCCAAGCAAAACGCCACGGCACGGCAGGGGCGTTTAAACCCGCCAATGGCACACGCTAACGAATCAGAATAATTCAGCGTCAACCTGCCGCAACGGGTGGGTCAAATACCTTATTCAGGAGTTTAAAGCATGAGCAAATGCCCGTTCAGTGGTGCCACCGATTCAGCGGAATGGCATAACGCACAACTTAACTTTTCTAACAACATGAGTTATGGCGATTACCTGGGGCTGGAGAAAATTCTGAGTGCTCAGCACCCACTGTCGAATAACCATAATGAGTTGCTGTTCATCATTCAGCACCAGGCATCCGAACTGTGGATGAACTTGATGTTGCATGAGTTGCGCGCGGCCCGTGAACACGTGAAGCGCGATGAGTTTCAACCCGCGTTCAAAATGCTGGCCAGGGTATCCCGCATATTTGATCAGTTGGTACAGGCGTGGGCTGTCCTGGCCACCATGACGCCCAGTGAGTACGCCGAATTTCGTGAGTCCCTGGGGCAATCGTCAGGCTTCCAGTCTTTCCAGTATCGAGAAATCGAATTTATCCTGGGCAACAGAAGTACGCCGCTGATGAAACCACATGCCCATCGGCCTGAAGTGCTCTCGACGCTTGAAAGCGAACTTCGCGTGCCATCACTGTACGATGAAGCGGTGAAGGCAATGCACCGTCAAGGCCTGACGATCGAGCCCGAGCGGCGCAATTTTGTGAGCGATCAACCTACCGCGTACAACGAATCGGTTGAACACGCGTGGCGATCCGTTTATGCCGACCCCAAAAAATATTGGGACCTGTACCAGTTGGCCGAGAAGTTCATCGACCTTGAGGACTCGCTTCGTCAGTGGCGCTTCCGTCACGTGACCACGGTTGAACGCATCATCGGCTTCAAGATGGGAACAGGCGGGACGGAGGGGGTGGGCTACCTGCGAAAAATGCTGGATAAAGAGCTTTTTCCGGAGCTTTGGCGCTTGCGTACCCACTTGTGATGGATGGGCCGCCCTCAAGGCAAAACGCACTGGGGCGGCAAAGCTGGAACGTAAATGCCCGCACCTCGCGGGCATTTTTTGCTCAGTGCCTGCTCGTAGGTGCATGCCTGGACATTGTCTGGCTAGGCACTTCATCGAACATCTTGCGGTAGTCTGATGAAAACCGGCCCAGGTGCGTAAAGCCCCAGGCGGTTGCGATCTCGGCGACGTTACGATGGTCTTGCTGTTTCAACAGGTCGCGTCGAACACCCAGCAGTCGAACCTGTTTCAAATACGTCATGGGGGCGATACCCAGGTATTTTCGAAAGCTTTCAAACAGCTTGTATCTGGGTATCGCCGCCGCAGCTTCGATATCTTCCAGGCAGATACCGTTACGGCAATTCAGCTCGATGAACGTTTTGGCACGCACCATGTAGCTTGGAATCTTCGGTTGCAAGGCGGCTTCGATTTCACGGCTGTAGTTGCTCGGCTGGGATATCAGCAAGCCCCTGACAATCCACTCGGAATAACCCATGGCAACGTTGGGGTTGGCCAACAGGCCGTCATGGAAGCTCAATTCGGAAAACAGGTTTTTCACCATGCGCCACCACGATCCGGTGCCACCTTCGAGTGCGTCCATCACAGGTGAAAACTTGACCGGGGCCTGAACGGGGCGGTTGAGCAAACCTTCAAGGGTACTGCTCACTGTTTCCACGGGGATGGCGATCTGCAACTTCTTGCAGGTGCCGTCGATGATCAGGTGCTGCTCACCGCCAGGGCCGAGTATCAGCCCTTGGCTTGGGTTCGAGCGTGCTTTCAGGCCATCTACAAAAAGCTCCTGTGACCCCTCGTCAGGCAAGCTGAGGCTATAGCTTTTAAGCGTATTGGCACCTGCAATGTCGATTTGAGTGTCGGTGCCATACTCGAGGCGGCCTAATGTAAGCGTTTCCAGTTTCCTGCCTGTGTGCCTGAATCTCAGGTTTGACGGTTTGCCAACGCGCAGCAAGTGCGGGCCACAGATGCTGGTCATCCAGGCTTGAGCGCCAGAGAGGTCATGCAAGTCTGCGCTGACAGTCTCGTATAAGGTTTTTGCGAACATGACAGAACACTCAGGCTTTCATTATTGTTACCGGATACAAGCAATACACGTTCCAATGAGGCCAAAAAAATCGGATAGAAAACGCTAAATATCGGGATAAGCGGTAAACTTGACGCAGCTGAATGCGCTATTTTCAGCTTTTTTGTGCGCGTGTTTGCGGCTGTCTGGGCATGCGCAAGTTACCGGTTACCCTGATGTTACCGGTGGAAACAAACGCGCAAGATAATAACAAGCGGTTCCATGTGCAGGGCTGGGGCGCACAATGTGGATGTGTATCGTCAACTAAGCGGATAGACCTGTTTGCCGTGGCTTGTGTCTACTAAGCCCCTGTCTACAACAGTGCAAAAGGTCTGGCTATGTCCTCCTACAGAACCACCGCGCAATGGAAAACGTTCATAGAGAGCTGCATTGATTTTCGGCCGGCTGACGGTGTGTATCGCGTTGCAAGAGATGTGTTCACCGACCCGGCATTGTTTGACCTGGAAATGGAACTTATATTTGAAAAAAACTGGATCTACGCGTGCCATGAAAGTGAAATACCCCACAAGCACGACTTCCTGACCCTGCGGGTGGGGCGCCAACCCTTGATCATTACCCGCGATGGCGAGGGTAGCCTGAATGCATTGATCAACGCCTGCCAGCATCGAGGCACAACCCTCACGCGGGTGATGAAAGGTAACCAGTCCACGTTTACCTGCCCCTTCCATGCCTGGTGCTACAAGAGTGATGGGCGCCTGGTCAAGGTGAAAGCACCGGGTGAATACCCCGAAGGCTTTGACAAGGCAACGCGCGGGTTGAAGAAAGGCCGTATCGAAAGTTATAAGGGCTTTGTGTTCGTGAGCCTGGATGTTGAGGCGGCCGATACACTGGAAGAGTACCTCGGGGACGCAAAAGTGTTCTTCGACATGATGGTTGCACAGTCGCCGACCGGTGAGCTGGAAGTGCTGCCCGGCAAGTCTGCGTATACGTACGAGGGCAACTGGAAGCTGCAGAACGAGAATGGCCTCGACGGTTACCACGTAAGCACGGTTCATTATAACTATGTGGCAACGGTGCAGCACCGGCAGCAGGTAAATGCCAGCAAAGGAATGGTGGCAAACGCTACGCTGGATTATTCCAAACTGGGGGCGGGCGATACGGAAACGGATGACGGCTGGTTCGCTTTCGAGAATGGCCATACTGTGCTGTTCAGTGACATGCCAAACCCGGCAGTGAGGCCGGGTTATTCCTCCATCATGCCGCGCCTGGTTGATGAGTACGGTGCTGCCAAGGCGCAGTGGATGATGCACCGGCTGCGCAACCTGAACATTTACCCCAGCATGTTCTTCCTTGATCAGATCAGTTCACAGTTGCGCATCATCCGGCCTGTTGCCTGGAACAAGACTGAAATTCACAGTTTCTGTATTGGCGTAAAAGGTGAGTCCGATGCTGACAGAGAGAACCGCATTCGCCAGTTCGAAGACTTCTTCAACGTGTCTGGCATGGGCACACCGGATGACCTTGTCGAGTTCAAGGAGGCGCAACGTGGGTTTCAGGCCCGCCTGGAACGTTGGAATGATATCTCGCGCGGGGCGGACCGCTGGGTTCGAGGCAGCACGAAAAATGCCGAAGTTCTCGGCATCAGGCCTGCCATGACGGGCGTGGAATTTACCCATGAAGGGCTGTATGTCAATCAGCATTCCAACTGGGCGACATTCATCCTTGCCGGGCTGGAGAAGCGGGCGGGTGTCGAGGAAAACTTGATCGCGCGCGGGGTGTGATATGAAGGCCGAACTGCAATACGAAGTTGAACAGTTTTTCTATCGTATGTCCTCGTTGTGCGACAGTCAGGCATGGGATGAGTACATCAATCTGTTTACCGAAGACAGCGAGTTTCACCTGCCGCAGTGGGACGCGGAGCATGTGTATACCACAGACCCCAGGAAAGCCATGTCGCTGATTTACTACTCGAATCGGGGCGGCCTGGAAGACCGCGTTTTTCGCATCAGGACGGGCAAGGCCGCGTCGACTGTGCCTATGCCCCGCACGCTGCACATGGTCAGCAATATTCAGGTGCATCCATTGAGCCCTGATGAACTGGAGGTGAAACTCAACTGGGCAACGTTCTACCATCGCCTTCAGGTTTCAGAGCATTTCTTCGGCAAGGCTGAGTACCGGCTGTGCAGGGTGGCAGGGGAATGGAAGATTCGCAGGAAATTCGCGCTCCTGTTGAATGACACCATCAATTCGGTTCTCGATTTCTACCATATTTGAAGATGAGCCTGAATATGAACTACAAGGTCGCATTCAGCTTTGCAGACGGCAAGACGTTTTTCTGCATGGCCAGTGCAAGCGAAAGTGTGCTGGACGCCGCATTGCGAAACGGCATCAGGATTCCACTTGATTGCAGGGAAGGGGTGTGCGGCACCTGCCAAGGGCGTTGTGATACTGGCAGCTACAGCCAGGCATATGTTGACGAAGACGCCTTGAGCGAGGACGACCTGGCACAAGGAAAGGTGCTTGCCTGCCAAACCCGGGTCAAATCCGATGCGGCATTTTATTTCGACTTTGACTCATCCCTGTGTTCGGCCGAGCCCACCCGGCAGCTCGACGGAACAGTCATCAGGGTTGACAAGGTTTCGGCAGGTACGGCGGTGCTGCATCTCGACGTGTCGGCGTCCTGCAACGGGGTGGATTACCTGCCGGGGCAGTACGCACGGTTGTTGGTCCCGGGCACCAAGCACTGGCGGTCCTATTCGTTTGCATCAGCGCCCGGTGGCAGCGTGCTGCAGTTTCTCATTCGGCTTCTGCCTGACGGGGCCATGAGCAATTACATCAGGGAACGCTGCGGTGTTGGCAATAGGGTATCCATCGAGGCGCCACTAGGTGCCTTCTATCTCCGTCAAGTGACCAGGCCGCTGATCATGGTTGCCGGTGGCACAGGGCTGTCTGCATTTCTGGGGATGCTGGACCAGATGGCCGCAACACCGCCGGGGCAACGAGTCACGCTGTATTACGGGGTCAGGTATGCGTCCGACCTGTGTGAACTCCACAGGCTTGATGAATTTACGCGGGTAATACCGGGCTTTACCTATCACCTTGTGGTCAGTGAACCAGAGGGTGGCTGGGAAGGTAAGTCAGGGTTCATTGACAAGCACCTGGACGTGGGTGCGATCGCCGAGGTAGATCATGACATCTACCTCTGCGGCCCGCCGCCCATGGTCGAGTCTATCAAGGCATGGCGTGTGGAAAATGATCTGATGAACAGTAACCTTTACTTTGAGAAGTTTACCGAGAGCAATACCTAGGCCCACCGCGTTGCCTGCTTCGCGGGTAAACCCGCTCCTACAAGGGCATGTACAGGCTTTGGGTTCTCGCTATCCCTGTGGGAACGGCTTCAGCCGCTCCACAGGGAACGTGGGTCAACGCAGGTCGCCAACCATCTTCGCCAAGGTCTCCAGCACCGCTCCGGCCAGTGCCTTGGAGCGCGCCCCCGACCACCCGGTTTCGGCATTCGGCGCATCGTCGTGGTCCTTGAACGGCATTTCCAGCGTTAGCGACAGGCAGTCATGCGCCATGCCCACGGCATTGCAGGCCAGCGTCGTGTTCGCCTGCCCGGGCTTGTCACGGGTATAGCCGTGCACGGTCTGGAAGTCGCGGGTCACGTTGCACAGGGTGCTGCGGAACTGCTCTTCGAGTTTTGCCAGCCGTGGCGTGTAGCCCGGGTTGCCCTCGCAGGCCGCAGTGAACACATGCGGGATTTCTTCGTCGCCATGCACGTCGATGAATGCATCCACCCCGTACTGCTTCATCTGCGCCTGGGCGAAGAACACTTCCGGGCTGTACTCGACGCTGGCGTCCTGCCAGGCGCGGTTGAGGTCCTTGCCTTTGAAGTTGGTGCGCAGGTGGCCAAGGAAGGCGCCGTCGGGGTTCATGTTGGGGATCAGGTACAGGTCGGCCTTGGCCAGCAATTGCTGAATCGTCGGGTCGTTGGCCTGCAAGCGGTCGATCACGCCTTCCATGAACCATTCGGCCATGTGCTCGCCCGGGTGCTGCTGGGCAATCAGCCACAGCTTGCGCTTGCCGGCGGCGCCGTCACCGGCGCGCAACAGGGGAATATCGCGCCCCTGTACGCTACGGCCGCTGGCCAGCAATTCGACGCCGGGCAACTGCCGGGCACGTTCGATCAACTGGTTGTGGCGCGCGCGCGGGTAAGGCTCGAAGTAGGCGAACCAGATTTGCGGCTGTTCAGCCTTTACCTCGAAGGACAGTGCGCTGCCGTCGAACTGGCTGGGCACCCGGAACCAGTTTTGCTGGTCGTAGCTGGCCACGGCGTTGTAGCCGCTCCAGGCATTCTTGTAGGAAGAACCGGAGGCGTTGTCGAGGCTGAAGCGATGGACCTCGCCCGGCGTCAGCCCGCTGACCTTGAAATGGAACCACTGGTAATGGTCGCTGTGGGTGTCCGGGCGGATGGCCAGGTGCACCTGGGCCGGGTTGCTGGCGTCCAGCACCTGGATGTTGCCGGAGTCGAAATCGCAGTCGATCTGCAGGGGGGACAGCGTCACGGTCATGGGCCGGGCTCCTTTGCGGGCTTTGTTGTGAGGGGTACTGTACACGCGTTGGCATTGCAAAGTGGCGCTTGGTTTCAGAGCATCCTCGCCAGGAGATGGCATTCCTCCTCGAACCGCCCCCCCGCGCTGATGGGTGCCGACGCACACCCTGTGACAGGGCGCGTAGGTTATTGCCCGCCGTCTGCCCACAGGGTTTCTGTCTACCCTGGGGAGTGTCCCGATGTACCTGTCTTTTTTGCTGTAGTCATTTGCATGGTCGTTACGGCTGGGCCATGGCTCCGGTTTGCGCACATGTGCTGGGGTCGCTGCTGATGACCTTTGCGGGTTTTGCGCTGGCGGGGTTGAACCGATCTAACGCGGCGATCGAGCTGCAGCGGTAGCACCCAAGGGGCAGACATAACTACCGCCGCGACATCGCCCGTTAGGGTGTGAATGGTGCCTTTCCAGAAAGGAAGGCCCAGCATGCCAATCCCCGCAGACTCCATCGATACCTTGATTGCCAGCCAGCTGCCCGCGTGGCTGGCGCAAGCCTCTGCCCCCCGCCTGGTTGAGCTGCATGACTGCCTGCGTGAGCAACAGGCCGTGCAGCAATCACTGAAGGCATTGTTCGGCGGCCTCGTGCCCCTGGATAACTTTGCTGCCCCTTTGCTCCAGAACGCGCTGGCCGAGCAGGGGCTGCATGTGCCGGACGTGCGCACGGCCGTGCTGAACATGCACTTTACCGAGCGTTATCCGACCTCGCGCCCGGAAGCACCGCCGGGGGTTCGCGAGCGCACTTTGCAGCACAGCGTGCTGGCCGCTGCGCTGCACAACTTCAGCGAGGGCGAGACCCGTGCGCTGGGCCTGTCAGATCAAACCCGGCTGCTGGATGCGCAGGGCAATTCCTTGCCCATGACCGCCAGGGCTTTTGCCGGCCTGTGTCGCACGCTGGACCTTGGCGGCAAGTATCAGGCTTACCTCACCACTCAGCTGGCCGTCCCTGGGGAGGCGGGGCAGCATGTGGCCACGCTGCTTGAGCAAGGCCAGCGCCATGCGTTCGAAGCGGCCTTGCGGATGGCTGCCCTCAAGGGCGCTATCGATGAGACCGCGCTGGTGCAATGCCTGGCAGCGATCAGTGCCGTGTCAGGGGTGGTCACGCGGATGCGCCCGAGCAGCGTTCGCGTGCTGGGCAAGCGCGTGCGTGGCGCTGTGGCCTTCGAGCTATACACCGAAGGCCCTGGTGATGGGCAACTGGAAGGCGTTTTGTGCTGGTTACCCGATGACCCGCACGGTGCGATTACATGGCAGGTTTCCTGGGACGCACTGTTTCAGGAGGTAGGCAGGCGGTTTCGAACCCCTGGCTACCGTGAATACTTTCAGCGCTTCATCAGTGAACGTGACCGCGAACGCTACACACTGGCATTGAACCGTGCGATGACGCAGGGGAACTCGCACACCGCCGTGGTGCTGGACGGGCGTCACGAGGTTATCCACGAGCCCGTGTTTCAGTTCATGCGCAAGACGCTGCTCGACACCCTGTTTGACGATGCTCAGGTGCTGGCCGTGCCGACTGCCGTCCAGGATAGCGAGGAGCGTGATCGGCGCTTGCACTTCTTCGCAGGCCTTGGCCTGGACCTGTTGGGGGTGGCCGGCTTCTACGTCCCGGGTCTGGGGTTGCCGCTGCTGGCCATTGCGGCATTGCAGGTGGTGGATGACGTTTATGAAGGCTACCTCGATTGGCAACTGGGGGATCGGCAAGCTGCACTGGAGCATGCCTTCAGTGTCGCCTTGAACGTAACGCAAACCTTGGTAGGTGTCGGTACCGACGTCTTGCTGCGCCGCGCGCCTTTCGTCGATACGCTGGCGCCGGTGCAGACGGCGCAAGAGCGCTATCGGTTGATTGACCCGCAGTTGCAGGGCTACGCGCTGAGCAATGACCACAGTGCCATTGGCCAGTACGCCAACGTCGACGGCAAGGCCCGGATGCGTACCCACCAGGCGGCCTACCAGGTGCTCGGTAACCCGCTTGAGGACGAACTGCACATCCAGCACCCGCAGCGTGACGGGGCTTATGCCCCGAGGCTGCAGCATTTGGGGGCTGGTAGCTGGCGCCATGAGCTGGACACGCCAGGCACATGGCAAGGGGCGATGCTGTTGCGGCGACTGGGCAGTGGGCTGGCCGAGTTGGATGAGCAGACAGCCCGGCAGGTGCTGCAGACCACGGGCTACGGTGAGGACCAGCTTCGCCGTTTGCATGTTGAGGAAGGCCAGGCGCCGGCACGTGTGCTGGATGCTTTGCAGCGCCACCAGTTGCACGTGCGCTACCCCAGGTTGCGGGGGGCAGTGTTCGAACAGCACTTCATTGACGCGCAAAGGGCACCTTCGCCAGCCGAACACGTATTGCTGCGCGATTTCCCGGGCCTGACAGCCCGCGGCGCTGCGCAAATCGTGCACCAGGCAGACGAGTTGCTGGTCGAGCGCATGGTTGAAGGGCAACGCGTACCACTGGCCTTGGCCGAGCAAGCGCGCTGGATGCTCAGAGACAGCCGTGTGGACCGGGCGTGCGCAGGGCTTACCCAGGCCGAAGCGGTCAATGCAGATACTGAGCGGCTGGCGTTCGGGCTGCTGGGGCAGTGTCTGAGCTGGCCCGATACGCTTCGGGTAGAGCTGCATGCGGCGGTTCAGGGCGAATCGCCATTGGCGCGCATGGGCGCTCCGTCCGCCACCGAAATGCGCGTGATCATCAAAGGGCCGCAGGGTTACCTGGCACGGGATGGATCGGGGGCTTCATTGGCGGGGGCCAGTGAGCGTGACAGCCTGATGCAAGCGTTGTTTGCGCAGCTCAGCGACACCCAGCGCCAGGCATTGGGGGAAGGCGGGCAGTCGCCGCAGCAGCTTGCCCAGGCACTGGCGCAGCAGGCCTTTGCGCAACGTGATGGGGTGCCCGCCCTGCTGGGCATGGCGCCAGCACCCGGCAGGGTACGCCCACCGGTACGTCTGGGTGATGGCCGGTTGGGTTACCCGCTCAGCGGGCGGGGCGAAAGCAGTACAGAGGCATTGCGCCAGGCGATCAGGCGGTTGTTCCCGAGTTTCACTGATGCTCAGGTCGAGGAATTCATCGCCTCGGCCGGCCGCCTGGGCATGACACCGTGGCAACGCTACTTCCACTATCAGGACCAGTTGCGCATCCTTGAAACCACGCTGAGCAACTGGCGCCGGGCATCCACCAGCCCGGTGCAGTCCGTGCGTCGGGCCTGGGTGGCGCGGGTGATTCGCCGCGCCTGGCAGCGTCAGAACCGCGATACCCATGGCAACTTCCAGCTGTTCATCCATGGCTGGCGGGTAGGGGCATTGCCTGACCTGCCCGAGGTGCTGGATTTCAGCCATGTCAGGCGCCTGAGCTTGCGCAACATGGGCCTGATCGATATCTAGCCTGGTTTCCTGCAACGCTTCAGCCGGGTGCGTGCCCTGGACCTGCGTGGCAACCTGCTGACGGCGGTGCCTGCAAGTATCGAGCATATGGTCGAACTCAGTGAACTGGACCTTTCCGATAACCACATTGCCCTGACCAGCGAAGGCAGCCAGCATATTGCGGCAATGCACCGCCTGGTGTCCCTTGACCTTCACGACAACCTGCTGGGCCGTGCTCCGGATGTGCGTGCCTTGTTTCGTTTACGCACCCTGAACTTGCGCATGACAGGGCTGCGGGCTTTGCCGGCGGCATTGCTCGAGTCGCCCACGCTGACCCAGATCGACCTGCGGGAAAACGCAATCAGTGAGCTGTCCGACACTGCGCTGCAACTGCTCAGCCGTGATCCACGTCGGGTCTACCTGCATGACAACCCGCTCTCACCGCAAGCAGTCAGGCAACTGCGGGAGTTGCTGGAAGGCGCGTCGGAAGCTGTGATGCCTGTGCGGGAACATGACCAGTCCCTGGAGGATGAGCGCTTGCGCTGGCTGGTAGGTGTGGCGCCCAGCGACACGGCCCGGCGCCTGGCACAATGGAGTAGCCTGGCAGAGGAGGCGGGTGCACAGCATTTGTTCCAGTTCTTTGCCGATTTTTCGCGCTCCCCGGATTTTGTGCGCCAACCGCAGGAAATGTGCCGAAGGGTCTGGAGCATCATCGAGGCCTGTGCGCTGAACGGCGAAGTACGTGAAGCGGTTTTTCAACAGGCCGCCGGCCCACGTAGCTGTGCCGACCAGATGTTGCTGATCCTCAGTTCCCTGGAAGTGCGTACCTTGTCAGCGCAGCGTACAGCAGGGCTTGAAGGTGCCTATGCCATGCGGCCGCTGCTGCAACTGGGGCGTGAGTTGTTTCGCCTGGATCAGGTCAGTCGTATTTCCGGTCGGCATATCCAGCAGGCGCGTGAACGCGACCCCTATACGCCGATCGATGATGTGGAGGTACACCTGGCTTACCGGGTTGGCCTGGCAGACAGTCTTGATTTGCCGGGGCAGCCTTCCAGCATGAACTATGCCCAGTACAGTGGCGTGACCCAGAACGACCTGCAGCTTGCCGAACAGGAGGTGTGGGCTGCCGAGAACCTGGATGCGCTCAGCCGTTCGCTTGCCGAGCGTGAATTCTGGCAACAGTACCTGCAGAGGCTGTATGCCGACTGGTTCGAGGCCATGAACGCGCCATTCCATGAGCGGCTCGAAGCCATTTTCGCTTCGTCTGAGCAGATGGCAGAGCAAGCCATTCGTGATGCGACCGAGAGTGTGCAGGCGGAGCAACTGTTGGCTGAGCGGGCGCTGTACCTGCAATTGACCCGACAGGCTTATGACCGGCACCCCACTTGATTGTGCTCACTGGCCCAAAACGGACTTCAAGCCCGGCAAGGTTCCCGCTGGGCGGGCTTTGGCCGCGAGGAACGCAGCACGGGCACTGCACGGTTTGCAGGCTACTTGAAGAACCGGCTTGGCGTCGTTCCGAACTGGCGCTTGAACATGCTGGCAAAGGCACTCGGGCTGTCATACCCGAGTGCCCCCGCCACATCGATGATCCGCTCGCCCAGGGCAATCCGCTCCAGCGCCTGCATCAGGCGCGCCTGCTGGCGCCACTGGCCGAAGGACATGCCGGTTTCCTTGCGAAACAGCCGCTGGATGGTCTTTTCGTCCACGCCCAGTTGCAGGCCCCAGTCGGCCACCGTGGCGTTGTCATCCGGCCGCTCATGCAAGGCCGTGCAGATCGCCTGCAGGCGCTTGTCACCCGGTTGTGACAGTTTTAGCGGCAAGGTCGGCAGCACGCAGATCTCGTCGAGGATCAGGCGCATCACCCGGGCCTCGCGCGAGTCTTCGGCAAAGGGGGCGGTGAAGCCCACCGAGGCCTTGATCAGTTCGCTGAGCAGCGGCGAAATGCTGATGGCCTTGCTTTGCAACGGCAGGCCCGTGGCGGCGTCTGCACGCACGAATACACTGCGCATCTTCACATTGCCAACGCAGCGGATGGCATGCACCTGGCCACACGGCATCCACACCCCGCGGCTGGGTGGCACGGTCCAGCGTTCGTGCCCTGATTCGACGATCATCAAGCCTTTGATGGCATAGATCAGTTGGTGCTTGGCATGCTGGTGGGGCTCGATGAACCAGTCACTTGGGTAGTCGGTCGCGCGGCTACCCACTTCCCAGGTCCATTCATCGACCTCCACCAGCAGATCACGCTGCGGCTTTACCATCATGACCTCGTGTGGATATAGCCCGGCAACGCCACTTTAACAGCAACGGCTGGGCCTGGCCTGCGAGCAGGTTGCCGGCAGCAAGGCGGTGGCCAGCCCGAGCAGGGGCAGGAACGCGATGGCCTGGTACACCCACTCGATGCCGTGGCGGTCGGCCAGTTCGCCCAGCCCGGCGGCACCGATGCCGCTGATACCGAACATCAACCCGAACATCACCCCGGAGACCATGCCGACCCGGCCCGGCACCGCCTCCTGGGCATACACCACCAGGGCGGCGAAGGCCGAGGACATCACCAGGCCGATGGCCACCGCCAGTACCGCGGTCCAGGCCAGGTTGGCATGGGGCAGGGCCAGGGCGAACGGTGCCACGCCGAGGAACGATACCCAGATCACCGCCTTGCGCCCGATACGGTCACCCACCGGGCCACCGGCGAAAGTGCCCAGTGCCACGGCTGCAAGGAACACGAACAGGTACAGTTGGCTGTGCTGTACGCTCAGGCCGAAATGCTCGATCAGGTAGAAAGTGAAGAAGTTGGTGAACGAGGCGATGTAGACGAACTTGGCGAACATCAGCACGGCGATCACTACCACCGCGCGCCACATGGCACCCCGCGACAGCCCGGGCGCCTGCTGGCCGGCAAAGCGCTTCAGCCGGGCCTGGCCGTGGCGGACGCTCCAGCCGGTCACCCGCAACAGCACCACTACTGCCAGTGCGGCCGCCAGCATGAACCAGGCAATCGCCGGTTGGCCGTGCGGTATGACGATGGCGGCAGTGAGCAACGGGCCAAGGGCCGAGCCGGTATTACCGCCAACCTGGAAGGTCGACTGCGCGGTGCCGAAGCGCCCGCCGGAGGCCATGCGGGCTACCCGCGAGGCTTCAGGGTGGAAGGTTGCCGAACCGACACCGACTACCGCCGCGGATAACAACAGCATTTCGTAGCTGCCAGCGAAGGCCAGCAGGGCGATGCCAGCCAGCGTCACCAGCATGCCGGCCGGCAGCAGGTACGGTTGCGGGTGCTTGTCGGTGTACAGGCCAACCCAGGGTTGCAGCAGGGATGCGGTCACCTGGTAGACCAGGGCAATCCAGCCGATCTGTGCGAAGCTCAGCGCGAAGTCGCTTTTCAGCATCGGGTAGATCGACGGCAGCACGGCCTGGATCAGGTCGTTGAGCAGGTGGGCAAATGCGGCAGCACCGACGATGCGCACGACAAAGCCCTGAGGCTGGTCGGCAGGCGCGGTGGCGGCAACGGAGGCGGCGGAAGTTGTCATGGGCAAGGTTCTTCTGTGGCAAGGGAGCAAGGCATTGCCGCCGCAGGTTAGCCAGTGCCGTGTTGCCTGTCTCACGCCGAACAGGCAGGCACTGCCGCGTTTCGGACATCCGCAATGAGTGGTCGAAACACGCCGCCTTTTTTTACTGACTCTGCCGGCCAAGCCAGCGCAGCAGCACGGCAATCGGCACGCTGCGGTGAGTCTCGTGCCGGCAGGCCTTGCCCTCGGCGTCATAGCGCTCGCGATAGCGGCTGAGCACCAGGCTGCGCCCGTCGGCAGAAACCCGCACCTCCAGTTCGTGCAGCAACAGCGGTTGCCGGGCGGCACCTTCAAGGCGCCTGAACAGCAGCATGGTCGCCTGGGGATCAATCATCAGCCGTTACCCCCGGGCAATGGGCCTGCCAGGTGCCCGGTCTGCCGGCCTTGCCTTCGGCAACCAGGTCGCTGCGTCGCTGCGCGGTGTAGTCGCGCAGTGCGACGTAGTAATCGGGCCAGGTGCGCAGTAGGTCGGTCAGCGGCAGTGCTTCGGCACGGCCGTGGACGATGCTGCCTGCCGTGGCGATGTTGTTCAGGGTATCGACGGTATTGCTGTTGTCGCCGAACGGGTCCAGCGCCATGCTGATGACCCTGCCTGAGGCATCACGCACGTTGTGCGTACCCAGCAGCGGCAATTCGACGATCGGGCCGGCGGCAATACCCCATACCCCGAAGGTTTGGCCAAAGTCCGAGCGGTGCTGGCTCAGCCCCATTTTCCCGGATACGTCGACCAGCCCCGCCATACCCAGGGTGGTGTTGAAGATGAAGCGGGTTAGGCTGATCATCGCCCGCTCGCCATTGCCTTGCAGCAGGTCGTTGACGAGTACCTTGGGCTCACCGAAGTTGCCGGCGAAGTTGTGCACCCCTTGTCGGGCGAAGCTGGGCAGTGCCGAGTAGCCCCGGGCGACAGGCGCCAGCAGGTAGTCATCTATTGTGCGGTTGAAGGCGAATACTGCGCGGTTGGCGGGCTCTGCCGGGTCGCTGACCTGATGGGCTGTATTGCCGCAACTGGCGGTGGCTGCTGCGCGCTGGCTGCAGCCTGTGGCCGCGAGCAGTGTTAACGCCAGCGCGGTAGAGCGCGCCGAGCGGGAGGCTGACGATGAAAGGGACATGGGCACATTCATTCCTGGCAAGAACTGGCGCTGATGCTGCGCAGTTTTTCTTGCCTGGCGATGTCCGGATTGTCTCGGCGAGGACACTTTGTTACCGGGTTGAAATATATGACGGCCGCGTGTCGATGGCCTTAAAGTACCGCTTGATTACCTTGTTTGCGGTGCTTTTTTGTGAGCCATTTGCTGATAGTCGACGATGATGTCGAGGTGCTCGACCTGTTGCAGAAGTTCCTTTGCCAGCATGGCTATGAGGTAGACGTGGCCAGGGACGGCAAGGAACTGTGGCGGGCACTTGCGCGGCGCGTGCCAGACCTGGTCATCCTCGATGTGATGCTGCCCGGCGACAGTGGCCTGGTGTTGTGCCAGCGGCTTTTGGCCGAGCACAAGGTGGCGGTGATCATGCTGACCGCCATGGGCGAACTGAGTGACCGGGTGGTGGGCCTGGAGCTGGGGGCAGATGACTACCTGACCAAGCCGTTCGCGGCCCGGGAACTGCTGGCGCGGGTGCGGGCAGTGTTGCGCAGGGCCGGCGAAGTGGCCGGTGGCGCAACGGCCCAGGCTTCAAGCCTGCAGTTTGCCGGCTGGCAACTGGATGTGCTGCGGCGCGAGCTGCGCTCGCCGGAGAATGTCATGATCCCCTTGTCCACCGGCGAGTTCGAACTGCTGCTGGTGTTTGCCGAGCACCCGCGCCGGGTGCTCAGCCGCCAGCAGTTGCTGGACCTGGCCCGCGGCGAGGCCTACGACGCTTACGACCGCAGTATTGACGTGCAAGTGAGCCGGCTGCGCCGCAAGCTGGAAACCGACAAGGGTAGTGAGCCGTTGATCCGTACCCTGCGTAACGCCGGTTACCTGTTCACGCCTGCGGTGGCCAGGCGGTGAAGCTGTTCGCATGGCTGCGCCAGGCCCTGCCGAAGCCCAGAATCACCATCGCCCGCTGGATCGCGCTGACCACCCTGACGGCAATGCTGTTCCTGCTGCTGCTCAAGGGGCTGTTCAGCTTGCTGTTGAGCGTGTGGGCGCTACCACCGCTGCTGGAGAGCGGGGTGATAGAAAAAGTCGCGGCGGTGACCCGCATCCTCGATGCCGCGCCTGCGGCGCAGCGCAGCAACATCGCCGGCGCGGCGGGTGATGGCACATACTCCGTGCGCTGGTTGCAGCGTCACGACGAAGCGGGCGTACCGGTACTGGTTGATGCCGAGTTCCGCCAGGGCACGCCGGTCCTGCGCGCATTGCTCAAGCGCCCAGAGGCGCGGGTCGAGGTATTCGAGCCTTCCGACATGCCGGAGTACGCCCCTGAACGGGGTTATGCCCTGATGATCGAGTTGAGCGACAAGTCCTGGGCGCTGTTTCGAGCGACCAGCCGCAGTTGGGGCCTGGATGAGCTGCCGCGCAACCTGATCATCCTCGCCTTGATGCTGGTCTCCAGCCTGGCCGTTGCGTTGCTGGCCACGCGCTACCTGGCCAAACCGCTGGAGCGCTTTGCCGAAGGTGCGCGGCGTTTTGGCAAGGATTTCAACGCCCCACCCATTCCGGTGGTAGGCCCGCACGACTTGCGCCAGGCCATCCTGGCATTCAATGCCACCCAGGCGCAGCTCAAGCATTATCTGAACGACCGCACGCAGATGCTGGCGGCCATTTCCCACGACCTGCGTGCACCGCTGACACGCATGCGCCTGCGTGCCGAATTCATCGAAGATGGCCAGCTGCAGGCCAAGTTGTTCCAGGACGTCGACGAGATGCAGGCGATGGTCGATGCTGCCCTGGCGTTCTTCCGTGACGATGCACGGCTGGAGCCCACCACCGTGTTTGACCTGGGCGAGTTGCTGCTGACCGTGGTGGACGACTTCAGGGACGCGGGGGTAGCGGTCGGCCTCAGCGGGCCACACCGTTGCGTGTACAGCGGGCGGCCCGTGGGTATCAAGCGGGTGCTGGTCAACCTAATCGACAATGCGGCCAAGTATGGTCGCGAGCCAAGCGTGTTGTTGACGGTAGCGCCGCGGCAGATAGAAATTACCGTGCTGGACCACGGGCCAGGCATTGCGCCGGCGTTGCATGAGCAGGTATTCGCGCCATTCTTCCGGATTGAAGGTTCACGCAACCGCAATACCGGTGGCGTCGGCCTGGGCCTGCCGGCAGCACGGGCCATTGTGCTGGAGCAGGGCGGCAGCCTGACCCTGGGCAACCGCCCGGGGGGCGGGTTGCAAGTCAGGGTCACATTGCCGCTGGGCTGATCAGAGCCCCAGCTCGCTGAGCCCGGGGTGATCGTCCGGGCGCCGGCCCAGTGGCCAGTGGAACTTGCGCTCGGCTTCGCTGATGGGGTGTTCGTTGATGCTGGAGTGGCGGTTCTGCATCAGCCCGTCATCGGCAAATTCCCAGTTCTCGTTGCCATAGGCGCGAAACCACTGGCCGCTGTCGTCGTGGTATTCGTAGGCATAGCGCACGGCAATCCGGTTGCCGGTGAAGGCCCACAGCTCCTTGATCAGACGGTACTCCAGTTCGTGGTTCCATTTACGGGTGAGGAACGCTTCGACCTCGGCACGACCGTGGGGGAACTCGACACGGTTACGCCAGACCGTGTCAGGGGTGTAGGCGAGCGTGACCTTGGCCGCATCGCGGCTGTTCCAGCCATCTTCAGCCAGGCGAACCTTCTCGATGGCGCTTTCGCGGGTAAAAGGGGGCAGCGGTGGGCGGGACATCAGGGTGCTCCTTGGGACGGGTTGGCAGGGAGTAGCGTAGTACGCTCTGCCATGCCCGAACATCCGTACAGGTGGCATTTCACAGTTGCGCGCAGTGGAACAACCACATCGATTTCTGTGATTGCCGGCTGGCGAAACGCCGGGTTCTACTTCGCCACTGCCTGCTCGTGCATTGATCGGTGGTGCACACACATCAATTTCCACCGGCCATTCACCGTTGCCGCCACCACTGCATTCGCGGGCAAGCCCGCTCCTACAGGGAATCGATCAGGCGCAGTACATGAGTATGCTCATGCCGTGTGGGTGGTGGTCTTGCGTGCAACCTTGCTTCGCCCGCCCAGCCAGACCAGCAGCAAACCGGCAGCCGCCAAAACACCACCGGCCATCGGTACGGCGGCATAGCCCAGGTTCAGGCTGATCACTGCTCCACCGAGGGCCGCGCCCACGGCGTTACCCAGGTTGAATGCACCGACGTTGATCGACGAGGCCAACCCCGGTGCCTCGATGGCGGCGATCATCACCCGCATCTGCAGCGGTGGCACCACCGCAAAGGTGAACATGCCCCAGACCAGCAAGGCGATGGCTGCGCCTACATGGCTGCCCAGTACCAGCGGCATCAGTAGCATGATCACGGCCAGCGTCGCGAGGAAGATACGCGCAGCACCATCGAGCGACCAGTCGGCCAGACGGCCACCCAGGCTGTTGCCGAAGGTGAAGCCAACGCCGATCAGCACCAGGCCCAAGGTAACGAAACTGTCCGAGGCTCCGGTCAGTTCGGTGAGCACCGGCGCCACATAGGTGTACAAGGTGAACATCGCCCCGGCACCGAGCACGGTGGTGGCCATTGCCAGCAGTACGCTGGGACGGGCGATCACCGCCAGCTCCTTGCGCACATGTGGCACGCTGCCGCGTTCACCCTTGGGCAAGGCAAACCACAGCGCCGCCATGGCCAGCAGGCCCAGCACCGCGGTACCGGCAAATGCCATGCGCCAGCCAACCTGCTGGCCGATCCAGGTGGCAGCCGGTACGCCGCCGATGTTGGCGATGGTCAGGCCCATGAACATGGTGGCCACGGCGCTGGCCTGTTTCTCCTTGGGTACCACGCTGGCGGCGACCACCGCGCCAAGGCCGAAGAACGCGCCGTGGTTGAGACTGGTCACCAGCCGCGAGGCGAGCAGGGTGTAGTAGTCCGGCGACAGTGACGACAGCAGGTTGCCCAGGGTGAAGATGGCCATCAGCGCCATCAGCGCAGCGCGCTTGCCGAAGCGGCTGAACAGCAGGGTCATGATCGGCGCGCCGACCATCACGCCAATGGCGTAGGCGGTGATCAGCATGCCGGCGCTGGGGATACTTACATCCACGCCTTGGGCGATCACTGGCAGCAGGCCCATCGGGGTGAATTCGGTGGTGCCGATGCCAAAGGCACCAATCGCCAAGGCGAACAGGACCTTGCCGGGGGAAAGAGCGCTCATCGAGAATCTCCGACTGTGAGCAGGTTGCATACATGGGCGGCCGCCGTAGCAGCCGCATACAGGTCAGATCAGTCCCAGCTTGGCGCCAGGCCGTCAGGGCTGACTTCGCGGCCATTGCGTTCGAGCGTGGCGATACGTGCCATGTCATCGGCGTCCAGCTTCAGGTCGCGGGCAAGCAGGTTGCTGGCCAGGTTTTCGCGCTTGGTCGACGAAGGGATGACTGCGTAGCCCAGTCGCAAGGCCCAGGCCAAGGCAACCTGAGCGACGGTGGCCTTGTGTTTGGCGGCGATCTCGGCCAGTACCGGGTCTTTCAACACCTTGCCATAGGCCAGGGTCATGTACGAGGTGACGGTGATGCCTTGTTCCTTGAGGAACGCGGTCAGCTTGCTGTTCTGCAGGTAAGGGCTGAGCTCGATCTGGTTGGTGGCGATCTCGCCTTTGCCAACCACTTCGATGGCTTGGCGGGTCAGTTCGATGTTGAAGTTGGACACACCGATCTGGCGGGTCAGGCCCAGCTTCTTCGCTTCGGCCAGCGCTGTCATGTATTCGGGCAGCTCAACGCCGTTGCCTGGGGCTGGCCAGTGGATCAACAGCAGGTCGACGTAGTCGGTGCGCAGTTTCTTCAGGCTGTCGCGCAGGCTGGGGATCAGCTTGTCGGCGGCGTAGTTGTCGACCCAGATCTTGGTCGTGATGAACAACTCGCTGCGTGGTACGCCGCTTTCGGCGATGGCCTGGCCTACTTCAACTTCGTTCTTGTAGATCTGTGCGGTATCGATGACACGGTAGCCCAGCGCCAGGGCCGACTTGACCGAATCGATGACGGTTTGGCCGGTGAGGCGGAAGGTGCCGAGGCCGAAGGATGGAATGTTCATGTTAACTCCTGTTGTGTCTGCGATGTACCCGATCAAGGCTGCCCGATCAGGTTCGGTCAATAGGCATGCAGGGGAAGTGTGCAGGTTTTCCTACCCGCAATTAAGGGGGAGGCAAGGCAAGGTCTTTTGACTGGCAGGCAAGAGTGACGGCGATAGCAGACATAAGTACAGCTGCTTGGCCGGAGGACTGCTGCCTCATATCACTTCTTCTTCAAGCAAAGGATACGATGATGGCGACCCCGATTACGCAGCCGCAATCACTACAGGATCTTCTGATTTCGCGTCAACTCCCTCACTGGCTTCGCAAACTTAAGCAAGATCAACTGGTTACGCTCAATAGCTGTCTCAGCCAACAGATGAAAGCGCAGGATGACGTTCAACGGTTTTATCAAAGTATCACCAGCCTTGATGAATACGCCGTACCCCTGTTGCAGCAAAAGCTTCAAGACACTCACCAGTTGTCAGTAGATGTACGTAAGGCGCAGATTCGCTTCAAGGTCACTCTGCCGGCAGTTCTGGCGAAGTTGCTGAACAAGCCTGTGGAGCAGGAGTTTCAGCATTCCCTGTTGCAAGCATGCCTGCACAACTTCAGTGAGGGCGAAGCATCTTCGATGCCTGGCGCGCAGATCCTTGACGCCGAAGGCAAACCGCTGGCGCTTGCTCCTGAGGCATTTGCAACACTCTGCCGTACGCTCGATATCGGCAAGCGGTATCAGTGCTATCTGCGTGCCAAGTTTGAAAAGTTCGAAGACCAAGCAGGCACAGATGATTGTGAAATCGACGCGAGCTATCTGAAAGCCAAGCCTACGGCATCAAATGACAAGCGTGACGAAATCCATCACGTGATCGAAGAAGGCTATCGCACAATGCTGGAGGCGACGGTGCGGCTGGCCACGCTGAAGGAGGAGCTCAGCGAGCATACTCAGGAACAGTTTCTGGCAATGCTTTCATCTCTTCAGGCCGACAGTGCCGACCCGCAGAAGGCTGAGTCGGAGCATAGTCTTACGCCCAAGGCTTTTCGTGTGTTCGGCAAGCAAGTACGCGGGGCCATGGCATTCGAGGTGCACCGTGCTGGGCAGAAGGACACAAACCCACAAGGGGTGCTGTGCTGGATCCCTGGTGACAGCCAAGGTGCCATCTGCTGGTACGAAAACTGGGATGTACTGTTTGCCACGCTCGGCAGGCAATTTCACTTGCCCGGCTACGACAGCTTCTTCCAGCGGTTTATTGGCGAGCAAGATCGGCTTGCATTCACTCAGGCACTGCAAGCGGCGAAAGGCCGGGGCGCCGAGCATTTACCGGTTGAGCTTGACGGGCGCCACGAAGCCTTGACGCTGCCGCTGTTCGAGCATATGCGTAATTTGCAGATTTCCACAATGATGGAGAATGCCCTGCAGTTGGCTGCACCCACTGCAAACCGTGACAGTGTGGAGCGCGACCAGAGACTGCACTTCTACCTTGATCTGGGCCTGTCTGCGCTTGGCTTGGCCAGCCTGTTCGTGCCCTGGCTCGGCGTTCCGTTGCTTCTGGTGATGGCATACGAAGTTGTCGACGGAGTTTATGAGGGCTACTGCGACTGGTCGCTCGGTGATCGTCAAGGTGCGTTGGAGCATATGATGGGGGCGGCTGAAAATGTCATCTTGTTGGGGGTGGGGGGTGGTACAGGCATAGCCGCCCGCCGAGTCATGAAAAGCGCGGGGATTGTGCGCAGGCTGGTACCCGTACCCATCAACGACGGCACGCTCAGGTTGATACATCCGGAACTGCCCGGATATGAAGTGCTGGATGACCAGCTCGCGTTCGGGGAGCGTTCCAGCGAGTCGGGTGAGATGCGCATGCGTTTAAATACTGGGTCTTATCGCGTGGAGGAAGATGCAGAGACCGGGCAGATGAGGATCCTGCATCCAAGTCGGGCCGATGCTTATCAGCCCAGGTTGGAGGATAACGGTGCCGGTGGCTGGCGCCATGAGTTCGAGGTGCCACAGGACGGTGAAGATGAGGCTGTGTTTTTTCAGCGCCTGGGGGGCGCTATGAGCGACGTACCGGCCACTACGGTCACTGCGGCTCTGCAAGACACAGGTTTTGATACAAGGGCCCTTCGTCGTTTGTATCTGACTGATGCGGCACCGCCTGCGCGCTTGCTCGATGCCCTGGACCGCCATCAGTTGCATGAGCGTGAACCTCAATTGGCAGGGGATGCCTTCGAAAGCGCCCTGCAGGCGCTGCAGCCCGCGCAACAATCGGCCGCAGGTGTGCTGCGCCGGGCATTTCCAGGGCTGACTGTACGCGTGGCTGAGGAAATCATCGCTCGCGCGGATCCTGCGCAAGTGCAAAGGATGCTTGTGCAACAGAAGGTACCGATGGCGCTTGCCGGGGAAGCCCGCTGGTACCTGCGAGATTGCCGGATCGATCGTGCCTGCGCAGGGTTACGCCAGCCGCTGGCGGTGAGCACCGATTCCGTGCGGTTGGCGCTCGGTTTGCTCAGCGATATGGCGCCGTGGCCGGTCACCGAGCGTATCGAGATACGTGAAGGTAGCCGCACTGGCAAACTCGTTGCCCAGACCGCGGGGCAGACTGCAAGCAATGTTCGCCTGATAGTGAGCAATGGCAGGGGCTATATGCCCTATGATGCCAATGGTGCGCTCTTGAGCAATGACGTCAATGGCCTCGATCTACCCAGCGCACTTTTAGCACAGCTTGGCGGTGAGCAGAAGCAGTTGCTGGGTAGCCGGGAGTTGACGAGCACACAGTTGGCCGACACCTTGAGCCAGCTGGCCTTCAAACATCGGGACAAGGTTGCGGCGCTATTGGGCATGGCCAGCCTCGATAACGCTTGGCGGCCGCCAACCCGCCTTGCTGATGGCCGCGTGGGCTACCGGCTCAGTAGCGGCGCCGGTGACCCCATCATGGCCGAAGGCATTCCGCCAGACATCGATGAGCTGGAATTTCCAGACTCTCTGCAACAAGGGATCGACCTGCTGCTTCCGGGCGCGTCAGACGAAGTGCGGCAAACCATTGTCCAGCAGCTGACTGCCGCGAACAATGACGTGGCCTGGGCTGCCTATAGTGATCTGGTGAAACAGGTAAAGGCATTGCGCCGCAGCCTGTCCAGATGGGCCCAGGGTGATCGGGCGCGACAGCGAGCGGCTCAGATGGTCCTGGAACAGTGGCGGCCAGGGCGTGCAGGTAGCATGACCTTCACCCAGCAATTTGATCTGGCGTTTGATAACGAGGCGGTAGACGCACTGCCCGAGTTTGCTTTGGATGTGGATTGGGATGGGGTGGGCAGCCTGTCATTGCGCAACTTCAATGTAGCGGCAATCGACGTGCCATTGCGTGGGCGGTTCAATAGGCTTCGCCGGCTCGAACTGATCAACTGCCGGCTGGATACTGTCCCTGATTGGCTTTACGACTCGAGCGAGTTGGTTCACTTGTCGTTACGTGGCAACAGCCTTGGCACAATACCTCGACAGATTACAATGCTACCTCGGCTCAGGGTACTGGATGTCAGCTTCAATCGCCTGACCTCAATCGACGCAGGCCTGGACGGCGCAGGGGCGCTAGCTCTGCAGGTGTTGAACGTGAGCCACAACCCCCTGGTTTCGCTCCCCTCGCTTGCGCAGAGTATTTCGCTTCAAGAGGTCAATGCCAACTTCTGCCAGATACGCACCTTCCCGACCGGCCTGATGCGCCAGCATCCCGGCATGCGCTTGCTGCTCGACCACAGTCGTATCTCGTTACTTGATGACGACGCTGTGCGGCTGATCAGGTTGTGGCGGCCAAGAATCGGCCTGCACGATAATTCAATGCCGATGCAGGTGCGGGGCAGTATTGACCTGCTGGGCGGGCAGTCGTTGGTGACTGAGGGCGAAACAACAAACGAGCAGATGGTGCAACTGCAACTGCGATTGTCGCCGCTGACCCGGTCGATGCCTACAGTACAGCAACAGCGTTTTCTGAATGACGTGTCGGCTCAACTCACCGCGCTGCAAAACAACTTCGAGCGATGGCAGTCCGGAAGCCCGGGACGATCTGCCATCGCCCGGCAAATAATCGCTGGCTGGATTCCTGAGCAGGTTGATAATCTGCCTGTGGCCGGCGCCAATCTGCTGACCCTGACGCTCGACGGTGAAGCGGTTGGCGCTTTGCTGGAGTTGCCGGACTTTGTGCCATGGCAGCAATTTGAAAGCTTGAGTTTGCGTAACTTCACGGCTTCCAGCGGAAATTTTGCACTCCCAGGTCAGTTTGAAAATTTGCAGTCGCTTGAAATGTTCAATTGCCCGCAGGTCGTCCAGACAACCGATTTTTCTACGATGCCAAGGCTAAGGGCGTTGGTGCTGAGCAATAATCAGCTCGAGTCCTTGCCACAAAGTTTGATGGGCGCCATGCCAGAGTTACGGCGCCTGGTGTTGAGCAACAATCACCTGACGGAATTCCCCATCAGCCTGCTACGCCTCAACCCCGAGTTGAACCTGGCGCTTGACAACAATCGCGTCAGCCAGGTAGATGCGGATGCCGAGGCGGATATCATACGCAATCAAGTCCGCGTCACATACCGGGGCAACCCTGTGTTTCGTACCTTGCAGGATAGTCAGGCGGCAGTCATGGCGCCGTCAGAGCAAGTTGTCGAGCAAATCCTGGACCGGGCTTTGCACTTCTCGCCCGCCGCTGAGGAAAATGTGCGACGTCAAACCCGCTTGTTGCGCGAAAGCCTTCAAGATTGGTGCTCAGACAATTTGGACCGGCGGATCGTGGCTGCCCGAGTCTTCAATAACTGGCAGCCCGCAACGCTGGACCATCGGCCATTTGGGCGCGGCCGCTTTTCACTTTCACTGGACGGGCGCGGAATGGGCAGCTTGCCGGCGTTGCCTGCGGACGTGGACTTCTCCCGATGGACCTTTCTTTCGCTGCGTAACTTCAGGTTGTCGCACGATGCGGTGAGCTTTTTCACCAGATTTGATAATTTGCACACATTGCAGCTGATAGATTGTGGGCTGAGGGAAGTACCGAGTTGGATCTTTAATCGGCAAAGCTTGGTCAATCTAAGTTTACGTGACAACCTGCTGAGCACAGTGCCAAATGAAATCAGAAACTTGTCCCGTTTGAACGTTCTTAAGCTCAATGGTAATCGGCTTGATGCTATACCTAGCGCAGTCAACACGTTCCGCCAATTGAGGCTATTGAACCTGGCTAATAACAGGATTCGCAGTATCGGTGCAGAGCTGAACTTGCCACAATTGCAAGAAGTGGACTTAAGTGGCAATCAGCTGGCATCAATACCCGTATTTGCCCAATCTCCAGAGCTTCGCCAGGTGTCAGCCAGTGGCTGTGGGCTTACCGCGTTTCCCGATGCATTGCTGCGTCAGCATCCCACGCTCAGGTTGCAACTCGATGGTAATCGCATCGGCCATCTAAGTGATCAGGTGATTCCATTGATCCAGGCCAATCGTCCTGACATCAACCTCAACTTTAACCCTTTGAGTGCCGATGCATTGGAACAGCTTGGCGAGCCCGCGCCGATGTCTGCGCCGGCAGACCCGAAACCCATCGAGGAAACGACTTCCGATGGTCCGATGAGTCAGCGTCAGGTTGGTGAGCCTTATCTCGAGGGTTGGCTCGAGGGTCTGAACAACCAGGATAGGCAGCTGCGTGAAGCACAACTGTCGAGGCTGGCCAGGGAGGAGGGGGCCGGTAGTCTGCTGGCTGTTCTTGATGGGCTGGCGCGTTTGCCCGAGCCTGACGAGGTCGCAGCGCAGCTTCGTATCAGGGGCTGGCGCCTGCTGGATGCTTGCGAGCTTAACACCGGAATACGCAACGCGGTGTTCGATGCAACTGGCAGATTATCGGGGACTGCGGATTATGCCCAGTGGCTGGAGCAGTTGGAGGAGATTTGTTGGGCCGAGGCCTGGGAAGTGGGACGGGCACCTGAAGATATGCAGGGGGCATACCTGCAGTTTGGCCGTGAATTATACCGACGCCACCAGGCCGGCGCTGGAATTATCGAGGCACCCGGCAGCCCGGAGCAGCCTGAAGCACTTGCGGTTTTTCTGACCGGACGAGGGTTTTGGCAGGCTTTCTTGCGGCGAAGATTCGCCGACAGTTTCCATACGTTGGCTACGCGTTACGCCAATCGTCTTGCTGATGTGCGCGCTCAAGGTGGAAGAGATATCAACTTGAACTTGGCTCGGTTGGTAAGGATGCAGCGTGAACAGGAACGCCAGCTCTACCTGGAGCTGACGCTGGACCTTTATGGTAGCGAGACTGTCGGGTAGCGCTGACGCAGATGCACCATGGCCCGCTTGGAGGCGGGCCATGGTGCACTTTGCTGTATTGCTCAAAGCCGTTAGCTGCTGCCCGAGGCAGGTATCGCCACCGTCGGGGACGATCAGCGGCGGCGGAACAGCGGCAGCGGCTCGTCAGTGGCAGCCTGGTAGGTCACCGAGAAGTCCTTCAGGCTTTGCAGTGCGTCTTCCGGGTCCTTGTCGGCACGGAGGGCGAACGCATCGAAACCGCAACGTGCCATGAAGAACAGCTGGTCGCGCAGCACATCACCAATGGCGCGCAGTTCGCCCTTGTAACCGTAACGGTCACGCAGCAGGCGCGCGTTGGAATAGCTGCGGCCGTCGGTGAAGGCCGGGAAGTTCAAGGCGATGACCTGGAAATGCGCTACGTCTTCGCCGATTTCTTCCACTTCCTGGTCGCTGTCCAGCCACACACCCAGGCCGCCGTCGCGGGCCTTGAGCACGTGGGCATGGTCGCGCCACATCTGCAGCGGGACGATGTAGTCGTCGCAGTTGGTCAGCTCGTCGAAGGAAAAGTCCTTGGGCAGCAGGTGCCAGGTTTCGTCGACGATCTGGTTGTTCTTAATGATTCGCTGCATAGACGCGTTCCTTGAAGGGGTCGATACCGATACGCTGGTAGGTGTCGATGAAACGCTCTTCCTCGGTACGTTGCTCGACGTACACGGCGATCAGCTTCTCGATCACGTCGGCCATGTCATCCTGGGCGAAGGACGGGCCGAGGATCTTGCCCAGGCTTGCGCCGCGTGCAGCGTTGCCGCCCAACGACACCTGGTAGAACTCTTCACCCTTCTTGTCCACGCCAAGGATGCCGATGTGGCCCACGTGGTGGTGGCCGCAGGCGTTCATGCAGCCAGAGATGTTCAGGTCGATCTCGCCGATGTCGAACAGGTAGTCCAGGTCGTCGAAGCGGCGCTGGATGGATTCGGCGATAGGGATCGACTTGGCGTTGGCCAGCGAGCAGTAGTCACCACCCGGGCAGCAGATGATGTCGGTCAGCAGGCCGATGTTCGGGGTGGCGAAGCCGCTTTCACGCAGCTCCAGCCACAGCGCGTGCAACTGGCGCTGTTCGACGTCGGCGAGGATGATGTTCTGCTCGTGCGAAGTGCGCAGGAAGCCAAAACTGTAGCGTTCGGCCAGGTCGGCCACGGCATCCAGCTGCTTGTCGGTCAGGTCGCCCGGGGCAACGCCGGTTGGCTTGAGCGACAAGGTCACGGCCACGTAGCCCGGGCGCTTGTGGGCGCGGGTGTTGCGCGAGCGCCAGCGGGCGAAACCTGGGTACTCGGCGTCCTGGGCGGCATAGTCGATGTTGTCGAGGGCCAGGTACTCCGGGTCGACGAAGTGGCGCGATACCCGCTGCACTTCGGCTTCGGTCAGGGTGGTGTTGCCGCCACGCAGGTGGACCATTTCGGCCTCGACCTTCTCGGCGAACACTTCCGGGGTAAGGGCCTTGACCAGGATCTTGATCCGCGCCTTGTACTTGTTGTCACGACGACCGTAACGGTTGTACACGCGCAGGATGGCATCGAGGTAGCTGATCAGGTCCTGCCACGGGAGGAACTCGTTGATGAACGAACCCACCACCGGGGTACGGCCCAAACCGCCGCCGACCAGTACACGGAAGCCCAGCTCACCGGCAGCGTTGCGCACCGGCTCCAGGCCGATGTCATGCACCTCGATGGCGGCGCGGTCTTCCTGCGAGCCGTTGATGGCAATTTTGAACTTGCGCGGCAGGTAGGCGAATTCCGGGTGGAAGGTGGTCCACTGGCGGACGATCTCGCACCATGGGCGTGGGTCGATGACTTCGTCTGCTGCAACACCGGCGAACTGGTCGGTGGTGGTGTTGCGCAGGCAGTTGCCGCTGGTCTGGATCGCGTGCATCTGCACGCTGGCCAGTTCGGCAAGGATGTCCGGGATGTCTTCCAGCGCCGGCCAGTTGTACTGCACGTTCTGGCGGGTGGAAATGTGGGCGTAGCCCTTGTCGTAGTCGCGGGCGATCTTGGCCAGGGTGCGGACCTGGTTGGCGTTCAGCTGGCCGTACGGCACGGCGACACGCAGCATCGGCGCGAAACGTTGGATGTAAAGGCCGTTCTGCAGGCGCAGAGGGCGGAATTCTTCTTCGCTCAGCTCACCGGCCAGATAGCGGCGGGTCTGATCACGGAACTGCTTGACGCGGTCCTCGATGATCCGCTGATCGTACTCGTCGTATACGTACATAAAAGTCCTGTCTCAGGCATGCAGCTATTCGCGCGCACGGCCGCGCACTCCGGTACGGAGCCCGGGAAAGATAGCAGGTTGGGTTTATGCGCTAAAGTGATGTTTTTGCATATGAAAAGAACCAAATGGACTATGTGAGACTGACTGCCATTTGTGCGCGGGGCACGGCATGGCGGGTATAATCCGGCGTTTGCTTTGCAGAGATGTCAGCCCATGCTCAAGGCGTTGTGCCAAAGCGTCTGTCTTGCCTTGCCGCTGGCGGCAAGCGCACAACCGGCTTCGGTGGTGTTCCTCAACCCGGGGCTGTCTACCGAGACCTTCTGGACCAGCTACAGCCGTTTCATGCAGGCCGCCGCGGATGAGCTGGGCATGACCCTGCGGGTGGAATACAGCGAGCGCCGTGCCGACCTGGCATTGACCCAGGCCAGGGCGATCCTTGCCGGGCCGCAGCGGCCCGATTACCTGGTGCTGGTCAACGAGCAATACGTGGCGCCCGAAGTGCTGCGCCTGTCGCGTGGCACGGGGGTGAAGCTGTTGCTGGTCAACAATGGCCTGACCCCCAGCCAGGTTCGCAGCATCCAGGCTCAGCCCGACAAGTATGCCGAGCCGTTGGGCACCTTGATGAGCAACGACGAGCAGGCAGGCTTCCAGATGTTGCACCAGATGGTTGCGCAATTGCCTCGCGACAGCCTGCCTGTAGACCTGGTGGCGTTTGCCGGAATCAAGACCACACCGGCCTCGCAGTTGCGTGAGGAGGGCATGCGCCGTGCCCTGGCCGACTTCCCTCAGGTGCGCCTGCGTCAGGTGGTGTACGGTGGCTGGAGCCGGCAGCGCGCCTATGAGCAGGCGCAGCAATTGCTGGAACGCTACCCGGCCACCCGCCTGGTGTGGTCGGCCAACGACGAGATGGCCTTTGGCGCCATGCAGGCGTTTGAAGAGGGCGGGCGTGTGCCAGGGCGCGATGTGCTGTTCAGTGCCGTCAACAGCTCACCCGAGGCCTTGCGTGCGCGTATCGATGGGCGCCTGAGCGTGCTGATGGGGGGGCACTTCACCCTGGGTGGGTGGGCTATGGTGATGTTGCACGATGATGCTCAGGGGCTGGCGCTGAACCGCGATGGCCTGCGTGAGCACAGTGTCCCGGTGTTGCAGGCCATCGACCAGGCCAAGGCCAAACGCTGGCTGAAGTTGCTGGAACGGGACGACTATGGCGTCGATTTCCAGCGTTACAGTGCCGAAGGGCGGCCACCCGGCTATCAGTACCCGTTTCTGACGTCACCGGTCGAATATTGAAAGACCCTGCTTGAGGGAAGGGCATTGCTCGTCTTAACTGCTGGTGGTGAAGTGCATTCCCATAACCACTACAAGAGGCAATGCAATGGGAAACTCAACCAAGGTCCGCAAAGCTGACAGCAGCGTCGATGCCTGGGCGATCCTCTGCCTGATCGTTCTGGTGGTGGTCACTGCCGTGTATTGGGTCAGCCACCAGTGACTTGAACCTCAAGACCGTGATGCAGCCAAGGCGCCTGCGGGAGGGAATCTCGCAGGCGCTTTTTTGTTTGGCCCTGGCGGGCTAGCGAGTAAGGTGCAGGGCCAGTTGCACAAGGCCGATCAGCACGGCAATGAACACCAGGGTGAATAACGTCCCCAGTGCAATGAAATGGCTGGCCTTGCCGTGGGTAAAGTCGCGCGCGCGGTTCTTGCCGCTTTGCACGCCGAAGGCGGCGGCGAGGATGCTGTGCAGCATCTGCCAGAAGGTCGGGGGTTTGCCCTGGCTGGAATCGTCCATGGTGGCTCCTGAAGAATCAGAGGCAATCAGGGACAGTGTAGGCGACGAGATTGGGCTTGGCTTTGCTGGCCTCTTCGCCGGGTAAACCTGCCCCTACAGGAAAATGCAATCTCCTGTAGGCGCGGGTTTACCCGCGAAGAGCCGCAAAGCGGCCCCGGCAGTCTTAGCTGTCATACCCCAGGTTAGGCGCCAACCAGCGCTCGCTCACGCTCACATCCTGGCCTTTACGTGCGCTGTAGTTCTCGATCTGGTCCTTGTCCACCTTGCCCACGGCAAAGTATTGCGCCTGCGGATGGGCGAAGTACCAGCCGCTGACCGCCGCCGCCGGGAACATCGCGAAATGCTCGGTGAGGAACACGCCGCTCGGCCCGGTTTCGCCGATGGCCGTGCCATCCAGCAGGCGGAACAGGGTTTCCTTCTCGGTATGGTCGGGGCAGGCCGGGTAACCCGGCGCCGGGCGAATGCCGCGGTACTGCTCCTTGATCAGCGCCTCGTTGTCCAGGTGCTCGTCACGGGCGTAACCCCAGTACTCTTTACGAACCTGCTCGTGCAGCCATTCGGCACAGGCTTCGGCCAGGCGGTCGGCCAGGGCCTTGACCATGATCGAGCTGTAGTCGTCGCCCTTGTCCTGGTAAGCCTTGGCCACTTCCTCGGCACCAATACCCGCGGTGGTGATGAAACCACCCACGTAGTCGGTCACACCGCTGGCTTTCGGCGCAACGAAGTCGGCCAGCGACCAGTTGGGCTTGCCGTCCGGCTTGATGGTCTGCTGGCGCAGGTGGTGCAGGGTGGCCAGCGGCTGGCCGTTTTCACCGTAGACTTCGATGTCGTCGTCGGCCACCTGGTTGGCCGGCCAGAAACCGAACACGGCGCGGGCACTGATCAGCTTCTCGTCGATTAGCTTGTCGAGCATCTCGCGGGCATCCTTGTACAGCGCCGTTGCCGCCTCGCCGACTACTTCGTCGGTGAGAATGCGTGGGAACTTGCCGGCCAGGTCCCACGAAATGAAGAATGGGGTCCAGTCGATGTATTCGGCCAGGGTGCGCAGGTCGATGTCTTCCAGCACCTTGACGCCGGTGAAGGAGGGCACCGCTGGCTGGTAGCCGGCCCAGTCGTACTGCGGCTTGGCGGCGATGGCCTGGGCATGGCTCAGGCGCTCGGTGCGGGCGCTGCGGTTGGCGGTGCGCTCGCGTACTTCCACGTATTCCTGACGGGTCTTCTCGACGAAGCCAGGCTTGAGCTCCTTCGACAGCAGCTGAGTAGCCACGCCCACGGCGCGCGAGGCATCGGTAACGTAGACCACGGCGTCGTTGCTGTACTTGGGTTCGATCTTGACTGCAGTGTGCGCCTTGGAGGTGGTGGCGCCACCGATCATCAGCGGCAGTTCGAAGCCCTGTCGCTGCATTTCGCGGGCAACGTGGACCATCTCGTCCAGCGACGGAGTGATCAGGCCTGACAGGCCGATGATGTCGCACTTCTGTTCACGGGCGGTTTGCAGGATTTTCTCGGCGGGTACCATCACGCCAAGGTCGACGATGTCGTAGCCGTTACAGCCCAGCACCACGCCGACGATGTTCTTGCCGATGTCGTGCACGTCGCCTTTGACCGTGGCCATCAGGATCTTGCCCTTGGCTTCGGGCTTGTCGCCTTTCTCGGCCTCGATGAACGGGATCAGGTGGGCAACGGCCTGCTTCATCACGCGCGCCGACTTGACCACCTGTGGCAGGAACATCTTGCCCGCACCGAACAGGTCGCCGACCACGTTCATGCCGTTCATCAGCGGGCCTTCGATCACTTCGATCGGGCGCGCGCACTGCTGGCGGCATGCTTCGGTGTCTTCAACGATGAATGCGGTAATGCCCTTGACCAGCGCGTGTTCCAGGCGCTTTTCTACCGGCAGCGAGCGCCACTCTTCGTTTTCCACTTCTCTGGTGGCGCCGCCGCCACGGTAATCGTCGGCGATCGCCAGCAGGGCGTCGGTACCGTGCGGGGTACGGTTGAGTACCACGTCCTCGACCTTTTCGCGCAGCGCCGCCGGGATCTCGTCGTAGATCTCCAGCTGGCCGGCATTGACGATACCCATGGTCAGGCCATTCTGGATCGCGTGGTACAGGAACACCGAGTGGATCGCCTCACGCACCGGATTGTTGCCGCGGAACGAGAACGACACGTTGGACACACCGCCCGAGCTCAGGGCGTGGGGCAGGTGATCGCGGATATAGGCGCAGGCCTCGATGAAGTCGACGGCGTAGTTGTTGTGTTCTTCGATGCCGGTGGCGACGGCAAAGATGTTCGGGTCGAAGATGATGTCTTCCGGCGGGAAGCCCACTTCGTTGACCAGGATGTCATAGCTGCGCTGGCAGATTTCCTTCTTGCGCGCAGCGGTGTCGGCCTGGCCGACCTCGTCGAAGGCCATGACCACCACCGCGGCACCATAGCGCTTGCACAGGCGGGCGTGGTGCTTGAACTGCTCGACGCCTTCTTTCATGGAGATCGAGTTGACGATGCCCTTGCCCTGGATGCACTTGAGGCCGGCCTCGATCACTTCCCACTTGGACGAGTCGATCATGATCGGCACGCGCGAGATGTCGGGTTCGCCAGCGATCAGGTTGAGGAAACGGACCATGGCAGCCTGGGAGTCGAGCATCCCTTCGTCCATGTTGATGTCGATCACCTGGGCGCCGGCCTCGACCTGTTGCAGGGCGACTTCCAGCGCTTCGGTGTAGTTTTCTTCTCGGATCAGGCGGGCGAACTTGGCCGAGCCGGTGATGTTGGTACGCTCGCCGACGTTGACGAACAGCGACTGGCGGTCGATGGTGAACGGTTCCAGGCCCGACAGGCGGCAGGCCTTGGGGATTTCCGGGATTTCACGCGGCTTGTACTTGGCAACGGCCTCGGCAATGGCCTGGATGTGGCCCGGGGTGGTGCCGCAGCAGCCGCCGATGATGTTGAGGAAGCCGCTGGCGGCAAACTCTTCGACCACCACGGCCATCTCGGCCGGGGTTTCGTCGTACTCGCCGAAGGCATTCGGCAGGCCGGCGTTGGGGTGGGCGGACACGTGGGTGTCGGCTTTGGTCGCCAGTTCTTCCAGGTACGGGCGAAGGTCTTTGGCGCCGAGGGCGCAGTTCAGGCCCACGGAAATCGGCTTGGCGTGTCGTACCGAGTTCCAGAACGCTTCGGTGGTCTGGCCCGAGAGGGTACGGCCGGAGGCGTCGGTGATGGTGCCGGAGATCATGATTGGCAGTTCGACGTTGTCGTCCTCGAACACCTGCTGCACGGCAAAGATTGCCGCTTTGGCGTTGAGGGTGTCGAAGATGGTCTCGATCAGGATCAGGTCGGCGCCGCCCTCGATCAGGCCACGGGTGGCCTCTACGTAGTTCTCTACCAGCTCGTCGAAGGTGACGTTGCGGTAGCCGGGGTCGTTGACGTCGGGGGAGATCGAACAGGTGCGGCTGGTCGGGCCCAGCACGCCGGCGACAAAGCGCGGTTTGTTTGGGGTCTCGAGGGTTTTGGCATCGGCCACCTGGCGGGCGATGCGTGCGCCTTCGACGTTCAGCTCGTAAACCAGCGACTCCATGCCGTAGTCGGCCTGGGAAATCTGCGTGGCGTTGAAGGTGTTGGTTTCGAGAATATCGGCGCCTGCATCCAGGTAGGCCTTCTCGATGGCAGCGATCACGTCCGGGCGGCTGAGCAGCAACAGATCGTTGTTACCCTTGACATCGCTTGGCCAATCGGCGAAACGCGTGCCACGATAGTCGTGTTCCTCGAGACGGTAGCTTTGGATCATAGTACCCATGCCGCCGTCGAGGATCAGGATGCGCTCTTTGAGTGCGTGCTGGAGTGCTTGGAGACGAGCGCTGCGGTCGGACATAGGAACTACCTGGTCGGGCAAATATCAGAAGGTGCGGAATCATAACAAAGCTGCGCGGTTTTTAGGTGTATCGCCCATTTGCATGAAAACTGCTCATGTTGGGCGAGCCGATAGCGCAGGGCACCCAAGGACGACCAGGCAACAAATCGTGATGGCTTTCAAGAACCAGGACTTTCCGCACATGGTGCATCGTATCCTTGCCGGCGCCTTCGCCCTGCTCATCAGCGGCGCGGTGTTCGGGCAGGCCCCCCAGTCGAGCCCGGCCATTTCCTACACCCGGGACATTCAACCGATCTTCACCGAGAAGTGCGTGGCCTGCCACGCCTGCAACGACGCCGCCTGCCAGCTCAAGCTGGAAAGCCCCGAAGGCGCGGTGCGCGGGGCCAGCAAGGTCCCGGTGTACCAGGGCGAGCGCAGCAAGGCGGTGCCCACCACGCGGCTGTTCTACGACGCCCACAGCGAGGGCGAGTGGCGCAAGAAGGGCTTCTATTCGGTACTGGACAACCAGGGCAGCCAGGCCGCGCTGATGGCGCGCATGCTCGAACTGGGGCACAAGACCCCGCTCACGCCCAACGCCAAGCTGCCCGAGGAAATCGTCCTGGGCCTGAACCGCAACAACATGTGCCCGTTGCCGCACGAGTTCGATGCCTATGCCGGCGCTCACCCCAACGAGGGCATGCCGCTGGCCGTGACCGGGTTGACCGACAAGGAGTACGACACCATGCGCCGCTGGCTGGCCGCCGGTGCGCCGGTCGAGTACCAGCCGATCAAGCCCAGTGCGGCCGAAGCCCAGCAGATTGCCGACTGGGAAGAACTTCTCAACCGCCCGGGTTCCACCGAGGCACTGGTCGGCCGCTGGCTGTACGAGCACCTGTTCCTGGCGCACATTTATTTTGTCGGCGGCGAGCAGGGCCACTTCTTCCAGTGGGTACGTTCACGGACGCCAAGCGGCCAGCCGGCAGACATCATCGCCACTCGCCGGCCCAACGACCCGCCGGGCACCGACTTCTATTACCGGCTGATTCCGGTGCAGGGCGTGATCGTGCATAAGACGCACATCACCTACCCGATGGGGCCGCAAAAGCTCAAGCGTGTGAAGCAACTGTTCTACGCCGGCGACTGGCATGCCAGCGCGCTGCCGGGCTATGGCCCGCGCCACCGGGCCAACCCGTTCGAAACCTTCGAGGCGATCCCGGCGGTAGCGCGCTACCAGTTCATGCTGGATAACGCCGAGTATTTCGTGCGCACCTTCATTCGCGGCCCTGTCTGCCGTGGGCAGATCGCCACCGATGTGATCCGCGACAACTTCTGGGCGCTGTTCCAGGAGCCGGCCCACGACCGCTACATCACCGATGCCCAGTACCGGGGCGAGGCCACGCCGCTGCTGGCCATGCCCGGCCAGATCGATGACGTAGGCAGTGTGCTGAGCCTGTGGCATGCCTACCGCGACAAGCGCAACGAGTACGAGAAGCTGCGCCGTGAAGCCTATGCCGACATGCCGGCACCGGGCTGGGCAACGCTGTGGGCCGGTAACGACAATGCGCTGCTGAGTATTTTCCGCCACTTCGACAGCGCCTCGGTGACCAAGGGCCTGATCGGTGATGTGCCGCTGACCGTGTGGCTGTTCGACTACCCGCTGTTCGAACGTACCTACTACCAACTGGCGGTCAACTTCGATGTGTACGGCAACGTTTCGCACCAGTTGCAGACGCGCCTGTACTTCGACCTGATTCGCAACGGCGCCGAGGTCAACTTCCTGCGCCTGATGCCGGCCGATCAGCGCAAGGCCATCCTCAGCGACTGGTACCAGAACAGTGGCAAGGTGAAGATGTGGATGGATTATGAAGACATCGACACCGACACCCCGAGCGGTATCAAGCTCGACCCGCGCAACCCCAAGCGTGACTTCGGCCTGAAGCTGCTGCAGCGTACCGGCAGCCTGAACGCCGCGCCGGACCCGATCAACCGCTGCCAGGGGGCATTTTGCTCGCGGCCGCAACAGAGCGAAGAGTTCCGCAACGCCGAGCAGTCGCTCAGCCGCCTGGTGTCGCGCCCGGCAGCCGGGCTGAAGGTGATCAACCAACTGCCCGAGGCAACCATGCTGCGCATCGAGGGGCAGGGCGGCCAGCGCCAGGTGTACAGCCTGCTGCGTAACCGTGCGCACAGCAACGTGGCGTTCCTGCTGGGTGAGGCGTACCGCTACCAGCCAGGCCTGGACACGTTGACCCTGTACCCGGGCGTGCTCAGCAGCTACCCGAACTTCATCTTCAACATCCCGACCAAGGATGTGCCGGAGTTCGTCGAGGACATGGAGTATGCGAAGGATGATGCGGCGAAGTTCGAGCGTATTGTCATGCGCTGGGGCGTGCGCCGCAGTCACCCTGAGTTCTGGCGCTACTTCCATGACCTGAACAACTATATCAAGGAGACCGAGCCGGTCGAGGCGGGCGTGCTGGACATGAACCGCTACGAGAACCTCTGATCGGGTTGGCTGACCTTTCCCGGTACCCTGCGGTCGGAAACGGTGGGTGGTCTGGGAGCGCAATGCGCTCCCAAAGGCCTTAATGCACCGCCAACCGCAGGGTATTTCATGCTGTATTCGCTTCAGGCACTGAGGGCGTTCGCCGCCTGGGTGGTGGTCTGCCACCATTTCATGCAGATCTTCTTCGACTTCCGTGCCTCCGGCCCCGTTGGCCAACTGCTTACCGACCGCGGTGCCGTTGGCGTCGACATCTTCTTCGTCATCAGCGGCCTGGTCATTTACCTGTCGACCCGCGACAAAGCCATCGAACCGCGTCAGTTCCTGCTTAACCGGGCACTGCGCATTGTCCCGGCGTACTGGTTCTACACGGTACTGATGGCTTTGCTTTTGCTGCTTTTCAGCCAATGGATGCCGCATCAGGCATTCACCTGGCATCACCTGTTGCTGTCGCTGCTGTTCATCCCGGCGGAGAACCCCGGCGGCTATGGCTTGTACCCGACACTGAACGTGGGCTGGACGCTGAACTTCGAGATGTTTTTCTACCTGCTGTTCGGCCTGGCTTTCCTGGTGCGCCAGCGGCACCACCTGCTGCTGGTTACTGCCGCATTGCTGCTGGTCAGCGAAGTGTTGGGCAGGCTAGGTGTGCTCAGCCGCTTCTACAACAACGACATCATCTACGAGTTCCTGCTGGGCATTGGCCTGGGGGTGTTGTATCGCCGGGGCATGATCCGTCAGGGGCGTTGGCTGCCGGTGGTTGTGCTGGCCGTAGCAGCCATGGCCATCTACCACCTCGATGCGTCGCAACGCCTGCTGCACTGGGGCGTACCGAGTGCGATGATCGTGCTGGCGTTCATCGCCCTGGAGCCCGTGTTCAAGGGCAGTCGACTGCTCAAGGCGCTGGGTGACTGTTCCTATTCGGTGTACCTGATTCATGTGCTGGTACTGTATGCCGGCTGGTTCGCCAGCCAGCGCCTGCACTTGAACCCGTACCTGGTGTTCGCCCTTTGTGTGCCGTCCATTGGACTAATGTCGTGGTTCAGTTACCGCTGGCTGGAGCGCGGCCTGTACCGGCGGATGCAGGCCTGGCTGGCTGAGCCACGGGGGCAGACGCCGGAATATGCGCTTTCCCGAGTCAAATACTAGGACTTTGTTCAAGGGCCGGGTTGGCGTACACTTGGCGGCAAGTCTGTGAGGAACCTACATGAGCGCTATAACCATTACCGACGCCGCCCATGACTACCTGGCCGATCTGCTTTCCAAGCAGAATACGCCTGGCATCGGCATTCGCATTTTCATCACCCAGCCGGGCACCCAGTACGCAGAGACGTGCATTGCCTACTGCAAGCCGGGCGAAGAGAAGCCCGACGACACCGCCGTGGGTCTGAAGAGCTTCACCGCCTACCTGGACGCGGTCAGCGTGCCGTTCCTGGAAGATGCGCTGGTCGACTATGCCACCGACCGCATGGGTGGCCAGTTGACCATCAAGGCACCGAACGCCAAGGTGCCGATGGTCAACGAAGACAGCCCGATCAACGAGCGTATCAACTACTACCTGCAGACCGAGATCAACCCCGGGCTGGCCAGCCATGGTGGCCAGGTCAGTCTGGTTGACGTGGTCGACGACGGCATCGCCGTGCTGCAGTTCGGTGGTGGTTGCCAAGGTTGTGGCCAGGCCGACGTGACCCTGAAGGAAGGCATTGAGCGCACCCTGCTCGAGCGTATTCCGGAGCTCAAGGGCGTGCGTGATGTGACTGACCACAGCCAGAAAGAGAACGCCTACTACTAAGCCTGGCTTTCTTTGAGGGCGTGTATCCACGGCGCCATAGCAACAAAGTGTTACGGTTTCAACCCCTGCGACAACAGGCCGCAGCCCGTATTCAAAGGGCTGCAGGCCATCACCGCCTTGGTCGGGTAGAACCCCTTGGGGTGTCATGCCAGAATGCCCCGGTTTTTCGACCGGCCCGTCCCGAGGGCCGGCACCTTCCCTGTAAAGGATGGTTTCATGAATGATCTGTATAGCCGGCGTGCAGTCGTCGCCGGCATGGGCGTTCTCGGGCTTGGCCTGCTGGCAGGCTGCAGTCCGGCCCGGGGGCTTGAGTTCAAGTACGGCAAGAACATGAGCAACGAAATCCTCGGTCGCAAGTTCAGCCTCAAAGACCCGCAAGGCAACGTGCGCACCTTGTCGAGCTTCTACGGCAGCATGCCGATGATCTTCTTCGGCTTCACACAGTGCCCCGCCGTCTGCCCGACCACCCTGGCGCGTGCGGCGCAGATCCGCAAGACGCTGCGTGGCCGTGACCGCGACCTGTTCCAGGTGGTGTTCATCACCCTGGACCCGGAGCGCGATACCCCAGAGGTGCTGGATGCCTACGTCAAGGCCTTCGACCCGACGTTCGTCGCGCTGACCGGCACCCCCGAGGAAATTGCCGCAGTGGCCAAGGAATTCAAGGTGTTCTACGAGAAAGTCCCGGCCGGCGATACCTACACCATCTCTCACTCGTCCACCAGCTACGTCTACGATACACGTGGCACCCTGCGCCTGAGCCTGGGCCATTCCCTGAACGCCAAGGAATGCGCCGAAGACCTGGTCACCCTGATGGAGATCTGCTGATGTCGATGCAACCGATCAAACGCGGCCTGGCTGCCCTGGTACTGATGGGGCTGGCCCTGCCGGCCTTGGCTCAGACCACTGTGAGTGATGCCTGGGTACGTGCCAGTGTCCCGCACCAGCAGTCTACCGGTGCCTTCATGACCCTGACCGCCAGCAGCGACAGCAAGCTGGTGGGCGTGGCTTCGCCAGTGGCCAAGACCGTACAGGTGCACGAAATGACCATGAACGGTGACGTGATGGGCATGCGTGAGGTGAAAGCCGTCGAGCTGCCGGCCGGCAAAGCCGTGACCCTGGAACCAAATGGCCTGCATGTGATGCTGATGGGCCTGAACAACCAGGTGAAGGAAGGCGAGAAAGTACCGCTGACCCTCACCATCGAAGATGCCAAAGGGGCCAAGGAAACCCTCGATGTGCAGGCTGAAGTGCGTGCGCTCACCGCCGAGGCCGGCAGTGGGCATGATCATATGCACATGCAGCACTGACAGATCAAAGGGCCGCGCTTAGCGGCCCTTTTCTTATCTACGCCTTTCAGCTACGAAAGCGCGGCAGCGGCCTATCGAGGGTAAGCGAGGTCAGGGTCTTTCGAACCTGGGCCTCATCGGCCTCCAGTGCCTTCAGGCTTGCGCGGATCTTGCCGGCGGCGGGCACATCGCCCTGCCGGTCGATCCAGTCAGCAATCTCCTTGCAGGCACTGCTCAGGCACGCCTGGCGCTGGTTCATCAGAGACAGAAGGGTGGTGAGCTCTCTTTCGGACATGGCAGGATCCTCCGTTCAGCCTTGTCAGTGTAGCAGAGGCCAGACGACACCTTGCTGCCTTCGCTTAAGGCGCAGAGGCAGCGATATTTGGCTGCTTTTGAGTTCTCGAAACAACGCGTTACTTATAAACAACGTGTTTAACCGTACAGCCATTACGATGCGTTCGGTATTCCGCCCGGCACGTCTAGATAATGTGCTCTGCCGCGCATGCTCATAGTTTCGAGGGCTCTGCTCAATAAGTTTTTATTGTAGGAATGTTCCGGGTGCCAAGTGTGAGCCCGCCGCCGGTCGTGGTGGTGTTACAACTTGGCGGTTGAACATGGCCCTGAACAAATTTTAGGTTGTAGCTGCACCGAACGGTGCAAGGGTCATTGAGTCATAAAGCGCCTGATTGAGCAGGGTGATACGCCTGTAGTTGTGATACGTCGGTTTGATACATGAATTCAAGCTGGGCAGGTGTCGGAAAGAGAGCAAGAAATATGCAAGCGTTGAATCTTGACTACAGCACACGATCGCTGGCGATTGGCTACGGTTTTTCCAAGTGTGGTGAGTTTGCCTTTGAAGCCGCGTTTGCCGTCGCAATCGTGTCCCTGGCTGATGCTGATCTTCTTTCGATCGGCATCGCCTATTTTTTCCGTTATTTACCGAGTGTCGTGTTTTCTCCGCTGGGCGGTTGGTTGGCGGATAACACCGACAAGAAGAAAACCCTATTGTCAGTCGAGGCTGGGAAGGGCCTTTTGGCACTGGTCTTCTTTGCATTGTTCGGCCTGCTCACCCCGGGATTACCCTTGTTGGTCGGCCTTGCGATGGTCATGACAGCACTTGAATGCCTTTATGTGCCTACGTTTCGCGCGTACTTTCCGGACATTGTCGCGCGGGACCAGTTGGCCTCGGTCAACAGTGGTGTCCAGGTGGTCGAGGATGCTGCCTCGATTATCGGCCCGCTGGTGTTTTCGGCCTGCGTGATACTGCTTTCTCGCGAAGCAACGTTTTTGTTTTTTGCCATATGCCTGGTGCTGTCGGCCATTTCAATCGCTACCTTGAGGCCTGGCAGGCGAAGTGCCAGGCAGGCCTTCGATGGGCGTGCCATCGTCCGCGATGCTGCGCGCAGTGTAGGCCAGCTAAAGGCTAGCAATGCGCCGTTGTTTGCCGTTATTGGTTGCACGACGGTCTGCGCGATGTTTGCCACGTCGGTGATTCGTTTCATCCTTCCCGCGTCGGTGCTGGAGCATTTCGCTTCCGAAGCAGCGGTGGGTTACGTACTTTCATTGCTTGCCGTGGGTACCGTTCTGGGCGGCGTGCTCTACACACGCTTCAATCCGCGCACAACTGCCCGGTTGGTAGTGCGTTATTGGCTGCTATACGGCGCTTTGTTTTTGGCCGCAGCAGTGGCGCTGCAGGTGAACAGTGGGTTGTTTCTCTCGATTTTGTTCCTTGTCGGCTTCATGGGGGCATTTGTCGATATCGCGATCGTGACCAACATTCAGTGCCTGTCACGTGAACAGGAAGTGGGCAGGAACTTTTCCCTTTACTACTTCACGGCGGTCATTGGTGATGCCGTCTCAGGGTTGATTGCCAGTCTGGTGTTTGTGCTTGCTGGGCCGGCAACCTTCATCTGGATGACGCTGATGCTGTTCATTGCGCCTGTGCGCTGGAACCTGAAAGGAAATGCCGATGACACGGAAAACCGTATATAGCGCTGCGCTCGATGACTTTACACACTCGAATGAACACATGCTTGCCGATAGGCCCCCGGCGTCACTCCGTACGCCTGCTTGAACTGTCGGCTCAAATGGCTCTGGTCAGCAAACCCAAGGTCGAACGCCACCTCCGAAGCAACCAGGCCGCTCTTCAGCATCTCCCGAGCGCGGGCCAGGCGGCGTTGCTTTAGCCAGGCGTGCGGTGGCAGGCCAGTGGCCTGGCGAAACACCCGGGCGAAGTGGAACGGTGACAGGTTGACCGCCGCGGCCAGTGCTTCCAGCGAGGGCGGGTCGGCCAGTTGGCTTTCCAGCAGTTCGCGGGCGCGGGCCACGGCCAGGGGTTCATGGCCGGGGGCCGAGGGCTCGGCGCATTGGCCGTGGCGTTGCACGAGGGCCAACACCGCCTGGCGCCAGGCAGTCTGCTGCTGCAGGCTACTGGCGCCGGCTTCGGACAGCTGGTGCAGCTGGCTGAAGGCGATGGCCAGGGCCGGGTCGTGTATTACGCTGTCCTTGAAGCTGGGCATGCCGTGGCGGCCCAGTTCCAGTTCGTCGAGCACACCGGTTACCCGTTCCTGCTCAGGGTAGAAGCCGCGGTAGCGCCAGCCTGCTTCGTGGGCGGTGGCACCGGTGTGCAGCTCGTCCGGGTTGATCAGTACCATGCTGCCGACCGGCGCCAGGTGCTCGCTGCCCCGGTGCCAGAACCGCTGTGCGCCGGACTCGATCACGGTGAACACATAGCCCTCGTGCACATGCGGGGCAAAGCGCTGCTGAAAGTAACGCGCATGCAGCATCTCGACGTCGCCCAGGGCTGGCGCCTGCCAGAGGTGTGTCTGCTCGCGCAGGGGCGTACTCATGCCAGCCAGCTGCGCAGGAAGAAGAAGATCAACATGCTCACCAGCATGCTCAGCAATACGCTACGGGTCAACAGTACCAGGGCGATGGCCACCAGTGAGCCCAGCAGGTAGGGGTTGAGCAGGCTCAGGTTTAGCTGGTGTTCAGGCATGAAGATGATCGGGCCGCAGATGGCAGTGAGCATGCCCGGTACGGCAAAACCGAGGAATTGCCGGGCGTTGGAGCTAAGCCGTAGGGGCAGGCGTGGTTCCAGAAACGCATAGCGGTTGAGGAACACGATGGCGCCCATGGCGAAAATCAGTACCCAGGTCATGCGCGGGCTCCGGCAAATTTCTGGCAGATGAAACCGGCGCTCATACCCAGCAGGCCTGCGGCCACCAAGGCTGTTTCCCAGTGCCAGTAACTGAACAGCACCGAGCAGAACAGCGACACTGCAACGCACACCACCGTGGCCAGATTGCGCACCAGCGGGGCGATCAGGGCGACGAAAGTGGCGACGATGGAAAAGTCCAGGCCGAACTGGTCCAGGTGTGGAATGCTCTGGCCCAGCAGGATGCCGGCCAGGGTAAACAGGTTCCAGGCGACGTAGAAGGTCAGGCCCACCCCCAGGGCGTACCAGCGGTTGAACTGCTGCTGGTCATACTGGCTGGTCAGGGCGAAGAATTCGTCCGTCAGCAAAAAGCCCAGGCCCAGCCGCCAGCGCAGCGGCTGGCTTGAAAGCACCGGGCGCATCGACAGGCCGTACAGCAGGTGTTGTGAAGTCAGTAGCAGGGTGGTCAGCAGGATTGACGCGAGGTTGGCGCCGCCCTTGAGCATGCCGATAGCCACCAGTTGCGCGGCGCCGGCGAAGACGATGGCCGACAGCCCTTGGCCCTGCAAGGCGCTGAGGTTGGCTTCGATGGCCATGGAACCGGCCAGCAGGCCCCAGGGGGCGACGGCCAGGGATAACGGGAGGATGGCGATGGCGCCGTGGAGAAAGGCTTGGCGGGCGATGTGGGGCATGATGGCTGCAGTGCGTTTACGTGGCAGGCCAGCATGCCAGACGGGCAGGGGGATGGCTTGAACGATCTTGCTGGTTCATCCAGTTTCCTGCGGGCGCTGAGGCAGTTCACAGGTAGGCGTCTGGTTCAGGGACGACTGCTCAGGTGCTGTTGCGCTGTCACGCAGCCGTTGATGTCCACGGCTTTCTGCAGCAGGCTCAGGCGATGTGCCGGATCGAGGTCGCCGAGCAGGCGGTAGACCTCGGCCTGGTAGTCACGCTGGCGCCCCCAGAGCATTTCCAGGCCTTGCGGCCGGCTGCGTTTGCAGGCCAGGCGGGTGGCCGGTTGCGGGTAGTAGGAGGCGTACACGGTGGCCATGTTGGGGATGGCCTCCAGCGCTGCGCGGTAATCGCTGCTGGAGTTGTAAGGCCGGCACCAGGTGGCGATGGCTGGCGCGGGGGCGGCAAAACCCTGCTTGAGGCTGGCTTCGAGTAATGGGCAGGCGGCATCCGGGATTTGCGCCACGGGCAGGTAGGTCATGTAGTACAACGCCAGCCGGTACTGTGCGACCGGGTGGCCCAGCTCGACCGACTTTTTAAGCAGGGCGACCGCAGTCGGCAGCGTGTGGGCCATCGCCTGGCCCTGGCGGCTGAGTTCCGGGTCCGCACCTATGGCAGTGCGCAAGGTGCTGCTACCGTCGTCCGGGCTGTCTGCCTGCTCCAGCAGCGGCAAGGCCTGGCGGTAGAGCAGGTCGGCATGGGGGTCGATGCTGACCTCCAGCGCGTGTGCCACCAGTGGCAACAAGGCGACCAGCAGCGGGGGCAGGCGGCGCACAAGGCTCACGGGAAAACCCCAAGGGCAGCCAGTGGCGAATGGACGGTTGCGAAAGTCATGGCGGTCAAGCGTGCGCCTCGGGCAAATCGGAACGACGACGTATTCTAGCCAGCCAAGGGGGCTGGCCGAAAGACCGCTGTGCAATTGTCAGACGAGCCTGATGGGGGTGACCTTGCGTTGGGCGTGCTTTTCCTGGGCCAGGCCAAGCTTGGCAGTGATCACCTTGGCCAAGGCATTGTTGCCCAGATCGTTCAGATGCAGGCGGTCGATGAACAGGTCAGCACCGAATACCGGCGAGCTGCTGAGCATGCCGTTCATGTCGTAGCAGGGGACCGGGTCGGCCTGGCTCTTGATGCGGCGGAAAAATGCCGAGTGCAGCTGGCTGTCGAAGGCGCCGTCCAGCAGCCGGTCGAAATTGGCGGGCTGTTGTTCGAGTGCGGCAAGCATGGCCTGCTCGCCAGCGGGCAGGGTATCTCGGCACCAGGGTAACAACGGCTGCAGGATGAAGGTGAGGGTGGCATGGCTGTCTGCCAGCAGGCGATCCCATTGACGCAAGGTTCGGCCAATGTTGTCAGCGGCACGGGCCAGGCGTTTTTCCGGGGGTGACAGCGGCCAGCTGAACGGGGCTTCGACCGGTGGCGGGGCCAGGGCTTGGCCGATGCGCTGCCACAGCGACTGCCGTCGAGGCGCAGCGGCAGGTTGCATGCCTTCGCTGAAACTGTTGAGGAAGGCCTGGTAGGCCTTGGCGTGCTGCGCGTCACTGAGGCTGGCGAGCACTTCGCACAGGGCTTCGTGGGCCAGGCTGTTGAGGCCGCTGAGCACCACCACGTGGCCGAGTTGGCCAAGGCGGTGCTGGTGGGTCAGGAACAGCAGCAGTTCCTGGCTGGCATTGAGCCCGCAGCCGGCCAGGCTCAACCAGACTTCGCCGGTGAGCATCGACAGGTGCGAGGCCACGGTGTGCTCGTCGGAGCTGGCACCGATCCCCAGTGCCGTGGAGCCTCCGACCAGCAGGTTGATGCGTGAGGCGCCGCCGCGTTCGGCTGCCGAAAAGCGCTTGCCGGCGCAATGGCTGTAGCGCAGGCCCAGGGCATCGGTATTGATGGTGCCGGAGCGATAGCCGGTTTCGTGCACGTGCACGGTGTGCGGGGCACGGCGGCTGGCCTGCAGCAGAAAGCGCTGGTAGTCCTGCTGAAGCGGCGAAGGAGACAGGCTAGTGTCAGTCGTCGTCATGGTCTCTCCTTCCATAGCACCGGGCATTTCGCTGCAGGTTCAGGCCGCCAGTTCCTTGAGGTTGTACAGCAGGCCGCCAGCGGCGATCAGCAGCAGGGCGATGCCCGAGGCCAGGCTGATGAGGCGGTTGCTGCGCTGCGAAGCGATCTTGCCGATGGCAAAGATGTACAGGCTGAGTACGGCGAAGTCGATGGCCACCCACAGTAACGACAGCACCACCATGCTCTTGCCGAACGACTCGGTGATCTGGATGAACTGCGGGAAAAAGGCAATGAAGAAAATGATGTCCTTGGGGTTGGAGATACCCACCATGAAACCTTGCAGCAGCCCGCCGCGGCCCGGCTTGGCTGGGGCACCCGTGGCCTCAGGGGCAGGGGCTTGCAGTGCCTCCTTCAATGTGCCCACGGCGATGTAGCCGATGAACAGGCAGCCGAGCAGGCTCATGGTGCTGAGCCAGGCTTTGTCGATGGCAGCGCTGGTGAGGATGATCCAGGCGGCGGCGCCGATCAGCACCAGGGACGCCCAGTTGGTGCCGACGGCGGTGAACATCGCCTTGCGCGAACCAGAGGCGGCGGCCGTGTTGACGATCAGTGCCACCACCGGACCCGGGGTGGCGATCAGTAGCAGGACGGTGAGGGCGTAGGTGGCGGTGAGTGCGGTATTCACGGTCAGTTCTCGATCAGGATGTCAGGTGTTGCCTGGTGTACGGCATGGGCGTGGAACGGGCAGCGTGACGGGTTCAGCGAGCCAGCCTCCTGCAGTTGATACTGCTTCCACTCGTAATTGTCGGTATCGCCGAAAAAGCCAAGGGTGTCGGGCATGACGCCGTCGTTGTAGTGGTGCACGCGCTGGCGAATACGCTCGCGGATGCGCTTGCCGCTTTCGGTGTTGGCGTTGGCCACTTCGTCGAAATTCTCCCGTGGGTTGATGACGAAGGTGATGTGTTGGCCAAGATTGCGGCTTCTCATGCGCTGGTGGCCGGGGAAGTTCATGTTGATGAACAGCGGCATGCCGGCGTAGCAGAACGACCAGCCGGTATCGTCGGGGGCGGTCGGGATACCCTGCGGCCACGGGTGCGGGTCCCGCGCATGAACGCCGCGCAGCACCTTCCAGGCCAGTGCCTGCTGTTCCGCCAGGCTACTGCCCGCCGTTGTCTGGAGGAACACCACCAGAGGGCTGCCGATGCGCTGCTTAGGTGCGATCGGAGTGACGGTGCGCACATAATCGGCCAGGCCCTGCGCGATATCGTCGGCCAGTTGTTCGGCGCGGGCGAACAGGATGTGGCAGGTTTCGCCATTGACCGCCTTGCGGCCGAACAGGCAGGGAAAATCGGGGTTGGCCAGGATGGAGCGGAAATCTTCTATGGTTTTATACGTCCAGTGTTGCGCGTTGTGGCCATGTTCAGCGGTGAGCTCTAGCGCATCCAGGCGATAGCAATTTCCATATCCCGTAAACATGATTTCCCCAGGCGCTAAATTAAGTGAACGTTCAAGTCATATGCAGGCAGGATCAGGGTTATGTTTGTTATTTACTTGCATTTTCCGAGAGGCACTTAATGTTGTAAAACGCGTGGAACTATGACCTACTATTAGTCTCACTCATGCTCAGGACGCCGCCATGTCGGAACGGATTCAGGCCCTGCACGCCCTGCGTGCCTTCGAGGTGGCCTCTCGCTATGGCTCCTTTACCCGCGCGGCGGAAGAGCTGGCCCTGACCCAAGGGGCGGTCAGTCACCACATCAAAACTCTCGAAGCCATGTTCGGCTGCGACCTGTTCGAGCGTCGCGGCCCAAAGCTGAGCCTGACCGAGCACGGGCGCTTGCTGGCGCAAGAACTCAAAGTCGGCTTCAAGATCATCGAGAATGCCTGCGCGCTGCTGCGCCAGGACCGTTATGGCCTGCGCCTGAAGGCACCGTCCACGCTCACTGTCCGCTGGCTGCTACGGGCGCTGGATGCGTTCAAGAAGCGCGAGGACAATTGCAGTGTGCAGCTCTCGAGCGTGTGGATGGACATCGACAGCGTGGACTTCTATTCCGAGCCCTATGACTGCGCCATCTTGCTGGCCAATGGGCGCTTTCCCGCAGATATCGAGAGCTTCAAGCTGTTCGATGAATGGCTGATCCCGGTTTGTCACCCGGATTACATGACCCAGGCACAACCGGACCTCGGCGACCTGACACAGTGCGAGTTCCTGCACCCGTCCCCGGACCGGCGCGACTGGCGGCGCTGGTTGGCACGGATGGGCGCGCTGGACATCAGCATCGACCAGGGGCAGGTGTTCGACACCCTTGACCAGGGGATCTCCGCTGCCCAGCAAGGCTTGGGTATTTCGGTGGTCGATCTGATGCTGGCCAGCGCCGACCTGGCGGCCGGGCGCCTGGTCACCCCGTTCAAGCACGCGGTGGCCACCGGCGACGGGTACTACATGACCTGGCTCAAGGCCAGCCCCAAGGCGCGGCAAATGCACAAGCTGCGCGACTTTCTGCTGAGCCAGCTGCCGCCGCTGGCCTGCAAGGACATCAACTACCTGTACGGTTGAACACCCGTTCCAGCATGAAGTCGATGAACACCCGCAACTTGGGCGGCATCTGCCGCCCGGATGGCCACAGCAGGTAGAAGCTGCCGCGCCGTTCCATGAAATCGTCGAGCACAGTGACCAGCGAGCCATTGCCCAGCTCACGGCCCACGTTGAAGTCTGGCAGGCAGGTGATGCCGCGGTGGTTCACGGCAAAGCAGACGCGGGTCTCGACGTGGTTGCACACCATCGAGATGGGGATGTCGTAGGCGTGTTCGGGGTGCTCCTGGCGCAGCGGCCAGGTTTCCAGTTTGCCATTGCTGGGGAAGCGGTAGTGCAGGCAGGTATGAGCTGCCAGGTCGCGCGGGTGCAGGGGTGTGCCGCGTTCGCGCAAGTACTGGGGCGAGGCTACCAGGCGGTGCTGGAAGTGCCCGAGGAACTTGGCGTTCAGCCGTGAATCCACGGGCTGGCCGCCGCGCATCACCACATCGAAGCCTTCCCCGACGATGTCCACCATGCGGTCGGAGAAGTCCAGGTCCAGTTCCACCTGCGGGTACAGTGCCATGAACTCGGCCAGCGCCGGCATGACCAGCCCGGTGACCTGGGGCATGCTCACACGCAGGCGCCCGCGCGGTGTTTCGCTGGCTTGTGACAGTTCCTGCTCGGTGGCCTCGATCTCGGCCAGGATGCGCCGGCTGCGCTCCAGGAACAACGCGCCTTCGGCGGTGAGGGTGATGCTGCGTGTGCTGCGGTGGAAGAGGCGCACACCCAGGCGGCTTTCCAGGCGTGCTACGCGCTTGCCCACTGCCGAAGCACTGATGCCCAGCGACTGGCCGGCGGCGACGAAACTGCGCGTTTCGGCCACCCGGTTGAAGACCACGAAACCACTGAGGCTGTCCATGCTGCATTCCTGATTACGGACATTGGTGTCCTGGGTGAATGGCATTGTAACCGTCTTTTTCCGCAATACGCCTGCCTTGCAGACTGTTCGCCACGTTCACTACGCCAGGCATTTGCAATGACCCAGACCTCTTCCCCACCGCTGCTGAGCGCCAGCAGCGAACGTTTGCCCCTCAGCGGGCTGCTGGCACTGGCCATGACCGGCTTCATTGCCATTCTCAGCGAAACCCTGCCGGCCGGCCTGCTCGACCAGATCGCCGACGGCATGCACATCAGCCAGGCCATGGCCGGGCAATGGGTCACGGCCTATGCCTTGGGCTCGCTGCTGACGGCCATCCCGCTGGTGACCCTGACCCAGGGCTGGTATCGGCGTCGGGCGTTGTTGCTGGCGATCATCGGCTTTGTTCTGTTCAACGGGCTGACGGCCTTGTCGAACAGCAACAGCCTGACCCTGGTACTGCGCTTTTTCACTGGCGCGGCTGCCGGGTTGGCCTGGGGGCTGATCGCCGGGCATGCCCGGCGCATGGTGCCGGTGGCGCAGCAGGGCAGGGCCATGGCGCTGGCCATGCTCGGCCAGCCGATTGCCTTGTCGCTCGGCTTGCCGATTGCCACCTGGTTGGGGGCGGGGTTGGGCTGGCGTGCAACCTTCGTGGTGGTCACCCTGGTGGCGCTGCTGCTGGTGATATGGGTATTGCGCGCGGTGCCGGACTACCCGGGGCACGCCGCCGGCAAGCGCCCGGCAGCGATGCAGGTGCTGCGCACGCCGGGGGTGTTGCTGGTGCTGTTGGTGATCCTCAGCTGGATCCTTGGCCACAACATTCTCTACACCTACATCGTGCCGTTGCTGGCGGCGGCCGGCATGGCGGCGGACATTGGCCCGGTGCTGATGGTGTTCGGCGTGTCGGCGCTGGCCGGGATTGGCCTGGTGGGGTTGCTGGTCGACCGCCATCTGCGCTTGCTGGTGCTGTTGAGCCTGGCCGGTTTTGCCTTGGCCGCGCTGGCTTTGGGGCAGGTGTCGTCATGGCTGATGTACCTGAGCGTTGCCCTGTGGGGCGTGACGTACGGTGGTGCACCTACCCTGTTGCAAACCGCCTGCGCCGATGCGGCGGGCGAGGGCGGTGATGTGGCACAGTCGATGCTGGTGACGGTATGGAACAGCGCCATTGCCCTGGGCGGGATCATGGGCGGGTTGTTGCTGAGCGGGGTGGGGGTGGAAGGGTTTGGCGGGGTTGTGCTGGGGCTGACGGCGATGGCCTGGCTGCTGGCCTGGGCCGGGCGGCGTAATGGTTTTGTGGCTGGAAGGCGTTTGGCTTAAGGTTTTTAGCGGCTGTGAGATCGAGCGCCGGAGTGTTCGCCGTGACATGTTCAGCGCCTGTGAGATCGAGCGCCGGAGCGTTCGCCGCAATATTTTTAGCGCCTGTGAGATCGAGCGCCGGAGTGTTCGCCGTAACATGTTCAGCGCCTGTGAGATCGAGCGCCGCCCGCGCGGCGCTTCGCGGGCAAGCCCGCTCCTACGTTTGTTTCGGGCCAGTATTGCCTGTGCCAGACGCGCGCGACCGCCAGGTTTGTACGGCGCGATATCGAGGTGTGCGCCAAGGCGTTCGCGCGCAAATCCCACAGGAATAATTGGCCCGAAACAAACGTAGGAGCGGGCTTGCCCGCGAAGCGCCGCGCGGGCGGCGCTCGATCTTACAGGCGCTGAACATGTTACGGCGAACGCTTCGGCGCTCGATCTCACAGGCGCTGAACATGTTACGGCGAACGCTTCGGCGCTCGATCTCACAGGCGCTGAACATGTTACGGCGGACACTCCGGCGCTCGATCTCCCAGGCGCTAAATCTCTCACGGCAGGCGCTTCGAAGGTAGAATCTCCCCCTGATCATACGACTTAGAGGTTGACGCGGTGGAGTTGCAGCAGGGCTTTGTCCTGACCCGACATTGGCATGACACGCCCGAAGGCACCTGCGTGGAGTTCTGGCTGGCCACCGATCAGGGGCCACGGCAGTTGCGCCTGGCGCCGCAGGAATCGGTGGCCTTCATCCCGCAGGCGCAAGCCGAGCATGCCCGTGTGCTGCTGGCCAACGAAGCCGGTGCACAGCTCAAGCCGCTGCGCCTGAAGGACTTCGAGCATCGCCCCATGCTCGGCCTGTATACCCGCCAGCATCGCCAGTTGATGCAACTGGAGCAGCGCCTGCGCACGGCCGGTATCGAGGTGTTCGAGGCCGATATCCGCCCGCCGGAGCGCTACCTGATGGAGCGCTTCATCACTGCGCCGGTGGCCTTTACTGGTCAGCCGGATGCCCAAGGCGTTTACCGGGAAGCCCAGCTCAGGCCGTTACAAGGCTATCGCCCGTGCCTGCGCCTGGTGTCGCTGGACATCGAGACCAGTGAGCGCGGCGAGCTGTACAGCATCGCCCTGGAAGGCTGTGGCCAGCGCCAGGTGTACATGCTCGGCCCGGCCAACGGTAATGCCAGCGGGCTGGATTTTGACCTGCAATACTGTGCCGACCGCGCTGGCCTGATCACTTGCCTCAACCAGTGGCTGGCCCGGCATGATCCGGATGCGATCATCGGCTGGAACCTGGTGCAGTTCGACCTGCGCCTGCTGCATGAGCATGCCAAGGCCCTGCAGGTGCCGCTGGCGCTGGGGCGCAATGGCGCCGCCATGACCTTGCGCAGCCATGCCGGTGGTGGCCATGTGTTCGCTGATGCGCCGGGGCGGCTGCTGATCGATGGCATCGAGGCGTTGCGTTCGGCGACCTGGAGCTTTCCGTCATTCAGCCTTGAAAACGTTGCCCAGACCTTGCTGGGCGAAGGCAAGGCCATCGACACGCCTTACCAGCGCATGGACGAGATCAATCGGCGCTTTGCCGAAGACAAGCCGGCCCTGGCGCGCTACAACCTCAAGGACTGCGAGTTGGTCACGCGCATTTTCGACCACACCCGGCTGCTCGACTTCCTGCTCGAACGTGCCTCGGTCACAGGGTTGGCGGTTGACCGCAGTGGGGGCTCGGTCGCCGCGTTCTGCCACCTGTACATGCCGCAGATGCACCGCCTGGGTTTCGTTGCCCCCAACCTTGGCAGCCGCCCGGACGAAGCCAGCCCCGGCGGTTTCGTCATGGATTCGCGCCCAGGCTTGTACGACTCGGTGCTGGTGCTGGACTACAAGAGCCTGTACCCGTCGATCATTCGTACTTTCCTGATCGACCCGGTCGGGCTGATCGAAGGCTTGCGCCTGCCCGACGATGAACACGCGGTGGAAGGTTTTCGGGGTGGGCGTTTCTCGCGTACCCGGCATTGCCTGCCGGCCATCGTCGAGCGCGTGTGGCAGGGCCGGGAAGCCGCCAAGCGAGACGGCAACGCACCGCTGTCGCAGGCGTTGAAAATCATCATGAATGCCTTCTACGGTGTGCTGGGCTCAAGCGGTTGCCGCTTCTTCGACCCGCGCCTGGCTTCGTCGATCACCCTGCGTGGCCACCAGATCATGCGCCAGACCCGTGCGTTGATCGAGGCCGAGGGTTACGCAGTCATTTACGGCGACACCGACTCCACGTTCGTCTGGCTCAAAGGTGCCCATGATGAGGAGGCTGCAGCGCGCATCGGGCACGCGCTGGTGGCGCAGGTCAACCACTGGTGGCGCCAGCACCTGCGTGAACAGATGAACCTGGAAAGCGCGCTGGAGTTGCAGTACGAAGTGCATTACCGGCGTTTTCTGATGCCCACCATCCGCGGTACCGACGAGGGCAGCAAAAAGCGCTATGCCGGGCTTGTGCAGCGTGCCGACGGCAGTGAACAGATGGTCTACAAGGGCCTTGAGTCGGTACGCACCGACTGGTCACCGCTGGCGCAGCAATTCCAGCAGGAGCTCTACGGGCGAATTTTCCGCCAGCAGCCCTACCGCGACTTTGTGCGCGACTATGTGCGCCGTACGCTGGCGGGTGAGCAGGACGAGTTGCTGGTGTACCGCAAGCGCCTTCGCAGACCACTGGCTGACTACCAGCGCAATGTACCGCCGCATGTGCGTGCCGCACGCAAGGCCGACGCTTACAACCAAAGCCTGGGGCGCCCGCAGCAATACCAGAGGGGCGGGTGGATCAGCTACGTGATGACCACTGCCGGCCCTGAGCCACTGGAAAACCGCCAGGCCATGATTGACTACGAGCACTACCTGTCGCGCCAGTTGGAGCCGGTTGCCGATGCCATCCTGCCGTTCGTGGGCGACAGCTTCGCAGCCATGATCGACCATCAGTTGCCCTTGTTCTGACAGACAGGTGGTAGTGCGCTAGTCACTGCCAGGTGCTGACGTTACTTAACCTCTGGCGTTTCAACCAAGAGGATTGCGTCAGTGGATGTTCAACCTGAATGGCAACAACTGCTCGAGCGGTCTGCTCAAGACCGCCTCATCGCCGCGCGTTTGCCCGACTGGATGAAGGCTGTCAGCCATGAGCACATGGCGGACCTGAGCCACGCCCTGATCGAGAGCTTGAAGTACCGACAGCAACTGCAGGTGCTTTGGGGCGCAATTCAGGGGCTTGAGGCTTTTGCGGCACCTCTGCTGGCGCAGGCGCTGAAACGCCATGGGCTGAACCTGGGCATCGATCAGCTGTGGTTTCGCAACGCTTACGACATACCGTTGAAAACCTATGCACCGATTCGTGTGCCTTTGACCGAAAAGGCCTACTTTGACGTTCCCTTGCTGGAGGCTGCGCTGGGTAACTTTACCGAGCGCGAGAGCACGTTGAACGGCTTGGCCAAGGGCTGCGGTTTATTCGATGACAAGGGTGAGCGCCTGCAGGCACCCAGTGCCCAGCAGTTTGCCAAGTGCGTGCGTGAACTGGACCTTGGCGCGCAGTACCAGCAGTACCTGCAGTCTCACCTTGGCACTGCGACAGCCCAGGCTTTGTTGAGCGAGCACCGGCGCCATGAAATGTTGATCGACGCCTTCAAGGCTTGCCATGCGGGTGTGCTGCGCCCGCGTGAACTGACGTTGGTGCTCGACCTGTGGCGCAGTGGCAACCTGTCGCGCCTGGATGGCGCACCGGTGATTGCCAAACGCCTGGAACTGCTGGGGTGCCCGCTGCAGCAGATCGTGGTGCTGGATGTGCGGGATGAAACCTTTGCCCCTGTGTACACCTCCACACGCCGGGTGCTGGTGCATATCCCGGGTGACCCCCATGGGCCCTGGAGTGCCTATGACGACCTGCAGCTGTTTGCCAGGAAGGTGCTGGGGCAGCGCCTGCGCGACAGCCAGTATCAGCAGTTTTTCAGCCGCTTCGTGAGGCGCCGCGATAGCCAGGCTTTTTTCACCCAGGTCATCGAGGGTTATCGGGACCTGGCGGTGTGGGCCAACATCGATCTTGATGAGCGCAGCCATGCCTTGCCCACGCCCTTGTTCAAGGCCCTGGCCAAGGCCCGTGTCGCACAGGTATGCGACGATGCCGCGACCTTGGCCATGCCGGTGTCACAACTGGACCGTGCGGTTCAGCAGGCACACGACCAGCGCCTGGCCGCCGAAGGCTGGACGCTGATCGGCCTGGCGGGCATCTTTGTCCCGGCTATTGGTGTGACGCTGCTGGCCGTGACTGCCTGGGGCATGCTCAAGGACGTGTTCCAGGCTGTGGATGCCTGGCATGACGGCGAAACCAGCGAGGCGATGGACCATATCACTCACGTGGCCACCGATCTGGCCATCATGGCTGCCATTGCTGCAGGTATGGGCGTGGCACAGAAGTTGTGGGCGCGTTCGCGTTTCGTCGATTCGCTGGTGCAGGTTTCGTTGGACGATGGCACCCAGCGCTTGTGGAACTGCGACCTGCAGGCCTTTCGCAGTGCGCCACCGCCGCCTGCGGCGATTCTCGATGAACAAGGTATCAGCCGCCTGGGTGGGCGCACCTGGATCAACATGGACGGGCACACCTACCCGGTGGTGCAACGTGAAACCGACGGGCAGTGGCAACTGGTGCCGCGTGAAGGGCACGGCCCTTTGTTGCAACACAATGGCGCAGGTGCCTGGCGGCTGTGGAGCGAGCAGCCGGCGCAGTGGGGCGAAAGCGCCTACATGTTCCGTCGACTGGGCGGCCCCATGGCCGAGCTGGATGATGAGCGGGTCGCACAAGTGCTGGCTATCCACGATATCGATGCCGATCAGCTCAGGGCCTTGCATGTGCTGGCGCGTGCGCCTGAACCGGCCATGGTCGACACGGCCCTGCGTGCAAGCCTGGAGCAGCGCATAAGCCGTGTGGTCCGCCTTCTGCGTGCAGGCGAAGCGCCTGAGGACCACCTGGTTCTGCCCCACGTACGCCAACTGGAAGCGGCCAGCGGGTTGGCCGACCCGGCCTTGGCCGAGTGGATGCATACGCACCGGCGTCTGCTGCTGCAACAGCTGTACGAGGGATTAGCGCAAGTCGACACTCCCCCGGTAAACGCCTTGCGCCGAATATTCCCGGGTTTGCCCGGGCGTGCTGCCCAGGCACTGCTGGACGCTGCCAGCAGCGAGGACCTTGAGCGTTTACAACAAACCGGGCGGGTGCCACTGCGCCTTGCCGAGGCCGCCAGGGTGATGCTGCTGCAGGTGCGCATGGTGAGGGCCTACGAAGCGTTGTACATGGACGCGCCGCAAGGTACCGATGTTGCCCGGCTGACCCTGGGCATGCTCAGGCACCTGCCTGGGGCGAGCAGTGGCATACGCTGGCGCCTGTTCGCTGAGCAGACCGGCGATATGCCGTTGGCTACCACCGCTGAAGGCGCGCACACGTGGGACCTGCTGCACGTTGACCAAGGGTTTGCCCTGCTCGATACGCATGGCACACGCCAGGCTGTCAGTGGTGACCTGTTCGAGGTAATGGCTGCCGCGTACACGGATGAACAGCGTATAGCCTTGCAGGTAGGTGAACCGTTCGCGCACAACTTGCGGGTGTGGGTGACACGCCTGGCCCAGACACGGCGCGAGGAGGTAGCGGCATTGCTGGGCGGCGCGCGCACCCCATGGTTCCGTCTGCCATCACGCCTGGCTGATGGCCGGGTGGGTTACCCCGTGAGCGGGCGTGGGCAGGGGCGGGGCATTCCCGAACCGCAGCCAGGGCCGTACTTTCGTCGCATTCGCTATTTGTACCCCACGTTCACCAATGCCCAGGTCTTTGCCTGGATCGATCATGCCCGACGCTCTGTGTTGGGGCTGGAAGGCCTGTTGCGCACGCGTGAGCAAGAGTTCGAACTGCTCAACAGTCAACTGCACGCGTGGGCCAGGGCGGGTGCCAGCCACCCGGAGCGCGTCAACCGGCGAAGTTTCCGGCGTGCACTGCGTGGTTGCTGGCAGCATGTGCTGAACGAAGGCCAACATCGCGATGACCTGAACGCCGTTTACCGCTGGGAAATGGTGGGGACACGGATCGAAAGCTTTCCAGAGATACCGGACCAGGTCAGGTTCTATCACGTCAGCGTGCTCTCACTGCGGAACATGCGGCTGACCACTGTGCCTGAGAGTTTTCTACGGGCGTTCCCCAATGTGGCGAGCCTGGAAATGCCGGGTAACCAGTTGTCTCGGGTACCGCAGGCGCTGATGCAAATGACACGCTTGCGTATGGTTGACCTTTCCGATAACCACATCAGGCTGGACCCTGCCCAGTCGACGATCCTGGGTAGTTGCCCGAATCTGGTATCGATCAACCTGGCTTACAACCCATTGGGGCGCACGTTCTCCGTGAACGGGCTGCCTCGTCTGAACGAGTTGTACCTGGCGGGCACGGGCATCAGTGAGTTGCCCCACGGCCTTCTGGAAAGCCCGTCGGTGCGGTTGCTGGACTTGCACGACAACCGGTTTACCCAGTTGCCAGAGGGCTTTTTCCAATCACGCCTGTGGGTTGAAGGCGACGTACAGCTCAGGGGCAACCCATTGAGCGAAGCCGAACAGGCGCGCTACCGCGACGCGCTGTTCGCGGTAGCTGAAATACCTGGCCGACCTTTGGCATCGCCCGCCCGCCTGCGCTGGATGGATGCGATCGGTCTGGAGAACCGTACGGCGTTAAGTGCTTGCTGGACGGAGTTGCAGGTCGCACCTGGCGCCGACCATTTCTTCCATTTGCTCGAGCGCCTGATGGAAACCGCCGACTTCCAGAGCCTGACCGGTTCTCGCTACCTGGCATGCCGTGTATTGACCCTGCTGCGTGCCATGCGCAATTCGACGGCTTTGCGCGACGAGTTGTTCGGTAATGCCGAGCAGTTGACGTGTCAGGACAGTGTGGCGCTGCGCTTCAGCAACCTTGAACTGCGCCTGCTGCTATGGCAGGCGCAGGCGGATGCAGCTTCTGGCAATGAAGAACAACGCCTGTTACGCCTGGGGCGCCAGCTTTGGCGGTTGGACGAAGTGGACCTTATCGCCAGGGAAGATATCGAGCAGCGTCGCAACGGTGGTGCTGACCCTGATGAGATCGAAGTGGTGCTGGCCTACCGACTGGCCCTGCGTATCGACCTCGACTTACCCATACAGACCAACAGCATGACATTTCGGCAGGTTGCCGATGTGGATGCCCGACGTATCGGCCGTGCCCGCGCGCGGGTACTTGATAACGAGGGTGGCCGGAGCCTGGCCGCGTCCCTGATCGAGCGGGATTTTTGGCGCACGCACTTGCACAGTGCCTATGTGTCACGCTTCGAGTCATTCAACGCACCGTTTCACGAGCGCCTTGAACAGCTGAGCAACGACCCTGCCTTGCCAGAGGTCGACCGGGTTCCGTCAATGGATCGGGTGGCCGCAGAGCAACAGGTTGCAGAGCGCGAGTTCATGCTCGAGCTGACGCTGGATGCGCTGGATGCAAGTGCTGATACCGAAGGGGTCAACGTGCGTTGAACAGCACCCGCAGCAGGTATTAAACATGTAGCCGTCGGGCGGCTGACCCGCTGGGTAGTCTCCAGGTTTGACCGGGAGACTACCGCCATGTGCAGTGACACAGACCAACCCACGCAAGCTGTGCCCGCGCAAACGGGTGACGAAGCATTTCACGACCACATCATTGCCCAGCGCCTGCCGACCTGGTTGGTTTCGGCCAGTGCCGCGCAGGTACAGGCGCTGGCAGACGCCATGACCCTGAGCCTGTATTTTCGTCAACGTGTCGATGAGGTGCTGGGCCAGCTTCAGAACATCGATACGTTCGCCAGGCCCTTGCTGCAACAGGCCTTTAATACCTGTCTCGAATCACCTGTACCGATCGATGACGTACTGTTCCGTCAAGGTTCGCCAGAGCCGATCATCAACGCCCAACCGGTCGGGAGCCATTTGACCGGGTATGCCTACGGTACGGTACCGCTGCTGGAGGCTGCGCTGCGTAACTTCAGCCGTGAACAGGCCAGCGCAGGTGGTCAACCCAAAGGGAACCGCCTGGAGGCTGTAAAGGGGCAGCCATCGTTGCCAACTGCGATCGATTTCGCCTCCCTGTGCCGGGAACTCGATATCGGTGGCAAGTACCAGGCTTATCTGGCATCACAGCTAGAACCGGTGAAAGACACCGACAGGCTGTCGCTTGCGCAATCGCTGATCGGCCGTTCACAGCGCTACGCCATGTTGGCCGATTCACATGTCGCCTTGCTGCGCGGCCACTTTACCGAGCACGAGCATCAAGTGGTGGTGGACCTTTGCGGCCTTTACACGCCAATGCCCCTGGGCGGTCAGCCAGTCGTGGCCAAGCAGTTGGCGTTGTTGGGCACATCCCTGGAGCAGATCCTGGTGCTTGATTTGGGTGACCGTGTCCTGGTGCATATCCCAGGTGACGCGCTGGGTGCATGGCGCTCGTTCACCAACTTGCGTTACTTTGCCAATGCGCTGGGCAAGCGCCTGAGAACCCCCAGCTACCAACGCTTCTTTGCACGCTTTGTGCGCCGTCGCGACAGCCAAGGCTTTTTCACCGCGGTGCAGGAGGCATACGACGGCTTGTCGGACCTGGCGAATGCTTCATTGAACGAGCGCATGCGGGCTTTGCCAGTTGCGTTGTTCGATGCGTTGGCGGTGTCGCGCGTCGATCAGATCAAGGACGATGCAGCGATGGTCGCGGTGCCGCGGGACCAACTGGATGCGCAAATTCAGGAGGCCCACGACCAGCGCCTGGCAGCCGAAGGCTGGGCCTTGCTCAACCTTGCAGGCATGTTCGTGCCGGTCATCGGCATTGGCCTGCTGGCCGTGACTGCCTTCGAGTTACTCAAAGAGGTTTACCACGGGGTTGAGGCCTGGCAGGCGGGCGATACCAGCGAGGCGCTCGACCATTTGTTCAACGTTACCCGGGATGTTGCGCAAATGGCTGCAGCAGCGGCGGGTGTCTCGCTGCTGCGCAGGGCATGGGCCCGTTCGGCCTGGGTGGACAGCCTGGTGCCTGCGCAGTTACAGGATGGCACGACGCGCCTGTGGAACCAGGACCTGGCGCCCTTTCGCAGTGGGCCGCCGCCGGTAGAGGCCACCAGGGACGCGTGGGGTATTCATCGCCTTGGCGAGCAGGCGTGGGTAGAGATGGCAGGGCATTACTACCCGGTGGAGGAAGACACTGTATCGGCGCAATGGCGGTTGCAGCCTCGCGGCGGCCATGCGCCACAACTGCAGCACAACGGTGCCGGTGCCTGGCGGCTGTGGTGCGAGCAGCCCGTTGAATGGGATGACACAGGCTACCTGTTACGCCGCCTGGGCGGAGATTATACCGGGCTGGACGATGAACAGGCTGAGCAGTTTCTGAGCATGCATGGGCTTGATGCCGCCCAACTGCGAGGGCTGCATGTGCATGGGCCGGCACCGGACGCCAGGTTGTCGGACAGTGTGCTGCGGTTTGCGCTTGATCGGCGGATACGCTCTGTCATCCGCCAGTTGCGTGGCGGTGAAGCTGTGATGGATATGACGGTGCTCGATCATGTGCGCGCATTGCCGGGGGCTGAGGGGCTGGGGGATCCATTGTTGGCAGAGCTCGCCTGGGGGCAGAGGCGGCAGTTGATGCAACGGGTGTACGAGGCCGTGCAGGTATCCCACGGTAATGATGTCGCTACGTTACGCCGGTTGTTCCCAGGCTTGCACGTTGGTGGCGCAATGGAATTGCTGCGTGCTGCCAGCGCGTTGGATCGCCAGCGGCTGGTCGACAGCGGGCGCGTGTCGTTGAGCCTGGCCAATGCGGCGCGCGCAGCGGCTTTTGAGACGCGCCTGGTGCGTGTTTACGAAGGTTTGTTCCTCGATGTCCCGCAGAATGCGGATCTGGCCAAGGTGGTACTGGGGCTGAGCGAGCGGCTACCCGGTGGCGCGCCGCGCCTGCGGCTGTTCGAAGGCTCGACCCAAGGGCCGCTGTTGTTGGCCGGTGAACAGGGCGTTGGCGACTTCGATCTGGTCCACACGAACGGGCAGTTTCAGTTGTTGAACACGCAAGGCAACGCCGTGGGCGCGCGTGGGGAGCTGTTCGAGGTGATCACAAGCGCCTACGGTGCAGTGCAACGCAATGCCTTGGGGGTGGGAGAACCGTTCGCACACAACCTGCGGATTCTGATTGGCCGCCAGGCGCGGCAAGAGCGTTCGGTGGTGGCGCAACTGCTTGGGCGTACCGAGCCTCTGGGGTGGTTCCGGACGCCCCGGCGCCTGTCCGGCGACCGGCTCGGTTACCCATTGAGCGGTCGCAACCCCGGGGGCTCCGGCCGGCCACGCCCACGTGGGTTGTTCGCGTGCGTTCGGGCGATTTACCCGACCTTTTCCGATGCTGAAGTCATGGCCTGGCTGAATGATGTGCAACATGCGGGGCTTAGCCCCCATGCTGAAGTTGACAGCCTCGCCCGCGAGCTCCAGGCGCTCGACAGCCACTTGCTGAATTGGTCCAGGCGAACGACCAGCATTATGCAGCGGGAAAGCCGGCAGGCTCTCAGGCAAGCTTTGCTCGACTGCTGGCAGCGTCGCGGCGGGCCCGCAGCAAGTGGCCACTACTCGACAGGTTATCGCTTGAGCCTTGACGCTGTCCGCCTCGATACCTTGCCCCAGTTGCCAGAGCAAGTCAGCTTCGCCCACGTGCACATGTTGTCGTTGGTGGGGGTGGGGCTGCGGAACACGCCCGCAGGCTTCCTGCAGGCGTTTGCGAGGCTGAGGGTACTGGAGCTGTCAAACAACCAGTTGGTTCGCGTTCCCGGCGGCCTCAGGCAGTTGACCAGCCTGCGTGAGCTTGACCTGCATGACAACCAGATCGTGCTGGATACCGAGCAGGCCATGACCTTGGCCAATTGCGAGTCCCTGGAACGCATCAACCTCTCCCATAACCCACTGGGGCGAACTTTCCCTTTGTATCGCCTGGACCGGCTTACGCATCTGTACCTGCGAGGTACGGGCATCAACGAATTGCCGCCTGCGCTGTTGGACCATGTGGAGTTGATGGTCGCTGATTTGCGCAACAACCAGATCAGCGAGCTACCGGGGCGTTTTTTTCATGCGCCGGTGTGGCTCAGCAGTAACGTATTGCTGGCGGAAAACCCGCTCAATGCCGAGGCGGCCCAGCGTTTTCGGGTGTTCCAGGCCGCCAACGGGTTGTTTGCCGAGCCAGCGGGGCAGGCGCACGCCATCGTCGCGCGTGCAGCTTGGTTGCAGGCGGCTGGTGATGTGCCGTGGCACGCGGAGGTCTGGGACGAACTGCAAGATGAGCCCGGGACCGGGGATTTTTTCGACCTGCTGCAGCGCTTGCAAGGCAGTGCCGACTTTCAGCATCGGCCACAAGCCTTGGCCAGTCGCGTATTCACCCTGATGGCCGCCATGCGCGAGCACGCTTCGCTACGCGAGGAACTGCTCAACGGCACCACCGAGGCGCTGACATGTCAGGACAGTGCGGCCTTGCGTTTCAGCGACCTGGAGTTGCGCATGCTGGTTTGGCGAGCGAGCGCGGACACAGGCACGGCTGACCAGCAGGGCGCATTGATGCATTTAGGGCAGCAGCTATGGCGCCTGGAAGAGGTCGAGCGGATTGCCCGCGAAGACCTCCTTGCACGTAGGGCCGATGGTGCAGACCCCGATGAGGTCGAAGTCATGCTGGCTTATCGATTGGGGCTGCGTGACAGCCTCGACCTGCCGGCCCAGCCTGACGACATGCTGTATGCCACTGTCGCGAGCGTGGATGCGCAACGGCTCGAAAGCGCACGCGTTCAGGTACTGGCAGCCGAGACGACAGATCGTCTGGCTGCGGCGCTGGCGCAGCGCCGGTTCTGGATCGATCACCTGGCACGCACCCAGGCCGAGCGCTTCGAAGCAATGAATGCGCCTTACCATACGCGCAGCATGGCATTGATGACGCTGGATCAATCGCTGCCCTGGAGCGACTATCAGAGCAGAAACCAAGCCTTGCAGCGTGAGTGGACGCAGGCGCGTGCGGCATTGGTGCTGACGCTGACCCAGGCGGCGCTGGAAGCGCACCCTGATCCGTCGACGGGCCCATGACCGGCCCGCATTGATCACGCTTTGGACTATGCTCAGTTTCAGGTGTGAGCCTTTCCTGGTCATGGCAAGAGGGGCGTGGGACATGCCAGGTTACTTTTGTGCAGCCCGCCCGCCTGGCGATTTGGTTTAGGCTCGCATGTAGGATCTTTCTCCGTGTTCTGTAGTCTTTGGTTTATCGAAAGAAGAAGGAGTTGCGCATGCTCGTCCGGTCACTGACCCTCGCCACTTTGCTCGCTGTCGCCGGTCCATTGTTTGCCGCGGACAGTGATGCGCCATTGGCCAAGGAACTGGGCAAGGCCAGGCCATTGGTCGTCATAGCCCCGAGTACTGCCGACCCGACCTTGCGTGGGCTGAACAAGGCACTTGAGGATCCGAAAACACAGGCGGCCTTCAAGGAGCGCAACCTGGTGCTGTTCAGTGTTGCCAACATGATGGGCAAGCGTGAGGACAAGAACCTCGAGCAGCAGACCACCATGGCCTTGATTCGTGAGCTGAAGCTGGGCGCAAGCAAAGGCACCAAGGTGATCCTGGTAGGCAAGGACGGTGAGCGGCACATGCTCAAGGATGATGAAAGCGGTGACCCCATAGACCCGCAGGCGATTCTCAAGGCGGTCGATGAATTGCCCGCCAGTGAAAAGGCGGTTGCGGCCCCTGAACCTGTGGCCGAGGCGCCGCAAGCCAAGGCCAAGGACAACAAGCCGTCCAAGCCAGCCAAGCCGGCAGCCCCGCCCAAGCCGCTGGAAGACTGAGCCGGCGCAAGGGCCCCAAGGCACCTTGGGGCCAGTTGCCGAATGCTGTGTATCCCAGTGTATCTGCCTGCGTTGCAGACCCACTCCCATACAAAAGCCCGCCTCGCACGATACATCCACGACAAACCGCAACGGCCTAATGGCTCCACTTTCCAACCGCAGTGGAGCGACATCATGACTCAAGCAAAAACCACCCTTGGCCTGCTCGGCGCCGCCTTGATCGGCAGCATGGCATGGGGCAGCAGCGCGTTTGCCGTCGAACCCTTGGCCCAGGGTTACCAACTGGCTTCGGCTAAGGTGGCAGGTGAGGGCAAGTGTGGGGAAGGCAATTGTGGTGGCAGCGCCAAGGCTGCCCAGAACGAAGGTAAATGCGGTGCCAGCGCCAAGGCCGGAGCGGAGGGCAAGTGCGGCGAGGGCAAGTGTGGTGACGCCTCGTTCGCCAGGACCGACAGCAACCACGATGGCAAGGTATCGCGCGATGAGTTTCTGGCGGTAGCCAAGGACCGTGCCGCTGATTTTGACAAGATCGACAGCAACCATGACGGTTTTATCTCCGAACAGGAAGCAGCGGATCACCTCAAGGCTATCTACCAGGCCAATGGCAAAGCCATGCCTGAAGGCTTGTTCAGCCACCTGACCGGCAAACCCTGACCTTCCATCCCATGAACCGTCGCAACGCCCCTCCTGCTGGTCAGGCGGGGCGTTGTGCCTGTTGCGGAGACTTGTTCATGTACCCTCAACCCTTGTACACCGGGCTTGGCTTGCGCCGCGGCCTGCTGCCTGAACTGCTGGCCATGGAAAATGGCGCCGTGGACTTTCTTGAATGCGCGCCGGAAAACTGGATTGGCGTAGGCGGTGCCTATGGCAAGGGCCTCGCCCAGTTGGCAGAGCGCTTTCCTGTCAGTTGCCATGGTTTGTCGTTGTCGCTGGGTGGCAGTGCGCCGCTGGATCGGCACTTCCTCGACCAGACCCGACAGTTTCTGGACCGCTTTCAGGTGCGTCTGTACAGCGAACACCTGAGCTATTGCAGCGATGATGGACACTTGTACGACCTGATGCCCATCCCGTTTACCGACGAAGCTGTGCGCCATGTGGCCGCACGCATACGCCAGGCCCAAGAGCAGTTGGGGCGGCGCATTGCCGTGGAAAATATCAGCTACTACGCCGCGCCTTACCAAGCCATGAGCGAGCTGGATTTCATTTGTGCGGTGCTCGACGAAGCCGATTGCGACCTGCTGCTGGATGTCAACAATGTCTTCGTCAATGCCTGCAATCACGGCTATGAAGCTCAGGCTTTCCTGGCGGGGTTACCCCCGGCGCGGGTGACCGGCATGCATGTGGCCGGCCATTACGATGAGGCACCGGACCTCAAGGTTGACACCCACGGGGCCGCGGTCAAGGAAGATGTCTGGGCGCTTTATGCGGGAGCCTGTGCGCGCTTCGGCGTACAGCCGACGGTGCTGGAGCGTGACTTCAATTACCCGCCACTGGCCGAACTGTTGGCCGAGACGGCGCGTATTCGCGCGGTACAGTGCGCAGTGGGAGGGCAAACGGATGAGTGAGACATTGCGCGAGCAGCAGTACACCCTGGCCCGACACCTGCGCGACCCGCAGCGTCATGCGCCGCCACCCGGGGTCGAAGCCCGGCGCCTGAAGGTGTACCGCGAGCTGTTCTATGGTGCCGTCGAGGGATTGCTGGCGGGCAGCTTCCCGGTCATGCGCCAGGCGCTGGGCGAGCAGTGCTGGCATGCCCGGGTGCGTGATTTCTATGCCAACTATCGCAGCCGGACGCCCTTGTTTACCGAAATTGCCGAAGCGTTCGTCGATTACCTGCAGGGAGTGGTACTGGATACGCCCTGGCAGTTGGAGCTGGCGCATTATGAGTGGATCGAGGCGCAGTTGTACCTGAGTGATGCCGAAGACCCCGCCCATGATCCTGCCGGCGATCTGCTGGAGGGGGTACCGCTGTTGTCCTGTGTGGCCCGGGTGCTGGCTTACGAGTGGCCAGTGGAGCGCATCGGGGTGGATTTTCAGCCCACAGTTGTACCTGCGTCGCCGACGTTGCTGCTGGTGTATCGCGATGCCGCGTTGGCGGTGCGCTTTGCGCGGCTGGCGCCCATGGCTTATCGCTTGTTGGCGTTGGAACAGGGCCGCGGGCGGGCGAGGCTGGAGGCGTTGGGAGGGGACTTTCAACAGGGGCTGGCACTGTTGGAGGGGTTGCGCGAGCAGGGCATCATTGTCGGTACTGTATAAGGGCGCTGGGGGGCGCTTGCGCCCCTTTGGCGACACAGCGGCCCCCGGCGATATCACCTGCTGAGCCGCATCCTCAGCCAATGATCCACGCTCAACCGCCCAGCCCCTTTGAGCAGCAGTGGCAGCAACGCCACCAGGTAGATCAGCGGCAACTTGAAGTTGCCGAAGCCATGGTCGGTAATCGTATACCCTTGGCCCAGCTCGGCCAGGCTCGACCAGTGCGTAGGCCAGTGCACCGCAGCAATCGCCACCACCGTCACCACCATCAAGCCCAGCGATGCCAGGCGGGTACCCAACCCGAGCAACAGCAGCAACGGCAGGACCAGCTCCGCCCACATCGACAGTTGCCAGTTCAGCTCGGCGGGCAGCAGGTTGAAGGGGAACGGGAAACTCGACTGCAAGTCGGCAAACCAGTTGCTGCCGCCGAATTTTTCCAGCCCGGACTCGAAAAACTCCCAGGCCAGGAACAGCCGAAGTGGCAGGTCGGCGCTCCAGGTACCGAAGCGATCAAAGTGGGTCAGGGTGAGGGGGTTCATCAGAAAGACTCCCGGGTTGTGGTTGAGTGACCGGGAGTGTGTGGGGGTGGGGTATCTGCAGTGTGTCGGGGTGGCTGGGGTTATGTATCGGTTTGTAGGAATAACGCATGGAAACGCGCCTGGCGCCTACGTCAGTTCTATCTGTGCACAAAGCCCGCCGCTGTCGCGATTGCTCAGGGTCAGCCGGCCACCCATGGCCTGGATCAGTTGGTGGGCAATGGCCAGGCCCAGACCGGTACCGCCAGTGCTGCGATTGCGTGAACCTTCCACCCGGTAGAACGGCTTGAGCACCTCGTCCAGCTCGCCACCCGGTATTCCAGGGCCGTTGTCGAGCACGCGAATGACCGTGGTACTGCCCTGGCGACACACTTCAAGCTCGGCGGCCCCGGCAAACTTCAAGGCGTTGTCGACCAGGTTCACCAGTACCCGGCGCAGTGCGTGCGGCCGGGTTTGCAGCAGGCTGCCACTACTGCCGTGGCGTTCGACCTGGGCACCGCTGTCCTGGTAGTCGAACACCAGGCTGTCGAGGAAGGCGTCGAGGTTGACCCGGCAGGGCGCTTCGGTACTGGTATCCATGCTGCGGGCATAGGCCACACCTTCGCGCACCAGGTGCTCCATCTCGCCCAGGTCGCTCCACAGCTTGTCTTTCTCGATGCCATCGTCCATCACTTCGACGCGCAGCTTCATGCGTGTAATCGGCGTTTGCAGGTCGTGGGAGATGGCTGCCAGCAACTGCATGCGCTCTTTGAGGTGAGCCTCGATACGCGCCTGCAAGGCGTTGAAGGCCACTGCCGCGTAGCGGACTTCGCGGGGGCCGCTTTCATCCAGCTTTACTCCGGGTTTGTCCGGGTCGAGGTTGTCCACGGCACGGGCCAGGCGGGTCAATGGGCCAATGGCAAGGCGTACTGCCAGCCAGGTGCACAGTAGCAGCACAGCCAGCTGGATCAGCAACACTACCGGCAGCCAGCGGGCCACCGGGACCGGTGACGGGGTCACGTCGATGGTCAGTGGTGCACCGTCGGCCAGGGTCAGGTGCGCCTGAAAATGCGCATTCGGCCCGGGAATATCCTGGAAGCTCAAACGATAGTCGCTGCCAATGGCCTTGACGATCGACTCAGCTGCCATGGGCGGGTCGCTGCTGGTCATCGCTTCGCCCGCCAGCCCTTGGTCGAGGCGGTAGCGGTAAGTGCGGCGTTCCAGGCGAGGCAGCCAGGCGGCACGCTCGGTTGCAGGCAAGCGGTCAAGGATGGCCACAGAGGTGGCCACGTCCTGTTCCAGGTTGCTGAGCATCATCGAGCGGCTGCTGATATAGCGCTCGTAGGCCTGCAGGCCGAACGAAAGGCCGTAGGCCAGCACCAGGCCGGTGAAAAAGATCAGCGCCAGCCGCGAGGCCAAAGTACGTGGCCATTTCATGACGGCGACTCGAGCAATTGCACCGGCAGCGAGAACACGTACCCCTCGCTGCGTACAGTCTTGATGCAACTGGGCTCGCGGGCGTCGTCGCCCAGGCGCTGACGCAGGCGGCTGACCAGCAGGTCGATGGAACGGTCGAAGATATCGGCTTCGCGGCCTTGGGTCAGGTTCAGCAATTGCTCACGGCTGAGCACCCGCTGCGGGTGGTCGAGGAACACCCGCAGCAGGCGATACTCAGCGCCGCTCAGGGCGACCAGGGTGCCTTCGCTGTCGAGCAGGTGCCGCGCCGTGGTGTCCAGGCGCCACTGGCCAAACCCAAGCAGCCGGCTGCTTTCGCTGATGGTCAGGTTGGGCGGCAGCATGCGCGTGCGGCGCAGCACGGCATTGATGCGGGCGAGCAGTTCACGGGCCGAGAACGGCTTGGTCAGGTAATCGTCTGCGCCCATTTCCAGGCCGATGATGCGGTCGGTTTCGTCATTGCGTGCGGTCAGCATCAGCACCGGTGTGTTGCGGTGCTTGCCGGCGCGCAGTTCGCGGCACAGCAGCAGGCCGTCGTCGCCGGGCATCATGATGTCGAGCACGATCAGGTCGACGCTGTTGGCTTCGAGAAAGGCGCGCATCTGCCGGCCATCGGCGACGATGCTGGTGCGCAGGCCGTTCTTCTTCAGGTAGTTGCCGACCAGCTCGCGGATCTCGCGGTCGTCGTCGACGATCAGGATGTGATCGACGTGTTCCATGCGCAGCGTTCCTGTGTAAAGGGGGAATGGGCGCAGTGTACCGAGCGCGTTTGCGCTTGCCTGCGTCGGTTTGTATTGCAGTGTATCTGGCGCGGGCCGAGATACAGCAGGAAGCACATCACAGCGTTGGGCGACACATGCGGGATACCTGGCAGGCGTGAAATGGCTCTCGACCGGGGAGCACCACTCCCCACACCCAAGTATCACTCAGGAGAGATGCCATGAACCTCAAGACCTTCGTCAGCGCCAGCCTGTTCGCCGTGCTCGGCATGGGTGCCATTACCGCCCAGGCCAGCACCCTGCCAATGCAAGGCACCGCACCCATGCAGTACCACTATGGCGAGCACCTGGATGTGAAGAAAGTGCTGTCGGTTCAGGATGACCGCAACAACGGCTGTGGCCCGGTGAACACCCGCATGGACTACCTGGACTCCCATGGCCAGCCACAGAGCTTGCAGTACCGTAGCTACGCCACGGCCGGTTGCCATGACAATTGATCGGCGCTTGCTGTTGAAGGTAGGGGGCATTGCCCTTGCGCTGACGGGCCTGGGCCTGGCCGGGCACCTGATGGCACGCGACAGTTACGGCGCCATGCCCTCGCTGGCGGGGGCCAGCCAGTGGCTGAACTCGGCGCCGCTGGATGCCCCGGGGCTCAAGGGCAAGGTGGTGCTGGTGGATTTCTGGACCTGGGACTGCATCAACTGCCAGCGCAGCCTGCCGCATGTGAACGACTGGGCACGGCGTTACGCTGACCAAGGCCTGGTCGTGGTGGGTGTGCACACGCCTGAATACGATTACGAGCATGATGTCGGCACCTTGCGCGACAAGGTCGCCAGGCTGGGGATCGGTTACCCGGTGGCGGTGGATAATGAGTACAAGGTGTGGAATGCCTGGGGTAACCAGTTCTGGCCAGCGCATTACTTTGTCGACCGCAAGGGGCAGGTGCGCCATGTGCACTTTGGCGAGGGGGATTATGGCGGGCAGGAGCAGGTGATACAGGCTTTGCTGGATGAGAAAGGGTGATTGCCTGTGCCGGCCTCTTCGCGGGTAAACCCGCTCCCAGGAATACTACAGGGCTCGAAATCTGTGGTGTCCCTGTGGGAGCGGGTTCACCCGCGAAGAAGCCTGCACCGATCAGTCAGGTGAAACTGGCAAAGTGCGCCTGCATCCGCGCCGCATCCGCCTGGCGCCCGCTGAACAGCTCGAAGGCCTTCACCGCCTGGAACACCGCCATGTTGCTGCCATCCAGCGTGCGGCAACCCAGCGCCCGGGCCGCGCGCAGCAGCTCGGTTTCCAGCGGGAAGTAGATGATCTCCGCCACCCACAAGCGGGCATGCAGCAGCTCGACCGGCAGCGGTGTGCCCGGCAGCTTGGCCATGCCCACCGGCGTGGTATTGACCAACCCATCCGCCTCGGCCAGGGCCGTGGCCAGGTCGGTGCCGACCACGGCGCGGCCGGGACCGAAATGGGCATTCAGGTTGTCCACCAGTGCCTGCGCGCGGGCCGCGTCCACTTCGAACAGCACCAGCCGCTCGACCCCCTCACCCAAAAGGGCATGCGCCACGGCTGACCCAGCGCCACCAGCGCCCATCTGCACCACTTGGCAGCGTGCCACGTCTGGCAGGCCACGCCGCAGGCCTTCGGCAAAGCCCAGGCAGTCGGTGTTGTGGCCGACCCGCTTGCCGTCCTTGAGGACCACGGTATTGACTGCACCAATACCACGGGCTTCGTCCGACAGTTCGTCGAGCAGCGGCAGGATCGACTGCTTGAACGGGTAGGTGATGTTCAATCCGGTAAAGCCGGTGTGCTGCGCAGCATCGAGCAGGCTGGGCAGGGCACTGTCATCCAACTGCAGCTGGTCGGCGTCTATCAGCCGATACAGGTAGCGCAAGGCCTGGGCGTCACCTTCGTGTTCGTGCAGGGCCGGGGTGCGCGACAACTGGATACCTCGGCCGATCAGGCCGGCAAGGATGGCTGGCTGGCTCATGCTGTGCGCTCCTGGAACATGTCGGCGAAGTGGCTGATGGCCATGCGGTAGCCATGGCTGCCGAGGCCGCAGATGACACCAACGGCGATCGACGAAACGAACGACAGATGGCGGAACGGTTCACGCTTGTGCACGTTGGACAGGTGAACCTCGATGACCGGCAGTTCGCTGGCCACCAGGGCGTCGCGGATGGCCACCGAGGTGTGGGTCCAGGCGCCTGGGTTGATCACGATACCGGCGCAGCGATTGCGCGCGGCGTGGATCCAGTCGATCAGTTCACCTTCGTGGTTGGTTTGCCGGAATTCGAGTTCCAGGCCGTGGGCATGGGCAGTATCGGCACAGCCCTGGCCGACATCGGCAAGGGTTTCGTGGCCGTATTGGGCAGGCTCGCGGGTGCCCAGCATGTTCAGGTTGGGGCCGTTGAGCACGAGAATAAGGGGCTTCATGACGGGCATCGCTTTGTTGTTGTTGGATGCGCGTAGTTTTGTACTGACTGGTTAGTTCCGTCAATTGAGCGGGGCCGTGACGCCGGGAAAGTGGGCGATTATCGAACTCTTGAAGTGTGCAGGAATCTTTGGAGCGGCCTTGCGGCGCGAAAGGGCCTGCAGAGCAGCCCCAGCAATATCGGCGGCGAAGCTCAGAATGTGGGGCCGCTGCGCGCCCCTTTCGCGACGCAAGGCTGCTCCTGCAGGGGATCTGTGTAACCACGTATGCATTACAGAATTGTAATTTTCCCGCCACCGCCCCGATAAGCACGGCTTTCTACAGTCCCTCGCCAACGCTTCGCCGACGAGGACCTGTTACGTGCCCATCCCCCGCAAGATCGCCTTGCTCTGCCTGTTGCTGGCCGGTGCCTCCGGTGCCCAGGCCAGCCAGAGCCTGAGCCTTCCCCAGGCGCTTGCCGCCGCCTTTGCCCAGAACCCGGAGCTGGCTGCGGCCGGTCGCGAAATCGGCATTGCCGATGGCGAACGGCGCCAGGCCGGGCTGATACCCAACCCGGAACTGGCCTGGGAGGTTGAAGACACCCGCCGCGACACCAGCACGACTACCGTCACCCTCAGCCAGCCGCTGGAACTGGGTGGCAAGCGTGGTGCTCGGATTGCCGTGGCCGGTGCCGGTCAGGCCATTGCCCAGCTCGACCTGGAGCGCCAGCGCAATGGCCTGCGCGCTGATGTGGTGCAGGCCTTCCATGTTGCCTTGCGCGCGCAGACCGCGCTGGAACTGGCGCATCAGTCACAGGCCTTGACCGAGCGCGGGCTGCGTGTGGTGCAGGGGCGGGTGACTGCCGGCCAGTCATCACCGGTGGAGGCCACCCGTGCCCAGGTGCAACTGGCCCAGGCCCAGGCTGAAGTACGCCGCGCGCAAACCCAGCGCAGCGTGGCGTATCAGGCCCTGGCCCGTTTGACCGGGAGCCCGTTGGCGAGCTTCGACGTGTTGCAGGCGGCAAACCTTTCACCTGGTGTTGCGCCCAGCGCCGACGCCTTGCTTGCGCAGGTCGAGCAAACGGCTGAGTGGCGCCTTGCCGCAGCCCAGGTCGAGCGCGGCGACGCGTCGCTGGGTTCGGAAAAGGCCCAGCGAATTCCCAACCTCACCGTCAGCCTTGGTAGCCAGTACAGCCGTGAAGACCGCGAACGGGTGAACGTGGTGGGCCTGTCCATGCCGCTGCCGCTGTTCGACCGTAACCAGGGCAATGTGCTGGCGGCTGCGCGCCGTGCCGACCAGGCGCGTGACCTGCGCAACGCCGTGGCGCTGCGCCTGCGCAGTGAAACCCGAAGCGCGGTCAGCCAGTGGGGCACGGCCATGCAGGAGGTGGATGCCTACGACCGCACCATCCTGCCTGCCGCACAGCAGGCCGTGGACACCGCCACCCGCGGTTTTGAAATGGGCAAGTTCGCCTTCCTTGATGTGCTCGATGCCCAGCGCACGCTGATCGAGGCCCGCGGTTTGTACCTCGAGGCCCTGGCCGCAGCGACCGACGCCCGCGCACAGGTCGAGCGTATCTACGGCGACCTCGATGGCCTGGGCAACAAAACGATTAGCAGGAGCAACAATGACTAACCCACGCAAGTTAGCCCTTCTGGCTGCCACCCTTGCCGCGCTCGGCCTCGGCAGCCTGGCCTGGACCGGCAACCTCGGCCAGGCGACCAACGCTCAAGCCAGCCATGACGACCACGGCGCAGACAGCCACGGCCATGGCCAGGAGCAGGCCGCTGAAGGCCATGCAGAAGAAGGCCATGGCGATGAAGAAGGGCAGTTGCACCTGTCCATCGCCCAGATCGAAGCGGCAGGCGTGCAACTGACCGTCGCCGGCCCCCGCGAGCTGGGCACTGCCATCAGCTTCCCGGGTGAAATCCGTTTCGACGAAGACCGCACCGCCCATGTCGTACCGCGTGTGCCGGGTGTGGTCGAGGCCGTGCAGGCCGAACTGGGCCAGGCGGTCAAGCGCGGCCAGGTACTGGCAGTGATCGCCAGCCAGCAGATCTCCGACCTGCGCAGCGAGCAGCAGGCCGCCCAACGCCGCCTTGAACTGGCGCGCCTGACCTTCCAGCGCGAACAACAGCTTTGGCAGGAGCGCATCAGCGCCGAGCAAGATTACCTGCAGGCGCGCCAGGCGCTGCAAGAGGCCGAAATCGCCTTGGCCAACGCCCGGCAGAAGGTTGCCGCCGTGGGCCCGGCCGGTGTCGGCAACCGCTACGAGCTGCGCGCGCCGTTCGATGCGGTGGTGGTGGAAAAGCACCTGACCGTGGGCGAGGTGGTCGACGAGACCAGCAACGCGTTCACCCTGTCCGACTTGAGCCGGGTGTGGGCCACGTTCGCCGTCGCCCCGCGAGACCTGGAAAAAGTGGTGACCGGCCGCAATGTCACGGTCAGTGCGCCTGACCTGGGCGCCCAGGTCGAGGGCAAGGTCAATTACGTCGGCAGCCTGCTCGGTGAGCAGAACCGCGCCGCCACGGTGCGCGCCACCTTGGCCAACCCCAACGGCGCCTGGCGCCCGGGGCTGTTCGTCAATGTTGCGGTCAGCGTCGAGCGCTTCAATGCCGCCGTGGTGGTCCCGGAAATCGCCTTGCAAACCTGGGAAGAGCAGACCGTGGTGTTTACCCGCACAGAAGAAGGCTTCGAGGCGCGTCCGGTAACGACCGGCCGCCGCGATGCCGGCCAGGTGGAAATCACCAGCGGCCTTGCTGCCGGGGCCCAGGTGGCTGCTGCCGGCAGCTTTGTCCTCAAGTCCGAGCTGGGCAAGGGCTCGGCCGCGCACAGCCATTGATCACGGGGACACCTGCATGTTCGAACGCCTGATCCAATTCGCCATCGAGCAGCGCCTGGTGGTGATGCTGGCCGTGGTCCTGATGGCCGCGGTGGGTATCCACAGTTACCAGAAGTTACCGATTGACGCCGTGCCGGACATCACCAACGTCCAGGTACAGATCAACACTGCCGCCCCTGGCTACTCGCCGCTGGAGACCGAGCAGCGCATCACTTTCGCCATCGAGACGGCCATGGCCGGCCTGCCCGGGCTGAAGCAGACCCGGTCGCTGTCGCGCTCGGGCCTGTCGCAGGTCACGGTCATCTTCGATGACGGCACCGACCTGTTCTTCGCCCGCCAACTGGTCAACGAGCGCCTGCAGGTGGCTCGCGAGCAACTGCCCGCGGGTATCGAAGCCGGCATGGGGCCAATCTCCACTGGCCTGGGGGAGATCTTCCTGTGGACGGTGGAAGCCGAGGAGGGGGCGCTGAAAGAAGACGGCACGCCTTATACGCCGACCGACCTGCGGGTGATCCAGGACTGGATCATCAAGCCGCAGTTGCGCAATGTACCGGGGGTGGCCGAGGTGAACAGCATTGGCGGCCATGCCAAGCAGTACCTGGTTGCGCCGGACCCCAAGCGCCTGGCGGCCTATAAACTCACCCTCAATGACCTGATCGCGGCGCTGGAGCGCAACAACGCCAACGTCGGCGCTGGCTACATCGAGCGCAATGGCGAGCAGTTGCTGATCCGTGCGCCTGGCCAGGTGGCCTCCGCCGAGGATATTGCCAACATTGTCATCTCCAGCGTCGATGGCACGCCGATTCGTGTCAGCCATGTTGCCCAGGTTGGCCTGGGTGAGGAGTTGCGCTCGGGAGCAGCCACGGAAAACGGCCGGGAAGTGGTGCTGGGTACGGTGTTCATGCTGATAGGCGAAAACAGCCGCACAGTGTCGCAGGCGGTTGCTGCCAAGCTGGTCGAGATCAACCGCAACTTGCCCAAGGGTGTGGTCGCAGTGACGGTGTATGACCGCACCAACCTGGTGGAAAAGGCCATTGCCACGGTGAAGAAGAACCTGGTCGAAGGCGCCATCCTGGTGATTGCCGTGCTGTTCCTGTTCCTGGGCAACATTCGCGCGGCGCTGATCACCGCCATGGTCATCCCGTTGTCGATGCTGTTCACCTTTACCGGCATGTTCAGCAACAAGGTCAGTGCGAACCTGATGAGCCTGGGGGCGCTGGACTTCGGCATCATCGTCGACGGTGCGGTGGTGATCGTCGAAAACGCCATTCGCCGCCTGGCCCATGCCCAGCAACGGCATGGCCGCATGCTGACCCGCAGTGAGCGCTTCCATGAAGTGTTCGCTGCAGCCCGCGAGGCCCGCCGGCCACTGATCTACGGGCAGTTGATCATCATGGTGGTTTACCTGCCGATCTTTGCCCTGACCGGAGTAGAGGGCAAGATGTTCCACCCCATGGCCTTTACCGTGGTCATGGCCCTGCTGGGGGCGATGATCCTGTCGGTCACCTTCGTGCCGGCGGCCATTGCCCTGTTCGTCACCGGCAAGGTCAAGGAAGAAGAAGGCCTGGTGATGCGCCTGGCGCGTCAGCGTTATGCTCCGGTGCTGGCCTGGGTGCTTGGCCGGCGCAAGCTGGCGTTTGCGGGGGCCGCGGCGTTGGTGCTGTTGTCCGGGGTGATGGCCAGCCGCATGGGCAGCGAATTCATCCCCAGCCTCAGCGAGGGGGACTTTGCCCTGCAGGCCCTGCGCGTGCCCGGCACCAGCCTGTCGCAGTCAGTGGACATACAGCGGCGACTGGAACTGGCGATCATCGCCCAGGTGCCGGAAGTGGAGCGGGTGTTCGCCCGCACCGGTACCGCCGAGATTGCTTCAGACCCGATGCCGCCGAACATTTCCGACGCCTATGTGATGCTGCGCCCACGCGAGCAGTGGGTAGATCCGGGCAAGCCACGGGATGAGCTGATCGCCGAAGTACAACGCGCTGCGGCCAGCGTACCGGGCAGTAACTACGAGCTGTCGCAGCCGATCCAGCTGCGTTTCAACGAGCTGATTTCCGGTGTGCGCAGTGATGTAGCGGTGAAACTGTTCGGTGATGACATGGAAGTGCTCAACCGCACCGCTGCACAGATTGCCAGCAGCCTGCAGGGCGTGCCGGGTGCGTCTGAGGTGAAAGTCGAGCAGACCACCGGCCTGCCGGTGCTGACGATCGACATCGACCGCGACAAGGCCGCGCGCCATGGCCTGAACGTGGGCGATGTACAGGACGCCATTGCCATTGCCGTGGGTGGCCGCAAGGCCGGGACCCTGTATGAGGGCGACCGTCGCTTCGACATGGTGGTGCGCCTGTCGGAAACCCTTCGCACCGATGTCGACGGGCTGGCCAGCCTGCTGATTCCGGTGCCGGCCAATGCCGCAGCGGGGGCCGGGCAGATCGGTTTCATCCCGCTGTCACAGGTGGCCACGCTGAACCTGCAACTGGGCCCCAACCAGGTCAGCCGCGAGGATGGCAAGCGCGTTGTGGTGGTCAGCGCCAATGTGCGCGGGCGTGACCTGGGATCGTTCGTCGAGGAAGCTGAACAGACCTTGATCAGCCAGGTACAGATCCCGCCGGGTTACTGGACCCGCTGGGGAGGCCAGTTCGAGCAGTTGCAGTCGGCGGCCGAGCGCCTTCAGGTGGTGGTGCCGGTGGCGTTGCTGTTGGTTATGGCGTTATTGCTGATGATGTTCAATAACCTCAGGGATGGCCTGCTGGTGTTTACCGGCATCCCGTTCGCCCTGACCGGCGGAGTGCTGGCGTTGTGGCTTCGGGATATACCGTTGTCCATTTCTGCCGGGGTGGGGTTCATTGCCCTGTCGGGGGTGGCGGTGCTCAACGGGCTGGTGATGATTGCCTTTATCCGTAGCCTGCGTGAAGAAGGGCGTACGCTGCGGGCGGCGGTCGAGGAGGGTGCGCTGACCCGTTTGCGGCCGGTGCTGATGACGGCGCTGGTGGCGTCGCTGGGGTTCATCCCGATGGCCCTGGCGACCGGGACCGGGGCTGAGGTGCAGCGGCCTCTGGCGACAGTGGTGATTGGCGGGATCCTGTCGTCTACTGCGCTGACGTTGCTGGTGTTGCCGGCGTTGTATCAGTGGGCGTACCGGCGCGAAGAGGTGCAGGAGGGCTGATGCTTTGGGGCCGCACAGCGGCCCCAAAAACCTCAAACGGTACTTCGAACTTCAGGTTGAGCGCCGCCTGCCCCCACCTCATCATGCAACGAAATCCGCGAAGTCTCCGGCAACGCCAAGCCGCCCACCAACGCCACCAGCGCAATCACCACCAGGTAGAACGCCGGTGCCAGGCTGCTGCCGGTCTGCCCGATCAGCCAGGTCGCTACCAGCGGCGCGGTACCGCCGAACAGCGTGTAAGCCACGTTGTAGGTAATCGCTGAAGCGGTATAGCGGGTGCGGGTAGGGAAGCTCTCCGACAGAAGCGCTGCGGTAACCACACCACTGCACAACGCACCTACCGCCAGCAGGATCACCCCGATCAGTGCGCCGGACATCGAGCCCGAGCTGGCCAGCCAGTACGCCGGGAACACGCCCAGCATCACCCACAGGCAGGTAAAACCAATGGTCTTGCGCCGCCCCACACGGTCCGAGAACGCCCCGGCCAGCGGGCAGCCAACGGCGGCAAACAGCAGGGCCACGGTGGTTACCAGCAGCGACTGCGCACGGGTCAGGTTGCCGACCAGTTGCAGGTAGGTGGCGAAGTAGGTGGTGAACATATAGAACGACAGCGCGGTCAAGGATATGAACGCGCCCAGGTTGCGAATCGCCCGGCCATGGTGGCGCAGGGTTTCCTTGAGTGGTGAATGCTCATGCTCCTTGCCCTGGGCCACGGCTTCGCGGAACGCCGGTGTTTCCTCCATGCGCCAGCGCAGGTAGAGGCCGACCAGCCCCAGGGGCGCAGCAATCAGGAACGGAATGCGCCAGCCCCAGGCATTCATCGCCTCGCTCGACAGGCTGGCTTCCAGGCCGTAGGCAATCACCGCTGCACAGGCAAATGCGGAAAAGGTCGAGACCGGTACGAAGCTGCCATAGAAGGCGCGCTTGTCATTGGGGGCGTGTTCCATCAGGTAGGCGCAGGCCCCGGCATACTCACCGCCGGCAGAAAAGCCCTGCAGGCAACGCGCCAGTGTCAGCAATGCCGGGGCAGCCAGGCCGATGCTGGCGTAGGTCGGCAGCAGGCCGATCAGGGTGGTGGAGCCGGCCATCAGCAGGATGGTCAGCGAGAGGATGCGCTTGCGCCCCAGGCGGTCGCCCAGTGCGCCGAACACGATACCGCCCAACGGGCGCAGGGCGAAGGCAACGGCGAACACGGCAAAGGTCTTGAGCAAGGCCACGCTGGCGTCTTCGCTGGCGAAGAACTGGCTGGCGATCAGTGTGGCGAGAAAGCCGTAGACGGCGAAGTCGAACCATTCGACGAAATTGCCGATGGCCGAGGCGGCGATCACCCTGCGCAGGGTGGCAGGGGATACCTCATGAGGTGCGGACATGCGGGTGCTCTCCGGTTCCATTGGCAGCCATGATGAACGTGGCGCGGTCGGGCCGCGCCATCATTGTTGTGCTTGCCAGTAGATAACCGGGCGCGACAAGGCGCATTGTCGAGGGCGACCTCGGGATACCTGATCCGGCCGCCGTAGCGGTCTACGGCCGGCCGACTTTCCAGGGGGCGTATTCCATTTCGCTGTAACCCTTGGCCTGGCCGTGCTCGTCGGTGCTGAAACCTGGTAGCTGGCTCAGGTTCAGCGCCATGCAGCGGCTGTTTAGTTCGGCCTGTAGCTTGCCATCAAGGCGGAAGTCTTCCGGCCGGTTCGGGTGGGGGTAAATCTGTACCAGGCAGCCTTGGACCTTGCCCTGTGCGTTTGCTTCGTAAGAGAGCGAGGCCCTGCCGATGCTGTTTACCGGCTGGTCGCGCAGCAGGTGCTTCCAGAAGAATTCCCGTTGTGCATTGGCCTGGCGCCGTGCGGTATCGGGTGCCTGGGCGTAAGACGGCAGCACCACGAACAGGGGCGCGCGGACTTCTGCCGTACCTTCCTTGTCGCGCAGCGACTTGGGCACCACGGGGTAGATGGTCTTCCAGCATTGCGCCTCTACCATGTTGGCCAAGGCCTTGAAGTCCGAGCGGACAAGGTCGGCAGGCAACACCGTTTCGTATTTCATCGGTGGCTTGCTGGCTTTGCAGCTGATGGGCGCGGAGTTCTGGTCGAGCTTGACATCCAGCATGACTGCGCCGATCTGCTTGCCCGTATCGGCTGTGGCAATGCCCAGCTTCAGCACTTGTTGCATGTTGCTGACGAACGTCATGCGTGCCTGTTTATCTTCTTCGGAGGCAGGCCGGTTCTGGCAGCCCGCCAAAGCGATGAGAGCGGCAGCCGCGATTGCTGTAGACGATCTGAACACGCAAGCTTCCTTGAGGTGGTAGCGCCGGCCTTCATGCCGGCGGTAATGAGAACCAGTATTATCACTCGAAATACGTGGGGGCTGTGTGTGGTTTGTGTGGAGAAAGTGTGCGGGCGTGCCCGCGAAGCAGGCCACGCGGGGGATGGCACCGGCTTTGCCGGTGTTCGCGGCTAAAGCCGCTCCTACAGGTACTGCGCATGCCTTGAGGCAAACACTTAACCTGGGGGAGCCGCTTTAGCCGCGAAGAGGCCGGCACAAGCAGCACAAGATGAGGTCAGAAGCGCATATCCAACGCCAGCTCGAAGGTACGCGGTGGCCCCATGTAGTACTGGCTGTTGTAGGCCTGCTTGGCGTACACCTCGTCGGTCAGGTTGCGCACACGGCCGGTCAGGGTGGTGTGCTCATCCAGCCGGTAGCGGGCGAAGGCGCCGAACAGGGTGTAGGCCGGGGCCTTGAGGCTGTTGGCGTTGTCGGCATACACCGAGCCCACGTAGCGCCCGTCTGCACCCACCGACCAGGCCGGCGACAGGCTGTAGGTCAGCCACAGGTTGGCAACATTGGCCGGCACGTTCACCGGCGCATTGCCTTTGCGCGATACCGACACGCCGTTGACCGCCTCGTTGAACTCATCGTAATGGGCATCGACGTAGGCATAGTTGGCCTCGGCCAGCAGCCGTGGCGTGACCTGCAAGCGCCCGGACAGCTCGACACCTCGCGACGTCTGCTGCCCGGCCTGGACCGTCAGGTTGGCGTCGTTGGAGTCGCGCACGGCAAAGTCCTTGCGCACGATCTGGTACAGCGCCAGCGTGGCCGCACCGCGCCCGTCGAGGAAGTCGAATTTGCTACCCACTTCCCACTGCTCGCCCTTGGACAAATCGAACAGCCCGACGTTGGAGTAGGTAGCCGCCGCCAGCGAACCGGCAGGCAGGTCGGCCGAGGTGCTGTACTGCGCATACAGGCTGGCGGATGGCGTCAGTTCGTAGGTCAGGCCGATACGCCCGGACAGCGGCTCCCAACGCCGTTCGAAGTACGCCGGCGAGGTCGGCGTTACGGCGCCGTAGTTGGTGACTTCCATGTCCAGGTAGTCGTAGCGTAAGGCGGTCAGCAGGGCCAGTCGCTCGGTAAGCTGCAGGCGGTTTTCGGCAAACACGGCGCGGTTGGTAACCTCATGGCGGCGCTGCTTGGTCACGCCCGCATTTACCCCAGGGATGTCATCAAAGCTGCCGGGGGCGAAGTGTTCGGCATCGACCACGTCGGTCCAACTGCTGGAGGTGGGGTAGAGGGTCTGGCGCATGCGCGAGTATTCCAGCCCCAGCGACCACTGGCTGGCCAGGCCGAGCAACTGGTTGTCGTGGCGCAGTTCGATGCGGTCGCCCAGCAGGTTCTGGTCGTGGCGCTGCAGGTAGGGGCTGCTGCGCTGTACACGGCCATCGCTGGTGTAGGCGTAGCGTTCAAGGTTGCGGTAATCGCGCTGGGCGTTGTAGTGGTACAGGGTATTCTGCACGCTGGTGCTGTCGCTGAACTGGTAGTCGAGGATCGAGCGCAGCCAGCGCACCCGTTGTTCATAGCGGCCATCGCCAACGTTGTAGTTTTCGAAGCGGCGGCTCTTGTCTATTTTCATCGTGCTGCGCCCGGGCAGGATCGGCGAGCCCCAGTAGGGGCTGTCTTCGCGGTCCTCCTGGTACTCCAGCGCCAGCGTATGGGTGAGGTTGGGCGCCAGGTCGCTGAGCAGGGAGAAGGCCAGGCTGTCGGTGTTGCGCTCGTTACGGTCGACATAGCCGTTGCCGTGCCCACGGCTGAAGTCCAGGCGCATGAAGTGGCGGGCATCGGCGGGGTTGCTGGCCAATGCCTGGTTGATGCCGAAGGCCACTTCGCTTTCATCGAAGCTGCCGTAGCGTATGCGCCCATCAATGATCTGCTGGTCACGGCTGGCCAGTTTGGTGATGTAGTTGATCGAGCCACCCACCGCGCCTGCGCCATGCAGGAACGAGGATGGCCCGCCGATCAGTTCGACGCGGTCGAGCACCCAGGCATCCACCGGCCGGGTGGCGCTGCTGTAGCCCAGGTTGATGCCGTTGTACAACTGGGTGACCTGGTTCTGGGTGAAGCCGCGGTAGGCGACGAAACCGCCAAAGCCAGGGTTGGCCGAGGCGTTGACCCCGGTCATGGCGTTGATCACGTCCTGGCTGTCTTTGGCACCGCGTTCTTCGATCAGGCGGCGGTCCGAAACGCTGACCGAGGCGGGTGTTTCCCGCGCGGTGAGGCCCAGGCGTGAGCCGGTGCGGATCGGTTCGTCCAGTTGCACGCCACTGGCGCTTCCGCGTTCACCGTCGATGGTGGTGGCGCTGAGTTCCACGGGGGCGTTGTCTGCCCAAGCAAGGCTGCAGGTGCCCATCAGGAGCACCAGGGAGGTATTGCGAAACATGTTGATGAGTCTTCCACGCAAAGGTCATGGCTGACGGCGGACGCGCAGGCAAGCGCGCCCGGCTGAAGTCAGGCGATATGAAGTACGGCTGCGGGAAAGACGGCGGGGGAGGCGCGGGGGTTGAGGGCAGGGCGTTGATAGCGCGGTGGCGGTTGTGCCCAGCTGCGCACGACAATGGGCGAGGTGGCCACGGCCTGGGTTGGGGTGAACGACCAGCCGCTGCTGCTGAGTGGCACGGCGAGGCCGAACGAGGAACACACCGGGCAGTCGAGCTGGGCCATGTGCTGGTCGCCACCGGCGCCGTCGAGGTCGATGGCCACGCCGTGTTCGCTGTTGACCGAGCAGAAGCCACCCTCCAGGCCTGCCAGGCGCAGGCCGCCCATCTGACCGTGGTGCAGGCCGCACAGCAACAGGCTGAACAGGACGCTGGCGTAGAGCGTCCATGCAGTCAGTGTGCGAGTGTGCCGGGTGGTTTTCATGGTGGCGAATCTACCATTCGGATGAATGGTCGGGTAGCACTTTGGCTTCAGAATTTCAGGGCGCAATGCACCCCGGGGTTCTGTCAGGCCGCCCGTTCGAGCACATCCAGCAAATCGACAAACTCCATCGCCAGCTTGTGCTGCGGCGCTAGATGCACCAACGGTACCGAAGCCTGGTGCGATTCGCGCATCTTGATCGAACTGCTTAGGTACACCGGCAGTACCGGCAAGCCTTCGCTGCGCAGTTGCTCGACCAGGGTCTGGTGCAAGGCGGTACGCCCGGCGAACTGGTTGACCACCACGCCTTCCACCTGCAGCGCCGGGTTGTGGTCCTGGCGCAGTTCTTCGACCTCAGCCATGACATTGTGCAGGGCCTGGCGCGAGAAACTGTCGCAGTCGAACGGGATCAGCAGGCGCTCGGCTGCTACCAGGGCGCTGAAGGTGTAGAAATTGAGCGCCGGTGGGGTGTCGATGTAGATCCGCTCGTAGTCCTCGCCCAGCTCCGCCAGCAGCTTGCGCAGTTTGTTGATCTTGAACTTGCTCTCCAGCTTGCCCTGCAGGTCGCTGAGGTCGGGGCTGGCGGTGACCAGGTGCAGGTTGCTGTAGCGGGTTTCGGTGATCGCCACGCGGTGCTTCTTGCCGGCAGCGGTGGCGGGCGACAGGGTCTGGCGGAAGAAGTCGGCGATGCCGGCAGGAATGGCGTCATTGACCAGGCCGGTCAGGTAGTAGGTGGCATTGGCCTGCGGGTCGAGGTCGACCAGCAAGGTCCGGTAGCCTTCGGCGGCACTGGCTGCGGCAAGGTTGCAGGCGATGCTGGACTTGCCCACGCCACCTTTCTGATTGAAAACCACACGACGCATGAGACGCTCATCCATGAAGTGAAAATGTCAGGTTGGGGTCAATCCTATGACTGAAACACTGCATTTTTATGACAATGATTGTTACAACCTCATATTCAACTTGCCTGTGCCGGCCCTTTCGCGGGTAAACCCGCTCCCACATCGATAGCGCTGCCCCATAAGAGCGGGTTTACCCGCGAAAGGGCCGGCACAGCATACGTATCCGACTCAGGCAATCACCACCCGATTACGCCCTGTCTGCTTGGCCCGGTAAAGCGCCCGGTCCGCCTCGTTCAACACCTCCCCAGGCTGCTTGCTCGCCTCGCCATCCCAGCGCGCCACCCCCAGCGATATGGTTACAGCCCCCACTGGCGCCACCGGCGTATCCTGCACCGTCACCCGCAGCCGCTCGGCTACGACCGCCGCCACCTCCAGGCTGGCCCCCGGTAGCAGCATCAGGAACTCTTCGCCCCCGGTGCGGCACAGCAGGTCGCCCTCGCGGCAACAGCGGCGCATCAGCTCTGCCAGCCGGCGCAACACTTGGTCACCCACCTCGTGGCCATGGTTGTCATTGACCCGTTTGAAATGGTCGATATCCAGCACGATAGCCGAAAATGCTCGGCCTTCGGCTGCCAGTAGCGACAGGCTGAGCTCCAGGCCCCGGCGGTTGGTAAGGCCGGTCAGTGGATCGGTCTGGGCATCACGGTTGAGCCGGCCTATGCGCTCCTGCAGCAAATTCAGCCCCATCAACAACGCGCGTTTGAGTTCTGCCGCTTCGAAGTACCAAGCCCGCACCCGATGCAGGCGTTCGGCGGTGCCGGCCCTGTCCATCGCGCGGGCACCCGCGGCCAGTTGCCAGAGTGGTCGGGCAATGGTCATCGCCAGCCACCAGAGCAGCAGGCAGCCTATCAATGCCAAGGGGGCCGAAGTGCCTACCACGTTCAGGATCAGCGGGCTCAGCGGCATGATTGTCTGTGCCAACGGCTGCTGTGCGACGATGCCCCAGCCGGCACTGGGGACGGTGGCGTAGCCCGCGAGCACTTCAACGCCCTGGCTGTTGATCAGTTGCCGGGTGCCAGTGGTCAGTGTCGCCAGCTGGTCAATCAGTGCGTTGCCTTCTACCACCGTTCCCACCCGCTGGCTGTTGGGGTGGTACAGCAAGCGGCGGTTGCGATCGACTACATACAGGTACGAACCGTCCTGGTGGAAGTGCTCGCCCAGCAGGCTGTTGAGGATGTTGCGTTCACGCAGGTACAGGCTGCCACCGACATAACCCAGGTAGCGGCCGTTGCTGTCGTAAATGGGTTGCGAGAGCGCCACCACCAGGTTGTTGGCTGCCGAAAGGTAGGGTGTGGAAACCAGCGGGCGCCGTTCGCGCAGTGCCTCTTGAGCGCCGGGCGACTGCATCTGCTTGCCGATCAGGTGGCGAAGCGGGGCAGGGGAAATTGCCAGCAGTACGCCGTTGGCATCGATCACGAACGTAGAGTTGAAAGCCATGCTCTGGGCCAGCACGCGGTCAGTCTCCACCTGCAATGCAGCGCCATTGCGCAGTTGGCGGCCTTGTACGGTGGCACTGAACGCCAGTTGCTGCAAGGCATTGTCGATGAAGGCTTCGGTGATGCTGGCCAGCTTGGTCGCATACACCCGGTTGGCTTCCAGGGCGTGGTCGATCAGCAACTGGCGCTGTACCCTGTAGCTGGCGAAATAGCTGGCGCACAGCATGACCACGGCGGTAAGGGCGCAGAGCACCAGAATGAGTGTGCGTAGATCCAGGCGCAATCCGTGCTTGGCGTGTGGCAATCCTGACCTCGGGTGATCGAATGGGGGGACGTAAGGGGGGGACCTTGCGGGTCGCGTTCAAGAGCCTGCCTTTTCCAGCGCGTCCAGCTCGTCTTCCACCTGCTGCATGCGTTGCTCGACCAAGGCCTGCACTTTCACGTCGCGGGCGGTCTCACGCATCAGGGTGGTGAGTTTTTCGCTCAGGCGCTTGCCGTCTTCGGTGTCTTCCAGCACACGGGCCTTGGCCGGGTCCTGGGTGGCCGCGACGATGGTGGCGAACTCGGCATCGCTGAAGTTCTTCTCGCTATACAGGCGGAACAGGTCCTGGCGCTGGTCCTCGACCGTCAGGTGCTTGCGCAGCACCTCCTGGATGGTGGTTTGTGCCAGCTGCGGGTGCTTGCGGCCGAGCAGCTCGGCCATGCGTTCGATGTTATGCGTGTAGGCTTCCTGCAGCGGCAGTTGGGCGAGGATCTTGTCTTCACGGGAGGGTTTCTGGTCGCAGGCGGCAAGGGCAGCAGTCAGCAACAGCGGCAACAGCAACTTCTGAAAGCGAGGCATGGCGTGGCCTGGTTGGGCAGTGAAGACTGCCGATTATACCGATGTCCGCCTGGCCGCGACGAGCCCCGTGATTTGCCTTGAGCGGTACGCTGGGGTAGAACCTTGCGCACTCGACAACAGGCCACACTTTCATGCCGAACTGGACCTTGCAACCTGTGACACGCAATGCCATTGCCGAAGTGCTGGCGTTTGTGGATAGCGCCCGCCGGGAGCTGTTCCCGATGCTCGCCAATGCGCCGTTGCCGCGTGACCTGGCGCATTTCGCCGAGACCTACCTGGATGGTGAGGGCTGCTTCCTGGAGGCCCGTGATGAGGGGCGACTGGTCGCTGTGGTCGGTTACCTGCCCTATGACCATCGTTTTCCCCAGCTTGATTATCACGCTGAGCAGGTGGTCGAAGTGGTGCGGCTGTTCGTGCTGCCCGCCTACCGCAGGCATGGGTTGGCAGCGTCACTGTTCAGTGCATTGCGCGAGCGCGCGGTAAAGGCAGGCGTCGGCTGCCTGTACCTGCATACGCACCCGTTTCTGCCGGGGGCGATTGCGTTTTGGGAGCGGCAAGGGTTCGCAGTAGTGGATGTGGAGCAAGACCCGCTCTGGCAAACTACGCACATGCAGCTGCGCCTGGGCTGAGTTGTGGGAAAGTGCCTGCAGGGGCCCAACCCAGGCAATGCCGCCGATCAGAACCCGCCCGATATCGGCCACTCCACTGCCAGCCTTATCTGGTCCCCATCCAGCTCAGCCTGCGCCGTGTTCCCGCGGTGCACGTTATGCCTGATCGAGAACGTGGTGCCCTTGGCCTTGCCACTCTGCACCACATAGCGCGCTTCCAGGTCGCGCTCCCAATGCTTGCCACCCTTGCCATAGCCCAGGTATGCATACCCGCCATTAGGGTCGACATGCGTGCCATCAATGTCGAACCCGCGCACATACAATGCCGTCAGGTTCAACCCTGGCACGCCGTAGCCGCCCATGTTCAGGTCATAACGCGCCTGCCACGACTTTTCGTTCGGTGCGTTGAAGTCTGACATCTGCACCGCGTTGGTAAGGTAGATCGCCCCTCGCGTCACATAGTCGAATGGCGTGTTGCCGTCCACTTGCTGCCAGCCCAGGCTGAAGCCGTGCGGCCCCTGGTTGTAGCGCGACACCAGGCTCCAGGTGGTGTTGTCGATTCGCCCGGACAGGGCCTTGCCGGTATCGGTGGTGCGGTACAGGTTGAGGTCCAGGCTGACACTGCGCTGGTCATCAAGGGCATGGCTGAGTGTGCTACCCAGGTAGTGCTGGTTCCAGCTGTCCTCGTAGTGCGAGGTGTACAGGCTGCCACTGAACGCGGCGCTGGGGTTCCACACTGCACCGGCCAAATCGAAACTGTTGCCCTGGCGGCCGTTGGAGTAGTTCACCACGAAGCCCTGGTCGTGGCTGGTGGCGTTGCGGTCGGCGTTTTCGTTGAAGTGCCCGGCCACTAGCCTGAGTGTTTCGATTTCGTTGCTGGTGAGGAAGAAACCGGTGGCCGTCTCGGGCAGCAGGCGGCTGTCTGACGAACTGAACACCGGCGTCTTGACCCGTTGCTCTCCGTAGGACAGCACGGTATTGGACATGCGCAGTTTCACTGCCACGCCACCACGGCTGTAGGCGTTTTTCGGGTGGCCGTCGTTATCCACTGCGAGCAAGCGTGCCTTGCCGGCGCGTCCACCGCCGCTGTCGAGTTGCACACCCAGGTAGGCGTGGGCATCGACGCCTACCCCGACCAGGCCTTGGGTGAAGCCGGACTGGAAGGTGCCCATCAAGCCATAGGCCCATTCTTCGGCCTTGCCATTGCGTTCGTCGCGTGGTTTGTAGGCATTGCGCGCAGCACTGTTGCGCCCGCCGTGCTTGTAGTCGCGCTGGTCGAACACGCTGCGGTTTAGGATGTTCCAGCTGCCGTCTTCGACAAAGCCATGGCTTTGCGACTGGGCGGAGTCGGCCAGGGCGAGCGGGGGCATGGCCAGCAGTGGCAGCGCCAGCAGCAGCCGGCTCATTGCCCGGCCTCAAGCTTTTGCAGTTGCGCGGCAAAGCGGGCCTTGGCCTTGGGCGGCAAGCTGGCGGGCCATTCGGCTGCTGACGCGTCACCCACCTGGATCAGCATCACCATGCCCATCGCCAGGTGTGGAATGCACTGGATGCCATACACGCCCGGCACGCTGAAGGTGTGCTCGAACGGTTGGTTCAGCTTGCTCTTGAACGGTTCGGCCCCCGCGGGTAACAGCCCAGCCACACTGGCGGCGTTGTGCCCGCTCTGGGTTGGCAGGAAACGCACGCTGTCGCCAGGTGCGATGCGCAAGTGGTCCGGTTCGTAGACCATGGCGCCGTCGCTGCCGCGATTGAGCATCTTCACTTCATGTACCTCGGCCATGGTGACCGGGGCAAACAAGGCACTGGCGAGCAGCAGGGCGGCAGGGCGCAACAACATGGGCAGAACTTCCTGGTTCAGGGGGCGCGAAAGCGCAGGATGCGCGCGCCGTCGAATGGGTCGGTGAGGTAGTGGGCGTGAACGCCAAAGGTGCGCAGCAGGCGCTCGGGGCTAAGTACTTCGAACGGTGTGCCAAGGGCGACCAGGCGGCCTTTGTCGAGTACCGCGACCCGGTCGCAGGTGAGCGCCTGGTTGAGGTCGTGCAGGGCCACCAGGGTGGTCACCGGCAGGGCCTGCACTTGTTGCAGCAGGCTCAGCTGGTGCTGGATATCCAGGTGGTTGGTCGGCTCGTCCAGCAGCAGCACCTGAGGCCGCTGAGCCAGGGCGCGAGCGATGTGTACGCGCTGGCGCTCGCCACCCGACAGCGAACCCCACAAGCGTGTGCGCAAGTGCAAGGCATCGAGGTCGGCCAGCGCCTGCTCGACGATGGCACGGTCCGTTTGGGCGAAGGGGGCCAGGGCCGACAGCCACGGCGTGCGTCCCAAGGCAACTGCGTCGAATACGCTGATCGCATCGAGGGTGTCGGCTTGTTGTTCGACCAGTGCCAGGGTCTGGGCAATACGCCGGCGGGGCATCCGGGGCAGTGGTTCGCCCATCAGGTGCACGCTGCCGCTGGCTGGCTTGCGCAGGCCTGCCAGCAACTTCAAAAGCGAAGATTTGCCAGAGCCGTTGGGGCCGACGATGCCCAGGGTTTCACCGGCTACAACGCTGAGGTCGATATCGCAGAGCACGTCATTGCCGCCCAGTTGAAGGCCCAGGCCGTGGCAGCTCAGCGGTGCAATCTGCACGGTCGCCATGACGGTCATGGGCGCCCCCGACGGCTGACCAGAATCAGCGCGAACACCGGTGCACCGATCAGGGCCGTGACCACACCCACCGGGATCACCTGGCCGCTGATCAGCGTGCGTGAAAGGATATCGGCAGCAATCAGGAACAATGCGCCGCCCAGCGCGCTGGCGGGCAGCAGGCGGCTGTGCCCTGGGCCCAGCAGCAGGCGCAGGGCGTGGGGGATCACCAGCCCGACAAAACCGATAGCGCCGACGATGGAGACCATCACGGCGGTCACCAGCGCGGCACAACTGATCAGCAGCAACTGGGTACGCCGCACCGGGATCCCCAGCGAGGCCGCGGAATCGGCGCCGAAGGTGAATGCATCCAGTGTACGGCGATGCCACAGGCAAACCAGCAAACCGAACAATGCCACCGGCACCGCCAGCCAAACCGAAGGCCAGCGTACGCCGCTGAGGTTGCCCAGCAGCCAGAACAGAATGCCGCGTGCCTGTTCGGCGGTGGCCGATTTGGTGATCAGGAATGCCGTCAGGGCATTGAACAGTTGCGAGCCGGCAATCCCTGCCAGGATCACCTGGGCGTTGTTGTTGCTGGGGCCCGCTGCGCGGGCCAGCACCAGTACGAGGGCGAAGGCGGCGAGGGCGCCGATGAAGGCCCCGGCGGACATGCTCAAGGCCAGGCTGCCCAGGCCCAGCAGGCCGACCAGTACGGCACCCGTCGAGGCGCCCGCCGACAGCCCTAGCAGGTACGGTTCGGCCAAGGGGTTGCGCAGCAGCGCCTGGAGGATCACCCCACAGGTGGCCAGGCCGGCACCGCAGGCCGCTGCGACCAGGGTGCGGGTCAGGCGGTAGTTCCAGACGATGCCGGCGTCGATCGGGTCGACCGGGTAGCCGGCCTGCCACAAGTGGTTGGCCAGCACCTGGCCGACCACGCTGGGCGACAGGTTGGTTTCGCCGATGGCCGTGCCGGCCAGCAGGGCTGCCAACAGGGCCGCCAGGGCAACGGCAACGCAGGGGAACAGGCGAATCATCACTGGGCTGCTTTATCGCTGGCGAAGGCGGTAGACAATGTTTGTACACCGGTGAACAGGCGGATGCCGGCCTGCATGGCGTCGGCGTCGAGGATGATGATGCGGTTGTGCTTCACTGCGTCCATGTTGCGTGTTACAGGGTCGCTGCGCAGGAATTCCAGCTTCTTCTGGTAGTCGTCGGCGGGGAAGCGGCGGCGGTCCATGCGGGCGATGATCAGCCAGGTCGGGTTGGCTTTGGCCAGGGTTTCCCAGCCTACGGTGGGCCATTCTTCGCTGGACTCGACCACGTTGCGCACACCGAGGGTGCGCAGCATGAAGTCGGCGACGCCCTGGCGGCCCGCCACATAGGGGTCGATGTCGAGGTCGGCGCTGGAAAACCAGAACAGCGCCGAAGTGGCCGACAGGTCCTTGCCGGCCAGTTGCGCCTTGGCGCTGTCCAGGCGGCCTTTGAGTTCGGCGTTCAGCGCCGCGCCGCGCGCCTGCACATCGAAGATTTCGGCCAGCTGGCTGACGCTTTTGTAGATGCTCTCTACCTGGAACGCCTGCAGGCGGGTGCCGTCGGCTCCGACCAGGTTGTCCTTGCCTTCGCAGTCCGATGGCAGCAGGTAGGTGGGGATCTTCAGCTCGTCAAACTGTTCGCGGGTGCCCACCACGCCTTGGGCGCCGACCATCCATTCGAACTGCACCGCCACCAGTTGCGGGCGTTTGCCGGCCACCGCCTCGAAGCTGGGGTCGTTGTCGGCCAGGCGCGGCACTTTGGCGTTTACCGCCTGGTACTCGGGTAGCACGTTGTTGAACCACAGCGAGGTACCCACCAGCTTGTCGCCCAGGCCCAGTGCATAAAGCATCTCGGTACCGGCCTGGCCGATGGTGACCGCGCGCTGCGGGGCCTGGGCGAAGGTCTGCGGCTTGCCGCAGTTGTCAACCGTCAGCGGGTACTGGGTGGCGGCGGCCTGGGCCAGGCCAGTCAGGCCAAGGCCGGCAAGCAGAGTGACGAAACGGGGCAGCATGCTGGGCGATCTCCTATCGAACAGTTCACGGAATGAACGCACGGACAGGCATCGCCGAGCCCCCGCTGGCGGCAGGGGCAACACTGATGGCCAATCCCGGACACCCCGCCGGTTGGTGAATGTGGGCCGGCAGGTCTCCTGACTGGTGCGTCATGGCCCGGCTCCGGCCTTCCCGGGCAATCAGGCCCAGTGGCATCGATGGAGCAGGCTCGGCACCTACAGTTGCGGGGGCAGTTCCGATTGGCCCGCGTGAACGGGCCTGGGATTCCCTATTAATTCCGTGGTGGAAACCGGCGGCCCGCATGGTAGACCATCGCGCCGCCGGGTGAAAACGCTTTTCAGAAGTACTTCAGCCAGCGGATGTCGCGGCGGCGCTGTTTCAGCCGGGCGAACCAGCGTACCGGCAGGTACAGCGAAACTGCCAGCAGCACAGCGCCCAGCCACACCCCGGCGATGCCATCGAAGCCAAAGTAGTCGCCGTGGTTGAGACCGAACAGGGCCACGCAGGCCAGATACAGCAGCTTCAGCACGTACAGGTGCAGCAGGTAGAAGAACATAGGTGCCGCACCGAACACCGCCAGGGCACTGATCCAGTGGGCTTGGCCGGCGCGTTCGAAGGCGCGCAGCAACAGCAGGCCGCAGCCCAGGGTCAGGGCCAGGAACAGCAGTGACGGTGGATATTTGGTGATGTTGAAGAAGCTCATCACCGTTTGCGTGAAGGTGGGATAACCGCTCCACGGTGCTTCGCCATAACCGTTGAACATGCGCAGTACGACAAAACCCAGCAGCGCGAGCAACCCGGCCAGCAGCAGGCGGTACTGGCGCTGCCCGGCCTCGCTGCCACGGGCGAACCAGGGGCCCAGGCCGTAGCCCAGGGCGATGACACCGACCCACGGCAGCACCGGGTAGGAGGTACGCAGGCGCAGGTTGTCGGAAAACACCAGCCAGCCGCGGTCATGCAGGATGGCCCATGGCACATGCAGGGCCGAACCCACGCCGAAGTGAACGCTGTCCAGCAAGTTGTGACCAGCGATGATGACCGCGCCCAGTGCCAGCAGCGCGGCGCGTGGCAGCCACACCAGCAGCGACAGGGTGATCATGCTGACGCCAATGGCCCAGATGACCTGCAGGTAGATCACGCTCGGTGGCAACTGGAAGGTCCAGGCAAAGTTGACCAGGGTGAACTCCAGCACCACCAGGAACAACCCGCGCTTGAACAGGAACGCCGACACATCGCCACGGCCCTGGTGTTTCTCGCCGTACAGCCAGGCCGACAGGCCGGTCAGCAGGACGAACACCGGTGCGCACAGGTGGGCCAGGGTGCGGCTGATGAACAGTGACGGCTCGGTGGTGTCGATGGCCATCGGGTCGCCGACCTGGCGGTGCAGGAAGAAGGTCTCGCGGACGTGGTCCAGAAGCATGAACAGAATTACCAGACCGCGCAGGGCGTCGATGCTCTGCAGGCGCTGGGTGAGCAGGGTGGGGGTGGCACTGGCGCTTGTCATGGAGGGTCGCTGATGGGAATTGGTGTCAAGTGAAACGTTATCTTATAACTAATAAGGCAGGGGTTGGTAGCGGTTTTTTGTTGCCAGTGCTGGCCTTTTCGCGGGTGAACCCGCTCCTACAAAGCGCAGTCTCAGTTTCGATGCCTGTGCTGTGCCTGTAGGAGCGGGTTCACCCGCGAAGCGGCCAGCACAGGCCAGTGCCGGTCAGAAGCTGTAATCCACCGTCGCAAAATACGACCGCGGCATCCCCATCAGCCACTGCTGCCCACTGAACGCCGACTGCACGTACTCGCGGTCGAACAGGTTGTTCAACTGCAACCCCAGCTTCACATCGGGCAAGACCTGCCAGGCGATATTGGCATCGACCACGGTGTAGCCTGGCGCGCTCTGGGTATTGGCGGTGTCGGCATAACGTTCGTCCACATAGCGCGCACCGATGCCGGCTTGCACCTGCTGGCCAAAGCCCTTGCTCAGCCACAGATTGGCGGTACGCCGTGGAACGTTGGCCGGTCGGTTGCCAGCACGGTCCTGCACCACACCGGCAACCACTTCGTCAAAATCGTCATACCTGGCGCGCATCAGCGATGCGTTGGCCGACACCTGCCACTGGTGTGCCAGGGCCAGTTCAAGGGTTGCTTCCAGGCCATCAGACGTCTGCTGGCCGGCCTGTTGCTGCTCGTGGGTGATCGGGTCGTCCACCAGCAGTTTCTTCTTGACGATGTGGTAGGCCGCCAAGGTCCATTCACCACGGCCATCCCAAAAGCGTTGCTTGAGGCCCACCTCGGTCTGCTTTGCCTCGGTCAGGTCATAGTGCATCTGGCTTGGGCTGAGGCTGATCAGGTTGTTGACCCCGTCTTCGCTGGTGGAGTACTGGCCATACAGCGACAGGTCGTCACTGATCGCATACACCAGCCCGACGCGCCAGTTGCCACCTTGCAGACTACGGTCGCTGCGGCTGTCGTTGGTCAGGTTGTCGCGGTCGATGTGGTTCTGGTCGCGGCGCACGCCGGTCACCAACGACAGGTGGTCGCTCAACTGCAGGCGGTTTTCGGCGAACAGCGCGAAAGTGTGGGTGGTGGACAGGGTTTGCGGGCGTAGCGGCGAAGCGCTGTGGAACCGACCCGGCTGCGGTTGCCATGGGTCGATGTAGTCGCCGCCGACATCGTTGTAGGGGGCGTTGCTGTCGACGTTGAAACGCACCTTGTTGTACTCGGCGCCGAGCACGGTCTTGCTGGCCAGGCCGAACAGCGTGTGGTCGAAAGAAAACGTCTGGCGGTCGCCGAACTGCTCCTGGTTGTGCTTGATTTCCAGGTAGCTGCCGCGTTGCAACTGCTGGCGCTCGGCGTCCCAGTCGTAGTTCTCTGCGTTGCGCCAGTGGCGGCGGCTCTTGATGTAGTACAACTGGTTGCTGGCAGTGACGTGGTCGTTCAGTGCCCAGTCGGTGGTCAATCGGGTCCACTCATCGTCGTAGCGCTGCACGTCGTTCTGCACGTTGTAGTTTTTTTTGCGCAGGCTGCTGCGGTAGTGGCCGTCGATCAGCGGGGTGCCGTAGTAGTTGGCAGGCTGTGCCTCGCCCCGGTCATGGGCGAGGGTGAAACTGAGGTCGTCACTGGCGTCGAAGCGCAGTGCCGCACTCAGGGCCAGGCTGCGCGAGGTGGTGCGGTCGACCCAGCCATTGCCGGCTTGCTGGTTCAGGGTCAGGCGATAGCTCAGGCGCTCGCTCAGGCTGCCGCCGCTGTCCAGGCCGAGCTGTTGGCGGTCCCACGAGCCGTAGCCCAGGCGCAGGTGGTTACGCACCTCGCCGGCAAATGGTTTTTTCGGGATCACGTTGACCACCGCGCCAGTGGCACCTTCGCCATGCAGCACGGAGGCGGGGCCACGAATCACGTCGATGCGTTCGACCATCCATGGGTCGACCGGGAAGGTCTGGGTGCCGGCACCGGTGAACAGGCGGGCTCCGTCGAACAAGGTCATGACCGAACTGTGCCCGGCAAAGCCGCGGGCGGACAGGCCGGTGCCGCCGTCACCCGGGGAACCGACGAAAGTGATACCCGGCGAGCGGGTGACTGCATCCTGCACGGTGAGGTTGTTGCGTTGCTGGATCTGTTCGGCGCTGAGGGTGCTGGTGCTGGCAGGCGTTTCCAGCGCGCTGAGGCCCAGGCGTGAGCCGGCCTGGGTCGGCGTGGCCAGGTCGATGGCGCGGCTGTCGAGGGTGTCGGTGATGGCCGTGGAAGGCAAGGCCAGGGGCTGCGGCTGACGGTCATCGGCCAGTGCCGGCAGGGCGACGGCCAGGCAGGCCGCCAAGGGGTGAAGCTTGAACATACGGGACATGTCGTTCCACTGCTGCAGGAATGAATGGATCCCGGTGGAAAACACGCAAAGGAGGCGTTCCGCACAGGCTGGCGCGCGCACGGATACCGGCCTGCGCCCGCCCACCGCGGGTTGCCAAGTGAAGCTCCAGGCCGGTCTCCGGGCTTGCGAGGGGCATGAAACCTTCACCTTCCCATGCGCGTGCACAGTGGTATGTCGAAGGGTTCGCTCGCTTACCGTTGCGGGGGCAGCGCCGGACTTGTCGTGGGCAACACGACGCACCGGCTTCCCGTTTCACCCTGCGCGCGGCGGCGCAGGGCACCTGAAACTGGCGCGCATATGACCACTCGAAAGTACGGTCGTCAACCATGCTGTTGGCTGACAACATTGTGATAGACGGCAAAAACCTGAAAGGTTGCTGAACATTTTTCGAACTTTGATGGCGCGGCTGTTCTCGGAATCAGGGATCGCAATTCGTTCACATGTCATGGAGACATTAATGCATGCCTGGTCATAACCTACTGCGCCACACCTGCCTCCTTGCCCTGATGGGCAGCCCCTTGGCGGCCAACGCTGCGCCCAGCACTGACCCACTGTTCACTGTCGGGTTACTGGGTGCCTACGATGAGTTCAAGTTTCAGGGTGGCAGCGAAACGCAAACTGAGCACGTCGATGAAGGTGGTATCTTCGCCAGCTTTGGTAACAAGATGACTGCGGAATCCGGCTTCATTTACCAGGTTGGCGCCGAAGGCAAATATGCCGAGAAACACGACAACAAACTCAAGGAGGGCCAGGCAGGGCTGGACCTGGGGTGGCGTGCGGCGCTGGATGCTCGCAACTTTGTCGATGTGATCGTAGGTGGTGGCTACATCTGGTCACGTTTTGAAACCGAACACCGCAGAATCGACAGCGAACTGACCTACAAGGCGCCGTTCGCCAAGGCGGCGCTGGGGTACAACCACCAGTTCGATGCCGCTACCTTGCGCCTGGAAGCCGGGGTGCGCCGCACCCTCGATGGCCGGGTGAAACTCAAGGTGGAAGACTTTGGCAGTGACAGTGCGGATATGAAGGACCGCACCAACCCGTACGCCGAGGTGACACTGTTGATGAACCAGCAAGGCAACCTGCCCATCCAGGCAGGTGTGTACTACACCCGCACCGAGTACCGGCTGGATGACCAGACGTTGCTGGCCGATAACACCGAACTGAAGCGCGACGAGTACGGCTTCAAGATCGGGCTGGCTTTCTGATATCGAGTGGATGGCAGGGCTGGCCTTCTTGGCGGGTAAACCTGCGATGAGGCCGGCCCTGCGCGCACTGATCAGCGCCCGCGCCGCCGCGAAACCCGCGCTTCGATATTCTTGCGCCCGATCAGCAGGGGCGGCTTCTCCACCACCGGCTCGTCGGCCAGCCACTTGTACATCACCAGGCAGTCCACCAGCCCCAGGCGTGCATGGCGATAGGCCTTGGGCAAGCGGCCAACGGTCTCGAAGCCCAGCTTGTGCCACAGTGCCACTGCCACTTCATTGCTGGCTACCACCGAGTTGAACTGCAGGGCCAGAAAACCTTCCTGGCGGGCCAGTTTCTGCGAGTGCTCGCACATCAGCCGAGCCACGCCGCGCCCCCGTGCCTGTTCGCAGACCATGTAGCCGCAATTGCCCACGTGCGCGCCAGGCCCGGCCGCATTGGCCTTGAGGTAATACGAGCCCAGCAGTTCGCCGTTTTCTTCGGCCAGCAGCGTATGCAAGGGCAGCTCCAGCCACAGCTGGCGGGCCTGTTCAAGGTTCAGGGCAGGGTCGAAGGCATAGGTTTCGCGGGCCTGGACAATGGCCTGAAAGGTGGGCCAGAAGCGTTCGAAGTCTTCAGCCATCATGGGGCGAATGTGGATCATGCGGGTTCCTGCGCGGGCTAAGCCGCACAGTCTGGGGGGCACGGCGCCGTCGTGCAAGGGTGGCGGCGCCGTTGTGGTTCAGCCGTTGGCCTTGCCCACTGCATCCATGGCCCGCGCCGAGTAAACCAGTGCCGCACCGGCGTTCATCGCCACGGCCACGCCGAGGGCCTCGGCAATTTCCTCGCGGCTGGCTCCCTGCTTGACCGCCTGTTGCGAATGCACGGCGATGCAGCCATCGCAGCGGGTGGTCACGGCCACCGCCAGGGAAATCAGTTCGCGGGTCTTGGCGTCCAGATGGTTGGTCTTGGCCCCGGCACCGCTGGCGGTCATGTAGCCGGCCACGGTGTCGGGGGACAGTTGCTTGAGATCGCCGATGCCGGCCATCAACTGCTTACGGTAGGCGTCCCAGTCCATCATGCTCATCGTCTTCACCTTGGGGTGTTTGCGAGTGGAGCTTTCAGGCTAGTCGAAGAGTGACAGGTGTGAGGCTTGTACTTTGGGTTGAGTAGGTTGCAACTGTAGGAGCGGGCTTGCCCGCGAACACGGGCAAAGCCCGTGCCATCCACCGCGTCGCTTGCTTCGCGGGCAAGCGGCTGCGTACGGCCGTCAGATGTAGATGAACACCAGCACCAGCGCTGCCACCACAACCCATTTCTCCAGGTAGTAGCGCATGCGGTTACGCTTCTTCAGCGCCTTGCCGCGCTCGCGGATCTTGTAGATACGGGTGAACAGCCGGTTGATGCCGCCCGTCTTGTCGCCGGCCGTATTGGGCGCGGCGGCAGCGGCCATCACGTTGCGGCTGAACCAGCGGTTGAACGCGGTTGCCCAGCGGTACTTGAGCGGGCGCTCGACATCGCAGAACAGGATGATGCGGTTGTGCTCGGTATTGTTGGCTGCATAGTGGATGTAGGTTTCGTCGAAGACTACCCCCTCACCATCGCGCCACGAATACTTTTCGCCGTCCACGTCGATGTAGCAACCGTCATCATTCGGCGTGTCCAGCCCCAGGTGGTAGCGGTAGGAACCCGCATACGGGTCACGGTGGCGCACCAGCTTGGCGCCCGGTGGCAGGGTGGCAAACATGGCTGCCTTGACGGTGCCGATGCCTTGCAGCAGTTCGGTGGTGCGTGGGCACAGCGTCATTGCCGACGGGTGGCTATCGCCGTACCACTTCAGGTAAAAGCGCTTCCAGCCAGTCTTGAAGAACGAGTTGAAACCCACGTCGTCGTAGTTGTCGGATTTCTTGATTTCACCCACCTGCAGCAGTTGGCGGCCTTCCTCGCGAATTTCCTGCCAGTGGTCCTGCAGCGGTTTCAGTTCGGGGAAGGCCTCGACCGGCAGGTAAGGCTTGGCCGGCAGCTTGGAAAACAGGTACAGAAAACTGTTGACCGGGGCCAGGAAGCTGGAGTGGTCACCGAGCTGGCGGGTCAGCTTGTGACGAACCCGACCGCGCAGGTGAACATAGGCGATCGAGAGGACGAAAATAAGTACGAGTGCAATTTTCATGGACGTTTACTTGTCGAAAAATGGCCATGCGCCATGGCATAAGCCCGCCAGCATAAACAATCATGGGGTTAGTTTGTACTTATTGTTACGAAACAGCGGGGCGACATTGGTGTAATGCCCTACAGTCTTGCGCAAACGTTTCACGTCAGGGAGTTGGTATGGTTCAGGATATTCGCCCCAGCGGTAGCCCGTTCAAACGGCTGTTCTTTGCTTTGCCGGTCAGCGATGCCCAGCGCAGTGCCCTGGCCCAGTGGCGACGGGGCCTCGGCCTGCGTAGCGGCAAGCCGGTGCCAGCGGCCAATTTCCATGTGACGCTGTTGTTCCTCGGCGATGTGGACACAGCCCAGGTGCCGGCGATCTGCGCGGCGGTCGATCAACTGGCGCTGCCGGGCACGGCACCGCGGCTGTTGCTCGACCGTTTGCAGGTGTGGCAGCGGGCCAGCGCCCTGGTGCTGGAGGCCCAGCAGGTGCCGCCTGCCCTGTTGCACCTGGTGTACGGCCTGCAGCAGGCGTTGCTGCCGCTGGGGGTGGAAGTGGCCAACCGGGAATATCGGCCGCACCTGACGCTGTCCAGGGATTATCGCGGGCAGCCACCCGAGGCCAGCAGCGCGCCGGAGTTTTACCTCACCGCGCGCCACTTCACGCTTTACGAGTCGCGCAAGGGCGCTTACTGGCCCTTGGCGCAGTGGCCATTGGCAGACTGACCCGGGGTCAGAGTTCCGGGGTGTACTTCACCGTCAGCATGAAGTTGCGCGGCTCGCCATAGTTGTTGCTGCCATTGAGCTGGTTGAAGCCTGCAACCCAGTACTTCTTGTCGAACAGGTTGTTGGCGTTGACCGCAACGTTCACTTCCGGTGTCAGCTGATAAGCCAAGCGTGCGCTCCACACGGTGTAGCCAGGTACGGTGTAGGTGCGTTCGTAACCCAGGGTGTGGCTCTGGGTGGTGAAGCCCAGGCCGGTGCTCCAGCGCTGGCCGTCCAGTGGCAGCGTGTAATCCGCCCAGGCGCGCAGCATGTGCTTGGGTGTCCACTGGCTGAATGTGCGGCCTTTTTCGTCAGGGTCTTCGAGGAATTTGGTGGTGTTGTACGTGTAGCCTGCGAACAGTTGCAGGCCACTCAGCACTTCGCCGCTGATCTCGGCTTCGACGCCTTGGCTGCGTACCTTGCCCGACGCGGTGGAACAGTACCAGTCATCGCAAGCGAACCCCGAGGCGGTATCGGTGACCGCGCGGTTTTCCTGATCGTAGCGGAACAGCGCGATCGAAGCGTTGACCCGGCCATCCAGCAGTTCGCCCTTCAGGCCCGTTTCGTAGTTGGTGCCGATCACCGGTTTAAGCGGCGTATTGCCAACGGCGCGTTCGGTTTGCGGTACGAACACGTCGGTGTAGCTGGCGTACCACGCCCACTCGCGGGTCAGGTCGTAGACAAAACCTGCATACGGAGTGACTTCACCCGTTTCGGTCATGCGGCTGGTGGGATTTACCTGGCCTGGGTTCAGCCCGCGGTACGTGGTACTTGCGTAGCTGTAGTCGAACCAGCTGACGCGAGAGCCGAGAATCAGCGTCAACCGGTCCGTCGGCTTGACCCGCCAAGCCCCGTAAAGGCCTTTCTGGCGAATATCATAGGCGCTGGTTTCGTGACGTCCGAAGGGGGCGGCAAGCAGGCTGTCACGGCTAGGCTCGGGGCGGTCGTGGTCAATGTCGAAGATGCTGTCATTGCCACCGAAGGTGCGCCAGTAGCCATCATCGCTGGTGAGTTTGGAATAGTTGCCTCCAAGCGTCACTTCATGGGCCACGGAGCCTGTGTCGAAGTGGCCGACCACGTTCATGTCCAGGCCCAGCTTGGTAGAGTGGAAGTCGGTGATCCAGTCGGCATACTCGAGCCCGCTGCCATCAGGCTCCAGGCCTTCACTAACGGTCTGGGTGCGTTGGTGGGTTGACGTATTGGTCTCGTCCATACGCACGGCCGCGGCCTTGAAGGTCCAGTCGCTGTTGAAGCGGTGCTCCAGGTCCAGATAATAAGTGGTGACGTCGGTTTCGGCACGGTTCCAGCGAGCACCGGAGTAAGTCGAGCGCGGTATGTCGACCGGCTTGCCCGTGGCGTATCGTGGGAGCCCGCGCAGCATCGGCCGCGACTGTTGACGGTTGTAGCTGATTCCGCCGCCCACTGTGGTCGCATCGTTCAGGTCAATGTCCAGCGCACCATACAGCGAATGGTTTTTGCTCCAGACATAGTCGATGAAGCTGTCACTCTGGTCTTCATCAGCGACTAGCCGCCCGCGCACCCGGCCGTCGGCCGTCAGCGGGCCGCCAGCATCCAGTTGCAGGCCATAGTGGTCCCAGGAGCCCGCTTTGCCCGTTAGCGTAACGGTCGGCGCCGTTTGGCCACGCTTGCGTACCAGGTTGATCGCCCCGCCTGGGCTGCCAGTGCCTTGCAACAGTCCCGAAGCACCGCGCAGCACTTCCACCCGGTCGAAGAACACCAGGTCCTGGGTTGCCCAGTTCCCCAGCGAATAGTTGTTTCGCGGAATCGGTACGCCGTCGTATTGCCAATCATCAATCTGGAAACCACGCGAGGTCACGACCACACCAGGGCCAATGCCCTGTGCGCCGACGATGCCGGTGGTGTGGTTGAGCGCGTCCTGCAAGTCGGTGATGCCTTGGTCATCCAGTTGCTTGCGCGTGATGACGGTGACTGACTGGGGAATTTCCTTGAGGGTGTGGGTGCCTTTGCCCAGGGTCACTGCGCGGGCGGCATAGGAACCAGTGCCTTCGCTGGTGGCGTCCACATAGTTGTCGGTGATGCTGGTACTGCCCAGCTCCATGACATCGCTGCCCAGATTGCCAGGCGCCACACTGAAATGCCCCTCGGCGGAAACCCGCAACTGCAAGCCGCTACCGGCCAACGCGGCTTGCATGGCCTGCTCGGCGCTCATCTGGCCGACCACGGCGGGTGCCTGCTTGCCCCGCACCAGTGCAGGTTCCAGCGCGATGATGTGGCCGCTCTGGCTGGCGATGCGGTTGAGCGTGTGCGCCAGGCTGGCGGATGGCAGATCGAACGTGAGGGTTTGCGCCTGGGCAAGTACGTTGAAGCTGGCCAGGGCGGCGACCAGGGGCAGGGCGCGGGGCAAGGGGTTGTACACGGATTACTCCCGAATAGTGTGGCTGTCAGGAGGTATGTGGGACGAGCAACGAAAACTTGCCACGATTGCGAATGATTTTTATAAATATTTTTATCAAGCGCTTTTCCGGTCGATCAACATCAGCCAAGGGCCGTAACGCTCCACGCTGATGGGTAGGGCTTCGGTCAACGCTTTAAGCGCCTCCTGTGGCTGATCCAGAGGAAATACGCCTTGTACCCGCAGGTCGCGTGCAGCAGGGGCAAGCCGGATGTAGCCACGCTGGTAGGGGCGCAGTGCGTCGACCACCACATGAAGCGGTTGGTCGAGCACCTCCAGGCGGCCTTCCAGCCATGCAGCGCGTTGCTGTTGCTCGCCCGTTAGCTGCTCGATGGTGTTACTGCGCAGCAGGGCAGCCTGCCCTTGCTGCAACTCGGCCCATTGCCCATCGGCCAGACTGGCGCGGACGCTGTGCTGAAGCACCACGACCCGGGTGGCGTCCTCTTCCTGGCTGACCAGAAAACGTGTCCCCAACGCCTGCACTTGCCCTTGCGCAGTGCGCACACGCAAGGGGCGCAGCGGATCGCGTGCAACCTGGATCAGCAACTCGCCGTGGCGCAGCACCAGAAGCCGTTGCCCGGCATCGAACTGCACGTCGACCGCACTGGCGCTGTTCAGGCTCAGGCGGCTGCCGTCGGCCAGGGTAAAGCTGCGCCGTTCGCCGCTGGCCGTGTGCAAGTCGGCCAGCCATCCTTGGGCGGTGTCGCTGCGCCATCCACCCCACAGCGCCGTGCCAAACAGCCCGAGGCTTGCCATGGCGCCAAGTACGTCACGCCGTGAACGAGTCGGTTGCATCAGCAATCGGCGTGCCTCTGCGGCCTGGCCCGGAGCACGTTGATCCAGGGCGCGCAACGCGGCGAGCGGATGGCCCAGGCGTTGTTCCAGGCGGCTCCAGGCTTGTTGATGAGCGGGATCCTGTTGCAGCCAGAGCCTGAAACGTTGAACAAGCGCTGCGTCAGGCGTGGCGGCCCTGAGCTCGACCATCCAGTCGATGGCCTGCTCGCTGACCCGGTCGAGGGCTGGCTGGCTCATGCTTGTACCTCGCACAGGAAGCACTGGCGCAGGGCCTGTTTCATATAGCGGCTGACAGAGCGCTCGCTGATCTGCAGTTTTGCGGCGATGTCGGCGTAGTGCATGCCGTCGAGCTGGCTGTAAAGGAAGGTGGCTTTGACGACTGCCGGCAAGCCGTCCAGTGCCTGATCGATGCTCACCAGGGCTTCGATCAGCAGCAGTTGCTCCTCGGCCGATGGCGCTACCGCCTCCGGCAGCTGCGCCAAGTGTTCCAGGTAAGCGTGTTCGAGCTGGCGGCGACGATGGCGATCGAAGATCAACCGGCGGGCGATCACAGTGAGGTAGGCACGCGGCTGCTGGATACTGTCCGGGTCGACACGAGCACCGAGCATCTGGCAGAACGTTTCGGCGGCAGTGTCCTCGGCATCGGCGTGGTTACGCAGGCGTTTCTGGATGTGCTGGAGCAACCAGCGATGATGGTCGCTGAAGAAAAAGCCCAGTTTACGGGTTGATGAGCTGTCCAACACCTGGCATCCGCTTGTGAGTGTGAATCGTTCTCAATAGTAGCCGGGTCGTTTGATTGCCTGCAATGGGCCGGCGTGCAGAAGCGGATGTGCCGCTACATGAGTAGCGGCACTGCGGCGCAGCTCAGGCTGCGGCCCGGCGATCATCAAACAGTTTTTTGCCCAACGCGTGTGCAAGCTGCAAATGATGGGCCTGGTCGAGCCCTTCGCTGTCATCCAGCAACGTCGAACTGATTACCTCGGCGCCGCAATAGTCAAAGATGCCGTGCTCAATTTGCACGCGCATTGCCTCGCCATAGCCATGCCGTTCGAAGGTGCCACTATCAGCCCCGGCGACTCCGACAAGGTGCACTTTCATGCCGCGCAACTTCTTGACGGTTGTGCCCCCGTCATAGTCGAACGCCCAGCCGTTGCTGAATACCCGCTCGACCCAGCCCTTGAGCAAGGCCGGCAGAGACCACCAGTAAATGGGGTAGACCAGCACCAGGGCATCGGCGCGGCCGATGCGTGCCTGCTCTTTGAGTACATCGGCTGGCGGCGTCCCCAGCCGGCGGTGCACGGCATGGTCTGCCAGTCCAAAGCGGGGGTCGAAACCTTCGCAGGCCAGGTCGGCCATTTCGCTGCTGTGGCCGACGCTGGCCAGGCCGTCGGCAACCTGCCGGGCCAGGGCATGGGTGAGGGATTGCGGGTCATGGTGACCGATCACGATCAGAGCGTGCATGGTGGTTCTCCACTGAAGGGGATGCGGGGTTGCCTTGAGCGCTATATACTCGAGGTAAGTTACGATTGGTAAGTTACTTTTGGTAGGTAAAATATGTCAAGCGATGATCAAGCCCGTTCACGCAAGCGCCTGAGCCGCGACGAGCGCCGCCGACAGTTGCTCGATGTGGCCTGGCAATTGGTGCGGGAGGAGGGTACCGATGCCTTGAGCCTGGGCCGTCTGGCCGAGCAGGCGGGGGTGACCAAACCGGTGGTCTACGACCATTTCGAAACCCGCACCGGGCTGCTGGTGGCGCTGTACCAGGAATACGATGCGCGTCAGTCGCAGATGCTGGAACAGGCCCTGAGCTGCTGTGAAGCCAGCCTGGCCAGCCGTGCCCAGGTGATTGCCGAGGCTTATGTAGACTGTGTGATGAGCCAAGGCCGGGAGATACCAGGGGTGTCGGCGGCGTTGGCCGGTTCGCCGGAGATGGAAGCACTGAAGCGGGCGTATGAGCAGCCGTTCCTGGACAAGTGCCGCGAGGCACTGGCCGGTTTTTCGCCCAGCGGTACGGTAGGTGTTGCCGGTATGCGCCTGTTGGTAGGGGCGGCGGATGCCTTGTCCCAGGCCGCTGCGGCGGGGGAACTGGAGGCCGCGCAGGCCAAGGCTGAACTCAAGGCTGCAATCATCGCGATGGTCGAGCGACAAACATGAAGCGCTTGTGACCACTTTGGGAGCAACTGTCTTGTGCTGGCCTCTTCGCGGCTAAAGCCGCTCCCTCAGGGACCCCGCGCAGTAGCTGCTGCTGGCGCTATTCCTGCGGGAGCGGCTTTAGCCGCAAACACCGGCATGGACGGTGCCATCCACAGTGTTCATGCATGCTGAAATGGCTTCGTTACACCGGCAAGCTTTGGTACGGCAGCTCATCCCCCGGGCTGCGCTCGAACTGGCGCTTGTACTCACGGCTGAACTGCGATGTGCTCTGGTAGCCCACCCGGTGTGCCGCTTGCGCCACGCCCAGGCCTTCGCCGATCAGCATCTGCTGTGCCTTCAGCAACCGCAGGCGCTTCAGGTACTGCATCGGCGCCATGTCGGTGCAGCGCTTGAAGTGTTCGTGGAAGGTCGAAACGCTCATGTTGGCGCGTGCGGCCAATGTTTCCACACTCAATGGCTCGCTGTAGTGCTCGCGCAGATGGGCGAGCGCAGCGCCGATGCGGGCGAAGTGCCCTTGTTGCTCCACCAGCGCGCGCAGCACGCCAGCTTGCGGTCCGCGCAGGGCGGTGTACAGCACTTCGCGTACCCGCGCCGGGCCCAGCACCTTGGCATCCAGTGGGTCCTGCAAACAGTGCAGCAGCCGCTCCACACTATCGCGCATGGGTGCATCCAGCGCCGCCGAGGTCATCGATTGTGGGGTCTGTGCTTGCACGGCAGGGTCTGGCGCCAGGTCCATGCTCTGCACCAGTTCACCCAGCACGCTACGGTCGATGTCCACCGCCACGCCCAACAGCGGCGCTTCGCGGGTGGCGAATGTTTCGCACATGAACGGCACCGATAACGCCTGTACCAGATAGTGCCCGGCGCCGTACTCCAATGTGCGTGGCCCCAGGCGCGCCAGCTTGCTGCCCTGGGCCAGTATCATCAGGCTTGGCTCGTAGATCTGGGGGCTGCTGGCCACATAGTGGTCCCAGCTCAGTACTTGCACCTGGGGCAGGTGCGTGGGCACGAAACCCTGACGCGTGGCCAGGCTGCGAATCAGTGCGCAAAGCGGCGCATTGGCGTCTACGTGACGGGTCAGTTGCATGGATGAACCAGGGCAGAGAATCAGACAGTCTAATCATCGCAGATTGGCGGTATGGCGCCAGATGGCGGCCAGCATGTTCGTAGAATCAGGCATGCGTGCCGGAGGATCAGCCGTGGGCGCGACGGTAAAGGGCGCGCAGAATGTGCCGCCTGAATCGTTTCACTTTACTGCGAGGCCCTGCATGTACACCGCCATCGGTTACGCCGCCCAAAACCCCACCAGCCCACTTGCCCCCATGGCCTTCGAGCGTCGCAGCCCGCGCCCGGACGACGTCGCCATCGATATCCTGTACTGCGGCGTGTGCCACTCCGACATCCACCAGGCGCGCAACGAATGGGGCATTGCCGTGTACCCGTTGATGCCTGGCCACGAGATCATTGGCCGTGTCACAGCGGTGGGCGACCAGGTCACCTCGCACAAGGTCGGTGACCTGGTGGGCGTTGGCTGTATGGTCGATTCCTGCCGCCACTGCGAGGCCTGCGCCAAGGATCTGGAGCAGTACTGCCTGGAAGGCCCGACCATGACCTACGCCACCCCGGACCGGGTCGACGGCAGCAACACCATGGGTGGTTACTCCAGCAGCATCGTGGTCAGCGAGCACTTCGTGGTGCGCATCCCGGCGGGCATGGACCTGCCCAGCGCCGCGCCGATCCTGTGCGCCGGCATCACCACCTATTCGCCGCTCAAGCACCACGGCGTTGGCCCGGGCCACAAGGTCGGTATCCTTGGCATGGGCGGCCTGGGCCATATGGGCATCAAGCTGGCCAAGGCCCTGGGTGCGGAGGTGACCTTGTTCACCCGTTCCCAGGCCAAGGCCGAGGAAGCCCGGCGCCAAGGTGCCGATCATGTGATCGTGTCCACCGATGCCGAGCAGATGCGCGCTGCGGCCGGCCGTTTCGATTTCCTGCTCGATACCATACCGGTGCAGCACGACCTCAACCCGTACCTGGAAACCCTGAAGTTCGACGGTGTGCACATTCTGGTCGGCCTGATCGAACCGATCGACCCGGCGGTGCATGCGGCCAACCTGGTGCTCAAGCGGCGGGTGTTGGCGGGGTCATTGATTGGCGGTATTGCCGAGACTCAGGAAGTACTGGACTTCTGCGCCGAGCATGACATCCGCTGCGATATCGAGATGCTGGATATCCGTAACATCAACCAGGCCTATGAACGCATGATTGCCGGCGATGTGAAGTACCGGTTCGTGATCGACATGGCCACGCTACAGGGCTGATTGATCGGTTGCCTGTACCGGCCTCTTCGCGGGTAAACCCGCTCCCACAAGGACTGCACATTTTTCGACGCTTGTGCGAACCCTGTGGGAGCGGGTTTACCCGCGAAGAGGCCGGCACAGGCAACAAAGGTGCTGAGTCTGTTACCAGACCATCGCCTTGTCCCATCCCTTCCAGAACAGCCACCGGCGCACCTCGCCATGCGCTCCGGTACCGATCTGCCACGCTGGCCGCCCACTGTCCAGGGCAACCACCGACACAATTCCCGCATGGCTTGCCGCCACCAGCGTGCGCCCGTCGGCACTGATATCCATAGCACTGATGGTCGACCCCAGGTAGTGCTGCCAATGTTCCTTGCCTTCTTCGCCAAACGCCCGCAGGTAGCCATAGGCATCCCCTACGATGTACTCGCCTGCGCGTGCCACCCCCGCATATACCCGCGCGCCATCCTGCACCAGCGGGGTGCGCGGGTCCTGGCTGTAGTAATCGGTTTGCAACCCCGGCAGGTCGGCCACCCGGACTGCCAGCGTGGCACCGCTGTAGAAGTGGCAGGCATTCAGGATCAATTGGTCACTTGCACGGTTGAACAACGCAAAGTGCGGGTATTCGCTGCCGGGGCCGATCTCAGCCACAAGCCTGAGCTGATCGTCCAGCACCAGGTGCCTGCTGCCTTGCTCACCCACCACGACCCAGCGGCCATCCGACGACACCGCGCCATGCTCCATGCTCAACCCCAGGCTGATGTCCTCCGGTTCGGTACCTTCGGCCAACTCATCGAGCACCCGGGTATTGTGCGGCAGCAGGCGTGTTGCACCCTCAGTGGCCAGCACGAAGATGCCTTCGGCACTCACCAGCAGCACACGCTGGCCATCCGGGAAGGGGATCAGGGCGGATGGCGTGGGTGGTAGTTCGAACGGCTCGAAGGGGTAACCTGCTGGCAGCCCCTCCAACCCGGTCGGCCAGGCCAGGCGCTGCACCTGCGGGCCACCCCAGCCATCGGTCACGCGCACGCCCTCGGCATTGGCCAGGGCGAAGTAGCGGCGGGCCGGGCAGCGGCCGAAGTGCTCGATGCCGATTACCGGCGTCACCCCATGGCGGTCGATACGCACCACCTGACCCTTGTCGTAGGGCATGCCGATGCGGGCCAGCAGGCTGCTGTCGTCCAGCATCAGGACGTTGCTGATGCCCTGGCCGTGCTCATCAAGCAAGGGCACCAGGGGCTGGTGCGCAGGCGGCCACGCCTGGCGGAAGGCCAGGCGCTGTTGCTCGTCGGCGCCAGGGCGGTTGGCTGCCTGCAGGGCTGCCAGCCAGGCGTCTAGCAGGTGCCCGGTGGCTGGCACCTGCGGTTCTTCAAGGTTGTCCCAGCCTTGCGCACGGCCCTGCGCGATATAGTCGTTGACGGCCTGGGCATAGGCGTTCACTGCCTGCTGCCACTGTTGCTGGGGGTGCTGCTTGTCCATGAGCGGATCGGGCTCCTTGTTGCACGCGCGTTTCACACGAAGCGCGCATGGTACTCCTTCTGCCCGGCTTGCGGTTGTGAGGCCCCGGCTTGACGCGTACCATGCCGGGCATTCCTATTCATAACAAAGCGTACGTCGGCAGCCCTGCAAGCGGGTGGCTGGCGTGCGACCTGTTGCCTTGCCTGCGGAGAAGCGTCATTCACCCATGAACGGACCCATTCCTACCCACATGCCGCCCACGACGGGCAGCGGCAGCTGGCTGAGCGTGATTGCCCTGGCCCTGGCAGCCTTTATCTTCAACACCACCGAATTCGTCCCGGTGGCGTTGCTCAGCGACATTGGCCGCAGCTTCGACATGAGCACCGCCCAGGTCGGCCTGATGCTGACCATCTATGCCTGGGTGGTGGCACTTGCCTCGCTGCCGATGATGCTGTTGACCCGCAACGTCGAACGGCGGCGCCTGCTGCTGTTCGTGTTCCTGGTGTTCATCGTCAGCCACTTGCTGTCGTGGTTGTCGCAGAGCTTTGCCATGTTGCTGGTCAGCCGTATCGGCATCGCCCTGGCGCATGCGGTGTTCTGGGCCATCACCGCCTCGCTGGCAGTGCGTGTGGCGCCGCAAGGCCAGCAGGCAAAGGCGCTGGGCCTGCTGGCCACCGGCACCACCCTGGCCATGGTCCTGGGCATCCCGCTGGGGCGTGTGGTCGGTGAGGCGCTTGGCTGGCGCATCACGTTCCTGAGTATTGCCGGGGTGGCGCTGGCCACCATGCTGTGCCTTATGAAATCGTTGCCGCTGTTGCCCAGCCAGAACTCCGGCTCGCTGCGCAGCCTACCGGTCCTGTTCAAGCGCCCGGCGTTGGTCATTACCTATTTGCTGGTGACGCTGGTGATTACGGCGCAGTTCACCGCATACAGCTACATCGAGCCGTTCGCCCTGCACGTGGCACAGATTGGCGGTGAACGCACCACGCTGTTGCTGCTGCTGTTTGGCGGCGCCGGGGTGTTTGGCTCGTTGCTGTTCAGCCGCTACAGCGACCGCTTTGCGCAGGGCTTCCTGGTGGGGTCGATCGGCGTACTGGCAGCGTGCCTGTTGCTGCTGTTGCCGCTGTCGGGCAACTTCTATGTGTTCGCAGTGTTGAGCATGTTCTGGGGTGTGGCGATTCTCAGTTTCAGCCTGTCGTTGCAGTCCAGGACCCTGAAGCTGGCGTCCGATGCTACCGACGTGGCCATGGCGTTGTTCTCGGGTATCTACAATATCGGTATCGGTGGCGGTGCGTTGCTGGGCAGCATCGTCAGCAGCCAGATGGGTGTAGCGGATATCGGCCTGGTGGGCGGCAGCGTGGCGGTGGCCGGGTTGCTGCTGGCGGTAGCCAGTACTCGGCGGTTCCGTGAGGCACTTGGGGGCGGGCTCAAGGCCTCTGAATGACTGTACCGGCCTCTTCGCGGCACAGGTACTGCATCAACCTCAAGAGCAATGCATGACCTGTAGGAGCGGGCTTGCCCGCGAAGAGGCCGGTACTGGCAACTCAAGGCTCAAGCCAGCACGCCAGCCCATGCAGACACCAGCAACACTCCCGCCAATAGCTGGTTGAACACCCGAAACCGCCGCGGCGCCCGTAACCACCGGGCGCTTCCCACCCCCAGCATCGCCCACGCCGTCATACATGGCAGGGCAATCAGCAAAAACACCAACGCCAGCTGCCACACCGGCAGCGTCGGCGCGGCAAATACTCCAACGACTGCCACGGCCATCAGCCACACCTTGGGGTTCACTACCTGCAACGAGGCCGCGCTGAACGCACTGAACCCTTGCGCCGTAGCCGCCTGCAGTGGTGCGGCAGCACTGTGCAACATTTTCCACGCTAGCCAGCTCAGCCATAACACCCCGGCCCCGCTCATCAACTGTTGAGCCATGGGGTGGCGCAGCAGCAGCTCACCCAGCCCCAGGCCGACCACCAGCACGATCCCCGCCGCCGCGCCACAAGCCGCCACGATCGGTGCCAGGCTCGCGCGCAGGCCCAGGCGCGCGCCATGGGCAAGGATCAACAGGTTGGTCGGCCCCGGGCTGATACTGGATACCAGGGCAAAGAGAATGAAGGGCAACAACGACTGCGACATGGTCAAACGCTCCAGAAAATCGAAGCACCATGCTCGCTGCCAACAGTTGCTCAGTCTGGAAGGTTTGAGCAGCGCCTGCGATAGTCGGCTGGCGTCAACTGATAGGCGCGGCGGAACCAGCGGCCAAGGTGGCTCTGGTCGGCAAAGCCCAGGGCCACGGCCACTTCGGCGGGCGTCTGGCCCTGGGCAAGCAGGCGCCGCGCGCGGGCCAGGCGCAGTTGGATCAGGTAGGCATGCGGGGCAATGCCGAACGCAGCCTTGAACGCACGGGTGAGGCGGAAGCGATCGATGCCACAGGCCTGGGCCAGGTCTTCCAGGCCGATGTCGCGCTCCAGGTTGGCATGCAGGTAGTCACGCGCGCGTTGCGCGGTCAGCGGCAGGCGCGGGTCGGGGTTGATGCGCCGGCGCCAGTGCAGGTGGCGGGTCAGGCAGGCCAGCAGGTCGTCCATGGCGGTTTGCCGGACGATGCGCAAGTCCTGGTCATGCACGGCGCGAAAGGCAAGGGCAGTGGCCCGGGCCAGGCGTTCGTCGTGGCACAGGGTATCGGCAAAGCTGGGCAGGCTGTTACCCGGCACATGCTCGAACAGCGCCCGCAGTTGCTGGTCGAGCCAGGCGGGCTCAAGGTACAGCGTCGAGTAGGTGAAGCCTTCTGCGGTGGGCGCCAGGCCATCGTGGATATCGCCGGGTTCGAGCAGAAACACCTGCCCTGGTGTGCTGCGGTGGCGCACCCGGCGGCAATTGAACTGCTGCACGCCCTGTTCGGTCACGCCCACCAGGAAGCTGTCGTGCCAGTGCGGGTCGTAGGCATGCCCGACAAAATGCGCACGGACCGACTCGATGCCGGTGTCGGCGTCCTGCTTGAAGTCGATCCAGTTGCTCATGGGGCGCGGGCCGTGGGTAAAGGGCTACCTTAGCGCAACGGCCCGGCTCAGTCTGGAACGATTGTGCAGCCGTTGGTCAGTGCCCGGTTACGCAGGGCTTCGAAGCGCTCGCGCAGCCACAGGTGCAATTGCGTTACCGCCGGCGTGAGCTGTTTGCGATGCGGGCACACCAGGGTGACCGGGGTAGGTTCGCCAAGGAGTTCGGGCAGGACGATTTCCAGTTCGCCGGCCGCAATGTCGGCGCTGACATCCAGCCATGACTTGTAGACGATGCCCTCGCCTTGAATGGCGAGGCGGCGGATGACATCGGCGTCATCGCTGACCAGCGGCCCGCGTACCTGCACGGTGCGGTTACCCAGCTGCCACTTGTCGTACACCCGGTTGTGCTGCATGTACAGCAGGCAGGCGTGCTGCTGCAGGGCGTCGGGGGTGAGCGGGTGGCCGTGACGGGCCAGGTACTCGGGCGAGGCAACCAGGACCCGGCGGTTCCAGGCGGCCAGCGGCAGGGCGATGTAATTGGCATCCTGGTTGAGGCCATAGCGTATGGCCACATCCACCGGGTCGCGATTGAGGTCGGCGATCTGGTCGGAGAGGAAGAAGCGCAGTTGCAACGCCGGGTGCTCGCGGCGGAACGCACTCAGCCACGGTAGCAGCATGTTGCGGCCCATGTCGGAAGGTGCCGACACCTGCAGGGTGCCACGCAGCGTGTTGGGGTTGCCGTGCAGGTCTTCACGGCCTTGGCGCAGGCTCTCCAGCACACTCAGCGCGGTAGGCAGGTAGCGCTCGCCCTCGGCTGTCAGGCGCAGGCTGCGGGTGGTGCGGGCGAACAGCCGTACATCCAGGTCGCGCTCCAGCCGCTTGATGGCGGCCGCCACCTGGCCCGGCAGCAGGCCTGCTTCATGAGCAGCGGCAGTGAAGCTGCCCAGCACGCTGCTGCGGGCGAACAGTTCGAGGTCGGCAATACGCAGCATTTTCACTCCAGCAATGAAAGTGTTGCTGTATTGTGCCGGTTTTTCTTTTCTGCCGGAAAGATAAGATGCGCGGCAAATCCACTGTTCATTCTGGAGTTGTTGCATGGATACCGTCTCGCTGGCGAAGCGCCGCTACACCACCAAAGCCTACGATGCGTCGCGCCGTATTCCCCAGGCCACTGTCGATGCGCTGCTCGAACAACTGCGCCACAGCCCTTCATCAGTCAACTCCCAGCCTTGGCACTTCATCGTTGCCGACAGCGCCGAAGGCAAGGCCCGTCTGGCCAAAAGCACCACGGAGCGCTATGCCTACAATTCACCGAAGATTCTCGACGCCTCGCACGTGATCGTATTCTGCACCCGCACCGAAATGACCGAAGCGCACCTGAACGGCGTGCTGGACCAAGAGGCTGCTGACGGGCGCTTCCGTGACGAGCAGGCGCGCACGGCCCAGAACCAGAGCCGCCGTCATTATGTAGACTTGCATCGCTTCGACCAGAAGGACGTGCAGCACTGGATGGAGAAGCAGACCTACCTGGCCCTGGGCACGGCTCTGCTGGGTGCGGCGGCACATGGGCTGGATGCTACGCCGATCGAGGGCTTTGACAGCAAGGCGCTGGATGCCGAACTGGGGTTGCGTGAACGCGGCTTTACCAGTGTGGTGTTGCTCAGCCTGGGGTATCGCAGCGAGACAGACTTCAACGCTGGCCTGAACAAATCACGGTTGCCGGCTTCACAGGTGTTCACGTTCCTGTGAAATTCTGGGGCCGCTTTGCGGCCCTGTCGCCCCCAGTGCTTGATTATGTGCGGGTTCACCACAGTGCTGCTGACGCTGCTGTCAGCACCCGGCCAAACACCTCAAGCGCTTTGTCAACTTCAGCGTCGGTGCTGAAACGACCGATGCTCAAGCGGACGCTATTGCGCGCCTGGCGCTCATTCAGCCCCAGTGCCAACAGCACATGGGAGGCCGCATTGCTTGCCGAGTTGCAGGCCGAGGTGGTCGAAAGGGCCAGCTCGCTGGCCAGCGCGGCACTGTTAAAGCCTGTACTGTCGATGCTCAGGTTCAAGGTATGTGCAACGCGTTGGCTGGTGCAGCCATTGAGGGTGACGCCGGGCAATGCCAGCAGGCCTTCGCGCAGGCGCCTTGCCAGTTGTGCAATGCGCAAGTGCTCGCTGTCGCCGGGGTGGCCGGCCAAGGCGAAAGCGCTACCCATGCCGGCGATCTGGTGAGTCGCCAGGGTGCCGGAACGCAGGCCTTGTTCATGGCCACCGCCATGCATCTGCGCACGCATCAGTGAGCGGGCGCGGGGCCCGACATACAGCGCGCCGATACCCTTGGGCCCATACACCTTGTGCGCCGAAAACGACATCAGGTCCACGGCCATCGTGCCCAGGTCGATGGCCAGCTTACCCACGGCCTGCGCAGCATCCACATGCAGCAGGGCGCCGTGAGCGCGAACGTTTTCGCCGATGGCGGCAAAATCGGTAACGGTGCCCAGTTCGTTATTGACTGCCATCAGCGATACCAGGCGAGTATCGGCGCGCAATGCTGCCTGCACGGCAGCGGGCTGGATCAGGCCAGCGCCATCCGGTGCCAGACGAGTGACCGCCCAACCTTGGCGCTCCAGCTCAGCCACCGTGTCGAGCACGGCCTTGTGTTCCAGCTGGCTGGTGATCAGGTGGCCGGGTTGGCCGTTGCCTTGGGCGATGCCCTTGAGCGCCAGGTTGTTCGACTCGGTTGCGCCGGAGGTCCATACCAGGGCCTCGGCTTGTGCACCAACACGTTCGGCGACTTGCTGGCGGGCCTGCTCCACCACATGCCGGGCGGCCTGGCCGTAAGCATGGCTAGTAGACGCCGGGTTGCCGAAGTTGGCCTGGCTGCCAAGGCAGGCAAGCATGGTTTCGATGACCCGGTCATCGACCGGAGTGGTGGCGGCGTAATCGAAGTAGAGCGGGGCGCTAGGCATTGGTGCGGGTCCATGTCTGTCGCCGTGGAGCCGGCGATCGTTGGAGCAAGCGTACCCGCGGTTGTGAAGAATTATTTCACTTAAAGCACCCTCAGGCAGGGTTCTGGCAAAAAGTATTTCTCCTTGGTCTCGTTTTTTTAGAATATTTTTCTCATCTTGATGAGAGGTTCCGAGTAGCCCCTCGCAAGCATCTTCAGGCAGGCTCTACCGTCTTCTCTTGCTCGGCCACCACCCGTTCGCACAACTCAGTGATCTGCTCGCGCATCCAGCGGTTGGCCGGGTCCTGGTCGGTGCTTTCGTGCCAGTACAGGTGTGTTTCCAGTGCGGGGACTTCCACCGGCAGCGGGTGGTAGCGCAGCTGATGACGGCGTGCGAAGCGCTCGGGGACAGTCATCGCCATGTCGGTCTGTTGCAATACCTGCGAGGCCATCAGGTAGTGCTGCGAACGCAGGGCAACCTTGCGCTGTACGCCCATCTTGCCCAAGGCCAGGTCAACATAGCCCAGGCCGTTGCGCCGGCTGGAGATATGGATATGGGTCATGCCCAGGTAGCTGTCGAGGGTCAGCTTGCTGTCGGCCAGCGGGTGGCCCTGGCGCAAGGCGCAGACGTAGCGGTCCTGCATCAGCTTGACGTGGCGCACCTGCGGGTCGGTGTTCAACGGCGCGTCTATGGCGAAGTCGAGGCGGCCGGCGGCGAGTTCCTTGGTGGTCTCGCGACGCTTGCACAGGAAGCTTTCGATCAGCACCGCCGGCGCCAGGCGGCGCAGGCGCTGGAACAGGGGGGGCAGGATAACCGCCTCGGTCAGGTCGGTCATGCTGATGCGAAAGGTCTTGTTGGCCTGTTGCGGGTTGAAGATGCGGCTTTCCTGCACCGAGGTGCGCAGCAGCGCCAGAGCGTTGCGTACCGGGCCGATGATGTTCTGCGCCATGGGGGTGGGCACCATGCCTTGCGCGGTACGTACGAACAGCGGGTCGTTGAAGGTTTCGCGCAGCCGCGACAGTGCATTGGACACGGCTGGCTGGGTGATGCCGACGATCTGCCCGGCGCGGGTCAGGTTGGCTTCGGTATAGATCGCATCGAACACGATGAACAGGTTGAGGTCGACCTTGCTGAGGTTCATGGGCGCCGCTCTTTGTTGGAATTATGGGTCGATCATATATCGGTTATGAATGTTTATACACGCGGAAAATAGACTAGGTGGATTGGGCAGTGCTGCTCTAGGCTCTGGCCCATGTTCTCCGAACCGTGAAGGTAGCCCCGATGGATTTCGCCTATTCGCCCAAGGTCCAGGCACTGCGCGAGCGCGTCACCGCGTTCATGGACGCCTATGTCTACCCCGCCGAGGCGGTGTTCGAGCGCCAGGTTGCCGAAGGCGACCGCTGGCAGCCCACTGCAATCATGGAAGAACTCAAGGCCAAGGCCCGCGCCGAGGGGCTATGGAACCTGTTTCTGCCCGAGTCGGAATACGGCGCCGGCCTGAGCAACCTGGAATACGCCCCGCTGGCAGAAATCATGGGCCGCTCGCTGCTCGGCCCGGAGCCGTTCAACTGCTCGGCGCCGGATACCGGCAACATGGAAGTGCTGGTGCGCTACGGCAGCGAAGCGCAGAAACGCCAGTGGCTGGAGCCGCTGCTTGGCGGCGAGATCCGTTCGGCGTTCGCCATGACCGAACCGGATGTGGCCTCGTCTGACGCTACCAACATGGCCGCCACGGCCGTGCGAGACGGCGACGAGTGGGTGATCAACGGCCGCAAGTGGTGGACCTCCGGCGCCTGCGACCCGCGCTGCAAGGTGATGATCTTCATGGGCCTGTCCGACCCTGAAGGGCCACGCCACCAGCAGCACTCGATGGTACTGGTGCCCACCGATACACCCGGGGTGAAGATCGTTCGCCCGCTGCCGGTCTTTGGTTATGACGATGCACCGCATGGCCACGCCGAAGTCCTGTTCGAGAACGTACGGGTGCCGTACGAAAACGTGGTCCTCGGCGAGGGCCGTGGTTTCGAGATCGCCCAGGGGCGCCTGGGGCCGGGGCGTATCCACCATTGCATGCGTTCGATCGGCATGGCCGAGCGAGCACTGGAATTGATGTGCAAGCGCTCGGTCGAACGAACTGCCTTCGGACGGCCCCTGGCACGCCTGGGCGGCAATGTCGACAAGATCGCCGACTCGCGCATGGAAATCGACATGGCCCGGCTGCTCACGCTGAAAGCGGCGTACATGATGGACACGGTCGGCAACAAGGTGGCGCGCAGCGAGATTGCGCAGATCAAGGTGGTGGCGCCGAACGTGGCGTTGAAGGTGATTGACCGCGCGATCCAGCTGCATGGCGGGGCAGGGGTGAGCGGCGACTTCCCACTGGCCTACATGTACGCCATGCAGCGTACCCTGCGCCTGGCCGACGGCCCGGATGAAGTGCACCGGGCGGCGATTGGCAAGTATGAGATAGGCAAGTATGTGCCGGCGCAGATGTTGCGTAGCGGGCGGTGATCGATGGGCAGGCTCATCAAATGTGAAGTTTGTTGCTTGTAGGCCATATCTGATTTTCAGCTCAAGCCATTTGGCCTCCCTGTGCGGGTGTTAGGTTGCTGACTTCAACCATGCACAGGGAGTTTGCATATGCGTGCCAATCTGGAGGGAAGAGGTCAGGCCGTAGAGGGTGATGTCACCACCACGGGGGCTGTGTGTATTGCGACAGGGGCCGGGTACCTTGACGAAGGCCGCATGGTGCTGCGCGAAGGCGACCGCACCACGGCATGCCCGCTTTGTGGGCAGGAAGGAACCGTCGCTGAAGGGGTGGAGTCCTTCATTTCAGATGGCCGACGAGTCGCCATGGACGGTGCGCTGGTTGTCTGTGGCTGTTCGCCGGGCAGCAATCGGGTGGTCGCACCGCTGCATGAAGCACCGCCATCCAGGCATTCCGTTTCAGGGCGTACCCGCACTCACTTTGCCGAGCCATCCACTGCCGTCCACCCTGAACGCTTCTCTCAACCTTCAGCAAGTGCGTTGACCGGTACCCTGGAGCCAGGCTTTTACGTGGTACCCCGGCGCATGTCGTTCGCACAGGTGCTGCTGCAACTGGCCGAGCACGATGCCACGTTGCCAATCTCCCGGCTGCAACGGCTTAACCCGACGTTTGAGCAGGGCTTCAAGGCAGGCGAAATCTTTGTGATCGGTGACCCTGACAATGGGGATGCCTGCACCCGCGAGGAGGGCCAGTTGATGGCTGCGGCGCAGCACGCCCGCCGCGCGCTGGTGGTGCTCGACTTCGCCGAGGCGGACTTCATGATGCAGCACCAGGCCGAAATCGCCGGCTTGCTCAGTAACGCCAGCCTGTCGATGGGCGTGGGCAAGGACATGCTTGATCAAGGTTTGAAGCAGGTCAGTCATACATTGACGAGTATCGAGCAGTTGCACCAGCGCGAGTTCATGCGCCATGGCCACTTGAACAGCCCGGGCTTTTTTGCTGAACGGCGGCGGCTTCTGCAGCAACTGGATAGACAGTTGAAAGTGGCATTCCTGAACAAAAAGTTGAACCTTGGGAATTATGAGCGCTTGAGGAAGCGCTTGAATATTTCGACCAAGAGCCTGGTGCACCACTGGTCGAAGGCGGGCGGGCCGGGGCAGATTCCGGGGTATGCGACGTTTCTGGACAAGGTGGCGCGGCTTAGCAAGTACCTTGAATATGGGGGGTATGCTGCGATTGGGTTGGGTGGGACTTCTTCATATCTGAAAGTGCAGGAGGTTTGTAGAAGTGGCAACGCTGAAGCTTGTGCAAAGGTTCAATTTATTGAAACCGGTGCGTTCAGCATGGGGGTGGGAGGAGCAACGGCCGGAGCAACATTGGCAGGTATTGCAGCCGGTACGTTATGTGCGGCTTTTACCATAGGAAGCGGGGGGCTAGCGGCTCCATTGTGTGGGATTGTGGTCGCAGGAGCGGGCGGGCTTGCAGGAGGGAAATTGGGAGAATTGGCTGGTGGTTATACGGGGGAATTTATCTATGAGGCTTCAAGATGAGCTTTGAAGCCTGGCCGGTCGCTATGAAAATTATGTTTCTAGTCACGCCTTTGCTTATATCCATGGTAGGTGTATCAATAATTCTCTACATTACCCTGAGTCGTGACTTTCACGCCGTCTGCTCATCAATTACTAGTAACCCCTATATAGAAGCGGTCAAGGTTGCGTGGGGGGCATCAAGCCTAAAGTGGCGCTTGATGCTGGTCTGTAATATAGGAGGGCTCGTCACATTCCCTGGGCTGGCTTTGCGTTACGGCAAATTGGACATCAATGAGTTAAAAGCATTTCCGCCAAAGCTCAAGCGAAGGCTTGGCATCTCAGCGTGGTTGTTAATCATCGGGTTCGTTTGGATGGCCGCGGCAGTCGCAGTAGTCGAAATTTCCAAAACGTAGTTAATTGTTAAAATGTTATGGGGGCTTCTAAGTGGTCATGCGTTACCTAGAAGCCCCTAATAAGTCTGATCAGTTTCACGATTCCTTTATGTGATCATTATGGGTTTTGGTTATTTTGCGCGTCTTGACCAACGAAACCACCACCCCACCCAGCAACAACCCGAACGTCACCCCCAACGACAGCAGCGCCGGCACCTTGCCGACCATGCCGTGATAGAAGATCTTGCAACCAATAAAGATCAGCACCAGCGCCAACGCATACTTGAGGTACACAAACCGGTGCATCAACGCCGACAGTGCGAAGTACAGCGAGCGCAGCCCGAGAATGGCGAAGATGTTCGAGGTGTAGACAATGAACGGGTCCTGGGTAATGGCGAAGATCGCCGGCACGCTGTCGACGGCGAAGACCAGGTCGGCCAGTTCGATCAACACCAGTGCCAGGAACAACGGCGTGGCATGACGCAGCGCCTTGCTGTGCCCGGGCGGTGTCTGGCGGATGAAAAAGTGTGAGCCGTGGATCTGGTCGGTTACCCGCATGTGCCGGCGCACGAATTTGATGATCGGGTTGTTGGCCAGGTCCGGGTGGCTGTCTTCTTTCGACAGCGCCATCTTCACCCCGGTAAACAGCAGGAAGGCACCGAAGATGTACAGCACCCAGGCAAAGTTCTGCACCAGCGCCGCGCCGACGCCGATCATGATCGCCCGCAGGAACACCACCCCGAGGATGCCCCAGAACAATACGCGGTGCTGGTAACGACGGGGGATGGCGAAGTAGCTGAAGATCATCGCCATGACGAACACGTTGTCCATCGACAACGACTGCTCGACCAGGAAGCCGGTGTAGAACTCCAGCGCCGACTGCGCGCCCAACTGGTACCAGACCCCGGCGCCGAACAGCACGCCGACGCTGAAGTAGCCTGAATACAGCAGCAGGCTTTCGCGCATTTCGATTTCCCGGTCGTGGCGGTGCAACACGCCAAGGTCAAGCACCAGCAAACCGATGACGATGGCCAGGAACACCAGCCACAACCAGGCGCTGGTACCGAGGAACGGGGTGGTGAGGAATGCCTGCAGAGCTGTCATGAGCCCCTCCTTGAATGTCGACGTTGCATGGCAACAGTGATCCGACATGGCGGCTCGGCAGCCGTCAGAGGGGCCCGGTATCACATGGGCTTGAGCCTAGACCCGTTTGCCAGTGATGCCGAATGGGGAGCTGTTACATTTCTTTGCCATGGCCAACCTCATGTGATTTGGCAATGCGCGCCCACATGCTGGTGATGACCTTCAATAGACCCACACCTCCACCCGCCGGTTACGCAGCCGCCCTTGCTCCAGCTCGTTTCCGGCCACCGGCAGTTCATCGCCCATCCCGGTCACTTCCAGCACCTCCACGCCGTTGCGGGCCAGTTCACGGCGCACCGCCTGGGCGCGCAGGCGCGACAGCAGGGCAGCACGGCCGGGCGTTTCCTTGGGGTCGCCAAACCCTACCAGCACGGCCTTGCTCTGCAGCTTGCCGGCCTGGCGCAAGTACTCGGCCACCCGCAGCACATCGCGCAGGGCCTTGTTGTCGAGGCTGGCACTGCCTTCCTGGAAGCGGAAGTTCACGCTCAGCCGCTGCGCTTGCTGGGCCAGGGTGCGATAGCGCGGTGGCATGTCGGCCAGGGGCGGAACAGGCTGGGCCTTGATCTGTTGTGACACGAAACCCTGCTGCGCAACAATCGCCTGGCCAGCCGGGCTTTGGGCGAAATCGGCCAGGGCCATGGCCTGTGGTTTGGGGTTGGCCGGCAGATAGAAATAAAGGCGCCGTGACAGCGGGTAGTCTTCGCTGGCCACCAGCGCGCGCTCCGGCAGCATGGCGGGTGCGTCGCCTTCTGCCACCGCCAGCACCTTGGCCCCGTGTACCGCAGCCAGGCTGCTGAAGCCGATGGCCTGGCGGTCGGCGCGCACCCGCGCGGCAAGTTCGTCACTGGATTCGAAGCGTCGGGCCTTGGGCGACAGCTCCGCGTGCTGCGGCTCCAGCACCAGCGCCTTGAAGGTTTCAAAGGTGCCGGAGCGGTCATCTCGGGTGTACAGGTGAATGGCCCCGCCGGCAATGCCCAGTTGCTCCCAGCGCTGGAGCTGCCCGGAGAACACCTGCGCCAGTTGCCCTGTGCTGAGTTGCGGCAGTGGGTTGTCGGGGTGGACGATGACCGCAACGCCGTCCAGGCCGATGACTTGCTCGGATGCGGCTGCGCGCAGGTCGCCCAAGGCCCGCAACTGGCGCAACTCATTGTCGTTGATCGGCCGAGAGGCAGCGGCGAGGTCGGCCTCGCCGCTGCCCAGGGCGACAAAGCCGGTGCTGGAGCCGTGGGCGGCGATGTCGACGCGCACCGGCTGGCCCTGCACATCGCGCGCGGTGATAACGGTCTCGTTGGGCAATTTGCCCGGTTGCTGTTCGATGGCACTGGCATGCTGAGCGCGCAGCTCGCCTTGCACCAGTGCCGGCAGCAAGGCTGCGCCTATGGTGTTGGAGCCGTGCACGCGCAGATGCGCGGGCCCGGCCAGGGTTGCCAGCGGGAGCAGGGTGAGCAGCAAGACAAGCAGGCGGTGCATGCCGGGTGGCCCTGTGGCATAGAGTTGGCCGGCAGATTACGACAGTGGCGTGATGATAATGTGACAGCTCGCTGGGCCGCAAAGCGGCCCGGCGATCTCAATGCGCCCCGGCCGATTTGCTCAAGTCACTCTCGGCCCATTCGGTATAGATGCAGGCATCAGCCACCGCCCAACGCACCTTCACGCTATCGCCCGGCTGCATCGGCATGCCGGCAGCCGACAGCGCTTTCACCGTCAGCTCGGTACTGCCCGCTGTCACCACGTGGCAAGTCTGGCTCTCCCCCAGGAACAACACCTCCCCAACCTTGGCGCTGACCTCGTTCCAGCCCGGCGGCAGCGGCTCGCGCGCGGCCTGTTCGGCGGTGAGGGCCAGGGCTTTTTCCGGGCGGACCATGATCAGTGCCTCCTGCGAGGCGGCCAGGCCCGGGGTCAGGCGAATTGCCACCGGTTGCCCCTCGAAACTGCCTGCGCCCTTGCTGCTGGCCTTGATCCGCAGGAAGTTGGAGTTGCCCAGGAACGAGGCAACAAACGCATTCGGCGGGTTCTGGTACAGGTCGTAACCGGTGCCCAGGCCGACGATCTTGCCGTGGCTGAAAATGGCGATGCGCTGGGACAGGCGCATGGCTTCTTCCTGGTCATGGGTCACGTAGACGATGGTGATGCCCAGGCGGCGGTGCAGTTGGCGCAGTTCGTCCTGCAGGTCTTCGCGCAGTTTCTTGTCCAGCGCGCCGAGCGGCTCGTCCATCAGCAGGATACGAGGCTCGTACACCAGCGCCCGGGCTATCGCCACGCGCTGCTGCTGGCCGCCAGACATCTGCGACGGCTTGCGGTGGGCGAACTTCTCCAGTTGCACGAGCTTGAGCATGGCGTCGACGCGCTTGCTGGTTTCGGCAGCATTGAGCTTGCGGATGGCCAGCGGGAAGGCGATGTTGTCGCGCACGTTCAGGTGCGGGAACAACGAATAACGCTGGAACACCATGCCGATATCACGCTTGTGCGGCGGCACGTTGACCAGCGACTGGCCGTCGACCAGGATCTCGCCGCTGCTCGGGGTTTCGAAACCGGCCAGCATCGACAGGGTGGTGGATTTGCCCGAGCCGCTGGAGCCGAGGAAGGTCAGGAACTCGCCGTCCTGGATTTCCAGGTCAAGGTTGTCCACGGCGGTGAAGTCGCCGTAGTGCTTGTTCAAGCCACGCAGGCTGACCAGGGTCTTGCCGTGCGCGTTGTCTTTGATCACTGCACTCATTGTTGTTTTCTCCGCGCTCAGGCGTTTTCGGTGCGCCGGCGCAAGGCGGCGGCAATGAACATGACCAGCAGCGACAGGCCGATCAGCAAGGTTGAAGCCACGGCGATCACCGGGCTGAGGTCCTGGCGCAGGGTGGTCCACATTTTCACCGGCAGGGTCTGCAGGTCGGGGCTGGCCATCATCACGCTCAGCACCACCTCATCCCACGACACCAGGAAGGCGAACAGGCCGCCGGCGATCATGCCCGGGCGAATCGCCGGGAAGGTCACCTTGAAGATTGCCTGCAGGCGCGAGGCACCACAGATCACTGCGGCATCCTCGATCGACTGGTCGAACAACTTCAACGAGTTGATGATCGAGATGATGGTGAAGGGCAGGGCAACGATCACGTGGCTGACCACGAAGGCAAACAGCGTACCGGTGTAGCCCAGCTTGAGAAACAGCGCGTACACCGCCACGGCAATGATCACCAGCGGCACGATCATCGGCATGGTGAACAGCCCGTACAGCAACTCACGACCGGGGAAGCGGCCACGCACCAGGGCGAACGCGCTGGGCAAGCCCAGCAGCACGGCGGCGAGGGTGGTCAGTATGGCCACCTTCAGGCTGGCCAGCGCGGCGTCCATCCACTCTGGGTTGGAGAAGAACTGGCCATACCATTTGAAGGTCCAGCCCGGCGGCGGGAAGACCAGCCACTGTGACGAGCCGAACGACAGCAACACGATGAACACCACGGGTAGCAGCAGGAAGGCCGCGATCACCCCGGTGGTCAGGTACAGGCCGGTACGCAGCGGGCGGCCCATGGCATTGGGAGACAGGAGCATGGCGGTTTACCTCGCGTTGCCAACCGGGGATTCCGGCTGCAGCTTCAGGTACAGGTAGAAGAGCACCAAGGTGATCACCACCAGCAGTGCGGCGGCGGCGCTGGCCAGGCCCCAGTTGAGGAACGACTGCACCTGCTGGATGATGAATTCGGGCAGCATCATGTTCTGCGCTCCGCCCAGCAGAGCGGGGGTGACGTAGTAACCGAGCGACATCACGAACACCATCAGCGCCCCGGAGAACAGCCCCGAGCGGCACAGCGGCAGGAACACCTTCCAGAAGTTGGTCCACGGGCTGGCGCCACAGATCGAGCCGGCCTGCAGCACCATCGGGTCGATGGCGTGCATGGTTGCCTGCAGCGGCAGCACGATGAACGGGATCATGATGTAGCTCATGCCAATCACCACGCCGGTCAGGTTGTGCACCATTTCCAGCGGGGCATCGATGATGCCCATGGCCATCAACGCCTTGTTGATCACACCCGAGCTCTGCAGCAGTACCAGCCACGAGTAAGTGCGCGCCAGCAGGCTGGTCCACATCGACAACAGCACGATGTTCAACAACCAGCGGCCCCAGCCCTTGGGCACCAGGGTGATCGCCCAGGCCAGCGGAAAGCCCAGCAGCACACTGATCAGGGTGACCACGCCAGCCACCGAGAAGGTATTGAACAGTACCCGTGCGTAAGCCGAGTTGGCGAACAGCTGCTCGTAATTGCCCAGCCCCGGCGTGGGCTCCAGCACCCCGCGCAGCAGCAGGCCAACCAGCGGGGCAAAGAAGAACAGGCCAAGGAACAGCAGGGCCGGCAGCAGGTTGCGGCTGCCTTTCCAGCGCTGGCTCAGGCTGGCGCGGCGTGGTGACGTGCCCGGGGCGCCGGTGCCCGTGGGGGCACCTTGCGCGTTTTGCAGGGCGTTGATGGCGACCTTCATTTGACCAACCACTCATTCCAGCGCGCAGCGATGGCCTGGCCGTTCTTGGCCCAGTAGGCGAAGTCGAGAGTGACCTGGTCCTGGGCATAGGCGGTTGGCAGGTTCGGTGCCAGGTCTTTGTCGAGTTTGGCGACGCTGTCGACGTTCACCGGCGCATAGGCGGTCTTGTTGGCAAACTCGGCCTGGCCTTCGGCGCTACTGGCGTTGGCCAGGAATTTCATGGCCGCGTCCTTGTTCTTGGCGCCCTTGGGGATGACCAGGAAATCGGCCATGACCAGGTTCTGCTTCCAGCTCACACCCACGGGTGCACCGTCTTGTTGCAAGGCGTAGACGCGGCCATTCCAGAACTGGCCCAGCGAGGCTTCACCGGAAGCCAGCAGTTGTTGCGACTGTGCGCCACCGCCCCACCAGACGATGTCTTTCTTGATGGTGTCTAGCTTCTTGAAGGCGCGGTCCAGGTCCAGCGGGTAGAGCTTGTCGGGGGCTACGCCGTCAGCCAGCAAGGCCAGTTCCAGTACGCCGGGGCTTGGCCATTTGTACAGGGCGCGTTTGCCGGGGTAGGTCTTGGTGTCGAACAGTGCGGTCCAGTCGACCGGCTTGTTGGCACCGAGCTTGCCTTCGTTGTAACCGAGCACGAAGGAGAAGAAGAACGAGCCGACACCGTGGTCGGAGACAAAGCGCGGGTCGATCTTGTCGCGCTTGATCTGGTTGAAGTCGAGGGGTTCCAGCAGGCCTTCGCTGGCGGCGCGCAGGGCAAAGTCGGCTTCCACGTCAACCACGTCCCATTGCACGTTGCCGCTCTCGACCATGGCCTTGAGCTTGCCGTAGTCGGTAGGGCCGTCCTGGACGACTTTGATGTCGGTGGCTTTGGTGAAAGGGACGGCCCACGCTTCTTTCTGGGCGTCCTGGGTGGTCCCGCCCCAGCTGACGAAATTGAGGCTGTCGGCGGCCTGGGCGGCCTGACATGCCAGGGTCAGCAGGCTGGCGGACAGCACTGCGGTTACACGTTTGCTCAACAGCATGGTTACGCCCTCGTTGCTTTTGTTATTCGAGGCGGGGCTTCTGGTGCGCCCGCCAACAGTGATCGGGGAGCAGCTAAAACAAAGTGTCAGGTGGCCGTTTTTGATTGTAGGTGCCGGCCTGCAGATTCAAGGTCTACGGGATATCATATTATGGTATTCCAAACTTTTGGCAAGTGGTACGAGGCGACCGGCCATCACTCTGTCCTTTCAGAAACAGCGCGGGCTCTGTGGGAGCGGGTTCACCCGCGAATGCGTTGGTGGTTTCACCATCGTATTCGCGGGTGAACCCGCTCCCACAGAGCCCTGCCAAGTCAGTTGCTTATGTGTTTTAGCCGACCATGTCCGGCTCGAACGGTATGCTCTGCACCACCTCCAGCTCATACCCGGCCAGCCCCGCATATTTCAGCGGCGGCCCCAGATGACGCAGTTTGCCCACGCCCAGGTCCTGCAGAATCTGCGCCCCGGTACCCACCTCGGAATACACCTTCGACTGCCCACGCTGGTACGGCCGCACCGGCTGGGTCAGCTGTGGCACACGTTCAAGCAAGGCCTGCGAGGACTCATGGTTGGCGAGGATCACCACCACGCCGGCGCCTTCCTCGGCCACCTTCTGCAGCGCTGCCCACAGCGTCCAGTTGGCTGGCCCGGCGTACTCGGCGCCGACCAGGTCGCGCAGCGGGTCGATCACATGCACACGCACCAGGGTCGGCTGCTCGCGGCGAATATCGCCCATGACCATGGCCATGTGCACACCACCCTCGATGCGGTCTTCATAGGTGACCAGGCGGAAGGTGCCATGCACGGTGGGCAGCTCGCGCTCGCCGATACGCTTGATGGTCTGTTCGGTGCTCAGGCGGTAGTGGATCAGGTCGGCAATGGTGCCGATCTTGATGCCATGCCGGGCGGCGAACACTTCCAGGTCAGGGCGGCGGGCCATGGTGCCGTCGTCGTTCAGCACTTCAACGATCACCGAGGCCGGGCTGAAGCCGGCCAGGCGCGCCAGGTCGCAGCCGGCTTCGGTATGCCCGGCACGGGTCAACACGCCGCCTTCGCGGGCGCGCAGAGGGAAGATGTGGCCGGGCTGCACCAAGTCTTCGGGGCGGGCATTGGGCGCCATGGCGGCGGCCACGGTGCGCGCCCGGTCGGCCGCGGAAATACCGGTAGTCACGCCGGTGGCCGCTTCGATCGACACGGTGAACGCGGTGCTGAACACGCTGCCGTTGGCCGGTACCATCTGCTCCAGGCCCAGGCGCTGGCAGTGATCGTCGGTCAGCGTCAGGCAGATCAGCCCGCGTGCCTCGCGGGCCATGAAGTTGATGGCCTGGGCGTCGCAACGCTCGGCGGCGATCAGCAGGTCGCCTTCGTTCTCGCGGTCTTCGTCATCCACCAGCAGGACCATCTTGCCCTGCCGGTAGTCCTCGAGAAGTTCCTCGATGGTGTTGAAAGCCATGTTGCACGCTCACTGTGGTGGGGTGGTTTTTATGGTATACCATCATACACAAATAACGCCGAAACAGGAGAGCAGCGGATGAAGGCCTATTGGATCGCCCATGTGGACGTGACCGACCCCGAGCAATACCAGCAGTACACCCAGCGCGCCCCGGCTGCCTTCAAGGCGTTCGGCGGCCGCTTCCTGGCCCGTGGCGGGCGCAGCGATGCGATGGAAGGGCGGCCTACCCCTCAGCGTAGCGTGGTGATCGAGTTTGATTCGTACGAGCAGGCGGTGGCGTGTTACCGGTCCGAGCTGTACCAGGAGGCATGCAGCCATCGCCAGGGCGTGGCTAAGGCTGAGGTGATCATTGTCGAAGGGTTCGAGCCCTGAGTTGGGTTTGCTGGCCCTTTCGCGGGTTTACCCGCGAAAGGGCGGACCTGCCTTACGGCATGCCAGGCAGTTCATGCGGCCGCAGGTCAAACACCAGCACCTCGGCATGCACCCCGTTACCCAGCTCCAGCAGCTGTTCCTGCCTCACCCGCACCCCATCCCCTTCATTCAGCACCTGCCCATTGAGCTCGACACTGCCCCGGGCCACATGCACATAGGCATGGCGATTTTCCGGCAAGGTCAGGCTGGCACGCTCGTCACCGTCGAACAAACCGGCATACACCCGCGCATTCTGCCGTACCTGCAACGACCCCTCGGCGCCGTCCGGCGAGATGATCAGGCGCAGCTTGCCGCGCTTTTCCTCGGCACTGAAATGCTGTTGCTGGTAACGCGGTGTTGCCCCTTGCACGTTCGGCACGATCCAAATCTGCAGGAAGTGCACCGGTTGCGCCTGGCTGTGGTTGAACTCGCTGTGTGCCACGCCATGGCCGGCGCTCATCAGTTGCACATCGCCCGGGCGGATCACCGAGCCAGCGCCCAGCGTGTCCTTGTGCTCCAGCGCGCCTTCCAGCACGTAGGAGAAAATCTCCATGTCGCGGTGCGGGTGTTCGCCGAAGCCCTTGCCTGGGATGACGCGATCGTCGTTGATCACCAGCAGGTCGGAAAAACCTTGTTCGTCTGGGTTGCGGTAATGGCCGAACGAGAAGGTGTGGAAGGATTTCAGCCAACCATGGAAGGCCAGGCCGCGGTCTTGGGCGTTACGGACGGTGAGCATGGTGATTCTCCTTGAAAGCCGGGGCCGGGAGGGCTGCCGTGCTGTCGATGGAGATAACTTTACTGTCACCTGAGTGTTGGAAAAATAGTGTTAGTGTTGAATTACTGTCTCGTAATAAGTGACAGTAGGGCATGGCCTTTTGTAGGGCATTTCTGTTTTTGGGACTGATCGGTTCCCGTCCATTGCGTGGGTGATAGCTTCCAGACTTTCCATGCAGGGAGCTACTTATGACACGCGTATCGATACACGGCAAAGGACAGGCACTCGATGGCGACCTCACCAGCACGGGGGCGGTTTGCATAGCCAGCAGTACCAACTATCGGGGTAACAATCAGCGCGCACTGCGCCAGGGGGATGCCACGACAGAGTGCCCGGAATGCAAGAAGCCCGGTGTGATCGTTGAAGGGCTGCCTTTCTTCAATATCGAAGGTAAGCCAGCTGTGGTAGATGGGGCGCTGGTCAAGTGTGGCTGTCCAGAGGGCAGTAACCGGGTCATTGCACGGTCTGCGGTTCACTCTGCGGGTGGCCGTGCAACTCAGACAGCGCCATCGTCGCCTACCACCCGGAGTTCGCCTTCCTCACCGGAGCAGACCCCAGCCCAGGCTTTCAGCGCTTTTGAGCGCGACTCAATGGCGATATTGGAGCCGGGTTTCCATATCGTGCAGCGCAGCATGTCATTCGAGCAGGTGCTGCAAAGCCTGGGCGCAACAAATAGCCTGCTGCCTGTCTCGCTGCTGCAACGCCTGAATCCGACCTTTCCCGAAGGATTCAAGGCAGGCGAGATTTTTGTCCTCGGCAGCCCGAGTAGTGGCTATGCATGCAGCTATGAGGAGAACCAGTTGATCATGGTGGCGGAGCGGGCGCGGGAATCGCTATCGATTCTCTCGCATGAAGAAGCCAACTTCATGATGGAACACATCGGCGAGATTGCTGGAGTGCTAAATGGGGCGAGCCAGTCGATGGGCGTGGGCAAGGACATGCTTGAGCGGGGTTTGGGGCAGGTCAAGGATACGCTCAGGGGGATTGAGGCTTTGCACCAACGAGAGTTCGCGGCGCATGGCCATTTGAACAGTCCGAATTTCTTTGCGGCACGCCGGCAGCTTTATCAGCAGCTCGGGGCGCAACTGCAGGTTGGTTTTTTGAACAAGGCATTGAACCTGGGCAGTCATGACACCTTGCGCCGAGACCTCGGCATCTCCACGAAAAGCGTTGTGCATCATTGGAAGAAGGCAGGTGCGCCAGAGCAGATACCTGGATATGCAACGCATCTGGATGAAGTGGCGAAGACTTCACAGTATCTCAAATATGGTGGCTGGATCGGAATTGGGCTTGGCGCTGGCGCCTCTTATTTGAAAGTTCATGAGGCCTGCCGCGCAGGTGAGACCGAGGAATGCCAAAAAATCCGATTCACAGAAACCGGAAGCTTTACAGGTGGATTTGCAGGGGGAGCTGGCGGCGCTGCAGCCGGTAAATGGGCAATCTCTGCGGTTTGTAAATTCGGCCCATGGGGTAAGGCCGCTTGTGGAATTGTCGTCGTGGGTGCTGGTGCTTTCGGGGGCGCGAAAAGTGCAGAGGCGCTTGGAGAGCTCATGGGAGAAAGCATTTACGAGGCTATTTATGATTGACCTGAGCGGCTTGGATGTCAGCACCCGCTTGGCATTGCTCTCTGTCCCTGCCGTGGCATTGCTGAGTGGTCTGGCGATCAATGGGCATCTTGCGATGTCTCGCCATTACAAGATCATGTGCGATTCATTTAGCCGAAGCAGTGCGTTAAGGGATGAACAGCGGACTTCGGGTGACTTTGGGCTTAAGTCACGGTTCCTGATAATTGCCGGGATGACTGCGTCATTAATGTGGCCAAACTCGTTCATACGGCGAGGTACTCTGCATCCTGAAGACTATGCGACGTTTCCCGTTTACTTGAGACGGCGAATGCAATTGTCGATGTGCTTGATGGTATCAGGACTTCTGCTGTCGTTCGTTTTTATGAATTTCTTCACGTGGTAGCGTCCAAATCACAAGACCCGCCTAGGCGGGTCCTGTACCAAGACATCGCCGGGGCGGTCTCGCTGCTGCAACGCCTTAATCCGACGTTTCCCGATGGGTTCAAGGCAGGTGAGGTTTTGTCTCCGGCAGCCCGAGTAGCGGCTATACCTGTAGCTTTGAGGAGAACCAGCTGAGTAGGGTAGCGGAAAAGGAGCGGGGTTCGTTATCGGTACTTTCGCATGAAGAAGCCAACTACATGATGGACTATATTGGCGATATTACCGGGTGCTCAAGGGTGCCAGCCCGTCGATCGGGGCAGGCTAGGACAGAAGGCAGGTGCGCGAAATACGTAGGAGAGAAACTATACGAGATTATCTATGATTGACCTGAGCGAGTGCCATGTGGGCATCCGCCTCACTGTATTGTTGATGCCAGTTGTGGCGGCCCTAAGCGGGCTGGCGATCAACGGTCATATCGCGATGTCCCGACACTTCAAGGTCATGTGCGACTCATTCAGCCGCAGTAGCGCTTTGAGCGAAGAGCAGTTTCCACGATACCTGAAGCAGCTTATGCAGTTAGCGATGGTTTCAATTCCGGGCTTGTATTGGCAGCGGTTGTAATGAACTTCTTCAATTTGTAAGGCCAGACGACAAAGCCCGCTCACGGGGGCTTTGTCGTCACAAAATTAGCATTGCCACTGTCAAGCTGGGGAGGCAGCGTACGTGATCATGTCTGCAAGTAAACCGAAACGGCATTTCTGGCGCTGGGTATTCGCGATAATGCTCAGCCCAATCGTCTTTTGGTATGTCGCTACACCCTGGGTAAGTTTTCATTTTTCTGACAAAGGCCAGGGGCGCCTTGGCTATATCTTGAATGTTCAAGATGACATTTCAAAAGGTGAAATCTACCCAGGTGAAGCCACAGGCGGCGCCGGCCATATCTTCCCGAACGACCAATTTTTCATGCAGCTCGATTGGAACAACCGTGGAGAGTGGCACTGTATTCGGGCCAAACCCAAGTGGCCAAGGATCGATATCTACATTGGGGCGGACGGTGCCATAGATAGCCGCACCGATGGCAGATTCATTGAAGCCTGCGGGCCATTTCCGCAATAGAAGCAAAAGACATGCCTAGGCGCAATGCCAGTCAGTTAAGGCTACTGGGGCTGCTGCGCAGCCCATCGCCGGCAAGCCAGCTCCCACCCCGACCGCATCGAATTCAAGCCATGCGCCTTATCTGTGGAAGCCTGGCTTGTCGTGGCGACGAACCGCGTCGATGGGCCGCAACGCGGCCCCAAATTGCTCAACTGACTGGCATTACGCCTAGGCGGGTCTTCTGGTCATCGAATTACTGCAGGTGCACTTTAAGTTCGGTGCCCGCCTGCCGCATTGCCGCCTTGACCGCCGGCACCTGGCTCAGCGGGTTGAGCAGCCCATAGTCATGAATCATCCCGTTGTAGCGCACCGAGGTCACCGTCACACCTGCCGCATTCAACTTGCGGGCATACGCCTCACCTTCATCGCGCAACACATCGAACTCAGCCGTTTGCACCAGCGCCGGCGGCAAGCCCTTCAACTGCTCAGTGCTGGCCCGCAGCGGCGAGGCGTAGATCTGCTCCCGGGCCTTGGCATCGGTGGTGTAGCTGTCCCAGAACCACTTCATCATCCCGGTGGTCAGGAAGTGCCCTTCGGCAAACTGCTTGTACGACGCAGTCTCGAAGCTGGCATCGGTCACCGGCCACAGCAGCAGTTGGAAGCGCAGGGCAGGGGTGCCGGCCTCTTTGGCCTTCAGCGCCACTACCGCCGCCATGTTGCCGCCGACGCTGTTGCCGGCCACGGCCAGGCGCTTGCCGTCCACGCCGATTTCCTTGCCGTGCTCGGCCACCCACTGGGTCGCGGCGTAGGCTTGGTTGATCGCTGTCGGGTAGTGCGCTTCCGGCGACGGGGTGTAGTCCACATAGACCGCCACCGCACCGGAGCCGACCACCAGGTCGCGGATCAGCCGCTGGTGGGTCGGGAAGTCACCAAGCACCCAGCCGCCGCCGTGGAAGAACATGAACACTGGCAGCTCACCCTGCACATTGGCCGGGCGTACCACTTGCAGCTTGATCGCCTGGCCGTTGGCCTGGATGGTGCGTTCCTTCACCTCGATACCGGAGAGGTCGACCTTGACCGAAGCCTGGGCACCGGTCAGCACTGCACGGGCGTCTTTCGGGCTGAGCTGCTCCAGTGGCTTGCCGCCGCCTTGTTCCAGGGCTTCGAGGAAGGCCTGGGTGTGTTGCTCGACACCTGCGCTGCCAGCGGCGAAGGCGCTGGAAACGGACAGGGCCAGAAGGGAGGCGGTGAGGGTTTTTTGGACAATGTTCATGAGCGAATCCTTTTCTATTCAAGTGTCGGTAATGGGCGTCTTGCCTGGCCTGCTGGGCCATCGCTGCGACCTGTGTGTAGATTAGGGAGATGCAGTGATGGGAAAAAGCCGCTATAAAGCGTTTGACTGTCACCAAGAGCGAGACAATGAACCCTTACGAAGACATGCGGATCTTTGCCCAGGTCATGGAAGCCGGCAGTTTCACCGCCGCCGCCGACCGCCTGGGCATGTCCAAGCAATCGGTCAGCCGCCGCCTGATGCAGCTCGAAGAGCGCCTCGGCGTGCGCCTGCTCAACCGCTCCACCCGACGCCTGGACGCCACGCCGCTGGGCCAGCACTACTACCAGTCAGCGCTGCGCCTGCTGGGCGAGGTGCAACAGGTGGAACACGACATCAGCGGCCAGGCCCAAGCCCTGCGCGGCACCTTGCGCCTGAGTGCGCCGTTGTCGTTTGCCATGGCGCACCTGGGCTGCTTACTGACCGAGTTTCTGCAATTGCATCCGCAGGTGGATGTGGAGGTGGACCTCAGTGACCGCGCGGTGGACCTGATTGGTGAGGGCTATGACCTGGCGCTGCGGATTGGTGCGCTGGAGGATTCCAGCCTGATCGCCCGCCGTATTGCCGATGTCGAGCGGGTGTATTGCGCGAGTCCGGCGTACCTTGAGGTGCGGGGCGTGCCGGCCAAGCCGGAAGAACTGGCCGGGCATGATTGCCTGCCTTATGGGCATTCACGGCAGGTGCAATGGCAGTTCCGGCAGGGTGGCAAGGCCCAGGCGATCCAGGTGACCGGGCGGATGCGGGCGAACAACGGCGAGATGCTGAGGGATGCGGCGATTGCCGGGATGGGGGTGACCTATTTGCCAACCTTTATCGTTGGGCAGGCGCTGGCGGATGGGCGCTTGGTGACGGTGCTGGATGAGTGGGTGACACCGGCGTTGCAGCTGTCAGCGGTGTACCCGCAGCACCGGCAGGTGGCGCGGCCGGTGCCGGGACTGTCAGTTTTTTTGTGTTCGGGCCGGTAATGGCCTGCCGCCAGGCAGGCCCTGATTTTCACCAGGTTGGCCTGGTGAACCGATCTCCGTACAGAATCGCAAACTGATTCATTGCACTTTTCCAATCATGCGCCGCC
>JAAIGF010032303.1_pt1 | contig 157461 bp, 147 predicted proteins | sample 6487441 | NCBI WGS metagenome assembly JAAIGF01 (sample SAMN13974129, study PRJNA590717) | phyllosphere metagenome | biome: pepper field; feature: multiple bacterial spot infested pepper fields; material: pepper leaves; isolation source: leaves from pepper fields | host: Capsicum annuum ... | reverse complement strand
TTGCCGGGTAGCTATGTTCGGAAAAGATAACCGCTGAAAGCATCTAAGCGGGAAACTTGCCTCAAGATGAGATCTCACTGGAACCTTGAGTTCCCTGAAGGGCCGTCGAAGACTACGACGTTGATAGGTGGGGTGTGTAAGTGCTGTGAGGCATTGAGCTAACCCATACTAATTGCCCGTGAGGCTTGACCATATAACACCCAAGCAATCTGCTGACGCAGGTTGTGGTGTAGTGAAGATGACAAACCGAAAGTTTGCGCCACACACAAATTGACCACGCAACACCCTCTATTACAGACCCATTCGCTGGCACGTGAACCTTCACGCACCGGCTACCGAATTTCTTGACGACCATAGAGCATTGGAACCACCTGATCCCATCCCGAACTCAGCAGTGAAACGATGCATCGCCGATGGTAGTGTGGGGTTTCCCCATGTGAGAGTAGGTCATCGTCAAGATTAAATTCCGAAACCCCCATCTGCGAACGCAGGTGGGGGTTTTGTCTTTTCAGGCCTCGTCCAGATTGTCGATATGCCTGAAGCGCTCCACCAGGAAATCAATCAGGCTGCGAACCCGGGCCGACAGATGCAACTGCTGTGGATAAACCGCATACACATCCGCCCGAGTCGGAGTCTGGTCCTCCAGCACCAGACGCAACCGGCCGCTGCGCACATACCGGGCGATATCCCATTCAGCCCTGAGCAATATTCCATAACCCTCCAGCGCCCAGTTCAGCGCCACCTCGCCGTCATTACAGCCCAAAGCTCCACGCACCTTGATGTTCTGGGTCTTCCCGCCGTTGGTGAAGCTCCACACGCCATGGGGCGTTTCGTTCTGCCTGAGGAAAATGCAGTTGTGCTGCTGCAGATCCGACAGGCGCTGCGGCACGCCATGCCGTTCCAGATACAGGGGAGAAGCGCATAGCAAGCGACGGTTGGATGCGATCTTGCGGGCGTGAAAGGCGGCATCCGGCAGCGTGCCGAAACGAATCCCCAGGTCAAAGCCATGGGTGGCCAGATCCAGCGGGTGATCGGTGATTTCCAGCTGGATTTCCACTTCCGGGTAGCGTGAAAAGAACGCTGCCAATGCAGGTCCGATATAACGACGACCAAAGCCCAGGGAGGCATTCACGCGAATCAGCCCTTTGGGCGTGGCACGGCTGCTGCTCACCAACTGCTCGACCTCGTCGATCTGGGTCAGGATGCGCGCCGCATGGGAGAAGTACAGCTCGCCCTCGGCAGTCAGGCTCATCGAGCGGGTTGTGCGGTTCACCAGGCGCACGCCAAACCGGGCTTCCAGTGCGCTCAGCCGTTTGCTGACGGCTGGAGGTGTGATTCCAAGCTCTCGTGCCGTGGCCGCGAGGCTTCCCTGATTGGCCAGCAGGTAGAAAAAAGACAGGTCCAGAGTCTGATTCATTCGTAACTCAAGGTTATGGATGTAGTTATTTTGAGTAACTCACAGCTTTGTGCTCACTACATATACTCCGCTCACACCCTGCTGAACAGCCTGTTCGGCAGTACAACAAGAACGAATCAAGAGTGGAGTTGAACATGAGCGCATACAAGATTGCTGCAGTTCCAGGTGATGGCATCGGTGTCGAAGTGATTGCCGCAGGTGTCGAGGTGCTGCAAGCCCTGTCGAAAAAATCCGGCTTTGAAATCGATTTCAAACACTTCGACTGGAACTCCGATAACTACCTCAAGAACGGTTACTACATTCCCGAAGGCGGTCTTGAAGAGCTGAAAACCTTCGACGCCATTTTCTTCGGCGCCGTCGGTGCGCTGAACGTGCCTGACCATATTTCCCTCTGGGGGCTGCGCCTGCCGATCTGCCAGGGTTTCGACCAATACGCCAACGTGCGCCCGGCTCGTGTACTGCCCGGTGTGAAAAGTCCGCTGCATAACGGCGATCAGATCGACTGGGTTGTGGTGCGCGAAAACTCCGAAGGCGAATACTCCGGCAATGGCGGCCGCGTTCATAAAGGCCTGCCGGAAGAAGTTGCTACCGAAGTGTCGGTATTCACTCGTGCCGGTGTCGAGCGTATTCACCGGTTCGCTTTTGAACTGGCACAAAGCCGGCCACGCAAGCACCTGACCATGGTCACCAAGTCCAACGCCCAGCGACACGGCATGGTGCTGTGGGACGAGATTTTCTATGAGGTCGCCAAGGACTTCCCGGACGTGAAGATCGACAAGGAACTGGTAGACGCCGTGACCACCCGCATGGTGCTCAAGCCATCGACCCTGGACGTGATTGTCGCCACCAACCTGCACGCCGACATTCTGTCTGACCTGGCCGCGGCGTTGTCCGGCAGCCTTGGCATTGCGCCGACAGCCAACCTGAACCCGTCGTGCAAATTCCCTTCCATGTTCGAGCCGATCCACGGTTCTGCCTTCGACATTACCGGCAAGGGCGTTGCCAACCCGGTCGCTACCTTCTGGACCGCCGCCATGATGCTGGAGCACCTGGGCGAAGCAACTGCGGCCCGGCAGTTGATCTCGGCTATCGAAGCCGTGACCGAAAGTGGCCTGCATACACCTGACCTCGGCGGCAACGCTACCACCCGGCAAATCACCGATGCGGTGATCGAGCTGATCAATCGTTGATTCAAAGTAGTACTGCGGCATAACGCCAGGAGGGCGATCATCGATGCGCCCCCTGGCATTTCCTGACAACAATAAAAAATCAGGGCCCCGTCATGAAAAGAATTCTTTCCAAGCTTTATATACAAGTCTTGCTTGCCGTCATCCTCGGCGCCGTCGTCGGTGTGCTGGTTCCTGAAACCGGAACAGCGCTCAAACCCCTTGGCGATGCCTTCATCAAACTGATCAAGATGCTGCTTGCGCCGGTGATCTTCCTGACCGTCGTGACCGGCATTGCCCGCATGGAAAACATGAAGGAACTGGGGCGCGTCGGCTTTCGTGCCCTGATCTATTTCGAAGTGGTATCGACCCTGGCGCTGGTCCTGGGTCTGATCGTCGTCGATGTGTTCAAGCCGGGTGCAGGCATGAACATCGATCCGGCAACGCTGGATACTTCCAGTCTCGCCACGTACACCACCGCAGCCAAACATGCCACGTTCATGGATTTCGTGATGAACATCATCCCCGACACCATCGTGGATGCCTTCGCCAAGGGCAATGTGCTGCAAATCCTGCTGTTCTCGGTGCTGCTCGGCGTTGCCCTGGCGAATGTCGGTCCGCGTGGCAAGGCGTTCGTCGATACGCTGGATAGCCTCATGCAGGGCATGTTCAAGATCGTCGGCATGGTGATGCGTCTGGCACCCATTGGTGCTTTCGGTGCGATCGCCTTCACCATCGGCAAATACGGTTTCGGCTCGCTGTTTTCACTGGGCAAGCTGATGGCCAGCGTCTACCTCACCTGCGCAGTCTTCGTGATCTTCGTACTCGGCCCGATCTGCCGTTACAGCGGTTTCAGCCTGTGGAAATTCCTGCGTTTCATCAAGGAAGAGTTGTTCACGGTGCTGGGCACCAGCTCGTCGGAGTCGGTGTTGCCGCAGATGATTTCCAAGATGGAGAAAGCCGGGGTTTCCAAACCGGTGGCCGGGATGATCATTCCGTCGGGCCTGACCTTCAACCCCGATGGGCAGGCGATCTACTACACCATCGCGGCGATCTTTATTGCCCAGGCGACCAACACGCCACTGACCCTGACCGATCAGTTGATCGTGCTCGCTGTGCTGATGTTCACGTCCAAGGGCTCTGCCGGTGTGACCGGTTCCGGGTTCATCATTCTGGCCGCAACGCTGGCATCGCTGGGGACCATTCCGGTGGCAGGCATGGTGTTGCTGTTGGGTGTGGATCGCTTCATGTCCGAGGCGCGAGCCATCACCAACACCATCGGCAACGGTGTCGGCACCATGGCTATCGCCAAGTGGGTAGGGGCTCTGGATACGGAGAAGATGAACAAGGCGCTCAATGGCGAGCAGCAGGAGAGCAAACCTGAGACCGTGGCGCCTGCTGCGACCGCGACCCATGTTGTCTTGCCGGGAATGAAAGGCGCTCCTCAGGTTTAAAGGAGCACCTCCCGGGCTTCGGCGCTGTTATTCAGCCAGCGCCGGAGCTTCTTGCGGTTTCACCTCTTCACGACGGCGGATGTACTTCCAGTCCGCTTCGTCGATGTAGATGCCATTAGGGCCGCTGCCGCCTTCCAGGTCGATGGCCACATGGGCCGAGACTTGAGGCTTCACACTCGCCAGAATCGGCACGAAGCCCAGTTGCAGGCTGGTTTCCAGCAATGCCGCCTGGTTCTTCTCGTCGATGTCCGCCGCTTCATCCAGGTAGTACGGCAAGCGCACACGGCCGGCCAGATCACGGTCCATCAAGTGCAGCAACAAGTACATGTTGGTCAGCGCCTTGATGGTCATGGTCGTACCGTTGGAAGCGGCACCGTCGATGTCGGTATGAATGACCGGCTGGCCATGCACCTTGGTGATCTCGAACGCCAGCTCGAACAGGTCTTTCAACCCCAACTGGTTGTGGTTGGCGGCGACCAGCCGGGCCAGATACTCCTTGGCTTCCTCGTTCTTGTTGTCCTGCTCGGCGCTCTGAGTCAGGTCGAACACGGACAGGGTTTCACCTTCTTCATACTGACCGGCGCTGTGGATGATCTGGTCGATATGCTTGAGGGCTTCCTTGTTCGGCGCAAGGACGATGCGGAAGCTCGCCAGGTTGGAAACCTGACGTTTGTTGATTTCGCGGTTGAACAGCGCCAACTGGTGCTCAAGGCTGTCGTAGTCGCTGCGGATATTGCGCAAGGTACGGGCGATATCTGTAACGGCTGCACGACGCGCCTTGCCGAGGGTCAGGGCTTCGTCGGTGCGGTGTGCGTAAGCGTTGATCAGCAGTTGCAGGCGACGCTCCACATCTTCTTCGCTGTCGAACTTGGCGACACCCTTGAGCCGCACCTGCGCATACAGCGCCTCGATCTGGCCATCGCTGCGAAGCAGGCTCTGCCAGCTGTCCTGATAATCGTTGAGCAAGGGCAGCAGGTTGTCCATGGAATCGTCTACCGGGTCCATGAATGGCGTACCGAATGGCATGTCCGCTGGCAGCAACTGACGACGGCGCAGTGCGTCATCCAGTGTGCGTTGCTTGGCTTCCATGTCACCGATCTGGCGTGCGACCAGTTGCAGCTTGGCGGACAGTTGCTGGACGCGCTCGGTGAAGGCATCGCTGGAGCGCTTGAGTTCGTCCTGCGCGGCTTCCAGTTGTGCCAGCTCTTCGTGCTTGCCAGCTTCTTCTGCGCTCAGGGTCTGGCAGCGGCGGAAATCTTCCAGCGCCTTTTGAGCGTCCAGTACCTGTTGGTACAGGGCTTCTGTCTGGGTCTTGCTGGCAGCGCGGTCGGCGGCAACGGCCTGCTGGGTTTTCAGTTGCTTGAGCTCTTTTTCCAGACGCTCTTTCTGGTCGCGCAATGCCGCACGATCCGCCAGTGCCTGCAAGGCGGGCGGCTCGATATTCGACAGGTTGATCGACAGACCCGGCACCTGGAACTGGTCGCCCTTGAAGCCATCGAGGATGGTTTCCAGAGACTTGACCCACGCATCGCCGTCGTCCAGCGCAATGCCTTGTTCACCCAGCGGCAGGCTGAACAGCGCGCTGTTGAACAGGCGCATCAGACGCTCGACGTCCGGTTGCGAGAACTCTTCGCGCAGGCGGGCATAGCTGTTGTTGTCGGCGTGATCGAGCTGCTGCTTGACCGACTTCAGGCGTTTTTCCAGATCCCGCAGACGCTCTTCCAGATCCTCGGCGCTGAACTGACGGGACTGAGCCAGCGCACCGGCCAGTTCGTCGTGCGCGTCCTTGGCGGCCAGCAGTTGCTGTTCCAGCACCTTGACGTCATCGACCAGCGCAAAGCGGTTCTTGAGGACCGACAGCTCGCCGATCCAGCGCTGAATGCTGCTGATCTCACGCTCCAGGCGCATCAGTTCCTGAGTGCTGTTGCGCTGATCGTTCTGCATCTCGTCCTGCTGGGCGCGGAAATGCTCGGCCTGGGTGACCAGCTCTTCCTTGCGGGCGCTGGAGTAGTCCGACCAGGTACCGAGCAGCGAGTCCAGCAGCGGCGACAGGCGATGCAACTTGCCGCGCAGGATATCGCGCTGCTTGACTCCGGCGGCCAGGGCTTCGACCAGCGGGCCGGCCAGCACCAGCGAGTTGTAGTCCTGCTCCATGCGGCGCACATCGCGGAACGCTTCTTCACACGCGGCGATGTAATCGACGCTACCGGAACGCAGGCTGTGCTCGAAAGCATCGAGGAACAGCTGCTTGAGTTTGGCAGCGGTGATTTCGCGCATGTGCAGCAGGTTGATGAACAGCGCGCGGAAGGTCTTGAGGCTCTGTTCGCTGGTAGAGCGCAGCGGGATCAGGGTCAGGTCCAGCGGGATCGAAGTGTGTCCACCTACCAACAGGCGACGCAGTTCGTCTGGCTTCAATTCGTAGGCCTTCAGGCCCTTGCTTTCCAGATTGCTGAACAGCTCTTTCTGGCGCAGGCAGGTGTCGTTCTTCTGGTAATGGCTCAGGTCCAGTTCACCGGCATAGGCGAAGAACTGGTGCCCGAAACCGCCGCCCGGGCCACGACCGACGACGCCGATCACGTGCGGGCCGTGGGGCAGGGCGACTTCCACCAGAATGTAGCTGGTGTCCGAGGCAAAGTAGAAACGGCGCGATTGCTCCAGGCTGTACTTGCCGAAGCTCATGTCCGACATGCGTGCCAGAATCGGGAACTGCAGTGCGTTGATCGAAGCACTCTTGCCCAGGTTATTCGCGCCGTAGACCGACAGCGGGTTTTCCAGCGGGAACAGACCAAGGCTATAGCCGGCGGTATTGAGCAGGGCAAAGCGGCGAATGCCATAACGTTCCTGGCTCATGCGTCCATCTCCTGTTGTTCTTCAGCGATTGCGCGGGCCAGAGCCTGCTCTTCGGTCTCTTCTTCGAACTCGGTCAGGTCCAGCGGATCGTCGGTTTTCAGCAGTTTCTCGTCACTGTCGTCATCGATCAGGATTGGCGTCGGCAGAGGCAGGTCGCTGTGCAGGCTGGCGGCCAGATCACGGTCCTGCTGGACCGACAGGCACACGTCGAGGAAACGGTGCATCGGCGGCAGGAAGCGGTAGATGCCCACTTCTTCACTGGCAAAGCCCAGTTGAGTCATGCGGCGCATGATCTTCTCTTCGAGTTCTTCCTGGGTCTGGACTTCAGCCTGGAGGAACAGGTCACGGTATTTGTCCAGCATCGAAGGCAGCTCGTCGCGGCCCAGTGTGCCTCCGTCGAGCACGGCCATCGGGTCGCGACCCTGGTCGGCCAGATGCTCGACCAGGATGAAGGTGAACAGTGCCAGACGCTGTGCGGTCTTGTTGACCTGAGCGGCGGCCAGTTCCGGGACGAAGTAGTAGAAGCCGCGGGTATCGCAGACCAGCTCGAAACCCAATGCCTTGAACAGAGTGCGGTACTGGTCCTGGGCATTGGAGAGTTGGGCATACAGCTCCGGGTCGCGGCGGCTGATGTGATAGCCCTTGAACAGCTCGCGAAAGATCGGCGCAAGCTGGGACATTTCGGAAAGATCAAGATGCATGAACAGGGCTCTCGGAATTCTCGGGCTGCTCGTCTCGGGTCGAGAGCAGGGCGAAGGAGCGCAGGCTGACGCGGTGCTCCTGAGTGAAATACTCGCGACGCTCCAGGCGTTCACGGGCGAAGCGCTTGTCGCGGGACAGGCGCGAGAACCAGTACAACAGCTCGTCGGTGGCGCCGTTGGGTTCCTGCTCCAGCAGCCAGACCATCAGGTCCGGCATTGGCAGGGCATTCTCGCAGCGCTCGAGCATTTCCTTGACGGTACGCGGTGCCTGAGGCGCTGCGCCCTTGCGTGCAGTACCGCTGGCCTTGGGGAAGCGTGCCGGCTTGGGCTCGAAGCGGGCCAGAGCGTAGACATAAGCCTCGACCTGGCTGGCGCTGCCCAGAAACGTACTCTGCGGGCGCGTGAACATCGGCATTGCCGCTTGCGGCACGGCATCCAGCCCTTTGCGGCGGATGGCCGACAAGGCCAGCGCGGCACCACGGGTCACTGCGTTATGGCGACGGGCTTCCTCACGCAGCGGCAGCAGCAGCTCACGTGCGTGGCGCAGGGTGAGCTGGGCGCTGGTCTGCATTTCCAGGATGCGTGCGTGGGTGCGCAGCAGCATGTCGTCGTCCACCAGATGACCAAGGCGCTGCTGCTCGGTCAGCAGGCGCAACAGGACGTTCTCGACCTTGCGCACGCCTTGCTCGAAGGCTCCGTCGGCATTGACCAGCTGAATCATCGGTTCGACGTATTCGTCCCAGGTGGCCAGAACCTCGGCATAGCGCTGGCGCAGCGGAATCTGGCGGTCGCTGGTCTTGGCCCGATCGGCAACGGCCACCAGCGCCTGCTCGTCGTTGGCGAGCTTTTTCAGGACATCGCGCACGCGCATGTCCAGCAGGCGCAACTGGCGAGCCAGGTCGCTGGCGTCGCGAATGTCGAAGGCGTCCTGAATGTAACCGGCCAGCCGCTCCAGATGGCGCAGGTAGGCTTCGATTTCCAGACACAGGCCCAGACGGTGCTCGCGGCGCAGATAGGACAGGAAGTCATGGATCTGTGCATTGAGCTCGAAACGGTTCGGGCTTTTGGCGACAGGCACCAGAATGTCGAGGCGAATCCACACGTCCAACAGGTTGGTGATGTCTTGCGGGGTGCTGTCCAGCTGCTGAGCGGCCAGTTGCAGACGCAGTTCGCTCAGGCTCAGGGTGCCTTGGTCGAAGTGTTCGCATAAAGGCTCGAGGAGCGCCCAGTGCTCGGCAAGGGCGCGCAGCACGCGCTTGGGTTCGATCATTGGTTGGCCGACTGTTGGCAAATGAAAAACAGCGATTGTACTGCATCAGCCACCCAAGATTTCATCTCCCGGCGATCAACTGCGGCGCGAAACTGCGAACAGCGCTAGAATTGCGCGCTTAACTTATCCACAGGTGGCTGACCTTTGCTCAACGAGTCCCGTCGCCGCGCCTATCTGACCTCCATGCAGGTGGTCAGCTGGCTGCCGCGCACAGAACTGCCTTTCGCTGCTCCGTCGCGTCCGGAGCTGCTTGCGCCGTTGCCGGTCGAGGTCGAAAGCGTTGCGCCTGTCGTGCCCGAATCGTCGGTTGCGGCTCCATCTCCGGTGGCATCCGCTACCGCGCCGGTTGCGCGCCAGGCCGAGCGACCGAAGATCGAAGTACCTCGGCCATCCTCCGCCAGCAAGAGCGCTCCAGTGGCTGCGGCCGAAGAGGCCGAGGCTGCGCCGACGGTCAAGGCCGTTGTCGTGCCGCCACCGCGTTTCTCCCTGCAATTGCTGCGGGCCGGGCGCTGCATGCTGCTGGTCGAGTTGCCTACCGGGCAGCCCTTCCAGAGTCGCGACCCTGCCTATCTGTTGCTCAAGGACATGCTGCGCGCTGCCGGTTTGCCCGACAGCCCGCAGATCATCGGCGAGCCTGTGCGCTGGCCGCTTCTGGTGCGCGGCAACATGGATCAGGGGCCTGACGCGGCGCGTGATTTCGTGCAGGGGTTTGTCGCCGCTCGCCTGGAAGACGAGCCTTGTGCCTGTCTGTGGCTGATTGGCCAGCCTGCCGTGCGCTTTGCCGGTGAGGCCGATGTCGAGGCTTTCAATCGTGAACTGCAGGTCGAAGGCCTGGGTGTCGCCTGGGCGCTGCCGGGCCTGGAATTACTGATGGACGAGCCTCACCGCAAGGCAGACGTCTGGCAAGCCATGCGTCGGCTGATGGCGCGCTGGAAATCCATAGATGAGTGATGCAATAACCTTTCGCCCCATGACCGAGGCCGATCTGGATGCGGTCTTGAAGATCGAATACGCCGCTTTCAGTCATCCCTGGACGCGAGGCATATTTCTCGAAGGTCTGAAATCCTATGACATCTGGCTGATGTTCGAGGGCGCGCAGCAGGTGGGGCATGGTGTCATCCAGGTCATCATCGACGAGGCGCATCTGCTCAACATCACCATCAAGCCGGAAAGCCAGGGCCGCGGTCTGGGGCTGCGCCTGCTGGATCACCTGATGAAGCGTGCCTACCAACTCAATGGTCGTGAATGTTTCCTGGAACTGCGCGACAGCAATCGAGCGGCTTACCGCTTGTATGAAAACTATGGTTTCAACGAGATCGGTCGGCGTCGGGATTACTACCCGGCTGTCGGAGGACGCGAGGATGCAGTCGTGATGGCCTGTACGCTGCTGGAGTAGTCGCCAACGGCGCAAATACTCGCAAGTAGTGGCACCTTGGCGTGACTTGGCGTGTGGGACGCGAGTCAAAGCTGGGCATCATTATCGAGGCGTCATAGCATGAACGATCTACAAGACCTGATTGATAACAACGAACGTTGGGCCGATGCGATCAAACAGGAAGACCCTGAGTTCTTCGCCAAGCTGGCTCGCCAGCAAACCCCGGAATACCTCTGGATCGGCTGCTCGGATGCACGCGTTCCCGCCAACGAGATCGTAGGCATGTTGCCTGGCGATCTGTTCGTACACCGCAACGTGGCCAACGTTGTGCTGCACACCGACCTGAACTGCCTGTCAGTCATTCAGTACGCCGTTGATGTACTGAAGGTCAAACACATCCTCGTGACCGGGCATTATGGTTGCGGTGGTGTGCGCGCTTCGATGCAGGACCGTCAGTTCGGCCTGATCGATGGCTGGCTGCGCACGATTCGCGACCTGTATTACGAAAAGCGTGAAGAGTTGGCGAAACTGCCGACCGAGGAAGAGCGGGTTGATCGCCTGTGCGAACTCAACGTGATTCAGCAGGTGGCCAACGTCGGCCATACCAGCATCGTTCAGAACGCCTGGCATCGTGGTCAGAGCCTGTCGGTGCATGGCTGCATCTACGGCATCAAGGATGGCCGCTGGAAAAGCCTGGACACGACCATCAGTGGCCCTGAGCAACTGCCACCGCAGTATCGCCTGCGTCCGCTGTAAGACCTGCCGCCGCAGCGAATTCATTCGCGAATGAATTCGCTCTCATCAAACAAGACGGAACTGATGTGTCATGGTAGGAGCGCGCTTGCCCGCGACCGAGTGCGAAGCGCTCGCAAAATCTACGACTGCTAACGCAGCCGGTCGTCGGAGTGCCGCCCAGGGCAAGCGCGCTCCTACATGTTTGCTGCGCGACAGCGCGGTGCCAAGGCAGCGGGCGAACTCCTACGCAGGTGGTGTGCTCTCAGAGCACAAACCTCTGCACCATCATGTTCAGATCCGTAGCCAGCATCGACAATGCGTTGCTGGCTACGGTGGTCTGCTGTGCGCCTGAAGCGGTCTGGCTGGAAAGGTCGCGAATGCTGCTCAGGTTGCGATCCACTTCACCGGCCACCTGGGCCTGTTGTTCGGCGGCGCTGGCGATCATCAGGTTGCGGTCGTTGATGGTCGTGGTCGAACTGATGATCACCGTCAGGGCTTCACCCGTTGCGGCTGCCTGTTCCAGTGTCTGGTTGGCCTGGGTTGCGGTGTGGCGCAGGGCGTTTGCGGTTTCCTGAGTGCTTTGCTGGACGCCGTTGATCAATCCTTCGATTTCCGTTGTCGAGGCGCTGGTGCGTTGCGCCAGAGAGCGCACCTCATCGGCGACGACCGCAAATCCACGACCGGCTTCACCGGCCCTTGCCGCTTCGATGGCCGCGTTGAGCGCCAGCAGGTTGGTCTGGTTGGCGATGGCACGAATCACATCGAGAATGCTGCTGATGTTCTGGGTCCGTTCGGCCAGCCCTTCTGCCTGATGGGACGAGTCCAGCACATTGCTGGTCAACTCCTTGATCGAACTGATGGTAGCCGACAATCGATCCCGACCTTGTGCCGCTGCCAGGTTGGAGGCTTCCGATTCGGTCACGGTATTGCTGGCATTACCCGCCACTTCTACCGCTGCCTGGCTCATCTGGTTTACGGCGACGGCGGCCTGTTCGATTTCATTGTTTTGCATCTGCAGGTTGAGCGCGCTGGCTTCGGCGATGGTGCTCATTTCCTGCACCGATTGGGAGAGCTGGGTCGCTGCGGCATAAATCTGGTCGATGGTGCCATGCAGGTTACTGCGCATGCGTCCGAGCATCATGAGCAATTGCGCGGGTTCGTCCTTGCCCTGAGGGATGGTCTGCTCGGTCAGATCGCCCTCGGCGATGGTATTGGCGATGTGCAGCGCATGACGCACCGGATGAATGATGCTCACGCTCAAACGCCAGGCCAGCAGAAGGGTCAATGCCAGGGCCAGTGCGATGGCGCTCAGGGCGATGATGCGGGTCTGGTTGTAGCTGGTGCCGGCCGCTTCGACGGCCGTTGCCGCACTTTGCTTGTTGAGTTCGCGCAGCAGTTGCACCTGCATGTCCATCAGGTCGCCCTGCAAGGACAGCATGGTGTTGGAAAGCATCCGCGCCTCGTCCAGCTTGCGTTGCTCGATCAGGCTGATCTCGTCCTGCAGGCCGGGCATGAAGGCGTTATAGGCTTCCTGCAGGGCGATGATCGAATCATGCTCGGTGCCAGCAGGAATACGGGCCAGATAGTCGGTGAAACCTTTTTCGACTTCATTTCTGAGTTGTTCGACATTGATCTTGCTGTTGATCACCGCACCGGGATCATCGGCATTGGCAATCAGGCGTGTGGTTTCGCTGCGCAGCTTCACCAGGTTGATCGCAATTCCATCGGCCATCGCGATACTGGGCAGGGCACCGCTTTCAACGGCTTCGCCCTGCTTGCGAATATCCTGCATCTGAAACAGACAGAAAGCTCCCAGCGCAACCATCAGCAACGACGTGATGCCGAAACACAGCACCAGGCGCGGAGTGATCCTGAAGCGGCGCAATACCATCGTTCCGGATTGCTTGCGCAAAAAACGAGGCAGGAATCTTTTCACGGCGGACAACCCCTATAGGCGGCATTTCGGAGAGCCGTTTATAAGGCAGTTGTGTGATGTCTTTATGACATCGATTGGTGTGAGGCAATTCTGACGTCAAGAATCTGCGATGTGTTCGGGGGCGCCTATTTCTTCCATCAATTCATCCAGAAAGCGCTTCAACCGCGCGTGCCTGACTTGCGCCATTTGCGCGCCGGTGCGGGTCTGGAAGCCATCGGCCAGATGCAGCAGTTTGGTGTGGAAGTGATCGACAGCAAAATGCTTGTCGTCATAGGGCCTCCCGCTAGCCTGAGGGTCCTGCGAGTCATAGAGAAAGCCGCCCATCCGCCCGGACACATAGAACACGCGGGCCACGCCCACCATGCCCATGGCGTCGAGCCGGTCGGCGTCCTGCAGGATTCTGGCTTCGAGCGTTACAGGTGTGATGGCTGCCGAAAAACTGTGGGCTTCGATGGCGTGGGCAACGGCGGCGATTCGTGTCTCGTCCCAACCTGTTTCGGTCAGCAGATCCGTGGCCTTGGCGGCTGCCAGTCGAGAGGCGCTGGCGCGGAATGGGGAGTCCTTTTCGACCGAGACACAGTCATGCAGCAAGGTCGCCGCCAGCAGGATTTCCTGATCCCCGCCCTCATGATCGCGAATGGCGCAGACGTTCTTCCAGACCCGCAACAAGTGAGAGATATCGTGTGAACCGTCGAACCTCTTCGCCTGAGTGTGCGGGATCAGTAATCTGGCGAGGTCCTGGAAGGGGGCGAAACCGGCGTATGTCATCGATGAAATCCTGAAGAAACCTCTACAAGTAAAGCATTCTCTGTAACGACGTTCGACAGGCTTGCAGATGGCTATCCCCCTGAAAGGGTAAAAACCCTTTATAATCCATGGTTTTTACCCACCTTCGATGTGAGAAACACTGTGAGCTTACCGTCCTGCCCGAAATGCAATTCCGAGTACACCTACGAAGACGGCACCCTGCTGGTCTGCCCGGAATGCGCCCATGAGTGGTCTGCTGACGGCAGCAGCGCAGAGTCCGAAGATGTGAAAGTCATCAAGGACTCCACCGGCAACGTGCTGCAGGACGGCGACACCATCACCGTGATCAAGGACCTGAAGGTCAAGGGTTCTTCGCTGGTGGTCAAGGTCGGCACCAAGGTCAAGAACATCCGCCTGGTGGACGGCGATCACGACATCGACTGCAAGATCGACGGCATCGGTGCCATGAAACTGAAGTCCGAGTTCGTGCGCAAGGTTTGAATCTGTTGCGGTAGCGCTTGACCTGAACGCCTCGCCGGTCGCTTCCCGACCGCGAGGCGTTGTTGTTTTCAGGTTCATTTTGCCGCGCTGCGGTAAAGTGACGGCTCTTCAAGGAGAGAGCCACATGCCTTCAATCCCTGCGCCTTACTTGCAGCCAGATGAGTGCGTCGTGTTATTCGATGGCGTATGCAAGCTGTGCAATGGCTGGGCGAAGTTTCTCATTCGCTACGACACTTCCCGACGTATCCGTCTGGCTGCCGTGCAGTCCGTCGAAGGGCAGGCGTTGCTGAAGTGGGCGGGTTTGCCGGTCGATCAGTTCGACACCATGGCGGTGATCGTCAATGATCGCCTGTTGCTGCGCTCCGATGCCTTTCTGTATGTCATGCGACGGATGCCTGCGCCGTGGTTCTGGCTGATCGCGTTACGCATCGTCCCGCGTCCCTTGCGCGACTGGGGATACGATCGCATTGCCTTGAATCGCTATCGTCTGTTTGGACGTTACGACAGTTGCCTGCTGCCGACGGCCGACCATGAGCAGCGGTTTCTCAAGGCAGTGGCCCATGAGTGAGTTGCAACGCATTGCCTGGGTAGCCCGTGCCGGTCTGGCGCTGATGTTTTTCTACCATGGTCTGGTGCCGAAGATCCTGTGGCTCAGTCCGGGTGAACTGGAGATGATCCAGGCCCACGGTTTTGCCGATGCGAGCCGGGTGGCCTGGTTGAGCGGTGCGGCGGAGATCGGGCTGGCGATCTGTCTGATCTCGGGGTATTTCAAGCGAGCTTCATTGATGCTCAGTGCGGTCGTGCTTGCCGGACTGCTGATCGATGTAGCCCTTGTCAGCCCTCACTTTCTTGTCCAGGCGTTCAATCCCGTTTCCCTGAACGGTGCCGGGCTGGCCTTGTGTGCGGTGGCCTGGCTTGCCGAGCGCCCGCAACGAAAGCTGTCAGGCTGAACGGCTACCGGCTGTCACCGCACAGGCTCACGTGTTGTGATCCATGCAATCCAGACGTAGAATTCGCCTTATCTGGTTGTATCCCCCCATACCCACAATAATCCACATCGCACGCTGCGCTCGTTCATGCATTCACGAGCGGGGGCGTTTTCGCGTTTGTTGCCGAAGGGGGCTGGCCTGATCTTGCTGTACAGGTGCCATGCTGCTTATGCATGGCGAACGGCTACTCCTTTGAGCGTTGCACATTCTTGATGAATACCCCTCCAGAGGTTCGTACCGGTAGCTGGCTTGGCGTGATTGCCCTGGCGCTGGCTGCCTTCATTTTCAATACGACCGAATTCGTGCCTATTGGCCTGTTGAGCAATATTGGCGAAAGCTTCGACATGACCACGGCGCAGGTCGGCCTGATGCTGACGATCTATGCCTGGGTCGTTTCGCTGATGTCCCTGCCGATGATGCTGATCACCCGCAACATCGAGCGGCGCAAGTTGTTGATCTGCATCTTCATGCTGTTTGTCGTGAGCCACATTCTCTCGGCCACGGCTTCAAGCTTTGGTGTGTTGCTGATCAGCCGCGTCGGCATTGCCTTCGCCCACGCGATTTTCTGGTCGATCACCGCATCGCTGGCCGTGCGCATTGCGCCACCGGGCAAGCAGGTTCAGGCATTGGGCTTGCTGGCAACGGGCACTTCGCTGGCCATGGTGCTGGGCATTCCGCTGGGCCGCGTGCTGGGCGAGGCGCTGGGCTGGCGCACGACCTTCATGGGGATTGCCGGGATCTCCGCGCTGACCGTATTGCTGCTGAGTCGCACGCTGCCGCTGCTGCCCAGCCAGAACTCCGGTTCGCTCAGAAGCCTGCCGATTCTGTTCAAGCGTCCAAGGCTTGTGGCGGTCTATGCATTGACCGCTACCGTCGTCACTGCGCACTTCACCGCTTACAGCTACATCGAGCCCTTCGCCCAGACCGTGGCGCACCTGAGCGGCGAGATGACGACCTTGTTGCTGCTGCTGGCTGGCGGCGCGGGGATTATCGGCTCCATCGTCTTCAGTCTGTTCAGCAGCCGCTTCCCCAATGGCCTGCTGATTGCCGCCATCACTCTGGTTGCGCTGTGCCTGCTGATGCTGCTGCCGTTTTCGAGTCAGGCGGCTGCCCTCGGTTCATTGAGTGTCGTGTGGGGCATGGCCATGATGTGTTTCGGGCTGCTGTTGCAGGCCCGGGTCCTGAGCCTGGCACCGGATGCTACAGACGTGGCGATGTCGCTGTTCTCGGGCATCTTCAATATCGGGATCGGCGGCGGTGCCTTGCTGGGCAGTGTGGTGAGCAGTCAGCTGGGCGTCGCAAATGTGGGGATCGTCGGTGGCCTGGTGGCCGTGGGCGGGTTACTGCTGTGCTGCGTGAGCACTTATCTGTTCAGCAAGCAGGATTCCGCTGCTGCGCTGTCGGCCGACAGCAAGTGTTGAGCTGATCGGGGCTGTTGAAACATCAACAGCCCCTGCATTTCCTTCCTCTGGATTTCAGGCCTTGAGCCTGCCCAGCCATTCCAGAGATGTTCTCCAGATACAGATTCCCAGGAAGTACGCGGACATTGCAAACCACAGCCCCAGCACCAACGGGCCATTGTGTGGGTGATTGATGATCAGCGAGGCGCTGCACAGCAACCAGACCGTGGTGACCGCGATATTGATCGGCATGAACTTGCGAACCCGAAACGGGTGCAGGAATTTCATCCGGGTCAGGGTCAGCAGCGCCAGGGCCACGATGGTGACAAAGGTCATCCAGGGTGCGGGTGACAGGATATACAGGCTCAGGGCAACCACGTTCCAGGCAGCCGGGAAGCCCTGGAAATAGTTGTCCTTGCTTTTCATGTCCACGTTGCAGAAGCAGAACAGCGACGAAACCAGAATGATCGATATGCTTAACAGCAGGGTGAATTCCGGCAGCGGGATATAGCGGTAGATGAACAGGGCCGGGATGAAGACGTAGGTCAGGTAGTCGATCACCAGATCCAGTGCCGAGCCGTCGAAGTGCGGCAGTACCGAGTGAGTGTTGACCTTGCGCGCCAGCGAGCCGTCGACGCCGTCTACGATCAGGGCGACGCCCAGCCAGAGCAGGCAGGCTTTGGGTTCATTATTGAACAGGGCAATGGTTGCCAGAAACGCAAGGACTACGCCTGTGGCGGTAAAGCCGTGAGCACCCCATGCGTTAAGCCTGGCTATGCGTTGATTGGTTATCACGGGACGCTCTCCAGAAAGTAATGCGTGTCAGTGTTACAAAGATGACCTTCAGATTATGTGAAAACGCAGCAGCACCGGGTGCAGTAGTTTTCACACAAACGGGTTAGCTACTATCGACCCGGCAATCGCCGATAAGGTTCAGCGGTGACTATCGCTCGTTTTGCGGTCGTTTTCCAGAAAACTGCTGTCCGGCGAGGACCGCTCGTCCTTGTATTCTTCGGGCTCGACGAAGCAGGTGGGGGCAGAGCCATCGGCGTTGAGCTGATGGATAAGGATCGGTTCGCCCCGCTCGTTGAAGAAGACCTGGCCGATGCCTGCCGAATTCCATAACCGCTCACCGGCCTTGCTGTGCTGCGGCGTGCGCGGGATGACTTTCATGCGTCGACGTTTGGTGAACCAGTTGAGTGGCGAGCGCGGCGAGTAGAGCCAGCGGTTCAGGCGATCGAAGGTATCGAGCAGACGGCGGGGAAACTCGTTCTTGATGCCGCTGCTGGTGATCTGCCAGATGCGTGGTCCGCCGCTACGCTTGCGAATGAGGATTTCGTAGACGAACGAGTAATGCACGTCCCCCGAAAGAATGACGTAGTTCCCCGGCGTCCTGGAATGACCAAAGATATTGAGAATGACCTGCGCAGCTCCTCGATGCGCCATCCAGTTCTCCGCATCCACCAGCAACGGGTAACCGAACCAGCTGAACACCCGCTGGATGGCCTCGATCAGCTTGACACCGAACACGGGTGCTGGCGACACGATGATCGCGGCCTTGTGGTCGAGCAATTCCTGCTGCAGTTCGCTGAGTGCTTCCCAGTCCAGCAGGCCCGAAGGCTGATTGAAGTTCGACTCGCTGCGCCAGCGCCGGGTCCGGGTATCGAGCACCACCAGTGCCGGGCTGGTGGGCAGAACGTAATGCCATTGCTGGAAGTGCAGCAGTCTGTCGATCACGGCGTCCTGAGTCTTGCTGACCCAGCGGTTGTCATGGTCCCTGGCCTCTGTACTCAAAGCCTCGACCTGCTGGATGAGCTCATCAAGCGCATCGGGATTGTTGCCCCAGCCCTGGCACAGCAGATAGGCGAGCAGCGCGTTGCCGATGATGCGTTTGGAGAATGGATGGCCGTAGGCGCTTTCTTCCCAGTTGGCCGACAGGTTCCAGTCATCGGTAATGTCGTGGTCATCGAAAATCATCATGCACGGCAGATGCGCCATGGCCCGTGCCACACCACCCAGGCCGTTTTTGAAATCGTCGATCAGGTGCTGTTCTCTGGCGTAGCGCTCGCACTGTTCGGCATCGAGCTTCGGCATGTCCGGTTCGATGAGTGTCCAGGGTGTCGGCGACCAGACCAGCAGATACATCGCCATGACTTCCGCCATCGTGACCAGATGGTTATCCGCCGAACTGCTGGTGAACACGGGTTTGCTTACACCGCCGAAGAACCGCTCGCGCAGCGTTTCGTTGCTCTTGAGTGCCGGCAGCAGATCGGCGCGCTGGTAATAGCTGGCCGGGTGCCGGTAGAGGTCGACGCTGTCATCAATCACAGCACCTTCAAGCCGCTCCCCGAACAGGCCAAGGCGTTCGATCAAGGCATGAATCGCACGCAGCATCGGGCCGGCAACATCGTCGGCGTAAACCTGATCGCCGCTCATCATCAGCAGGGCAGGGCGCTTCTGCGGGTCTTTTGTGTCAGCCAGCAGGCGGTCGACACACAGCAGGCCGTCAGCCGCAGGGTGATGCGGTTTGCGGCATGAGCCGTGGAGCATATGGTCGATCTTGCTGCGCACCACAAAGTTCGGGCTGCCTGCTTCGGCGTAGAGCAGATGAGGTGCCCAGTCGGCGATGCCGCTGTGCTGCTCGTCGTCGATCAGCAGGTCGTAACCGATCAGGATGTCCCGGGGCAGATCGGTATCCAGCTTTATGTCTATCAGGTGCACAAAGGCATGACGACCTACGGCGATGATCTTGCATTGCCCGGCATCGAGCGGATAGTCCGTGCAGACCTGCGCCCCGTTGGCATCAGTGAATTGCAGACGCAAGGTCATGGAAAGCGCCCGCGACCCTGTCAGCCACAGCACCAGACGGTTTGCTTCCTGACGACGCAAGAGAGGGCCAGCGAGTACGGCGGGTAGGTTTGAAGACGGTGCAGCGGGGGGTACGGACATCCTGGTTTCAGGCTCTGACTGAATTTTCGACCAGAAATGTTAACGCAGGCGGTGTGAAAAATTCCTCCAGGCGCCGCCAGGCATTCTGAGCAGAATGTTTCAAAACAATACCGGATGACGGGCATGAAAAAGCCGATGCCAGAAGCTCTGGCATCGGCTTTTCAGGGGGGGAGTGCGTCAGAGGATCAGAGCGTCCACTTCAGCGAGAACATCAGGTTGCGTGGGTCGCCGTAAACGCCGCTACCGGTACCGGTCGGAATGCCCTGCCAGTATTTGGTGTCGAACACGTTGTTGAAGTTGACGCGGCCATCCCAGTGCTCGTCGAACTTGTAACCCGCCATGAGGCCGACGACGGAGTAGGCATTCTGAGTCGCATAGCCGGTGCCGACACGGTTGAAGGTTTCGCTCTGGGCAAGAACGTCAGCACCGACGCGCCACTTGCTCAGGTCGCCTTGCAGGTTGTAGCTGGTCGTGGCTTTGAACAGGTGTTTGGGCTGCTCAGGTGCGAACAGGCGGCCTTCGTTGCGTTCGACGGCATCCTTGACGTACTGGCTCAGCACATAGGTATAGGCTGCGGAGAACTGCCAGTTCGGGGTCAGGGCACCGCTGATTTCGGTGTCGATACCGCGGCTGCGGACTTCACCGGCCGAGCCGTAGCATGTCTGGTTGGCCGCAAAGGTCGGGCAGCTCGTCTGCTGGTCTGCCAGTTCGTAGGCACGTTTTTCCTGGGTCATGTCGAACAGGGCTACCGAAGCATTCAGTGCACCGTCGAAATACTCACCTTTCAGACCGATTTCATAGCTTTTGCCCGTCATTGGGTCCAGCACCGAGCCGGAGACATCCTTGTTGTTCTGCGGCTTGAAGATTTCGGTGTAGCTGGCGTAGACCGAGTAGGTATCGTTCAGGTCATAGATGACGCCCGCATACGGCGTGACTTCCTGAGTCACCTTATAGTCGCCGGTGGCGCTGCGATCGTCGTAGTCGTACCAGCTCAGGCGGCTGCCGATGATTACGTGCAGCGGATCGATCGGGTTGAAGCGGGCGACGGCATAGAAAGCCTCTTCAGTCGCCGTATACCGGTTCTGGTACGGGTTGCGGTCGGCCCTTGAAGGTTTGGCGATCACGCTGTGGCTGAAGTTATAGATATCCACCGATGGTGAGTTCAGCCACCAGCCACCCACCTGATCGAATTTCTCTTCACGGCGGCTGGCACCGATGGTCAGCTCATGCTCGCGGCCGAACAACTGGAACGGGCCGGAGAGGGAGCCGTCGAGGTTGGTCTGATCATCGGTAGTGTCATATTGACCGGACGACTGGGTAAAGCCAGTGCTGCCGCCGTAGTTCAGGTAGCTGGAAAACGAATTGGACTCGGCCCAGATCTTGGCCGCTGCCAGTTTGGCGCTCCAGCCGTTGTCGAAGCGGTGAGTCAGGTCGGTGAACAGGCTGACATTGTCGCGATCCCAGTAAGCCCAGTCATTGCTCAGGAAGGTCGAGCGCGACAGATGCAGGTTTTCGCCGTTGGGACCGGACGGCAGGCTGCCCCAGTCGGAAGTTGCGTCGTCGCGCTGCTTGGAGGCACCGATGCTCCAGGTGGTCGAATCGCTCAGGTCGGCTTCCAGAATCCCGTAAAAGGTCTGACGCTGTTTGTTGCGCTCGTCGACAAAACTCTTGTTGTCTTCATACGCCGCCACTGCACGGCCACGGAGTGTGCCGGACTCGTTGAGCTTGTTGGAGGCATCGACTTCAGTGCGGTAACGGTCCCAGCTGCCAGCGCTGGTCGTGATGCTGAGCTGCGGTGTCGCGGTAGGACGCTTGCGCACCATGTTCAGGGTCGCCGACGGGTTGCCGGCACCGGTCATCAGACCGGTAGCGCCACGCACCACTTCAACGCGGTCGTAGATGGCCAGATCCGCTTCGGAAATGGTGTCCTGAGTGAAGGTGCCAAGGCTGCTCGGCAAACCATCGTACATCAGGTTATCGATGGTGAAACCACGGGCCAGGAATTGCTGACGATCCTGGCCGAACTTGCGTAGCGTCACGCCCGGCGCGTATTTGACGACATCGTTGACGTCACTCATGCCTTTGTCATCCATGCGTTGACGCGTCATGACACTGACCGACTGAGGCGTTTCACGGATCGACAAGGGCAATTTGGTCGCCGTATTCATCGAGCCCGTGGTGTAGGAGTTGGTGCCCTCGGTGGTGGCAGCCCCGGCAATGCTCGTATCGGCATTGATATCCACATTACCCAGCGACACCGGACCTGCGGCCTGCTGCTGGAAGACCTGCGCAGAATTACCCTGCACGGTTGCACCAAGGCCGCTGCCTGCCAGCAACTGATTCAGTGCTTGCGCCGGCTCCAGATTGCCACGCACCGCTGGTGCCTGCTTGCCTGCGACAGACCGGGCATCGAAATTAACTTGCATACCACTGACCTGACTCAATTGAGTCAGAGACGACGACAGGGACTGAGATGGCAGATTCAAGCTGACAGGAGCAGCCAGGGCAGCGGCCGACAGGCCGAGTGCCAGGGCACCGGTCAACGTGGGGATAAAGGGACGAAGCATCTCGTGATTCCTAAAGGGGCATGAAGACAGATCGGCTTTGCAGAACACGTCACACCGGACGCTCGACGTGGCAAAGGGCAACGTTGAAGGCGCGGATTTAACAATTTTTTCACATTGATGTAAATACAAACGATTTGCAATAACGCCTTGTTTTTTGTTCTTGTCTATAAGAAGCGCTGCCGATGCTGGCTTGCTAATGGCCCGATAGGCCCGGTCTGTATGGGCTGGATGCTTGAGTGATGTCTGATGACAAGCGAAGAGGTGCGGTTTAGAGCGGTGGTCTTATCCGACCAGTGGTGAGCTGAGGGGGAGAAGCTTGTCAGTAGCACACACCGGTATGCCAGGACGAGAGCAGTGCATGAGCGGTTTGATAATCCGTCGCAAAGCTTTGGGTATGGCGTTGGGCGAGCGGAAGAGCGTAGTAAAGGCAGACGCCAGAAACAAGAAAGCCCGCACGAGGCGGGCTTCTTGTTGAACTTGGTGGCTACACAGGGACTTGAACCCCGGACCCCAGCATTATGAATGCTATGCTCTAACCAACTGAGCTATGTAGCCAAGTGGCGCGCATTATTCGCGCAGAACGGTTATGTGTCAAGCGTCGATGTGAAAAATAATTGCGATTGATCAATCGCTTAGCTCGGATCTGCCGAAAAGGCCGGGTTTGCAGGGGCTTTGGAGGGTAGGGCTGTTTGTCTTGCGCCCTGGCTCGTTAGCTTTCATTGGAGGGGGCGTGTTGCTCGAGCGCGTCTCCTGACATTCGTATCGACTGTTTCTTCCAGTGACATGTTACGCGACTCATTTTTCAGGCCGCTACGAACGCCGCCGTAGAGCGGCTGATGTTCGGTTTTCCGAATGCTGGAAGGTGTTTCTTTCGGCAGCGCGATGGGCGTTTTTTCTCAAAGGGAACCACCTGGCCCATGTTGTCCACGCAGGTCGTCCACTTTATGCGTATTCGATAAATTTTCTTCGTCATTTATGGGCTTTTGATGCAAGAAAGTCTGCCTCGGTCCAGATCTTGCTTTGTTCTGCGCCATGCACTGAACAAGATCCATTTTTGTGCCTTGAAAACACGGACGACTTCGCTTTTCGGACAAACGCGTGGCGATGGCTATCGTCATCAAATCAATAACATGGCATTTTGCTATTTGGCTTTTTTGAAAATGGGCATCTGCACGGGGTTACCCGGTTTTTGCAGGCTGTCACAGGGGGATGGCGGACATGAGTGGGCTTTTATCACCAGGTATGCGCCTGATGGGGCATTTTGGTTTCGCGCGCAAGTTTCAGGTCCTGTTCTTGTTGTTCATGCTGCCCCTGGTGGGCAGTGTATGGATGATTGCTCAGGATTATCGCAACAAGCTTGCGGTGATTTCGGGCGAACAGTCAGGTGTGCGTCAGTTGCTGGTTCTCGACGATCTGGATTTCGAGCTGTCGGCCCAGCGTGATAACGCGGCGCGCTGGAAAGCCGCCGATATTCTTCGTGAGCCCACTCCCGAGGCCAAGGCTGCGGTTGCCAGGCTGGATGCCAATGTTCCGAAAATCTCCCAGGCACTCGATGCCGTAGGTGCCAAATTGGCGCAGGAAGATGCGACTGCCGACGCCATGGAGCGTTACAGGGCCTTGCAGGCGTCCGTGAAGGGCCTGGACTCGGCGTCGTTGCGCACTGTCGGCTGGTGGCCCGATGGCTATGATCGCTTTACGGCATCCCTGAGCCTGACTCAGGCCCTGCGTGAACAGATTGCTATGGACAGCGGCCTGATTCTCGATCCCTGGCTGGAAACCTACATGCTGATGCAGCTTTCCACTCAGCAGATGCCGGATCTGATCGAGCGTATCGGTCGTATGGCCAGTATCGGTCAAACCTCTGTTGCCACAGGTCAGTTCAGTCTGCAAAGTCGTTTGCAGATGCGTGACCTGCGCAGCCGCATCGATGATGCCAAGGACCAAATGCACAAGGCGGGCAATCTGCTGCTGTCCAAGCTGCCGCCGGAGCTGGAGCCCTGGGCTGTAAAATACAAGGCGACTTCGGCGATGCTGGACGCCGAGCTGAAAGTGCTGGATGAGGGGGTATTCGGTGGCACCATCAAGCTCAAGCCTGCAGAGTTCGAGCGCAGCATCGATGCCCTGCTGGGTGGAATGGCCCAGTTGCGCAAGCAGTCGCTGGTTTCTCTGAACGATCGACTCGAGTATTACCGCGATACCTCCAACATGCAGTTCATTCCGATGGCAGTGGCCTTTGGCGTATTGATGCTGGCGGCGCTCTATCTGTTCGTTTGCCTGCAATCTTCGATTCGCCGCAGTGCCAGCGGCATTACCACGCTGGCCGAATCGTTGCGTGACGGCAATCTGTGCGTCGAGGTTTCGGTTCAGGGGCGTGACGAACTGGCGGCCATCAGCAAGGCGCTGAACGTTGCGGTGGTGCAGTTGCGTACCAGCCTGTTGGGCGTCAATCACGAAACCCGGCAACTGGGTGATGCCGTGCAGACCCTCAATACCCAGTCCAATGGCACGCTCAGTGAGGTCGAAGAGCAGCAGTACCAGATCAGCCAGATTGCAGCTGCGGCCACCGAGCTGGCGGCAACCTCTCAGGGCGTGGCCAGAAGCTGCGAGCAGGCCTCCGACAGTGCACGCCAGACCCGCAAGATTGCAGAAGAAAGCAGTCGTGACAGCCGCCGTACCACCGACAGCATCCAGCAGCTCAATCAGCGCCTGACCGATACGGCCGCGGCTCTGGGACGTGTCAGTGAGCAGGGGCAGCAGATCCAGTCGGTCGTCGATGCGATTCGTGGTATTGCCGAACAGACCAACCTGCTGGCACTCAACGCGGCCATCGAGGCGGCGCGGGCGGGTGAGCAGGGGCGCGGGTTTGCGGTGGTGGCCGATGAGGTTCGTAGCCTGTCGCAGCGCACCCAGGCTTCCACGGCGGAAATCGCCGGTACTGTGGACAGCTTGCGCTCTACCGTGACGCAGGCGGTCAACCTGATGGAAGCAGCCTGTGGCCAGGCGGTCAACGATGCCCAGTCGGTGACCGGGCTGGGGTTGCGGCTGGGTGAAATCGCCTCTGCCGTGCAAGGCGTGACCGATACCCTGGTGCAGATTTCGACTGCTGTCGAAGAACAGGCTTCGACGGCCGATGAAGTCAGCAACAATATCCAGCAGGTCGATCAGGCGGCAGGTCGTTTGCTCGATGGTGCCCGTGCCGTCAATCAGGCGGCGGATACCCTGAGCAAGGGCAGTCGTGCCTTGAGCAACAATACGGCGCGTTTCCAGTTGGGCTGATCGGGCTCAAAGACAGCGTTGCACAATGACACCTCAATCGCCAGGTCCGGCGGTTGAGGTGTTTTGCATTGGGGAGCAGTGTCTTGCGTTTGATCCATCAGGCCGTCAAACGGCGACTGCTGGCTCATTGATCCAGGTCGGCGCTACGCTTTGCAGTTGCACCCAGGGCTGCGGTTTGCCCAGCAGATAACCCTGGAACTCGTCCACCCCCATGGCATGCAGACATTGCGCCTGAGTATGGGTTTCGATCCCTTCGGCAACGATCTTCAACGAAAAGCGCTTGGCGATGAGCACGGCACTTTCCACCACGGCCAGGGCCCGGTCATCCAGTTGAGCGACGAATGAGCGGTCGATCTTGATGCCATCGATAGGCAGCTCACGCAATCTGGAGAGCGAGGAGTAGCCGGTGCCAAAGTCATCGATATGGATATGCACCCCCATTTTTCTCAGGTGATGCAGCGATTCGAGAATGCGATCCTTCCAGGCTTCGTCAAACACCGACTCGGTGACTTCCACAATCAAGCGGGCAGGGGACAGACGTTCTATCGCGAGCGTCTGGGCGACGAAGCGGGTGAAGCCGGGTGTCACCAGTTGGCGAATGGAAACGTTCACGGCAACCGACGGCAGTTCCGTGCCGGTTTTCTCCCAGGTGACGGCTGCGCGGCATGCCTGCTGCAATACCCAGGCACCGAGCTCGACGATCAGGTCGGACTCTTCGGCGATGGGAATGAACTCCTGCGGGCCTACAGCGCCCAGCAGAGAAGGATTCCAGCGCAGCAAGGCTTCGATGCACATCACTTCGCCGCTTTTCGCCGAAATCAGGGGCTGGAATACCAGAGACAGGCTTTCATCATGCACGGCCTGGCGCAGGGCGATGTTGATATCCAGCTTGCGACGCTGGATGCGCGCCAGTTCCTGATCGTAAAACACGATGCGGCCACGGCCCTGGCGCTTGGCTTCGGCAGAGGCCAGGTCGGCGGCCTGCAACAGGGTTTCAATGTTGTCGCCGTCGTCGCCCTGAATGGCAATGCCGATGCTGACGCCGATGCGCAGGGAGGCAGAGGCGACCTCGAAGTTCTTGATCAGCGCTTCCCCGAGGTTTTCAGCCAGTTGCCAGGCCTGGGTGCGGATATCGAGTAAGGCCGGTGTCACGACAATGAATTCATCGCCTCCCCAGCGGGCGATGGAAGAGCCGTCGGGCATCAGGGATTTCAAGCGTCTCGCAACGCCCTGAAGAATTTCGTCGCCGCAGGCATGTCCCAGCCCGTCATTGATCTGCTTGAAGTGGTCCAGATCCAGAAACAGGACGGCGCGCAATCGGGGGGCGAAATCCGGCAGCGGGCTCAGGTCGTACATCAGGCCGCGCCGGTTCGGCAGGCCGGTGAGCGGATCGTGGTGAGCCAGGTTGTGCAGGGAGCGTGTACGGTCGGCGACACGCTCTTCCAGCTCGGCATTGGTGGCGAGTACTTCCTCGGTGCGCTGGGTCAGCTGTTCGACCAGGTCCGAGTTTTCATGCTTCAGTTCAATGGAGTTGCGCAGCCGTGCATAGTTGTTGCGATGCCCGACAAGCATCAGGCCATAGAACGCCACGCCAATCACGCTGAGTATCCATTGCGACGGAGTCTGTACGGCCAGTTGGTAGCAGACAGGCAGCATCATGAGCCCGAAATACACCGGGCCCATCACGCGCATGGGCGCAAGTATTCCGCTGGCACCGCCTGCCATGGCCGATATCACCATGGTGATCAGATACTGCTGAGCAGGTGGGTAGGTATTGAATTCGCCCAGGATCAGGATCGACCACAGCAGACCCGTCGCAAACAGACCGGTCCCCTGAAGCTGCCAGGCTCGCTCAAGCCATTCGATCGATTGACCCTTTGGAGTGCTGGCGACCTTGAGCAGGTAGCGATGCAAGGCCCACCGCAACCCCAGAGTGATCACGGTGATTGTGAGCCATATCCAGTGACATTCGCGGTCGATTTCCGATGTCTGGACCAGCAACACTACACCGACTGCGGCGATCAGTTGGGCCCAGAGACCTGCAAGGTTACAGCCTAACGTGTATTGCAGAAGCTCAGCCTTCAGATGGGCCTTGTTCATCTTGTCTTTCCCGACAGCTACTTTCTATGGGAGTCCGTTTGTGAAGTGAGATCCATGAGTGACGGCAGACTTTATCCTGTAGCAGTCTGGCCAGATGCGATGCAAAGCTCTGGGCTTGATACATCTTCGAACTAAATGATGGCTAAATGCAATCACTATAAAGGCAAGTGGATGAGGTCTTTTAAGCGCGTGGTCATGCCGTTATCGGCAGTGATCGGCCAGAGCTTGAGGTGCCGGTCATCGGACAGACGGTAAAAGGAGGGAGTGGCAGGAAGGGTGCCTTCAGCTACGTGCTGTAGCCAAAGGCAGAGTAGCGCTGTGGATCAGAACGAGCCCAGTTTCAGGATCTTTTGCAGGTATTGGCCGTAACCGGTCTTTTTCAGCTTTTCAGCCTGTTCACCCAATTGTTGGGCGGTGATCCAGCCATTGGAGTAGGCGATTTCTTCAAGGCATGCCACTTTCCAGCCCTGGCGCTGTTCGATGGTATGCACGAAGTGGCTCGCTTCCAGCAGCGATTCGTGAGTGCCGGTGTCCAGCCAGGCGAAACCGCGGCCCAGAATTTCCACCGTCAGGCTTTTCTGTTCCAGATAGGCCTTGTTCACGTCGGTGATTTCCAGTTCGCCACGCTCGGAAGGCTTGATGTTCCTGGCGATCTCGACAACCTGATTATCGTAGAAATACAGCCCGGTGACGGCATAGCTGGATTTCGGATTGGCCGGTTTCTCTTCAATGCTCAGCGCCCGACCGCTCTCGTCGAATTCCACCACGCCAAAGCGCTCGGGGTCGGAAACGTGATAGCCGAATACTGTGGCACCGCTGTTTTGGCGGGTGGCGGCGTGCAGTTTTTCCGAGAAGTGCTGGCCGTAGAAAATGTTGTCGCCCAGGATCAGGCAGCATGGATCCTTGCCAATGAACTCTTCACCGATCAGGAAGGCCTGCGCCAGACCATCGGGGCTGGGTTGCTCTGCATAGGAGAGTTCGATGCCGTACTGGCTGCCGTCTCCCAGGAGCTTGCGGAAAGAGGGCAGGTCGTCTGGCGTGGAGATAATCAGGATTTCACGCATCCCTGCCAGCATCAGTACCGACAGAGGATAGAAAATCATCGGCTTGTCGTAGATCGGCAGCATTTGCTTCGAAACGCCAAGGGTCAACGGATGCAGACGAGTGCCCGAGCCTCCGGCCAGGATGATGCCTTTACGGTTGGTCGTGATCATTTATTCAGGGTTTCCATGAGCATTCGGGTTACACCACTTTGCCAATCCGGCAAGTGCAGGGAAAAGGCATTACGCAGTTTTGCTGTATCCAGCCGCGAATTCAAAGGCCGTTGTGCGGGTGTCGGATAGTCGACGGTCCCGATGGGGTTGACGGCTTCTACTGCCAGTTGCTCGCCATTGGCCCGGGCAAAGTCGATGACATATTGCGCGTAGGCATGCCATGAGACTTCGCCTGCCGGTGCCAGATGATAGATCCCGCCGAGTTGCGGGCGCGCCAGTGTCTGTTGCAGGGCAACGGCCGTTACGTCCGCCAGCAGCTCGGCGCCTGTGGGGGCACCTATCTGGTCGCTGATGACATTGAGTGTCGGACGATCCTTGGCGAGTCGCAGCATGGTCTTGGCAAAATTGTTGCCGCGTGCCGCATACACCCAACTGGTGCGAAAGATCAGGTGTTTGCAGCCCGATTCAGCAATAAGCCTCTCGCCTTCGAGCTTGGTTGCACCGTAATGGTTGACGGGCGAAACCGCATCGGTTTCTTTCCAGGCGGTTGTGCCTGTGCCATCGAACACGTAGTCGGTGGAGTAATGAATCAGCAGGGCGTCGAGCTGGCGGGCTTCTTCGGCCATGACCTGGCTGGCCAGGGCATTGATCCGGTGTGCTGCTTCGCGCTCGCTTTCAGCCTTGTCGACTGCCGTATAGGCCGCGGCATTGACGATGACCTGGGGCCGGACACGACGAATCGTGTCCCGTAGACCGGCCAGATCGGCCAGGTCGCCAGCAAGCTCGCCGCAAGTGGTCTGTGCGGGATGTCTATCCAGCGCTCTCACTTCGCCAAGCACTGCCAGCGAGCGCTGCAACTCCCATCCGACCTGACCGTTTTTCCCAAGTAGAAGTATTTTCATGCTTTCCCGGTGCGCGATGCGTAGTTTTTATCGATCCATTGTTGATAACTACCGCTTTTCACATGTGCGACCCATTCAGGGTTGTCGAGGTACCACTGCACGGTCTTGCGAATGCCGGACTCGAAACTTTCCTCGGGCACCCAGCCCAGCTCACGCTGAATCTTGCTGGCGTCGATTGCATAGCGTAGATCATGCCCGGGACGGTCCTGCACATAAGTGATCAGGTCGGCATGCGGGCGGAAGGCCGAGTCGGGGCGCAACTGGTCGAGCAGGGCGCATACGGTATGTACCACTTCGATGTTCTGCTTCTCGTTGTGACCGCCGATGTTGTACGTCTCGCCGATCTCGCCCTCGGTCACCACCTTGTAGAGTGCGCGAGCGTGATCTTCTACATAAAGCCAGTCACGGACCTGATTGCCCTTGCCGTAGATAGGCAGTGGCTTGCCTTCCAGCGCATTGAGAATGATCAGCGGGATCAGCTTTTCCGGGAAATGGCAGGGGCCGTAGTTGTTCGAGCAGTTGGTGACCAGGGTCGGCAGGCCGTAGGTGCGGCTCCAGGCGCGTACCAGATGGTCGGAACTGGCCTTGCTGGCCGAGTACGGCGAGCTTGGCTGATAAGGCGTGGTTTCGGTGAACAGGTCTTCCGGCCCTTCGAGGTCGCCGTACACTTCATCGGTGGAAATGTGGTGGAAGCGGAACGCGGCCTTGCGCGTGTCGTCCAGTCCGTTCCAGTAGCCTCGCGCGGCTTCCAGCAACGTGTAGGTGCCGATGATGTTGGTCTGGATGAACTCCGAAGGTCCGCTGATGGAGCGGTCGACATGGGACTCGGCAGCCAGGTGCATCACTGCATCGGGCTGGTGGTCGCGAAAGACCCGGTCAATCTCTTCACGGTTGCAGATATCCACATGCTCGAAAGCATAACGCTCGCTCTGGTCCGCCGACTGGAGGGATTCGAGATTACCGGCGTAGGTCAGCTTGTCGACATTGACTACAGCATCGGTCGTGTTGGCGATGATGTGGCGAATGACCGCCGAACCAATGAAGCCTGCACCACCTGTTACTAAGATCTTCACGAGAGTTTTTACCTTGGATTCTGACAAGACTGGGCGCGCCAACTGGAGGTCGCGACTGTAAGGGACAAGCTGACCTGACGATAGTACAAGGCAGCATTTTACATGGAAAAATCGCTGTCGCAGGCCTCAAGCAGCAATCGCTCGATCTGCGCCAGTTCCCAGGTGCTCAGCAGGCTGACCGGATCCGTGCCGTAACGCTGGGTTTCCAGGCTCCATTCCCTGCCGTCCGGGGCCTGACAGTGTTGGCAATGGTGCAGATGCCTGTCGCTGAAATCGAAGGTCAGGTGCCAGCCTTCGATAGTGACTTGCTGCAGGCCTGAGTCGAGCGGCTGGCCGACCTGCATAGAGTGAATACCCTGAGCCGTGTCCCGCAGTTGCTGATAAACCTCGCGTGCGCTCAATGGCTGCATCTATTTCACTCCCTGCAAACGGTTTGTCTCGAACTGGCTGCAACTGTTCCAGAAGCGCTCAAGCCCCGCCGAGATGAACTTCTCTCGATGACGAATCATGAAAAAGCGCCGGGTAAAGGGGGGAATGTCGCCACTCAGAGCTTTCAACTGCTCTGAGGCCAACAGATCGGCAACCACCCAGCGCGACAGACAACTGATACCGATGCCTTGCGCCAGTGTGTGCTTGATGGCTTCGGAGCTGCCGATCTGCCGGATATCGGACAGGCCATGTAAATGCCTCAGCAGCAATTGCTCGACGACTTCACGAGTGCCCGAGCCTGGCTCGCGAAGCAGCCATTCGGCATCCTGCAGATCGCTCAGCGTGACGTGCTCTTGCCTGGCCAGTGGATGCTGGCTGCCGGCAACCGTCAGCAATTCATCCACCAGCCAGGGTTCGGCGCTGAGTTCGGGTAGATGGCAGGGGCCTTCGGTCAGGCCCATGTCGATTTCAAAGTCGGCGACTTTTCTGGCGATGGCCATGCTGTTGCCCGTTTCGACATCGATCTGCAATAGAGGAGCCGACTGTCGCAGTTCGCCCAGAATCAGCGGCAGCACATAGTTGCCTATGGTGGTGCTGCAGCCTACTCGCAGGCGCGTTTTCATCTGCGCATTACCGGACTGGAAGCCAGCCTCGATCTGTTGGGCGCTTTCGAGCATCTTTCTGGCCTGGGGCAGCAAGGCATGACCGTTGTCGTTGAGGACCAGACGCTTGCCCACTCTATCGAACAGACGGGTTTCAAGAGCGCTTTCCAGCTCATTCAGTGCCGCGCTGGTGGCCGATTGCGACAGCGATACCGCCACTGCGGCACTGGTGGTACTGCCATGCTGGCTGATGGCGCAGAAAATCTGTAACTGACGAAGGCTCAGCTTCACTCTATCTACCTGAAAAATGGGTAAGAGAAACCTATATTACCCATTTTTATAATTGTTCTGCTTTCCCTAGACTCGATTCCTGTCATCAGGCAGGAACATCAACATGAGCGAAGTCAGGCCAGCAGCGATCATCGGACGCGGTCGTCCATTGGCCGCTCTTTCGAGCCCTCGGGAAGCCATCCGCCAATTCACTCCCAACTGGTTCGCCGTCACCATGGGCACCGGCATTCTGGCCCTGCTGCTGGGCCAACTGCCTTTTACCGCGCCACTGCTCAAGTCTTTGGGCGAGGCTCTCTGGCTTTTCAACATTGGATTGTTCGTGTTGTTCAGCGTGATGTATGCGAGCCGCTGGGTGCTGTTTTTCGATGAGGCCAAACAGATTTTCGGTCACTCCACTGTCTCGATGTTCTTCGGGACGATTCCCATGGGCCTGGCCACGATCATCAATGGATTGCTCCTGTACGGTGTACCGCGCTGGGGCGCTTCGGTGATTGGTCTGGCCGAGGTCCTGTGGTGGATCGACGTTGCGATGGCGCTGGTTTGCGGGGTGCTGATCCCTTTCATGATGTTTACCCGCCAGCAGCACAGCATCGACCAGATGACCGCGGTATGGCTCTTGCCCGTCGTGGCAGCCGAAGTCGCCGCCAGCTGTGGCGGCCTGCTGGCTCCTCATCTGGCAGATGCCAGCGCGCAGTTCACCGTGCTTATCACCAGTTATGTGCTGTGGGCGTATTCCGTGCCGGTGGCCTTGAGCATTCTGGTGATCCTGCTGTTGCGCATGGCCTTGCACAAGCTGCCTCACGAAAGCATGGCCGCATCGAGCTGGTTGTCTCTTGGCCCGATCGGAACCGGTGCCCTGGGCATGCTGGTGCTGGGCGCCGACGCGCCGGCCATCTTTGCGGCCAATGGGCTGGCAGGCATCGGCGATGTTGCCAAAGGCCTTGGCCTGATTGTCGGCATTCTGTTCTGGGGGCTGGGTTTGTGGTGGATGATTCTCGCGCTGTTGATCACCCTGCGTTACCTCAAGACCGGTATTCCGTTCAATCTGGGCTGGTGGGGATTCATCTTTCCGTTGGGCATATACGCAGCCACGACCCTGAAACTGGGAGCGACACTGGATCTGATGTTTTTCAACGTGATGGGCGTCGTGCTGGTTCTGCTGCTGGCGGTGATGTGGCTGATCGTGGCTTTCAGAACATGGGCCGGAGCTTATCGCGGCAACTTGTTTGTCTCGCCTTGTATTGCGTCGTTGGGGAGGGCGCGTAATCAGGTGTGCAGCCTCAGTCCCAACTGATTGATGGGCGAAAACTGGTAACGTGCAGGTTTGTTCAGCTTTTTCACCTTTCCCTCTTCTATAGATTGTTTAAGCCAGTTATTGATCAGCGTTTTAGGAAGGGTCCATGCTTCCACCAGCTCATCTACTGTAACGGGTCTGTCAATCCTTTCGAGTTTCAGCAAAAAGATCTGATAGAAACTCAAGTCAGGGGCATCGATGGGTGTAAAAACACAAAACCCCCGAATCGCCAGGCGATTTCGGGGGCTTTGAGGTTCAGCTGTGTCCGTGGCAGGCCACGGCAGGCATCAGACGTTGAAGCGGAAGTGCATCACGTCGCCATCCTTGACGATGTATTCCTTGCCTTCCAGGCGCCATTTACCGGCTTCCTTGGCACCGGCTTCGCCCTTGAACTGGATGAAGTCTTCGTAGGCGATGACTTCGGCGCGGATGAAGCCTTTTTCGAAGTCGGTGTGGATCACGCCAGCAGCCTGTGGTGCGGTGGCACCGACGCGGACGGTCCAGGCGCGGACTTCTTCAACACCGGCGGTGAAGTAGGTCTGCAGGTGCAGCATTTCGTAGCCGGCGCGGATCACGCGGTTCAGGCCGGGTTCTTCAAGGCCCAGCGCTTCGAGGAACATGTCCTTTTCTTCGCCGTCATCCAGCTCGGCGATTTCCGCTTCGATCTTGTTGCAGACCGGCACCAGCATTGCGCCTTCTTCGTCGGCGATGGCGCGGACCACGTCCAGCAGCGGGTTGTTCTCGAAGCCGTCTTCGGCAACGTTGGCGATGTACATGACCGGTTTGGTGGTCAGCAGGTGGAAGCCGCGGATGACCGATTTTTCCTCGACGCTCATGTTCTTCATCAGGCTGCGCGCCGGCTTGCCTTCGGTGAAGTGGGCGATCAGTTGCTCGAGCAGGCCTTTCTGGATCACTGCATCCTTGTCGCCGCCCTTGGCGTTGCGAGCGACTTTCTGCAGTTGTTTTTCGCAGCTTTCGAGGTCGGCGAAGATCAGCTCCAGGTCGATGATTTCAATGTCGCGCTTCGGATCGACGCTGTTGGAAACGTGGATCACGTTCTCGTCTTCAAAGCAGCGCACCACGTGAGCAATGGCGTCGGTTTCGCGGATGTTGGCCAGGAACTTGTTGCCCAGGCCTTCACCTTTCGAGGCACCGGCAACCAGACCGGCAATGTCGACGAACTCCATGGTAGTCGGCAGGATGCGCTTGGGATTGACGATGGCTGCCAGCGCCGCCAGACGCGGGTCGGGCATGGCCACGATGCCGCTGTTCGGCTCGATGGTGCAGAAGGGAAAGTTCTCTGCCGCAATGCCGGATTTGGTCAGGGCGTTGAACAGGGTGGACTTGCCGACGTTAGGCAGGCCGACGATTCCGCAGTTGAATCCCATGGTGTTTCCCCTCGAGTGATGTCAGGCCTTCTGGCTGTGCAGGTTTTTCATCGCCCGGTTCCATTCACCGGCGAAGATATCCGGCAGCACGCCGAGGGCAAAGTCGATACTGGCATCCAGTTTTTCCTGTTCGGCGCGTGGCGCACGACCCAGGACAAAACCCGACACCTTGCTGGCATCGCCTGGGTGGCCGATGCCAAGCCGCAAGCGATGGAACGTGTTCTGGTTACCGAGCTGCGCGATGATGTCGCGCAGGCCGTTGTGACCACCATGCCCGCCGCCAACTTTCAGTTTGGCAACGCCGGGAGGCAGGTCGAGTTCGTCGTGCGCTACCAGAATGGAGTCGACCGATATGCGGTAGAAGCCGGCGAGTGCCGCTACAGCCTGACCGCTGCGGTTCATGTAGGTAGTAGGAATCAGCAGACGAACATCCTGACCCTGATGCGTGAAGCGTCCGGTCAGGCCGAAGAATTTGCGCTCGGGAACGAGGTTGACTCGTTGCGCCGCAGCAATACGTTCAACGAAAAGAGCCCCTGCGTTATGCCGGGTCTGTTCGTATTCAGTGCCAGGATTTCCCAGGCCAACGATCAGTTTTATGGCGGTCACGACAGGGGCTCTTCCTTGGAGTTGTGGATAACACCGCTTGCGAAAGCGGCAACTGTGGACGAAAAGTGCTCATTTACCATGATGTAAACTCCGCGATCTCGCCCGCTTTGCCTGCTATCGCTCGCGATGTTTCCTGAGCAACTCCGACGTTACCAAGTAATGAATTACTCGGCAGCGCCTTCTTCTTTGGTGTCTTCTGCAGCTACGCGTGGAGCGTGGACGTTGGCGATAGCCAGGTCGGTGCCGTGCGCCAGTGCGACGAACTCAACGCCTTTTGGCGCCTTGAGGTCGGACAGGTGAACGTTGGAACCGATTTCCAGAGCGCCCAGATCGACTTCGATGAACTCAGGCAGATCTTTAGGCAGGCAGGAAACTTCCAGCTCGGTAGTGGTGTGCGAGATCTCGCCGCCTTTCTTGACCGGAGCTTCTTCGTTGATGAAGTGAACCGGAACGATGGCGGTCAGTTTCTGGCCGGCAACAACGCGTACGAAGTCAGCGTGCAGGACGTGGCCTTTGGCTGGGTGACGCTGCAGTGCCTTGATCAGGACGTTCTGCTTCTTGCCGCCGACATTCAGCTCGATAACGTGGCTGAAAGCAGCTTCGTTTTCCAGCAGTTTGGCGATTTCCTTGGCCAGCATGCTGATGGACTCAGGGGCTTTGTCAGCACCGTAGACAACAGCTGGAACCAGGCTTGCGAGACGACGCAGGCGGCGGCTCGCACCTTTCCCCAGGTCGGAACGCAGTTCAGCATTCAGAGTGAAATCATTCATTTTGTTTCTCCAAAATAACCACACTCGCTTTGGCGTTTGCGACCAGCGCCAATGCGATATGGGCAAAAAAGCCCCGCCCTGACCGGATGCCAGGGCGGGGCGCTTTTCGTCGACGAGATGAACGCCAGGGAAAACCCTTAGCGGAACATCGCGCTGATCGATTCTTCGTTGCTGATACGGCGAACCGCCTCAGCGACTACCGGTGCGATATCCAGTTGACGGATACGGCTACAGGCTTGTGCAGCAGCGGACAACGGGATGGTGTTACTCACCACCAGTTCGTCCAGCACGGAATTTTCAATGTTCTCGATCGCCCGACCCGACAGCACAGGGTGTGTGCAGTAGGCAAAAACCTTGGCAGCGCCATGCTCTTTCAGGGCCTTGGCCGCGTGGCACAGAGTACCGGCGGTATCGACCATGTCGTCGACCAGAATACAGGTACGCCCTTCGACATCACCGATGATATGCATCACTTCGGAGTGATTGGCTTTCTCGCGGCGTTTGTCGATGATCCCGAGATCGACGCCCAGGGATTTTGCAACGGCACGTGCACGCACGACACCGCCGATATCCGGGGAAACGATCATCAGGTTTTCAAAGCGCTGATCTTCGATGTCATCCACCAGAACAGGGGAGCCGTAGATGTTATCTACAGGAATATCGAAGAAACCTTGAATCTGGTCAGCATGAAGATCAACCGTGAGAACACGGTCGATACCCACCACGGTCAGCATGTCAGCAACGACTTTCGCGCTGATGGCAACACGTGCGGAACGCGGACGGCGATCCTGACGGGCATAACCAAAGTAAGGAATCACAGCAGTGATTCGGGACGCTGAGGAGCGGCGGAAGGCATCAGCCATCACGACGAGTTCCATCAGGTTATCGTTGGTCGGAGCGCAAGTCGGCTGAATAATGAAGACATCTTTACCGCGGACGTTTTCATTGATCTCAGTGCTGATTTCACCGTCGGAGAACTTACCGACAGAGACATCACCGAGTGGGATATGCAGCTGACGTACTACACGCCGAGCCAGATCGGGGTTAGCGTTCCCCGTAAAGACCATCATCTTGGACACGCGCAGTACCTGGAGGCTGAGGGTATACCTGGATGAGTATAGAAAATGGCAGGGGCGGCTGGATTCGAACCAACGCATGGCAGGATCAAAACCTGCTGCCTTACCGCTTGGCGACGCCCCTGTATTGAATCAATCCGAGTGCCGTGCACTCGATTCCTTTTTCACAGAATCTGTAGCTTGCGATGCAACATTGATATGTTGCTTCCTTTCGCTACGAACCCTGTAAGGGTCTCTGTAAGAAGGGCCGAGACTTTATCAGCTTCAGCTTCGTTTGGGAAGGCCCCAAACACACAACTTCCAGTTCCGGTTAATTTTGCTTCGGTAAAATTACCTAGCAAATTCAAAGCGTTACGTACATCTGGATAACGCTTCTCTACAACCGCTCTACAGTCGTTTTGACTGTTTCCCTTGGGAACGGGGCGCACTTTAATGGGAGGAGTGTCACGTGTCAACAGTGGATCTGAAAAAATTTCTGCTGTACTTACAGATACTTGCGGCACAAGTACCAGATACCACGGTTCTTCGGGGTTTATAGGGGTGAGAATTTCTCCTACACCCTCCGCAAATGCAGCGCGTCCGCGCACGAAAACCGGGACGTCGGCCCCCAGGGTCAGGCCCAGAGCAGCCAGGCGATCTTCGTCCCAGCCAAGATTCCAGAGATGGTTCAGGCCAAGCAGGGTGGTTGCCGCATCGGAACTGCCGCCACCGATGCCGCCGCCCATGGGCAGACGTTTTTCCAGCCAGATATCCATGCCCAGCTTGCAGCCGGATTGTTTCTGCAGTGCCCTGGCAGCCCTGACGATCAGATTGCTGTCGTGGGGGACGCCGGGAACATCCGTCTGCAGATGTATTTCGCCGTCCTCGCGAACGGCAAAACCGAGTTCGTCGCCGTAGTCGAGAAACTGAAAGATGGTTTCCAGCTGGTGATAGCCGTCAGGACGACGGCCAAGAATGTGCAGCATCAGGTTCAGCTTGGCGGGAGCGGGCAGGGTAAGGCTTGGCGTACTCATGCTTATTGCCCCAGCTTGCGGGGCTGCCAGTCCTTGATGACCAGCGTGACGTCCAGGTCCTGCCCGTGCAGCTTGATGCGTTCAGGCAGCCAGTAACCATTCTGCTCGGCATAACTGAGGTATTCCACCTGCCAGCCATCCTGTTCGAGGTTGGCCAGACGGCTGTCGTCATCCAGGGTCAGGCGGCTCTTGCTGTCGGGAGCGGGCAGGCCGCGCACCCACCAGACGAGGTGCGAAACCGGAAGTTTCCAGCCCAACTGGTCCTGCAGCAGGGTTTCCGGGCTGCTCGCTTCATAGCGCCCCTGATTGGCGACTTCAAGGGTCACGCCGCCGGGACGACCGGTCAGGCGTGCCGCACCGCGTCCCAGAGGGCCGGAAAGGCGAATGTCGTAATAGTCCTGGCGTTGCAGCCAGAACAGGGTCCCGCTGCCGGAGTCCCTGGGTGCACGAATGCCGACCTTGCCGTTGATCTGCCAGCCGTCGAGGCTGCTCAGTTGTTGCTTGTGTTCGCGCCACTGCGCGGGGTCGCCCTTGCCTTGCAGGGCTTCGCGGGAGGTCAGGCCGGCACAGCCGGCGAGCAGGGCAATAAGGCTGAATACGATTACATGGCGCAAAAACATAACGTCAAAGATTCTCTGATCCGGTCAGGCGCAGCAAGGTACTGCGCAGAATAGGGCTGTCAGGTTGCTGTTCCAGGGCTTTGGCCCAGACTTTACGGGCTTCACGCTGCTCGCCCTTGGCCCAGAGCACTTCGCCCAGGTGAGCGGCGACTTCGTGGTCGGGGAAGCGCTCAAGCGCCATGCGCAGCAGGCGTTCGGCCTCGTCCAGATTCCCCATGCGGTAATTGACCCAGCCCAGGCTGTCGAGCACGGCCGGATCGTCCGGGGTCAGGCTGTGGGCCTTTTCGATCAGTTCCCTGGCTTCGGCGTAGCGGGTCGTACGGTCCGAAAGGGTATAACCCAGGGCATTCAAGGCCATGGCGTTTTCCGGTTCGCGCTTGATGATTGCCCGCAGGTCTTTTTCCATCTGCGCCAGATCGTTGCGTTTTTCAGCCAGCATGGCGCGTGTATAGAGCAGGTTCACATCGTCCGGATACTGCTTGAGCGCCTGATTCAGCACTTGCCAGCCACGCTCGGGCTGATTGTTGCTGGTCAGGGTTTCGGCTTCGATCAGGTACAGCTGGATCGCGTAGTCCGGTTGCGCATCGCGGGCTTCGGCGAGGCGTTTGGAGGCTTCGGCAGCATTGCCGTTGCTCATCAGAATATCGCTCTGGCGAAGCTGGGCGGACAGGAAGTCACTACCCGGCCCGACCTGTGCGTATTCGGCAAGGGCGCTTTGCGGGTCGTCGCGCTCTTCGTGGATGCGGCCCAGATTCAGGTGTGCGGAGTCGACATGCGCGCCTCGCTCCACCAGTTCTTCCAGATAGCCGGCAGCCTCGTCCCAGGCCTTGGCTTCCAGGCAGACCAATGCCAGGGAGAAACGCAGCTCGTCGTCATCCGGATATTGCTGCAGAAGGCTGGAGAACTGCACCTTGGCGTCCTCCATGCGGTTCTGTTCGACCAGCATGCGGGCGTAGGTCAGACGCAGACGTTTGTCTTCCGGGTATTTCTTGAGGCTTTTTTCCAGGATCGGCAGCGCTTCCTTGCCACGCCCCATGCCTTGCAACAGGCGGGTACGCAGCAGGATCGGCGCGATTTCGCCGTCCTTGGGCGGATTGTCTTCAAGCAGGCGCAGGGAGCGCTCGGAGTCGCCGTTCTGCTGAAGCAGCAGCGCCTTGCCGAAAATCAGCTGGCCATTGTTCGGGTATTTGCCCAGCAGCCGGTCGAAACTCTTGAGCAGACCGTTGCGGGTATCGGTGTCGGTCTCCGCGGCGGAGAGCGCGAGGAAGTCGAAATGCGTATCGCCCTGACCCTGCAGGACCTTCTCCATGTACATCATGGAATCGTCATAGCGCCCTGAGCGCGCCAGTTGAATCGCGGCGGCTCTTTGCGCTTCCAGGTTGGTCGGGTCGTTGCGTGCCCAGATCATGGCGGTATCCAGGGCGGCCTGATCGGCACCCAGATACTCGGCGATGCGATAGGCCCGTTCGGAAACGCCCGGGTCCTGGGTCTTGACCGCCTGGGTGACGTAATTGTCGAGCGCAATGTCGAAACGATTGCGCTGGCCTGCCAGTTCGGCACTGAGCAGGCTGACCAGAGTGTCCTGAGTGAACGAGCCATAGACCAGCGGCTTTGTTTCAGGCGCGGGAGGTGTGTCTTTCTGTGCAGTCACAGGTTGCTGTGAGACGGGGGCCATGGACTGGCAACCGCCGAGAAAGACAAGGGCGAGGAACAACGCGGAGGATCTAGTCATATATGAGAAAGGCGGCTTACCTGCGGTTTGGAGCATCATGACACAAGGCTGTCGGCAAAACCCACCACCGGTGGAAAAACTACTGCAACAGCGATTCTGGCGGCGTCGCCGACCTCGAAAGGGGGCCTGCGACGAGCGATTCTAGTGGGACAATAATATGCAGTGGTTGTTCTGAGCTTATCGAAGTAGGACAATTGCTGGCTTCACGTCACCACCAGCGACCCTGAATGGCCTTCCTTGCACTTGGTATTAACCATAAGACTGCCTCGGTAGACGTTCGCGAGCGCGTGGCATTTACGCCAGAACAGCTGGTCGAGGCCTTGCAGCAGCTTTGCCGTCTTACCAGCAGTCGCGAAGCCGCGATTCTCTCGACGTGTAACCGTAGCGAGCTGTATATAGAGCACGACCAGCTCGCAGCTGACAGCATTCTGGCGTGGCTGGCGGACTATCACCACCTGAGCCTCGATGAACTGCGCGCCAGCGCCTATATCCATGAAGACGATGCTGCCGTGCGTCACATGATGCGCGTGGCTTCGGGTCTGGACTCTCTGGTACTCGGAGAGCCGCAGATCCTCGGGCAGATGAAATCCGCCTATGCCGTGGCCCGAGAGGCCGGAACCGTTGGTCCGCTGCTCGGACGTCTGTTTCAGGCGACCTTCAGTGCCGCCAAGCAGGTGCGCACCGACACGGCCATTGGCGAAAACCCGGTATCGGTGGCGTTTGCCGCCGTCAGCCTGGCGAAACAGATTTTCAGCGATCTGCAGCGCAGCCAGGCGCTGTTGATCGGCGCGGGCGAAACCATCACGCTGGTTGCCCGGCACCTGCGCGACCTGGGCGTCAAGCGTATCGTGGTCGCCAACCGGACCCTGGAGCGTGCCAGTATCCTGGCTGCCGAGTTCGGGGCCCATGCGGTACTGCTTTCGGATATTCCGGCAGAACTGGTGAACAGCGATATCGTGATCAGTTCCACCGCCAGCCAGTTGCCGATTCTGGGCAAGGGCGCGGTAGAAAGCGCCTTGAAGCTGCGCAAGCACAAGCCGATTTTCATGGTGGATATCGCGGTTCCCCGCGATATCGAGCCTGAAGTCGGCGAACTGGACGACGTTTACCTCTATAGCGTCGACGATCTGCATGAAGTGGTCGCCGAAAACCTCAAGAGCCGCCAGGGTGCGGCCCTGGCAGCCGAACAACTGGTCAATATCGGCGCCGAAGATTTCATGTCCCGCTTGCGCGAGCTGGCGGCAGTGGATGTATTGCGTGCCTATCGTCAGCAAAGCGAGCGGCTGCGCGACGAAGAGCTGAGCAAGGCGCAGCGCATGCTGGCCAACGGCAGCAATGCCGAAGAGGTCTTGATTCAACTGGCCCGTGGCCTGACCAACAAACTGCTGCACGCTCCCAGCGTTCAGCTTAAAAAGCTGTCTGCCGAGGGCCGCGTCGATGCGCTGGCCATGGCTCAGGAACTTTTTGCCCTCGGTGAGGGCTCGACGGATAAACCTTCGCAATGAAAGCTTCACTGCTCAATAAGCTGGATGTGCTCAGCGACCGTTTTGAAGAATTGACCGCGCTGCTTGGCGATGCGGAAGTTATCAGCGACCAGACCAGATTTCGCGCCTATTCCCGTGAGTACGCCGAAGTAGAGCCGGTCATCGAGGCTTACAGGCAGCGCATCAAGATTCTGGCCGATCTGGACGGTGCCCAGGCGCTGCTCAAGGACAGCGATCCGGACATGCGGGAAATGGCGGTCGAGGAAGTCCGTGAAGGCAAGCAGCAACTGGCGGATCTGGAAGCGCAACTGCAACGCATGCTGCTGCCCAAGGACCCCAACGATGGCCGTAACGTGTTTCTGGAGATTCGTGCCGGCACCGGTGGTGACGAGGCGGCGATTTTCTCCGGCGACCTGTTCCGCATGTACTCGCGTTATGCCGAGCGTCGTGGCTGGCGTGTGGAAATCCTTTCGGAAAACGAAGGCGAGCATGGCGGCTATAAAGAAGTCATCGCCCGTGTCGAAGGTGAAAACGTCTACGGCAAGCTGAAGTTCGAGTCCGGTGCCCACCGCGTGCAGCGTGTGCCAGAGACCGAGTCGCAAGGTCGTATCCATACTTCGGCCTGCACCGTGGCGGTGCTGCCCGAGCCTGACGAGCAGCAGGCAATCGAAATCAATCCGGCAGACCTGCGTGTCGATACCTATCGTGCGTCTGGTGCCGGTGGTCAGCATGTCAACAAGACCGATTCGGCCATCCGCATTACCCACTTGCCAACGGGTATTGTCGTCGAATGCCAGGAAGAACGTTCGCAACACAAGAACAGAGCCCGGGCAATGTCCTGGTTGTCTGCCAAACTGAATGATCAGCAGACCAGTGCCGCTGCCAATGCCATCGCCAGCGAGCGCAAGCTGCTGGTGGGGTCCGGTGATCGTTCGGAGCGTATTCGCACCTATAACTTCCCTCAAGGGCGAGTGACGGATCACCGTGTCAATTTGACGTTGTATTCGCTGGACGAAGTTCTGGCCGGTGGCGTCGATGCAGTGATAGAGCCGCTACTCGCTGAATATCAGGCCGATCAACTTGCGGCACTGGGTGAGTAAATGACCATCATCGCCAGCTTGTTAAGAAGCGCTGAACTTCCAGACTCACCAACCGCGCGCCTGGACGCCGAGTTGCTGCTGGCCGCTGCCCTGGGCAAGCCGCGCAGCTTCCTGCATACCTGGCCCGAGCGCATTGTCAGCAGCGAGGCGGCGCTGACATTCGCGGGTTACCTGCAACGCAGGCGTACCGGTGAGCCCGTGGCCTATATCCTGGGTCAGCAGGGTTTCTGGAAGCTCGATCTTGAAGTCTCGCCGCACACACTGATTCCTCGTCCCGAGACCGAGATGCTGGTCGAGGCGGCGCTGGAGCTGATACCGGCGTTCGCACCTGCTCAGGTTCTGGATCTGGGCACCGGCAGCGGGGCGATTGCCCTGGCGCTGGCCAACGAGCGTCATCTGTGGAAGGTGACGGCCGTTGATCGTGTACTCGAGGCCGTGGCCCTGGCCGAACGCAACCGCCAGCGCCTGCAACTGGATAACGCCGTAGTGCTCAACAGCCATTGGTTCAGTGCGCTGGAACAGAACCGGCAGTTCGACCTGATCATCAGCAATCCGCCTTACATAGCCGCTGCCGATCCACATCTGGCCGCCGGTGATGTCCGGTTCGAGCCGAGCAGCGCACTGGTCGCGGGTGCCGATGGTCTGGGCGACTTGCGAGCCATTGTCCAGCAGGCGCCGGCGTATCTGCGCAGTGGCGGCTGGTTGCTGCTTGAGCATGGCTATGATCAGGGATCCGCGGTACGCAACCTGCTCACCGCCAACGGTTTCGACCGGGTGCAGACCCGACGCGATCTGGGCGAGCACGAGCGCATCACCTTTGGATGCCTGCTGTGCTGACCGATCAGGAACTGCTGCGCTACAGTCGGCAGATTCTGCTGCAACATGTCGATATCGAGGGGCAGATACGGCTCAAGAGCAGCCGTGCGCTGATCGTCGGTCTGGGCGGCCTGGGTTCTCCGGTGGCGCTGTATCTCGCTGCCGCGGGAGTGGGCGAGCTGCATCTGGCCGATTTCGACAGCGTTGACCTCACCAACCTGCAGCGTCAGGTCATTCATGACAGCCAGAGCATCGGTCAGGCCAAGGTGGACTCCGCCATGGCCCGCCTGACGGCGATCAATCCCGAGGTGACACTGGTCGCCCATCGTACCGCGCTGGATGCCGATTCCCTGAATGCTGCCGTGCAAGGCGTGGATCTGGTGCTCGATTGTTCGGACAACTTCTCGACCCGTGAGGCTGTGAATGCCGCCTGCGTGGCTGTCGGCAAGCCTCTGGTCAGCGGCGCGGCGATCCGCCTTGAAGGGCAGTTGTCGGTATTCGACCCGCGCCGTGCCGAGAGTCCTTGTTATCACTGCCTGTACGGTCACGGCAGTGAAGCCGAACTGACGTGCAGCGAGGCTGGCGTCATCGGCCCTCTGGTGGGGTTGGTGGGCAGCCTGCAGGCCCTTGAGGCCTTGAAGCTGCTGGCGGGGTTTGGCGAGCCGCTGGTAGGACGTCTGTTGCTGATCGACGCCTTGAGCACCCGTTTCCGGGAGTTGAAAGTCAAACGCGACCCGGCCTGCAGTGTATGCGGTGCTGCTCAATGACCGACACTCCAGCCTCTTACAGCCGTAATGCGCCGGTGGGTGTCTTCGACTCCGGTGTCGGCGGGCTGTCGGTGCTCACCGAAATCCGCCAGTTGCTGCCCAACGAATCTCTGCTGTATGTCGCCGACGGCGGGAATATTCCCTACGGCGAAAAGACCCCGGAATTCATTATCCAGCGCTGTCTTGCGATTGCCGGTTTTCTTCGCGAGCAGGGGGCCAAGGCGCTGGTGCTGGCCTGCAACACCGCGACTGTGGCAGGTGTTGCGCAGATACGTCAGCGTTACCCCGACTGGCCTATTGTCGGTATGGAGCCTGCGGTCAAGCCGGCCGCTGCCGCAACTCGCAGCGGAGTGGTGGGGGTTCTGGCCACAACCGGCACCCTGCAGAGCGCCAAGTTCGCCGCTTTGCTCGACCGCTTCGCTAGCGATGTACGAGTGATTACCCAGCCTTGTCCGGGGCTGGTAGAGCTGATCGAAACCGGCGATCTGCTCAGCCCGGCTATCCGCCAGTTGCTCTGGAGCTATGTCGAGCCCTTGCTGCTTGAAGGCTGTGACACCATCATTCTGGGCTGTACTCACTATCCGTTTATCAAGCCGCTGCTGCGTCAGATGATTCCTGATTCCATCAGCCTGATCGATACCGGCGCGGCTGTGGCGCGTCAACTTCAGCGTTTGCTGGCCCAATCCGATCTGTTGTCCACCGGTCCTGTGTGCGAAACTTCCTACTGGACGAGTGGCAATCCAAATGATTTCAAAAAAATTCTTCCCGCCCTATGGCAAAGCGCTGGCAGTGTGCGAAGCTTAGGTTTGTAAAAAAATCGTGAAAAAGCTTTTTGGGGGCTGAACCAACGCCTTGCTGCTGCTTTCTATACTGCGTCTCCCAAGTTTCCAGCACTTTCCAATAACTACCATATGAAATGGATGTTTCTATGAAGCGACTTTTATGTGCGGCCGTTTTTTCGGCTGCTCTCGCAGGGCAAAGCTCAGTGGTACTGGCCGATGGGGTCGAGTTTTCGGTAGGCCATACCAGCCAATCGACCATGACTTATCGTCTGGGCGTACAGTTTGATTGGGATAAAAGCTGGTTGAAAAGCGATGTAGGCCGTCTGACCGGCTACTGGGACGGTGCCTACACCTATTGGGATGGCGATAAACGCTCCAGCAACAACAGCCTGTCGTTCTCGCCAGTGTTTGTTTATGAGTTCGCGGGCCAGAGCGTGAAGCCTTACATCGAGGCGGGGATCGGGGTTTCGGTGTTCTCCAACACCCAGGTCGAAGACAACAAGCTGGGCTCGGCCTTCAACTTTGAAGACCGTATCGGCTTTGGTCTGCGTTTCGCAGGCGGTCATGAAGTCGGCATTCGTGCCACTCACTATTCCAACGCCGGTATCAAACAGCCGAACGACGGGATAGAAAGCTACGCCCTGCATTACAAGATGCCGTTCTGATAGCGAACGACCAGGCGGGAGAGAATTGATTCGCGAAGAGGCCGGTGCATTCGATACCTATCTATCGTTTGTAATGCCGTCTCGCGAATGAATTCGCTCCTACCCGTCGCACTCAAAGATAAGCCGTAGCAATCCCCAGCCTTTCATTCAGGCACTCTTCAGAACCTTCTTCGAATTCGCGGCAAATCAGCGGGCGTTTTTCGTAGATGGTGCACAGCATGGTGTTGCGATCCAGCGCTGCACACCAGCCGTCATCCAGACGTAGCATGACTTCGCCGCCCCATTCATCGGTATCGATATAACGCTCGGGCACGCCTGTGTCGGTGATGAGCATCACTTCCAGTTGGCAGCAGCAGGCTGCGCAGGTCGAGCAGGTGACTTTCGGTTCGTCTGGAATATGTGTCAGTTGGATGAGCGAGGCTTTCAGTGGCTGGCTCCGGTGTGTCTGTCAATGAGCGGATGGGCCGCCAGTCCCTGAAGCAAAGGAAAGAAGACGGCCCAGACCGCGCCCAGTATCAGGAGGCTTGGCCACAATCCGATTGGAAATTGGGCTTGCGCCAGTTGTGAGCCCGCGTAGTAAGACATCGGGCCGCCAATGGCGCCGAGCAGGCTGGCACGCCACCAGGGGCTGGCAGTCCAGGCCAGGCAATGATTGAGTGTGGTCGCCAGCACCGCCCAGAGTAATACCAGCCATAAGGGAATCAGTGGGCTATTGGTGCCGAAGTCGAATACCCCGAGATTCATCAGGGCGCTGTCGAGCAGCGTCCCCAGCACAGTGACGGCCAGCAGTAATCTGCCCTCACGCGCCCAGGAGCTGGTCCACAGCAGATGTATGGCCAGTACACCGGCTGCAATCAAAAGCCAGTAACTGTTGCCGCCCAGCACGCAGGTGAACCAGCCGATCTGGAACAGCAGCGCATTGGCGACGGTTTTAAGCATCGAAAAGCCCCAGCACCGGTGCGCGCAGGGCTTCGGGTTTGGCCAGCAGCAATTGTGCGGTGCCGATGGTTCGCTCCAGAAAACCACCTTCGCAATAGCACAGATAGAACTCCCACAGACGCAGGAAGTATTCGTCGTAGCCCAGATCCAGCAAGGTGCTGTGGGCCTGTTTGAAGTTTTCGTGCCACAGGTGCAGGGTGCGGGCGTAATGCAGGCCGAAGTCTTCCATGTGCAGCAGGTTCATGTCGGTGTCGCCGCCGACGATTTCCAGCATCTTGTGGACCGACGGCAAGGCACCGCCCGGGAAGATATAACGCTGGATGAAGTCCACATTCTTTCTGGCCTGTTCATACCGCTGCTCGCGAATGGTGATGGCCTGCAAGAGCATCAGACCGTTGCTCTTGAGCAGGTGCGAGCATTGTTTGAAATACGTCGGCAGAAACCTGTGGCCCACTGCTTCGATCATTTCGATGGACACCAGCTTGTCGTACTGACCGGTGAGGTCGCGGTAATCCTTGAGCAGCAGGGTCACGCGGTCCTGCAGGCCCAGTTGCAGCAGACGCTGTTCGGTGTAGGCGAACTGCTCTTTCGACAGTGTGGTCGTCGTGACCCGGCAACCGTAATGCTGCGCGGCATAAATCGCCATGCTGCCCCAGCCCGTGCCGATCTCCAGCAGATGATCCTCGGGCTTGAGGGCCAGTTTCTGGCAGATGCGTTCCAGCTTGTTCAACTGGGCCTGTTCGAGGCTGTCGTTCTCGCTCAGGAATTGAGCGGCGGAATACATCATCGTCGGGTCGAGAAACTGCTCGAACAATTTATTGCCCAGGTCGTAATGCGCCGCGATGTTTTTCTGCGAACCTTTGCGGGTGTTGCGGTTGAGCCAGTGCAGGCCCTGGACCATGGGGCGTGTCAGGCGTGCAATGCCGCCTTCCATGGCATCGAGCACATCGAGGTTGCTGACGAACACCCGCACCACTGAGGTCAGATCCGGCGTGGTCCAGTAGCCATGGATAAAGGCTTCGCCCGCGCCGATGGAACCGCCGCTGGCAACCAGTCCCCAGACCGCAGAGTCGCGGACATGGATTTCTGCCTGAATCGGCGAACCGGCCTTGCCGAATACATGGCGTTCCGAGCCTTCATTGACCACCAACTGGCCGTTGCGCAGTTGTGCAAGCTGGCGCAATACGCCACGGCGCAGGAAATTGGTGGTCAGATTATGGGTACCCAGATTGGCAGAAAAACCACTACTACTGATGTTTTTCATTACGTCGATCCTTGGGTTGCGGGATGCCAGTACGGTATTCACCGTCAGCAGTCTGATGATTGAAAATCGGGATGCGCTTGAGCAGCAGGCGTACGGCTTGCCAATAGATCGCAAGACAGGTCTTGGCAGTCATCCATGGGTAGGCGAGCAGATAGCGATGCAGCGTCTGGCGGCTGAGAGGCTGGCGATTGAGGTTGAGCGTGGCATCGAACACCTTCAGCTCACCTTGCCAGTCGGCCATGTGCACGCCGATTCTTTCGGCGGGCTGGCTGAAACTCATGCGGTATTCCAGGTCGCGGGGCAGAAAGGGTGAGACATGGAACGCCTTGGCCACGGCGAAGTGCTGATGGCCTTCGCCATTGGCGGGCAGGACGTAGTGATAGCGCTCGCCCCAGGGTGTATTGGTGACTTCACACAGGATGGCAGCCAGTGTTCCGTCGACCTCATGGCAATAGAAAAAGCTCACCGGGTTGAACGACAAACCCCAACTGCGGGCCTGAGTGAGCAGACAGACCCGGCCCAGCGGCATATGGCCCAGCGCTATCCCGACGCGCTCGCGTACCGCTTCGATCAGCGGCACGCCGCGCCCGGTCAGTTCCGGCAGATAGTCATGTTCCCTGAATGAAAACGGCGAAAAACGCTTGTCCCCGGCCAGCGGTGACAAGTTGAGCACAGCGTCCTGCTCGTCCAGATCCAGATAGAGCAGGCCGATTCGATAATTGAATTCGTGGGCCCTTGGCGCAAAGCGCCGATGGGTGATCCAGCCGCTGTAAAGGGCGCTGTTCACAGCGACTCACCCAAGGCTTCGGCCACGCGCAGGCCGCTGACCACACCGTCTTCGTGGAAACCGTTGGCCCAGTAGGCGCCGCAGTACAGGGTATTTTCGACGCCGTTGATTTCCTGCCAGCGAGCCTGGGCCGCAATGGCATCAAGGCTGTATTGCGGATGGGCGTAGCGGTAGCGGCCAAGAATTTTCGCCGGGTCGATGGCGTCGGTCTGGTTCAGGCTGACGCAGAACGTGGTATCGCTCTGGATACCTTGCAGAATGTTCATGTCGTAGGTGACCGCCGCCAGTTGCTGTTCGCCACCGCCAAGGCGGTAGTTCCAGCTGGCCCAGGCCAATGTGCGCGTAGGCAACAGCTTGGTGTCGGTGTGCAGGACCACATCGTTCTCGGCATAACGCAGGGCGCCGAGGATGTCCTGTTCGGTTTGCGAAGGCTGGGCCAGCAGTTGCAAGGCCTGATCGCTGTGACAGGCGAAGATCACCTTGTCGAAGCGTTCGCTGCCCGCCGCGCTGTGCAGCGTGACGCCCTCGCTGTCGCGTTCGACCCGGTGCACAGGGCATGAAAGGCGAATGCGGTCTTTGAACGATGCCGTCAGCGGCTCGACATAACTTCTGGAGCCGCCCTCGATCACGCACCACTGTGGGCGATGAGTGACAGAAAGCAGCCCGTGATTTTTGAAGAAGCGCACGAAGAATTGCAGAGGGAAACCCAGCATGTCTGCCAGTGACATCGACCAGATGGCTGCGCCCATGGGGACGATGTAGTGATCGATGAAGCGCTGGCCATAACGGCCGTTTTTCAGGTACTCGCCCAGCGTCGTGTCTGCTGCGATGCGCTGGTTTTCCAGGTCGGCCACGGACTGGCGATTGAAACGCAGGATATCGCTCAGCATGCCCCAGAACTTTGGCGACAACAGGTTGCTGCGCTGGGCGAACAGGCTGTTGAGGTTGTTGCCGTTGTATTCCACCCCAGTGCGCGGGTCATGCACCGAAAAGCTCATTTCAGCTGGTTTGAATGACACGCCCAACTGGCCAAGCAACTTGATGAAATTCGGGTAGGTCCAGTCATTGAAGACGATAAAGCCGGTATCGATGGCGTAGGCACGGCCAGCGACTTGCACATCCACGGTATGGGTGTGGCCGCCGATCCAGTCGGATGCCTCGAACACGGTGATCTCATGGGAGCGGTTGAGTACGTAGGCGCTGGTCAGGCCCGAGATACCGCTGCCGATGATGGCGATCTTCATTGAGCGTCCTTATTCGAGGTTGGGGGGCGTGCCATGCGCTTGCATAGGGCAAACCTTGCACGTGCCGGTAACAGGGCCAGCAGGCGCAGGCTGAGAATGAACGGGCCGGGGAACGATATTTCCAGAGGGCGTCTGGGCTGCTCCATTCTTTTGGCGATGTAACGGGCTGCCTTTTCCACCGGCCAGCGCATGGGCATGGGGAAATCGTTTTTTGCGGTCAGTGGCGTTTCCACAAAACCCGGACTGATCACGGTGACGTCGATATCTTCACTGGCCAGATCCAGGCGCAGTGACTCCAGCATATAGCGCATGCCGGCTTTCGATGCGCCATAGGCTTCGGCGCGTGGCAGAGGCAGATAAGTCACTGCGCTGGCCACGCCGGCCAGATGGGGTTTTACCCCTTTACGCAACAAGGGCAGTGCTTCCTGAATGCAGAAGCTGGTGGCCAGAAGATTGGTGCGAATCACCCGCTCCACCAGTGCGGCATCGAAATGTCCGGCTTCAAGGTACTCGCAGGTCCCCGCATTGAGGATGACGCTGTCCAGAGCCCCCCACTCCTGCTCGATACGATCGCCCATGTTCTTGACTTGCGTGCCATCGGTGATATCGCCGATGAGCAGCAGGACCTGACCGGGATAGCGGTCCGACAAATCCTGCAAGGGCGCTTCGGTTCTGGCAGTCAGGGCCAGTTGGTGCCTCGCGTCGAGTAACTCTTTTGCCAGGGCGAGGCCTATACCGCTGCTGGCCCCGGTCAACCAGATGCGACGAGCATAAGATGTATTCATGCCAACCTCTTCTTCAGCCAGGCAATCAAGCCTCCCATGATGGGGAGGTGTTCATAGAGCAATGCGCCGGCATCGAAGTAATCCCGATGCCGGTAAACCTTTTCGTGCCAATGCAGATGTGAACAGCCTTCGACCTTGATGACCCGACCCCTTTTCAGGCGCGGGTGTGAATAACTCATGGTCCAGACCAGATAGCCTTCGCCGGGCCTGACTTCATCGAAGCGATGGAAGTCGAAATGCAGGTCACTGACATTGCTGTACAGCTGGGCGAAGTAGTCCTGCATGGCTGGCAGACCCTGGATATGGTGCAGCGGGTCTGTGAACGACACGTTGTCGCTGTACAGGTCAGCCACTCGCTCAAGGTTGTCCTTGTTCAGCGCTGCGAAGTCATGGGCGAAGCGTTGCAGGAATTCACTCATGGAGTGCATCCGCAGCAGGCTGGCGATGGGGCAGGGCCTTGAACGCGGCCAGTGCCCGTTCGCGGCTTTTGCCCAGGTCGACAATCGGGGACGGATAGTTGGCGACACCGAACAGTCCGCCGACAAGCGCCGGGTTATGAACCTCTTTCTTGTTGAGGCTGGCCAGTTCCGGCAACCAGTGCTTGATGAAGCGTCCTTCCGGATCGAATTTTTCCGATTGCGACAATGGATTGAAGATGCGGAAGTAAGGAGCCGAGTCGGTGCCTGTGGATGAGCTCCACTGCCAGCCGCCGTTATTGGCTGCAAGATCTCCGTCGATCAGGTGGCGCATGAAAAAGCGCTCGCCCTCGCGCCAGTCGATCAACAGGTTCTTGGTGAGGAACATTGCAACGACCATCCTTAGTCGGTTATGCATCCAGCCTGTTTCCAGCAACTGGCGCATGGCAGCATCGATGATGGGCAAACCGGTGCGGGCTTCCTGCCACGCGGCCAGTTCGGTTGGAGCATTACGCCATTTGACGGCTTCGGTTTCAGGGCGAAATGCGCGATGCCTCGAAACGCGAGGGTAGCCCACCAGAATGTGTTTGTAGAACTCCCGCCACAACAGCTCGTTGATCCAGGTCACGATCCCGGTGTTGCCGGTCTCGAACTCCCCGTCATTGCTCGTCAGTGCGGCATGCAGGCATTGACGAGGCGAAATCACACCCGCTGCGAGATACGCCGATAACTGGCTGGTACCGGGCTTTGCAGGAAAGTCCCGCTCGCTCTGGTAATAGCGGATCTGATCGTCACTGAAGGTGGACAGGCGCTGACGTGCTTCATGTTCGCCGGCAGGCCAGAGTTCGCGCAGCGCTTTGGACGGCGTGGCAAAACCTTCGACCTGATCGGGCACCGCATCGCTTTTGATCGACAGCGGCTGCTGAGCCTTTGGCAGACGGACGAGGCGTGGCATCGCTTCGTGCAGACGAGCGTAGCAGACTTTGCGGAACTGGCTGTAGACCTGAAAGTAGCCACCGGTTCTGGTCAGAATGCTGCCGGGTTTGAACAGCAGTTGATCCAGATAGCTGTTGAAATGCACTCCGGATTTTTCCAGCGTCCGGTGCACGGCCTGATCGCGGCGGCTTTCATGGATGCCGTATTCTTCATTGCTGTGCACGCCCTGGATAGCGTGCTCCGCGCAGAGCTTCGCCAGCACTTCGGGGGCTTTGTCCCAGGTGTCGGCCTTGCGGATCAGCAAGGGAACATTCAGCTCACCCAGGGCTTTTTCCAGCTCGAGCAGATTGCGCAGCCAGAAATCCACCTTGCAGGCGGCATCGTCATGGTTCTGCCATTGAGTCGGGCTGACCAGATACACCGCAAGCGTCGGACCCCGCTCCATGGCAGCAGCCAGGGCGGTATTGTCGTGAACGCGCAAATCGCTACGCAGCCAAAACAGTTGCATGTGAAATCCTTTAGATGAGTCCGAGCCTGTTCAATTCGATCTGTGCACTGAGCGGATCTTGAGCAAGGGTCAATCCGGCGACCTCGTTCGCACATACGAGCAAATCGGCATTGTGGATCTGTACCGTTGGTCCACTCAGAACGATCGGGCAGGAAATGTTGCTCAGTAACCGGGGTAACTGAGCGGGATTCAGCGATTTGCTGGAATAAAGCAGCACGCCGCGTGGTTGCAGATATTCGGTAGCCAGCGCCAGTTCGCCTGCGGGCAGCGGCCAGTCGAAGACTTCCACCGGGCAGTCGGCGCTGCTGACCAGCCAGGCCACGAGCCACAGATGCGGCTCCAGTGGCAGGTCGGACTGATTCACCAGCAGCAACGGTTTGCCATTGAGCTGCCGGTTGTTGTGATAGATGCGTGCGCCGAGCTTGCTGCGCAGCCACGAATAGAAGAAAGCCCGTTCCATCTGCGCGCCGAACTTGCCCTGCCAGCGTTTTTCCAGCTCGGCCAGCAGTGGCAGCAATAATTGCTCACACAAAGTCCGGGGTGGATACAGCGACATGGCCTGATTGAACACATCGTCGACCCGGCGTTCGGCCAGTTCACCGATGGCTTGCAACAGTGTCTGGCGCAGAGCATCCCAGTCGTTGCCGGGGGTGAAGCTTTCCGGTTGTTGCTCATCGATCAGGGCCTTGACCTGGCTGACGGACACACCACGGTTGAGCCAGGTCAGAATCGTCATTACCCGCTGCACATGTTCGTGGGTGTACAGCCGATGTCCCTTGGCGGTGCGATGGGGCACGATCAAGCCATAGCGTCGCTCCCAGGCGCGCAGGGTGACGGCGTTGACTCCGGTCTGGCGTGCAACCTCACGGATCGGCAGCCAGTGATCCGGCTGGTGCACTTCCTGGTTTGTATCTTTCATGGTTCAGATCGCATTTCGCAGGCTCAGGTTTTCCGGATGCGGCTGCATGTAAACCTGCAGCGCGATATACGGATCGGGATGTTGGCGAAAGTGGTGCTTGAGCAGGGTCAGCGGCACGATCAGGGGCACGATGCCCTGATGGTATTGAGTGATCAGGCGCTGGATTTCCTGCTTGTCCTCGGTATCGAGGTGGTTCTTGAGGTAGCCGCTCAGGTGCTGCAGCACATTGGTATGAGTGCGGCGGGTGGCGCATTTTTTCAATGCCGCCATCAGTTGGCTGAAATAGCGTGGGGCAATCTCGTTGGGATCGCTGCGGCCCATGCTGCCCAGCATGTTGCCCAGCACCTTGTATTGCTGAGGGTTGCTGGCCATGAGCTGATATTTGTAGCGCGAATGGAATTCGCTCAAGGCCCGGCGGGTCACGCCCTCCTTGAGCAGCTTTTGCCAGGCGGCGTAGGCGAATACCCGGGTGACGAAATTTTCCAGCAGCACCGCGTCGTTGAGCCTGCCGTCTTCTTCGACCGGCAGATCGGGGTTACTGGCACAGAAGGCCTGGGCATAGATACCGCGTCCGCCGCCATCCACCGGGGCACCATTCTCGCGATAGACCTTGACCCGCTCCAGGCCGCAGGACGGTGACTTCTGCATGAAAATGTAGCCACAGATATCGTCCATCTCGTTGGCCATGTGCAGCCCGTAGTCGGCCAGGGCCCGGGTAACGTTCAGATCGCTGTTGACGGTACCGACTGCCTGGGGATTTACCGGGTCGCCCACCAGCCTTATCGGCTCGCGTGGAATGCCCATGCCGATGGCGACTTCCGGGCAGGCCGGAACGAAATCGAAATATGTCCCCAGCGCCTGGGTGCACAGGCGGGATTCTTTATGGCCGCCATTGAAGCGTACCTCTGCACCCAGCAGGCAGGCGCTGATTCCCAGTTTTGGTTTATCGATCACAGGCGCTGACATCACAAACCTCTACGCAAGACTTGTACAGATCAGTAAGTCTGTACAACTTGTCTCATCATAGGTTTGTAGCTGTACAAGTCAAATTCTTTGTACAAGAATTCGCGGGCGGTATTGGCTCAGAAAACGGGCCTGCTCACTTCCAGCCCATCCGCCACACCTCGGAATTCTGCAGGACCTGCCACGGCAGGCGTTCGCTGCGGTGAGTCATCACGGCTTGCAGTTCAATCTCCAGGACCGTGCCTTCTTCGTCCTTGAACAGTTCGGTCACCAGAAAGTGTTTTTCGCGGTTGAGCGGTACTGCTGCGGTCCATTTCGACAGCAGCAGTTTGCGGGGATTGATGGTATTCACTTGAGGTGTTCGAGCAGACGACGCGCGGCTTCCTGGCCGCTGAGCCATGCGCCTTCGACGCGGCCGGACAGGCACCAGTCGCCACAGACGTAAATGCCCAGATCGGCATCGGATAGTGCGCCCCATTCGTGGGAGCCGGCTGGCCGTGCATACAGCCAGCGGTGCGCCTGGCTGAAGACCGGAGCCGGCATCGGGCAGTTGATCAGCTCGGCAAATGCGCCATGCAGATGCTCGATGACCTGCTCCTTGGGCATGTCCAGATGCTGCCTGCTCCAATTGCTGGAGGCATGCAGAACCCAGGTGTCCAGAGTGTCGTCACGTTGCGGTTTGCTGCGATTGCGGGCCAGCCAGTCCAGCGGGCTGTCCTGAACGAAACAGCCTTGCATCGGGGTTTGCAGCGGGGCGGAGAAGGCCAGGGCAACCGCCCAGGTCGGGTCCATTTTCACACCGGTCACCACGCTGGCCAGTTTCGGTGCCGCCGCCAGCAGAGTCGCTGCCTGAGGTGCCGGTATGGCGATGACCACATGGCTGAAAGGGCCGTGGTTATTGCCTTCGGCGTCTTGCAGGTTCCAGTGCTCTTCACCGCGGAAGACTTCGGTGATGCGGCACGAGAATGTCACCGGCAGGTCGCCCAGAAGGGCCCGGGTAATGGCGCTCATGCCCGGGGTGCCGACCCAGCGTACCTGCTCGTCAGGAGACGGGCTGAGTCTGCCGCCATGGAAGTTGTACAGCGAAGGAGTCCATTCGGCCACATGGCCTTTGGCTTGCCACTGATTGACGGCCGCCACGAAACGGCGATCGCGGGCAGTGAAATACTGCGCGCCCATGTCCAGAGAGCCTGCCTCACTTCGCTTGCTGGACATTCTTCCTCCGCTGCCGCGGCTTTTGTCGAAAAGATGTACGTCGTGCCCGGCAGCCTTGAGTGCCTGGGCAGCAGAGAGTCCGGCGATACCGGTACCGATGATTGCGATAGGTACAGTCATAGGGGCCTCGTTACCTTGTCTGCACAGACTACGCCGTAGTTAAAACCTGTACAATCTCCGTTTTTGGTATAACTTGCAGTCGTTCTCGATTTTACTGCTTATAGTCAACTGCAACCCTTGCGCTTCACGACGGTCAGTCTGTTGCCTGTAGACAATGGGCCAACTACCCGGCTGGGTAGTAAAGCTCCGATTCATTCAGGTGTGGCCTATGGTTCAGCAAAGGTTTGTGCTTTTGCGGATAAGCCAGACCCGTAAAAAATAGACTACTCAATTGCCACGAACGCCACGCGAGGTAACCTGCCATGCACATATTGCTGACCGGCGGTACAGGTTTGATCGGACGAGCGCTCTGCCGACTCTGGTCTGCGCAAGGTCATCAATTGACGGTCTGGAGTCGTCGGCCTGCTGAAGTGGCTGAACTCTGTGGCCCGTCGGTGCGTGGCATCGCCCGTCTGGAAGAACTGAACGAGCACTCCATCGATGCCGTCATCAACCTCGCGGGCGCTCCGATAGCCGACCGACCCTGGACGCGCAAGCGCCGGTTACTGCTGTGGAGCAGCCGCATCGGCCTGACCGAGCAACTGCTGGCCTGGCTGGAAGGGCGGCAGCAAAAGCCTGAAGTACTGATTTCCGGTTCTGCGGTCGGCTGGTATGGCGATTCGGCTGAGCACGAACTTGATGAAAGCTCACGACCGATCAAGGAAGACTTTGCCAGCCAGCTTTGCAGCGCCTGGGAGGAAACCGCTCAGCGTGCCGAAGCCTTGGGTATTCGTGTGGTGCTGATACGTACCGGTCTTGTGGTGTCGGATCAGGGCGGTTTTGTGCAGCGCTTATTGTTGCCTTTCAAACTGGGGCTGGGTGGCCCGATCGGCAATGGTCGGCAATGGATGCCCTGGATTCATATCGACGATCAAATCGCGGCGATTGATTTTCTGTTGAACCGTCGCGATGCCCGAGGTCCTTATAATCTCTGCGCGCCCTCGCCGGTGCGTAATCGTGAGTTTGCCAGGACGCTGGCGGGTGTCCTGCGTCGGCCCGCCTTCATGCCTTTGCCGGGGCTGGTATTGCGTGTGGCGCTGGGTGAGTTGTCCGTGTTGCTGCTGGGTGGCCAGCGTGCCAGACCGGCACGTTTGCTGGAGGCAGGTTTTACCTTCCGATTTACTGATCTGCGCGCTGCCCTGAGTGAATTTTCGGGCCGCCACTGAAGCCATTGAAATAGGATGTTGCATGACCGATCACGCGCTGTTGCTGGTCAATCTGGGTTCGCCTGCTTCCACGGCAGTGCCGGACGTCCGCCGGTATCTCAATCAGTTTCTGATGGACCCTTACGTCATCGATTTGCCTTGGCCGGTTCGCAGGCTGCTGGTCTCGCTGATCCTGATCAAGCGTCCCGAACAGTCGGCGCATGCCTATGCGTCCATCTGGTGGGATGAAGGCTCGCCGCTGGTGGTGCTGAGCAAGCGCTTGCAGGAAGCCATGAAGAAGGAGTGGACGCAGGGGCCGGTTGAACTTGCGATGCGTTATGGCGAGCCCTCCATCGAAACGGTGCTGACGCGTCTGGCAGGGCAGGGCATCAGAAAGGTGACGCTTGCTCCGCTTTATCCACAGTTCGCCGACAGCACCGTGACCACGGTGATAGAGGAGGCCAGGCGTGTGGTGCGGGCCAAAGCGCTGACCATGGAGTTTTCGCTGCTCAAACCTTTCTACGATCAGGACGAGTACCTCGATGCCCTGGTGGAAAACGTTCGCCCGCATTTGCAACAGCCTCACGATCACCTGCTGTTGAGTTTTCACGGCCTGCCGGAAAGGCATCTGACCAAGCTCGACCCCACCGGCAACCACTGTTTCAAGAATGAAAACTGCTGCATGACGGCACCGCCGGAGGTTGTCGCCACTTGCTATCGCGCGCAATGCATACGCTCGGCAGCAGCCTTTGCCCAGCGCATGGGCATTCCTGACGGCAAATGGTCGGTGTCGTTCCAGTCGCGTCTTGGGCGTGCCAAGTGGATCGAACCCTATACGGAAGCGCGTCTTGATGAACTGGCAGCCCAGGGCGTGAAGAAGCTGCTGGTGATGTGCCCGGCATTCGTGGCCGACTGCATCGAGACGCTGGAAGAGATCGGGGATCGTGGAGCGGAGCAGTTCAAGGAGGCGGGCGGCGAGGAACTGGTGCTGGTGCCTTGCCTGAATGACGACCCGAACTGGGCCAGGGCCTTGAACCGGTTGTGTGAAAAAGCCCAGCCGATGCAGTGAGCCCGTGTGGCAGCGAATTCATTCGCGAAAGCATCGCGAATGAATTCGCCTACCGGCGTTTTATGGCAGTTGCTTGTTCTTCCAGCTGTCATTGCCCGGCAGGATCAGGTTCAGGGCGATGGCGGTAATGGCGCACAGGGCGATGCCCTTGAGGCCGAAGTCATCGGGGCCGTTGCCAGTGCCGATCAGCACGCCGCCGATACCGAACACCAGGGTCACCGAAACAATCACCAGGTTACGGGCTTCGGCCAGATCGACCTTGTGCCGAATCAGGGTGTTCATCCCCACCGCAGCAATCGAGCCGAACAGCAGGCACAGAATCCCGCCCATGACCGGCACGGGAATGCTCTGCAGCAGCGCACCGAACTTGCCGATAAAGGCCAGGACAATGGCGAAGACCGAAGCCCAGGTCATGATGGCCGGGTTGTAGTTCTTGGTCAGCATCACCGCGCCCGTCACTTCGGCGTAGGTGGTGTTGGGCGGGCCGCCGAACAGGCCGGCTGCGGTGGTCGCGATACCGTCACCGAACAGGGTGCGATGCAGGCCCGGTTTTTTCAGGTAGTCGCGTCCGGTCACGCTGCCGACTGCGATCACGCCACCGATATGCTCGATGGCCGGAGCCAGTGCCACCGGGACAATGAACAGGATGGCCTGCCAGTTGAACTCCGGTGCCGTGAAGTGCGGCAGGGCCAGCCAGGGTGCTGCGGCAATCTTCGCGGTGTCTACCACGCCAAAGTAGAACGACAGCGCAAAGCCCACCAGCACGCCGGAAATGATCGGCACCAGACGGAAAATGCCTTTGCCGAACACGGCCACGATCAGGGTGGTCAGCAGGGCTGGCATCGAGATCATCATGGCGGTCTTGTAAGGTATCAGCTCGGCACCGTCACCTGACTTGCCCATCGCCATGTTGGCGGCAATCGGCGCCATGGCCAGGCCGATGGAGATGACCACCGGACCGATAACCACCGGCGGCAGCAGGCGGTCGATAAAGCCTGTGCCCTTGATCTTCACGGCCAGGCCCAGGAAGGTGTAGACGAAGCCCGCCGCCATCACGCCGCCCATGGTCGCGGCCAGGCCGAACTGGCCCTTGGCGAGAATGATCGGTGTAATGAAGGCAAAGCTCGATGCCAGGAAGACCGGCACCTGACGGCCCGTAACCATCTGGAACAGCAGCGTGCCCAGCCCCGCAGTGAACAGCGCCACGTTGGGGTCGAGGCCGGTAATTAGCGGCATCAGCACCAGGGCACCAAAGGCCACGAACAGCATTTGCGCGCCGGAAAGTACCGTGCGCCACAGTGGATCGTTGAATTCGGACTGCTTCATCGAATTACGCGTCCTTTTGCTTGGTGCCGAAAATCTTGTCACCGGCATCACCCAGGCCCGGGATGATGTAGCCATGCTCGTTCAGGTGCTGATCGATGGAGGCGGTGTAGATGATCACGTCCGGGTGGGATTTCTCCACGGCAGCGATACCTTCTGGAGCGGCCACCAGCACCATGGCGCGGATTTCCTTGCAGCCGGCTTTCTTGAGCAGGTCGATGGTTGCGATCATCGAGCCGCCGGTGGCCAGCATCGGGTCGATGATCATCGCCAGACGCTCGTCGATTTCCGGGACCAGTTTTTCCAGGTAGGTGTGGGCTTCCAGGGTTTCTTCGTTGCGGGCCAGGCCCACGGCACTGACCTTGGCACCCGGAATCAGGCTCAGCACGCCGTCGAGCATGCCGATGCCGGCGCGCAGGATCGGCACGACGGTGATTTTCTTGCCTGCGATCTTCTCGACCTGTACGGTTCCACACCAGCCTTCGATGTCGTAGCTTTCCAGCGGCAGATCCGAGGTGGCTTCATAAGTAAGCAGTGCGCCGACTTCCTGTGCCAGCTCACGGAAATTCTTGGTGCTGATGTCAGCGCGGCGCATCAGACCGAGCTTGTGGCGGATCAGCGGATGACGGATTTCACGAATGGGCATAAGAAAAGGCTCCAGCAGGGGGCAAAAAAACGGCCTAGATTAATCTATTCAGCTGTCACTGTCTTAAGGCGCATGCAGTATCGTCAAACAAGGGTATAAATCCTTGCCTTTGAGCACCACTCGCAACGTTAGTCCATAATCGCTTGCCCTGAATGAACGGGATGCGTACCTTTGCCCGCTTTTCTCAAACTGCCCATCTGGAGAGCTTCATGTCCGCTGATCTCGAGCATATCCGTCAAATCATGCGCGAGGCCGATTGCCTCTACACCGAGGCTGAAGTCGATGCTGCCATCGCTCGCGTCGGAGCGCAGATCAACGCTGAACTGGCCGACCGCAATCCTGTCGTTTTCTGTGTGATGAATGGCGGCCTGATCTTCTCGGGCAAACTGCTGACCCATCTGAAATTCCCGCTGGAAGCGTCTTACCTGCACGCGACCCGCTATCGCAACGAAACCACCGGCGGCGACCTGTTCTGGAAGGCCAAGCCGGAAGTCTCGTTCATCGACCGTGACGTGCTGATCATCGACGACATTCTCGACGAAGGTCATACCCTGGGCGCGATCATCGATTTCTGTCGCCATGCCGGCGCTCGTGCGGTGCACACGGCGGTATTGATCGACAAGGACCACGACCGCAAGGCCCGTCCTGACCTCAAGGCCGATTTCGTTGGCCTGCCATGCGTGGACCGTTATATCTTCGGCTACGGCATGGACTATAAGGGTTACTGGCGTAATGCTGCCGGGATCTATGCGGTCAAGGGCATGTAATTGATCGTCGCGCCGGGAATGCCTCCAGGGGCATTCCTGCGCTGTGGCACAGGAATGATTGCGGGTTTCTCAGGGAAGTTCCGAATGAAATTATCGATTTCCGGCGCCATTGCGCTGATGGCGTTCGGCGCTCTGGTAGCGGTTGCACCGGCTTACGCTGAACCCATGCATGGCCAGTACCTGCCTCCCGACGATCTGAACCTGCGCGCAGGTACGCCCGAACAGCAGCAGTTGCTGCAGATAACCGAATATTCGGTGGTGATTGGCAACCAGCGCCAGTCCAGCCAGCAGCCTATCCCCATTACCTCGCCGACGCTGCTGCGCCTCAAGGGCAAGCCGCTGAACAAGGGCGCGACCATTTCCGAAGTGATCATTCACTTCGACGCCGAAAGCAAGAGCCTGAAAAAGCCGACCTACGATGAGCCGTCCCGGACCCTGACGCTCTATTACCCGGTCAACCAGTACCGGGCCGTGGTGGACCTGTTGCGCAATGAAAAGGTGTATTGCCAGTTTCTTGTCTATGCCAACGGCCATGTCTGGGCCGACCTGCATACTGCGGTGCTACGCACGCGTTGAGCAGCGCGCACGCACAAGGGTAAACTGCCCGCCCGTGAAAGTGTATGCGACCAGCTGGAGCCCGCAATGCGTAAAGATAAGAAGCAGGTGATTGGGGACGAGATCGGCGACGAGCAGATCAGACTGTTCCTCGACTTCGAGCCGTACGATGCCACCTCGCCGTCGCTGCACAAACTGATCAAGGCCTACCGTGGTCTGCGGATCGATGACTTCGAACGTTTCCTGGTGTTCTTCAAGGAAGCCGGTTACGACCTGGATGGCAAGGATGAGCAAGGCAACGATTTCGTCGCCCTGATCAAGGATCAGCGCAATGCCGAGGATTACATCGAGTTGATCGAGAAGGCCCGCGCCTGACATGAGTTCGCTGTAGGGGGGCAGTTCAGACTGTGGAAGGCAGCTTGCTGGCGACTTCACCGTTGTCGCCAGCAAGCTGCCTCCCACATGCAACACTTAATGCAGACAGAGCCAGTTCATTCGCGAAAAACAATGCCGCCTTCGCGAATAAATCCTACTTTCTGGCCTGATAAGCCTTCCCGTAGTGGCGTTCCAGCTGCGCCTGCAACAATTCCAGCCCGATGGACATGATCCAGTAAAGCACCGCCGCCGTGGTCAGCATCTCGATATAGCGATAGCTGGAGCGGCCATAGGACTGGGCCAGGAACATCACTTCCCAGACCCCCATCACCGAAATCAGCGACGAATCCTTGAGCATCGAGATGAACTGGTTGGTGGTGGGCGGGATGATGGTGCGCATGGCCTGGGGCAGGGTGACGCGCCAGAAGATCTGTGCGGGGCGCAAGGCCAGTGCCAGGGCCGCTTCACGCTGACCGGCTGCGACGCCGATGATGCCCGCCCGGAATATCTCGCTCAGGTAGGCACCGTAGTTCAGGGACAGCGCGATGATGCCGGCCAGGATTGCACCGGGCACGACGCCTATCTGAGGCAGGCCCAGATAAATCAGCATGATCTGGATCAGCAGCGGCGTACCGCGGAAGAACGAGGCATAGAAGCTCGCAATGCCAAAGGCCACCGCGCTGCTGGACAGCCGCGCCAGAGCCACGACAAAACCCAGCAGCACCGATACGACAATCGAGCACAGGCACACGAACAGGGTCAGCGCCGCGCCCTGCAGAAAGCCGTTGGGCGACAGGCTCAGGCCGACCAGATTCGGCAGTTTGTCGAGAATGATCGAAAACTTCAGGTCGAAGCTCAGAAAGAACCCGGCAAACAGGACAAACATCGCCGCCCAGGTCAGATAGAGCCTTGTACGGAAACCGAAGACACGCTTGAGCAGGCTCTGTGCCTGCTCGGGTGGACGCTGAGGCTGGAAGGAAGTCATTTGCTGATATCAGCGCCGATCCACTTCTGCGACAGCTTGCTCAGAGTACCGTCCTGCTTGAGTTCGGCAAAGATCTGACGAATCCTGGCATCCCATTCGGCATCGCCTTTTTCGATGGCGACGAAGTTGGGTTCTTCATACAGCGAGGCGCCAGCGAGCTTGAAGCGCTTGTCCTGATCCAGGCGCGGCTGGGCCGTGACCAGGTTGGTGAGGATGGCATCCAGGCGTACACCGGCACCCAGGCCCAGATCCTGGAACGCAACGTTGTCGTTGTCATAAGGAGCAATCTGAACGTTCTCGAACGGGTATTCCAGAGGCTTGTCTTCAGCGCCTTCGATCACCAGGTTCTTGTTCAGATAGCTTTCGTAGCTGGAAGCGCTGGTCAGGCCGACCTTCTTGTTGCTCAGGTCCTTGGCCGAATGGATACGATCATCCTTGGCGTTGACCACGATCACCGCAGGCGAAGCGTAGTATTCGACGGGGAAATCGAAGACTTCAGCGCGGGATTTGCTTGGGGTCATGGAGCAGACACAGATGTCGTAGCGACCGCTCCAGCGGCCGGCGGCGATCACGTCCCATGAAGGCGTTTCAAGACGCAGCTTCACACCCAGTTTGTCTGCGACCGCTTTGGCGACGTCGACATCGAAGCCGTCCAGCTGGTTTTTATCATTCAGGAAAGAGAAGGGCGGGTAACTTTCCATCAGGACGTTTACCAGTTCCTTGTTCTTCTGTACGCGGTCCAGTGTGGCACCGGCGAAGGTCTGAGTCGATGCAGCCAGAGTGACCAGGCCAATGCCCAGCAGAGCGCTAAGTTTCAAAGCTATCCCCTGAAAAAATGATTGTAGTTTGGATAAGGCGCTGTATTAAATACGTTATACCAAGCTCATTCCTAATGAGTTTTTTTCATAAAGATATAAGTAGATGGCATATGACTCAGCGCTCGACTGTAATTCTTGACGGCGGCATGGGCCGCGAGCTTCAGCGCCGAGGCGCCCCTTTCCGCCAACCCGAATGGTCGGCCCTTGCCCTGAGCGAGGCACCCGAAGCGGTGCGTGCCGTGCATAGCGCCTATATCGACAGCGGCGCTCAGGTGATCACCAGCAACAGCTACGCGGTCGTGCCTTTCCATATTGGCGACGAGCGTTTCGCTCGCGAAGGTCAGGCTCTGGCCGATCTGGCCGGGCGACTGGCGCGCGAGTCGGCGGATGCCTCGGGCGGACGTGCCCAGGTAGCCGGTTCCCTGCCGCCATTGTTCGGTTCCTATCGCCCGGATCTCTACAAGCCGGAACTGGCGGCTGAAGTCCTGAAACCATTGGTGGCCGGTCTGGCTCCGCATGTGGACTTGTGGCTGGCCGAAACTCAAAGCTGCATCATCGAGGCCCGGACCATTCGTGCCGGTCTGCCTGCCGATGGCAAACCCTTCTGGCTGTCGTTCACGCTTCAGGACGAAGACGTTGACGAAGTTGCACGCCTGCGTTCTGGCGAACCGGTTGCCGATGCGGCCCGTGCCGCAGCCGAACTGGGTGCTGCTGCGCTGTTGTTCAACTGCAGCCAGCCTGAAGTGATCGGTGCCGCCATCGACGCTGCTCGCGAAGTGTTCAAGTCATTGAATGTCGAGATCGCCATCGGCGCTTATGCCAATGCCTTCCCGCCGCAACCCAAGGATGCCAAGGCCAACGATGGTCTGGATGAATTGCGCGCAGACCTTGATCCTCAAGGTTATCAGCAGTGGGCGGCGGACTGGGTCAAGCGTGGAGCCACGCATATCGGCGGTTGCTGTGGCATTGGCCCGGAACATATTGCGGTCCTGGCCAAGAGTCTTTAAAGACGAGTCGTTGTTCTGAAAAAGAAAAAACCCGTGGCTGCAAGGCTCACGGGTTTTTTTATACCTCAGGCAATCAGGCGATGCTGCTTTGTTCCTGACTTGTCTGTTCGACCAGCTCCAGGCTCTCGTCGCTCTGGCGACTGACGCGCTGGTACAGCTGCGCATCGCTTTCCAGGGCTTTTTCCCGGGCCGGGAATATTTCGTTGAGCTTGGTTGCCCACTCGTTGCGAGCCTTGTCCGGGAAGCAGCGCTCGATCAGTTCCAGCATGATCGAAACCGTCACCGATGCGCCCGGAGAAGCGCCGAGCAATGCCGCCAGAGAGCCGTCCCGTGCAGATACCAGTTCGGTACCGAACTGTAGAATGCCGCCTTTCTTGGCGTCTTTCTTGATGATCTGCACTCGCTGACCGGCGACTTCCAGACGCCAGTCTTCGGCCCTGGCCTGCGGGTAGAAGCGACGCAGGGACTCCAGGCGTTGCTCCATCGACTGCATCACTTCGCTGACCAGATACTTGGTCAGGTCCATGTTGTCGCGAGCGACGGCCAGCATCGGCTTGATGTTGGCCAGGCGTACCGACAGCGGCAGGTCAAGGAACGAACCGTGCTTGAGGAACTTGGTGGTGAAGCCGGCGTAGGGTCCGAACAGCAGGGATTTCTTGCCATCGACCACGCGGGTATCCAGGTGCGGAACCGACATGGGCGGCGAACCCACGGCGGCCTGGCTGTAGACCTTGGCCTGGTGCTGTCTGACCACTTCCGGATTGTCGCAACGCAGCCACTGGCCACTGACCGGGAAACCACCGAAGCCCTTGCTCTCTTCGATGCCCGACATCTGCAGCAGCGGCAGGGCCGCGCCACCGGCGCCGAGGAATACGAATTTTGCGTCGATCTGGCGAGTGCTGCCGCTGTTCACGTCCTTGATGGTGACGGTCCAGCCGTTGCCGTTACGGGTCAGGTCGGTGACGCGCTTGCAGTATTTGACCTGGGCGTCGGGAGCGTTGCCCAGGTGGGTAAGCAACTGGTTGGTCAGCGCGCCGAAGTTGACGTCCGTACCGTTCATTACCCGAGTGGCGGCGATAGGTTCGTCGGCCGGACGGCCAGGCATCATCAGTGGCATCCACTCGGCCAGTTTGGCCTTGTCCTCGGTGTACTCCATCGAAGAGAAGGCGTGATGCTTGTGCATCGCTTCAAAACGGGTCTTGAGGAAGGAAATTCCGCTCTCGCCCTGAACGAAGCTCAGGTGTGGAACCGGGTTGATAAAGGATTTCGATGAGCCGAAGGTGCCCTTGCGAGCCAGATAGGCCCAGAACTGCTTCGATACCTCGAACTGGGCATTGATGTGCACCGCTTTCTTGATATCGATGGAGCCATCGGCCGCGGGCGGCGTGTAGTTCAGCTCACAGAGGCCGGCATGACCGGTCCCCGCGTTGTTCCAGGGGTTGGAACTCTCCGCAGCGCCGGAATCCATGAGCTCAACGACTTCCAGCTTGAGGCCGGGGTCGAGCTCCTTGAGCAGTACGGCCAGGGTGGCACTCATGATGCCCGCTCCGACCAATACTACGTCGACTGCTTCGTTATGCGCCATTAACGCGTCTCCAAAATCTGCAGCACCAAATTGACGGCATACGTTCCTGAGGCTAGATGCCAGGGGGACGGGGCAAGAATAAAGGTTGGGCCCCATGTGTCCTGGCCAGGATCGCCTGTCCGATTCTTCGCAATTTTTCGCATCTAAAGCGCAGGTCCCGGTCAGGCTGAACAAGAGTCTTCATCAAGGATGCATGAACTCATTTTTCAACCCGTTCGGCCATTCGACCATCGTCAAGGCATCGCATGCCCGGACGACAGGCCTCAGGCTCCGGTGATGGAGGCGCAGTCGCGGTCAGTCCTGTTCAAAGGGGCCGATTCAGACGCTGATGGTGCATTTACAAACGCGTACCTATTCATTTTGCTCGCCACACTCTTGTGAAGTAGTGAAACCCGTTTTTTCACGCTCTTTTGGAAACGTGAACCAAACCTCAAAAAGGGCTGCGATGGCAGCTCTGGCAGATCAGATGCATACAGAGTGAGGCGTTGTCGGAGGCAAAAGGTTCGATATCAATCGAGCGATTGCGCACCGTTCATCGAGCACGACTGTGTGCAAATGACCTGTGTGGGCGGCTCTCTGTGGGCGTTACGGAGGAGCTAACACGATGATTAGCGATGCTGCGAGGCCCGATCAGGAGACGTCCTTATAATCGGGGGGAGATTATGAGCGGTGGGGCTGGAAGCCGCAACATATAACCATGTGCAGGGCGATGTCCAGCACTTTGTCACACCTTTGAGACAGCCTTGTGACAGCCCGAAAGGCCCTCATCCAGGGGGGGCACGATAAAGGCCCACGCAGGTGCGGTAAGGCTTACGTGAGAGCGTAAGAGGCGGTCGCTCAGATTTTTCTGTCAGGATCTCAAGGGTTTTCCTACAGGCCAATATTTAAGTTTTCGGTAGTCTCCCGAGCGTCAGAATGAGACTGGCTTTATGGCCATGGACGATACAAACAAGGATGATGTTCTATGCTTGCTTCCGCTCGACTGGGTGATAAACACGTATGCCCACTGCCCGGTCATGGTATTACCCCTATTACCAGTGCGTCGGCTGATGTGAATATCAGCTTTGCTGGTGCTGCCCGTGTTGGGGACGTCTGCGGGTGTGGTGCTGTCATCACTACGGGGTTCCCTTCTATTCTGGTTAATCATCGTCCTATGGCTCATTCGGGGAGTCCTACCAGTCACGGGGGGACAATCATCACCGGGTCTATTGATACCTTTGGCGGCTTTGTCATGGGGGCGGCTCCCGATGCCGCAATCATTGATTTTGCAGTGCTGGGAGTATTCCGCCCGGATGGATCTATAGACGACGAGAAGATGGCAACCTTGTTGGCCGATCCGAGATTGGTTGAGAAGGCAACCGCTGCCAATGCTTTGGTTAGTTCAGGTGACAACCTGACGGATCCTGACAAAGGCTCTGCCTCAGAAACTGAATCAGTCGTTTGCACACACCCGGATATGATGGAAGCGCTGGCGGGCTATATTGCCGACGAAATGAACCGCAATATCCGACATCCCTCGGTCTTGAGGATGAAAGAGTTGCTCAGTTATGACGTTGTTGAGGAGACCCGCAAGAAAATGGCTTTACCTTGGTACTTACAAGTGGGTACGACCCATCCACAAGCTATAGGGGCCTCAAATCTGGCAGCTGCCATGGCTATATGGACTGAGCGAGTGGGTCAAAATCGTCCGTGGGACCATAAACCGAAGATCCACAGCAAGTTTGGTGGGTATCGCCACAAACAAGGTAAGTATGACTATTTTTATGATATTTGGTCGAACATACACTACGGCTATGTAGGTATGGCAGGGGGACTCACTGAAAGCCTCCTTCTGGATGGCGCGGGACTTGAACAGATTGTTTCGGACAAATTACGACAATGGGAAGAGATGCTTTTTGTTCCAAAGGACCAGCGAAAGCTCAAAGGGCCTCAGGCTACAGAAGGGGTGGAAGGGTTAAGAGCATGGAATGACGCACCTGATCGTATTTCAGTCAGTATTGGTTTACAGCTTTACAGCGCAAATTCCAATGGAAGCATTACAGCAAAAATGATCATGGAAAAAGTACTTGCGATAACACCAACTGAATGGGGTGATGGCATCCGTGTTCATGAATGCTAAAAATATTAAATCGAGGTATATTGTTGGCGTGCTCGCAATTCTTCCGTTACTGTTCTGGTATTTTGCTACACCAGTGGTGCGTGTCCATTACTCCGAGAAGGGAACAGACGAGCTTCGGCTAATCTGGAACACACAACATAGTATTCATAAGGAAGGAATGCTTCCGGGGCAAGCTACATTCGATACTGGGCATATTTTTCCTAATAATGATTTTTTCATGATTTTTGATTGGGGGAGCAAAAAAGGCTTTCGGAGGTGTATAGACATTACGCCAAAATGGGGGGGGGCTATAGATATCTATCTTGATGAAAGCGGCAAGATAGACACTGCTCAAACTTCCCCTGAAGTTATTGCTCGTTTGAAACAATGCAAGGGTGAACGTGACCCTTTCCGCCCCTAAACCTGACGGCATTAGGCTGTCAGGGAGTTGAGGGGCGTGCGTGAGGCGATACCCGAGAGGGCCAACCACATGTCTGTAAGTGAGAAAAAGCTTTATTTGGGACGATGGGTTACAGGCTTCGTTTGTGTCCTGATTGCAGGCTGGTATTTAGCTCTGCCAAGAGTCGTTATTTACTACTCAAACGACGGCTCAAAAGGGCTCCATTACGTATTCAATACCCAACATTCAATCTTTCGACGGGACTTGATGCCCGGTGAGGCAGCCGGTGACGCCGGTCATATTTTCCCTGATGAGGATTTCTTTATGATGTTCGAATGGTGGGCCGATAACACGCCACCTCGATGCATCAACATCACACCAAAACGGTGGGGTACGTTGGATATTTACCTTGATGAAAGCGGCAAGATAGACACCGCTCAAACTTCTTCTGAAGTTATTGCTCGTTTGAAACAATGCGAGGGTGAACGTGACCCTTTCCGCCCCTAATGCTCTGTCAGAATAATCACAAGGTCACTCGACACAGCCACCAAGTAGAACGCAGACGACATCTCCAAAAAGATCACCTTGGCTAACTCCAGGAGTGACAGATATTGACGGGCTCCGTGTATGAGACGTAAGCGTCTGCCGAAGTTACCTTGCATAAGCTGGACGCTCATCACAAAGGGATTTGCCTGTCTGTAGTTTTACCATCGCTTCGAGAGTCCAACTTGGTTGGACGCATTGAATCATGCATTGGCGTCAGCGATGGCGTTGCTCGTACCACATGTTTTCCACGCATTATTCAATAGTGCATATGTGCTATTGATAGTCATCATCAAATAAAATACTGTTTTTTAATTGGACTTACGAAATTAAGTGGCCTAACTCCTTCAGGTTTTAATTAATGATTGCGAACATACTAAAAACTGTAGCGACCGTCGCGGTGTCTGTTTATCTCTCCGCATGCGCAGGTGTACCGCCAAAACCCTCGAGTGATGCTGCGCCCTACGCCCCTACGCAGTGCGGAGGGGTTAAAACCGATACCGTCGCGTTTCTGACCAAGGCTTGCGACAGTCAACTGCAATCCGGCGCCCAGCCTCTGGCCTGTGGTTCTTTGCGCGAAGAGATTGCTAAGGTGATTACTCAGGCGCAGCAGGAACCCGCTCGCATAATGGCCGCACAGAGTGGCAATGGTTGCCGCGAAACCTTGATGGAGCAGATCAGCGGCGATATGGACAAAGCCATGCAAACGTTGAGCAGGTACCAGGCTGCGCAACTTGATGAACTTATTCCGAAACAGTGCGCTCGTGTTGACTTCAGAAAGCTCGATGCACTCGGCAAACAGTGCGAAGAGCAACTGGCCGAGCCAGGTAAAATGAGTACGAAGACCGAGTGCGCAAACCTGTCGAAAGAACTGGAATTGATGCGTCCCGTACTTGACAAGGCAGATGTACAAAACAAGCGGGATCCAGACGCGTGCAGTAACTCCGTCAAGATGATAAACGGCCACGTCGGTAAGGCATTGAGGCCTGCAATGGAGTACAACGCCCGCAAATTTGATGAGAACCCGACATGGTGATTGATGTGCTCAAACCTTTATTGCTCGCGAGCATAACGTTAATCAGTGCCTGTGCCTCTGTTCCTGAGCTGATGGCTCGATCAGCTTGGGAGGGCCGTAATGTCAGTGAAGCGTACAAGACGTGGGGCGGGCCACAACAGATCAATCAGAATTCAGACGGCGTATTTACCCTCATATGGTTTAAATCACACTACAAAACCGATACGGTCTACAAAGGCAGCAGTGAGAACGTAAGTGGTGGTGTTCGAAACATCACCAATTATTACGCCGACGAAACGAGAAATGTGGAGTGCAAGATCACGCTCTATGTCGCTCCAGATCAAACCATCCTTAAAGCCGATTCCGAAGGTGGTTGTGGCCCACATATGGAGCCACCCCCCAAGTGAATCGTCGCTGCCCTTGTTTCGCTAGCGTCCGGCCATCAGGCCTTGTGTAGTTCAGGCCGATGGGCTTTCTGAGAGCGTCTTGCTGGACCATCCATGGCTGTAGATCGGTCAGTCGTTTAAAGAAATAGGGTGAGGCAGTTCCGGGTTTGGCTGCGCGGTTGCATACGCAGCCAATAGTAAAGTGCCATGGTTTAGCGAGGATAGTTTGTAACAGCTTTGTGCCCGGCTTGGCACAGATGGTCATGAGCTGAAACCCTTGAATTCATTGGGGGCCAGCCTCGCCGACTTAAACGGGGGAGGGGCGATGAAACGACAGGAATTGATCGGGTTTTGTGTGACTTTTATCAGGTATTCGTCAGGCCGTGATCAGCTGACGAGGTGTTGAATGTACGCTGTGCTGCGCAACCCGTGCGCTGCAGGGCAATGGCTGGTTCAGCCAGTTGGCACGTTGTTCGTTGACTTCGATCCAGTCACTGCTCAGTGGACGCTCGGTGCAATGCTTGAGTGCGCGGCAAATACCGGTCTTGTCCACAAGGGCGTAGTGGCGCAATGGGCGACGCAGATTGAACAAGGATTGGAAAAGACTCATGACCTGTCTCCTGTCGAGTTGATGGGGGCTATCCTGCCTTTGCGGCGTTACACCCCGATTACATTCCTGTGGCTGAACCATTGCGATTGTTCAGCGGTCCCATTTTTCGCCGGCATCGCTATACTGCGGCACATTTAGTGTCTGGCCTCTGGAGAGATGAGCATGTTGCGTCGCCTTTTGTTCGGTTTGCTTGCTGTAAGCAGTTTGACGCTGGTCGGGTGTGCCCACAGCCCGCAGCAACTGAGTCCTCAACCCAAACTCAACGCGCAGTTCGCGCCGGTGGGGCAGGGGCAGCAGGTTGTCGTGCGTGTCGTGGATGGCCGTTCCAGCCCTACACTGGGAACCCGCGGCGGCCTGTACCCTGAAACCAGCTCAATCAGCGTCAATGGTGCCGATCTGCTGCCAAAGCTGCAGGCACAGGCTGAAGCTGCCGTCCGCCTGCTGGGCTTCACTCCGGTTTCCGGTGGCGGAAATGGCGCGCAGCTGACCCTGACCCTGGCCGACCTGAAATATCAGTCGCCCAAGGAAGGTCTGTACGTGACCGAGGCCACCATCAGTTCCACATTCCGTGCAGACGTGCGCAACAATGGCCGCAATTACGGCGGCCGTTATTCCGCCTCGCTGGATCAGCGTTTCGGTATGGCCCCCAACCAGGAAACCAATACCAAGCTGGTGAGCGACGTGCTGAGCGATGCGCTGACCCGCGTGTTCCAGGACCCGACTATTGGCAGCACCCTGGCGCAATAAGCTTTGCTCCAATGAAAAGCCCGGCCCTTTTTGCAAGGGGCCGGGCTTTTTTGTATCGGATGACCGGGTTCAGGCGGCTTGCTGATAGAGATTCAGAAAGCTCAGGCCTGTTTCCAGATCCATGTCCGGAAGATCGTGATGCTGATACCCGCCCAGAGCGCAGTAGACCAGCCAGTGGCGGTCCTGGACGTTGAAAGCCAGTGCGTCGATCAGCTCTTGTTGTTCATCGCTCTGGGCGATGAGGTACAGGCGATCCTGGTTGTTTGCGTGCAGCATGAACAGCTCCAAAAAAGGTCGGTCATTCCTTGAGGAGCCATACAGTGCACGAGCTGTGTGACGTTCAGGTGACACAGCATGGAAAACGGCGCTTTGAGAGCGCCGGTTTCTGTGAAGCGTCGTATCAGAGAGGCAGGCCAGCCTTGACCCGATACTGATTGCGTACCGGCGTCGCATATTGCTGTATCAGGTAAGGACGATGTTCGGCAGGAGCCTCGGCCAGCCTGCTTTCCCATTCATCCCTGGCACGCGCCAGCTCATCGGCCGGGAACACGTCTGCAGCCAGCGGCACATCGAGTTCCGGGTCGGCATCGGCCCATTGTGCATAAGCCAGGTAATGCACGGGGAACAGCCGGTAACCGCCGAGAATCTGCCGGTCCATTTCGGCAGCCAGCAGTTTGGTGTCCTCGAACGAGTCGGTGATCGGTGGTGCGAAGTTCACATGCACACGGCCTTTATAGCCCGTGATACCCAGCGCAATGCTGACATCGTCCTCGCCCGGCGTTTTGGTATAGCTGCCGGTGGTGGCGCGGATGTACAACTCCCGCGCCTTGGCGTGGTCACAAGGATCGTATTCGTAGCTGATCGATACCGGAATGAGGTTCAGCGAGCGGATCACTTCGCTGAAAGGCTCGTCCTTGCGGCTCATGTGGAACATCTTGAGGATGGCCGACTCGGTACGGTCATCACCGTCCTTGGCGCGACCTTCGGCCTGGGCGATCCAGATCGACTGGCCATCGTGGGTGATCGAATGATTGATGTACGCCGAAAGCAGTTGATAAGCCGCCATCTTCTCGCGCCGCCCGATAATCGAGCGATGCACGATGAAGCTCTTGTTCAGGCGCATCAGGTCGCTGACGAAAGGCTTTTGCAGCAGGTTGTCGCCAATCGCAATGCGCGGCGTGGGAAGCCCTGCGTGATAAACGGCGTAGTTGACGAAGGCCGGGTCCATCACGATATCGCGGTGGTTGGCCAGGAACAGATAAGCCGTGCCGGACTTGAGCAATTCCACGCCGGTGTAGGTCACACCGTCAGTAGCCCGCTCGATGGTGTGGTCGACGTAGTACTCGACCTTGTCCTGCAGGGTCGCGACCGAGTCGATCCCGGCGAATTCACGGCGCAGCTTGCGAGCGAGGGTCGGTTGCAGGAACCACCCGAACGCCCCCGCCAGACGCGGAAAGCGGAATTTGGTCAGGATCGCGAGAAATGCTTTATCGCTCAGCAGACGTGCCAGTACGGCCGGGACTTCTGCATCGTTGTAAGGTCGGATGGCATCGAATTCGCCCATCATGCTCTCTTGTTGGAAACGGATAGGGTAAAAAAGAAGGCAGGTTGATCTGGCAGCCTTCAAAAGAATGGGGCAATTATACGCATAACTGACACCGGAGGCCGCGATGCAGGAATTACAGAGTTATGACTGTCCCTACTGTGGGGAGCCTGTGGAGGCCGTTCTGGACCTGTCCGGCGGCGATCAGCAGTACATCGAGGACTGCCCGGTCTGTTGTCGGCCGATCATATTCGACCTGAGGACCGACGGTGAAGACTGGAGTCTGGACGTTCGCAGTGAGAACGAGTGATGCAGAGAATCTACGAGCCTGAAAACCTGATGGAAGGCGAGTTGCTGCAAGGCATGCTTGCCAGTGAAGGGGTCGAAGCACATCTGGTCGGGCGCGACTTGCTCGGTGGCATGGGCGATCTGCCGGGGCTCGGTCTGCTGGGTATCTCGGTGGATGATGATCAGGTCGAGCGCGCACGGGCGTTGATCACTGCGTACAATGCTGCCCTGCCGTTGTCCGGTGACGAGCCGGACAGTTTCCCCGATGTGCTGGTGTGTTGAACGCCTTCAAATAGAGTTGCCTTAGCCTGATGTGTGGACGTTATGCCCTGTTTCGCTGGAACCCTGCCTTTGCGGCCCTGCCCGGTTTTCCGGCAGACCAGCAGCCGCAATGGAATATCTCTCCGGCCGACACCGTACTGATCATGCGTGCTGCCCAGACTGAAGGCGAACTGGAACTGGCACGTGCCCGCTGGGGGCTGACGCCCGCCTGGCTGACCGATCTTTCGCGCACGCCCGCCCATGCGCGTGCCGAAACCCTGGCCGAGCAGCCGATGTTCCGTGAAGCCTTTCGCCAGCGTCGCTGCCTGCTGCCGGCCAACGGTTTTTACGAGTGGCGCGGCACTGCCCGTAAGCGCCCGTTCTGGCTGACACCGGGCGAAGGCTCGGCCTTGTTCTTTGCCGCCGTCTGGGAGGCCTATCCGGTGCAAGGGCATACTTACCTGAGCGTGGCGGTGGTTACCCAGGCAGCGGCCAGCCAGCGCCGCCCGCTGATTCTCGATGCCCAGGGCCAGAAGGACTGGCTGGCAGCCGACACTCCGCTGCATACCTTGCAGGCGCTGCTTGCCTCCGTGCAGATGCCACTGCGCGAAAGACCGCTGGCCAATCTGGTCAACGACCCCAAACTCAACGCCCCGGAATGCCTGACACCCCTGTAGGAGCCCATTCATTGGCGAAGAGATCAGTGAGTCCGCAAGGCATGTGCCGTCTGGAGCAGCGTCTTTGCGGATGAATCCGCTCCTGCCGGATTTTTCCGTTTAGGAACCAAGCTGTTACAAAGCAGCCAAATATGGCTGTTTGCTGGTATCTGGCGCTGAACTCATTGTCCGCCTAGGATGACCACCTCGCTATAAGGAGAAACATCATGCGTCAGTCATTGGCCCTGTGTGTGTTAGGGGGCGGTTTATTGCTTGGCGGCTGTCAGGCTGTAAACACAACCACCGGTGATTCGGTGGGTGTCGAGCGTAAGCAGTACATGTTCAGCATGCTCTCGACAGATGAAGTCAACAAAATGTATGCCCAGTCCTACAAGGAAACCGTAGGCGAGGCCAGCAGCAAAGGTGTATTGGATACCACCAGCACCAATGCCAAGCGAGTGAATGCGATTGCCGATCGCTTGATTGCTCAGGCACCGAAGCTGCGTCCCGATGCGGCCCAGTGGCAGTGGGAAGTGAATCTGATCAAGAGCGATGAGCTCAATGCCAACTGCGGGCCTGGCGGCAAGATCATTTTCTATACCGGCCTGATCGACAAGCTGAAGCTGAGCGACGATGAAATCGCTGCGGTCATGGGGCATGAGATTGCCCATGCCCTGCGCGAGCACGGGCGCGAAGCAATGTCCAAGGCCTACGGTGTAGCCATTGCCAAACAGGGCGCGGGTGCCTTGCTGGGCATGGGGGAAACCGGTATGGCGCTGACCGATACGGTTGTGAATTACAGCCTTACGCTGCCCAACAGCCGCAGCAATGAAAACGAGGCCGATCTGCTTGGGTTGGAGCTGGCGGCGCGAGCGGGTTACAATCCCAACGCCGCCGTGACGCTGTGGCAGAAGATGACTCAGAACGCCGGTGGTTCGCAGCCGGAGTTCATGAGTACGCACCCGGCCTCGGCAAATCGCATTGCTTCCCTGCAGGCTGCGATTCCCAAGGTGATGCCGTTGTACCAGCAAGCCAGCAAGTCCTGAGCGGCTGATGGCGGCAGAGCGCTGCGGCTTTCGTTGCAGCGCTCTTTTCATTTCCTCAGACCCAGCCGCTGACTTGCATGGCCTTGTAGACCGCGACCAGAGCCAGCACGAAAAAGGCACTGGCGGCCAGGCGGCGGATCAGGGTCAGAGGCAGCTTCTCGGCAGCAAAGTTGCCTGCCAGCACCACCGGAACGTTGGCGATCAGCATGCCCAGGGTAGTGCCGATGATGACCAGCCACAGGTAGGAATACTGCGCAGCCAGCATCACGGTCGCGATCTGCGTCTTGTCGCCGATTTCCGCGATGAAGAAGGTGATCAGGGTCGTCATGAACGGGCCGAACTTGCGTGCCGTGCTGGCTTCGTCGTCGTCCATCTTGTCGGGAACCAGTGTCCACAGGGCCGTGGCCGTGAAGCTGGCGGCGAGAATCCAGTGCAGCACTGCATCGGAGAAGAAGCTGCTGAACCAAGCGCCGACTGCGCCCGCTGCCGCGTGGTTGGCCAGGGTCGCGGCAACGATGCCGGCGATGATGGGCCAGGGCTTGCGAAAGCGGGCAGCAAGAATGAGTGCGAGCAATTGCGTTTTATCGCCGATCTCGGCAAGCGCAACGACTGCGGTAGGGATTAACAGGGATTCCAGCATCAGGGTTCCTAAGGGGCGGGTCGACACGGCTATGACACGTACAGCCTTCCCGCCCCGGGTAAGGTGTTCGTGTCATAGGTCTTGTCAAACCACCGATCCGTCTGAGCGGATTCCGGGTCGCACGCACCATGGTCTGAGGACCAAGTATGTTGATGCATGCCGGACGAGCATGTTGCTCGTGGGAGACTACTCCCCTAGGACGGAGCGGATTCTGCCTACGCAAAATCCATTCGGCAAGCTCTTATTTTCAAGAACGTTTCGCGCTGTAGATCCGGAAACCATCTCCCTGGGCGCGGATTTCACAGGTTCCGACATGCTCCTCGATCAGCGGCTGATAGCGCAGGAAGCTGTTGGCAACCAGGAGCAGTTCGCCACCTGATTGAAGATGTTGGCGTGCTTTTCTCAACAGGGTTTCTGTAGCCAGATAATTGGTATGCACCCCGACATGGAAGGGCGGATTGCTCAGAATCGTGTTCAATCCCATGGGGGCGGCATCGATGCCATCGCCGGTCAGAATCTGTGCTTCAAGACCGTTGGCAGCCAGTGTCAGCGCTGCGCTGGCCGTGGCAAATGCATCCACATCCAGCATTACGACATCGTTGTGCGGATAGCGACGTTTTACCGCAGCCCCCAGCACGCCCGCGCCGCATCCGAAGTCCAGCAAATGACCGCTGGGGAGTTTGTCGAGGTTTTCCAGCAGCAGGGCCGAACCGCGATCCAGGCGACCGTGGCTGAATACGCCCGGCAGGCTGACGACCGTGAGCGGGCCGTCTTCGAGTTCGATCCGGTAAGGCTTGGCCAGGCTTTGCAGCTCGACCGCCTGTGGCGCATTTTCCACCGTGACTTGCCAGAGCTGACAGTGACGGGCGCTGTCGAGCTTGCGTGCGCGGCCCAGTGGGCTCAACTGCTTGGCGGCGGCTTCGATACCGCCGCGTTTTTCACCGACCAGAAACAGCTCGCGTCCGGCCAGACGGGAAGAAAGGGCATTGAGCAGGTATTCGGTCAGGTCGCGTGCCTTGGGCAGAAACAGCACCGCAGCTTCGAAAGAATCCTGTGGCGCGTTCACGCCGAAATGCGTACGTCCTGCGAAACGGGCGTCCAGTGCAGCCTGGTCGCCCGCATGCCAGCACCACCCGCGAGCGTTCGGCAACTTACCCAGCAAGTCGTCGGCTGGCAGCCCGGCCAGCAGCAACGAGCCTTGAAAGAGTTCAGCCTGCCGAAGTAACACTTCACTGCGCGGGTCCATGTTTTCGCTCCTGAAAAAGGGGCGGATTCTAGCTGACTACCCGCTTCGGCGCCCCTGCAAAAAATGCCCGGGTGTTCTCGACAAGCTGGCTGACGATGCGCTGACGAGCTTCCCGAGCACCCCAGGCGCTGTGCGGGGTGATGATCAGGCGTGGAATATCGTCGGCCAGCAGCGGATTGCCCGAGACAGGCGGTTCCACGCTCAGCACGTCCGATGCGGCACCGCCCAGATGTCCGTTGCGCAAGGCATCGGCCAGGGCCTGTTCGTCGATCAGGCCGCCGCGAGCGGTATTGACCACCAGAGCCTGGGGTTTGAGCAACTGGAGTTCCCGGGCACCGATCATGTTGCGGGTGTGTTCGTTGAGCGGGCAATGCAGCGTCAGGGCGTCGATCTGTGGCAGCAGTTGTTCAAGAGGCAAGCGATCCGCACGGGCAGGGCGACCGGGAATCTGTCCCAGCAAGACACGCATGCCGAAGGCTTCTGCCAGTCTGGCCACCGCACTGCCCAGTTCGCCATGGCCCAGCAGGCCGAGGGTCTTGCCTTCGAGCTCGACAATAGGGAAATCCAGAAGGCAGAACTGCGAAGATTTCTGCCACAGGCCTTGTTGCACGGCCTTCTGGTAATCGGGCAGACGGGTGGCGAGTGCCAGCAGCAACAGCAAGGTGTGCTGCGCCACCGACGGGGTTCCGTAACCCTGGCAGTTGCAGACCGTGACGCCGTGTTCACGGGCAGCCGCCAGATCCACATTGTTGGTGCCGGTTGCCGTGACCAGTACCAGTTTCAATTCGGGACATGCAGCGAATGTGTCGGCATCGATCATGATCTTGTTGCTGATTGCCACCTGGGCCCCTTTCAGTCGCTCGATGACCTGATCCGGTAAAGTGCTGTCGTGCAGCACCAGTTCGCCGAAACTTTCACGCAACTCGCCGAGATCCAGATCCCCCAGGTCCAGGGATGTGTGATCGAGGAAAACTGCTCTGCCCGGATTGCTCATTGGCTGTACCTTTTTTGTAATAAATTGAAAGAGTAATGTTGTGAGCCTATCAGCAAACGCTCACCAATTTCTGGAGGCCCCATGTACTGGGCAGAATTTCTCACTGTTGCATTGATTCATCTGCTGGCTGTCGCCAGTCCCGGCCCCGATTTTGCGGTAGTGGTCCGCGAAAGCGTCACTCACGGGCGCAAGGCGGGGATCTGGTCCGCGCTGGGTGTAGGGTCTGCGATTTTCGTCCATGTGGGCTATTCGCTGCTGGGTATCGGCATCATCGTTTCCCAGTCCATCGTCTTGTTCAATGCCCTCAAATGGGCTGCCGCCGCTTACCTTCTGTACATCGGTATCAAGGCCCTGCGCGCCAGGCCAGCGGCTATGGGGGACGATCCGCTCAAGGCAACGGTGGGGGAAAGAACGGCCCGTGGCGCCTATGCCAGCGGCTTTGTGACCAATGGCCTGAACCCCAAGGCGACGCTGTTTTTCCTGTCGCTGTTCACCGTGGTCATCAACCCTCACACACCGCTGCTGGTGCAGGGCGGCTATGGCGTTTATCTGGCGGTCGCGACTGCCGCCTGGTTTTGTATGGTTGCCTGCCTGTTCAGCCAGGCCCGGGTACGTGCAGGCTTTGCCCGCATGGGGCATTGGTTCGATCGGGTCATGGGTGGCGTGCTGGTGGCGCTGGGTCTGAAGCTGGCATTGACCGAGGTTCGTTGAGTTCCTGCGACACGCAAACTTGTCGGCAAATCGTCCCTTCGGCTGATTTGGCTGGCGGACCAGAGCGCTAGAGTCCATATTTCAAGCTTCGCCTGTGAACTTTGAAAAGGGACTCATATGTTACAGACTCGCGTTCTTCCGCCAGCCGATGGCGCTTACCAGTACCCTCTGTTGATAAAGGGGCTGCTGTTGTCCGGCAGCCGCTACGAAAAAACGCGTGAAATCGTTTATCGCGATACTGTTCGCTTTACCTATCCCACCCTCAACGAACGTGTTCGTCGCCTGGCCAATGTGCTGACCGCGGCAGGCGTGAAGGCGGGCGATACAGTGGCAGTCATGGACTGGGACAGCCATCGTTATCTGGAATGCATGTTTGCGATCCCCATGATTGGTGCGGTGGTGCATACCATCAACGTACGACTCTCGCCCGAGCAGATCGTCTACACCATGAACCACGCCGAAGACCGGCTGGTGCTGGTCAACAGTGATTTCGTCGGCCTGTACAAGGGGATTGCCGGGCACCTGACCACTGTGGACAAGACGCTGCTGCTCACGGACCAGCCGGACAAGACTGCCGATTTGCCGGATCTGGTCGGGGAGTACGAAGAGCTGCTGGCGGCGGCGAGTCCTCATTACGATTTCGAGGATTTCGACGAAAACTCGGTCGCCACGACGTTCTACACCACCGGCACCACGGGCAATCCCAAGGGCGTGTATTTCACCCATCGCCAACTGGTGCTGCACACCATGGGTGTGGCAACGATCATGGGCAGTGTCGAGCATGAGCGCCTGCTGGGGTCCAGCGATGTTTACATGCCGATTACCCCGATGTTTCACGTGCATGCCTGGGGGATGCCTTATGCGGCAACCATGCTGGGCTTGAAGCAGGTTTATCCCGGCCGTTATGACCCGGAGTTTCTGGTGGAGCTGTGGCGCAAGGAGAAAGTGACGTTCTCCCATTGCGTACCGACCATCATGCAGATGTTGCTGCACTCCAAGGCTGCCAGGGACGTGGATTTCGGTGGCTGGAAAATCATCATCGGTGGCAGCTCGCTGACTCGCAGCCTGTATCTGGCGGCCAAGGCCAAGGGCATCCAGCTCACCGCTGCCTATGGCATGTCCGAAACCGGGCCGTTGATTTCCGTTGCTCACATGAACGAAGAGCTGAGAGCGGGTCCTGAAGACGATCGCATCACTTTCCGCATCAAGGCTGGCGTGCCGGGCATGCTTGTGGACGCAGCCATCGTCGACGAACATGGAAACTTCCTGCCGGCCGATGGCGAAACACAGGGCGAACTGGTACTGCGCGCACCCTGGCTGACCGAAAGCTATTTCCGCGAGCCGCAAAAAGGGGCCGAACTGTGGGCTGGTGGCTGGCTGCATACTGGCGATGTGGCGACCCTGGACGACATGGGCTTCATCGATATTCGCGACCGCATCAAGGACGTGATCAAGACTGGCGGTGAGTGGATATCGTCTCTGGAACTTGAAGACCTGTGCAGTCGTCACACCGCCGTGCGCGAAGTCGCGGTGGTAGGGGTTGCCGATCCACAATGGGGTGAGCGGCCTTTCGCATTGCTGGTGGTTCACGAAGGGCAGAGCATCGATGCGCGGATATTGAAGGAACACCTCAGTCCGTTTGTCGAACAGGGTCATATCAACAAATGGGCGATACCCAGCCAGATCGCGGTTGTTACTGAAATTCCCAAGACCAGTGTCGGCAAGCTCGACAAAAAACGCATGCGCCTCGATATCGTCGAATGGCAAAGCAGTAACAGTGCTCTTCTGTCGACGCTCTGAACCCGCCGGACAACTTTCATTGCCCCTGATTGCATGCTGTGCTCATCGAGCACGGCATGCGTCTGCGTCGGCCATGACACGAAATTTGCCAAATGATCGAATTGCTCCATCCTGCGCCTGTCTGTTACTCAACCTTGTCGTAACAGGCATTCCAGAGGCTTTGATACGTGCAAATCACACTTTAGAGGGATCAAGCAGCAGGGCGCGCTGGATATAGTCGGGACAGGGGACTTGGCAAGAGCGTAAAGATGCATTTTGTATGGCGGCCCTCAGGGGGGCCGGTGAGTGTTGACAGCCAATCCATGGCTGAGTCGTTTCTGGAAGTTCCCACTGCCATAAAAATAAAAGCACATGGAGTCGCATCGATGACAACAGCAATCCCTTTCTGGCGCCGGGCGAAACTTCCTCTGGCAGTCAGTCTTGCTTCCTCACTCGCTGGTCCCGCATTCGGCGTTACCTTCAATGTCGGTGAAATCGAAGGCAGCTTCGACTCATCCCTCTCGGTGGGTGCCAGCTGGTCTACCGCAAGCCCGAACAAGAACCTCATCGGCGCCAACAACGGTGGGCGCGGTCTTTCCCAGACCTCCGATGACGGTCACTTGAACTTCAAGAAGGGCGAAACCTTCTCCAAGATCTTCAAGGGTATTCATGACCTTGAACTGAAGTACGGCGATACCGGTGTATTCGTGCGTGGCAAGTACTGGTATGACTTCGAGCTCAAGGACGAAAGCCGCCAGTTCAAGGACATCAGCGACTCCAACCGCAAGGAAGGCGCCAAGTCTTCCGGCGCGCAATTGCTCGACGCATTCGTCTATCACAATTACGCCATTGGCGATCAGCCAGGCACCGTGCGTCTTGGCAAGCAGGTCATCAGCTGGGGTGAAAGTACCTTCATTCAGGGCGGAATCAACAGCGTCAACCCGGTCGATGTGTCGGCGTTTCGTCGTCCCGGGGCCGAGATCAAGGAAGGCCTGATTCCGGTCAACATGTTCTATCTGTCGCAAAGCCTGACCGACAACCTGTCCGCGCAAGGTTTCTACCAGCTCGAGTGGGACCAGACGGTTGTGGATAACTGCGGCACCTTCTTCTCGCAGCCCGACGTGATCGCCGATGGCTGCGACAGCAACCTGGCCGTATTGCGCAGTCGCAGCGGGCTCAACACGTCCTTGACCAATGCAGGCCTGCCGGCCGGAGCACGGGGGGCGATTTTTAACTCCCTGGCGCAGCAGGGCGTCAACTTCGGATCGCCCGATGAGGGCGCGATCGTGCGTCGCGGTCCGGACCGTGATGCTCGTGACGGTGGCCAGTTCGGCTTTGCCGTGCATTACAACTTCGAGCCGCTGGACACCGAATTCGGTGCGTACATGATGAACTACCACAGTCGTCTGCCGATCTTCAGCGGTCGCGGCGGGTCAGCGGCTTCGTTCAGCGGTGCCGGGCTGGTCGGTTCGCTTGTGGGCAACGGCATTCCGCTGGCTACGGCAACAGCGCTGGCACCGACCTTGCTGCCACTGGTGGTGGCGGGCAACTCCAGCTATTACGTCGAATACCCTGAAGACATTCGCCTGTACGGGTTGAGCTTCTCCACCACGCTGCCTACCGGCACGGCTTGGAGTGGTGAAATCAGCTACCGTCCGAATGCCCCGGTGCAGATCAACACCACCGACATTCTCTATTCGGGCATTTCGCCGCTTAACCCGAACGTGTCGCTGCTCAGTGGTCGCCCCAATACCGATCAGCCGGGTTATCGCCGCAAGGAAATCACCCAGTTGCAAACTTCCCTGGTCCAGTTCTTCGATCAGGTGATGGGTGCCGAGCGTCTGACCCTGGTGGGTGAAGTGGGCTGGACCCACGTGGGCGGTCTGGAAAGCACCTCGAAAATCCGTTATGGCCGCGATCCGGTCTACGGACCAGGTCCGTTGCCGGGTGGCCAGTGTGCGACTTTGAACGCCGGCACCCTGACCGGAGCCGAGCAGAACAACCTCACTCGTTATTGCGAAGACGACGGTTTCACCACCGCCAACTCCTGGGGTTATCGCGCACGTGCCATCTGGGACTACAACAACGTATTCGCCGGTGTGAACCTCAAGCCAAGCGTGGCCTGGTCGCATGACGTCAAGGGTTACTCCCCGGGCCCGGGCGCCAACTTCGAGGAAGGTCGCAAGGCCGTCAGCCTCGGACTGGATGCCGAATACCAGAACACCTACACCGCCAGTCTTTCCTACACCAACTTCTTCGACGGGAAGTACACCACGGTCGATGACCGGGATTTCGTGGCACTCAGCTTTGGCATGAACTTCTAAGAACAAGGTTTCGGGATGACTATGAAAATGAAAATAACAAAGGGTCTGTTGCAAGCGGGTGCGCTGGGATTGTCCTTGATGGCGTCCGGTGTCATGGCTGCGGTGTCTGAATCCGAAGCGGCGAAACTGGGTACCAGCCTGACGCCAATGGGGGCCGAGAAGGCCGGTAACGCGGCTAATACCATTCCTGCATGGAGCCCCATGCCCAAAAATGCAGGGGCTGTGGACAGCAAGGGGTTCCTGGCCAACCCGTATGCCAATGAAAAACCGCTGTTCACCATCACGGCGCAGAACGTCGAGCAGTACAAGGACAAGCTGGCACCGGGCCAATACGCGATGTTCAAGCGTTACCCGGAAAGCTACAAGATCCCGGTTTATCCGACCCATCGCGGCGCCACCGTGCCTGACGACGTGTTTGCCGCCATCAAGAGAAACGCGACCAACACCAAACTGGTAGGTGGCGGTAATGGCCTGGAAAACTTCGAAACCGCCATTCCCTTCCCGATTCCGTCCAGCGGTGTCGAGGTGATCTGGAACCATATCACCCGTTATCGCGGCGGCAGTGTGAAGCGCTTCGTGACCCAGGCCACGCCGCAGCCCAATGGCTCCTACAGCCTGGTGTACTTCTCCGACCAGTTCGTGTTCCGCGACAAGATGAAGGATTTCGATCCGAAGAACCCGGGCAACATCCTGTTCTACTTCAAGCAGGAAGTGACCGCACCGGCGCGTCTGGCCGGCGGTGTGCTGCTGGTCCATGAAACCCTCGATCAGGTCAAGGAGCCTCGTTCGGCCTGGCTCTATAACGCCGGTCAGCGTCGTGTGCGCCGTGCTCCGCAAGTGTCCTATGACGGCCCGGGTACTGCGTCGGATGGTCTGCGGACTTCCGATAACCTGGACATGTACAACGGTGCGCCGGATCGCTATGACTGGAAACTGATCGGCAAGCAGGAGATGTACATTGCGGCCAACAGCCACAAGCTTGACGACACATCCCTCAAATATGCCGACATCATCAAGGCTGGCCATATCAATCAGGACCTGACCCGTTACGAATTGCGCCGGGTCTGGCATGTAACGGCAACCTTGAAGGAAGGTCAGCGCCACATTTACGCCAAACGTGACTTCTTCATCGACGAAGACACCTGGCAGGCTGCAGTCATCGACCACTATGACGGTCGTGGTCAGCTGTGGCGCGTTGCCGAGGCCCATGCCGAGAACTACTACGACAAGCAGGTTCCGTGGTACGCCATTGAAACCCTGTACGACTTGCAGTCGGGCCGTTACGTGGCACTGGGCATGAAAAACGAAGAGAAGAGTGCGTATGTCTTCGGTTTCACAGCCGGGACCAGCGACTTCACACCCAACGCCTTGCGTCAGGAAGGAGTACGTTGATCACACAAACCGGATGAACTGTCGCAACGTGCGGGCAGCGTGTTTTCAAGGCTGCCTGCACGTAAACGGATCGGTAAAAGTGTAAAAAACCAGCTTTTTCAATTGGTTAAAGACTGAGCCCCTTTATAGGGGCTTTTTTATGCACAGGTATTCGTCTCACAAATTGTAGGAATTTTGTTACGGACTTTTCGTTGGTTGCCTTCAAAAGGGCGTTTTTACCCGCTAGTCTCCGGACAGCTGCTATGGCTAAACAATACTCCCGAAGAGCTGGCCATGACTGATCTGTCCCGTATGCAAGGCATCTCAGGTAGCGCAACCACCGCTCTGGAAGGGCGATTCTTTCGGCCCCCATTGCCCGATGGTTACCTGCCTCGTTCCCGCTTGTGCGAGCGTCTGGCCGAAGGCCTGTCCGGGCGTCTGTTGCTGATCTGTGCGCCTGCCGGGTTCGGCAAGAGCTCGCTGGCCGTGGAGTTTTGCCAGAACCTGCCTGCCCAATGGCAAAGCATATGGCTGGGCCTGAACCCTCGCGAAAGCGATCCGGGGCGTTTTCTCGAACGGTTATTGGCTGGCTTGCAGCAGTTCTTTCCGCAGTTGGGTGCCCAGGCCATGGGCTTGCTGAAGATGCGTCAGCGCAATCAGCCCTTTGCCTTCGAGGAATGGCTCGATGGTCTGCTGGATGAACTGGCCATGCACCTCATGCTGAGCAAGCCCTTGCTGCTGGTGCTGGACGACTATCATCTGGTGCAGGGTTCGGTGCTGGATCGTTGTGTACAGTTCTTTCTCAAACACTTGCCGACTGGCCTGGTAGTCATGGTCACCAGCCGACAGCGTCCCAACTGGCATCTGGCGCGTCTGCGCCTGTCCCGGCAATTGCTTGAGCTCAATGAGAGTGACTTGCGGCTGACCGACGCCGAATCCCTGGCAGTGCTCGATCGACACAGTTGCTCACTGGACAGCGATGCACAGCGAAACCTGATCCGGCGCAGCGAAGGCTGGGTGGCAGGCTTGCGCTTCTGGCTGCTGGCCGCTTCCGAAGCTGGAGATGGTCCTGCCTTGTCGCAAGCCTTGCGCGATGGTGAGGTCTTGATCGGCGAGTATCTGCTCGAAGAGGTCATCGACTGTCTGCCGGCCGATGTTCAGGCCTTTCTTTATGAAACGGCCTGCCTTGAACGCTTTTGCAGCGAACTGTGCGATGCCTCCCGGGAAGCCCATGACAGCGCCGAAATGCTGCGCTATCTGCAGGCACATCAGGTATTTCTGGTGCCGCTGGACGAGCACGGGCGCTGGTTTCGTTATCACCATCTGTTCTCCGATCTCTTGCGAGCCCGCCAGGGTACAGGTCCACAACAGAACCGCCTGCACTTGAATGCCTGTCGCTGGTTCAACGAACAGGGCCTGCTGGACGAGGCCATCGAGCAGGCATTACGCGCCGGGCATCTGGATGTCGCCGCCAACCTGGTGCAGAACCTCTCCGAAGAGCAACTGCTGGCCGAGCAGAATGTCGGCATGCTGCTGCGCTGGAGAATGGACTTGCCCGACAGTTTGCTGACCAGTACGCCGCGCCTGATCGTGCTTTATGCCTGGGCGCTGGGGCTGGCCTGTCAACTGGATGCAGCCGAAGAACTGGCCGAAAACCTCAGCCGTTTTCTGCCCGCTCCGTCGGCTACTGCGCAGAAATCCATGCTCGCCCAGTGGCTGGCGCTTAGCGGGATCATTGCCCGTGGTCGCGGTGACAGCGAAAAGACCGAGCGTTATTGCAGCGAAGCGCTGCACAGTCTGCCGGAAAAACGCTATGGCCAGCGGCTGGTATGCCTGTCCACCCTGGCCAATCTGGGAATAGCCAACAGCGACCTGTTGCGTGCCCGTGCCTTGAACCGCGATGCCCTCGAGCTGGCGCAGCGGGTGGCCAATCCTTTATTCGAAGCGCTGGCGCATTATGATCGTGCCAGGGTACTGCAAGCCCGTGGCGAGATACTTCGTGCTCTGGACGAAGTCCGCCAGGGGCAGCAACGTCTCAAAGGCTTGTCCACATTGCGCCTGTATGCCGTGCGGGCGCGTCTGACGATTTACGAAGGTTATTTGCTGACCCTGCGCATGCAGGCCGATGCCGGGCGTGAGAAATTGCTCGCCGGTCTGATCGAGGCGCGAGCCTGCCGGGATATCAGCGTGCTGATCGGGCATTGCGTGATTGCCGGTCTGGAAGGGCGTGAAGGGCGCTTTGCCGAAGCGTTCGCCGAGCTGGGTGAAGCCGAGCGCCTGATGCACATCTGGGATGTGCCGCCGATCTACTATCTGGCGATGATCACCCTGGTCAAATGCGAGCTGTGGCTGGTGCAGGGCCGTATCGATCTGGCCGAAGCCTGGTTGCTGCGCCTGACCCAGACTTACAGTGGCGGGCTGGCAACGGCAGCCCCGGAGTGTTATCCACAATTGCCGCAACAGGTCGAATTGCTCCGCGCAGCTCTGGAGCGGATTCGCGGTGACGCCGATGCTTCTGCGCAACGCCTGCAGGAGCTGGAGCTGCATGCGCAGTTCATGGGCGCGCAATTGCTGAGCCTCAATGCCCTCAACCAGCATATCCGCCTGTTGCTGGACAATGCCCGGCAGCATGAGGCATCCGAACTGTTGAGTCGCAGCCTGCACGCGGCACAAGGCGGTGCGTTGCTGCCTTTCAATGACCTGCTCGACGGCCACCCGCTGTGGTTGCGCGAGCAACTGCTGCAACAACCTGCCTGCTCCGTGCGCAATGCACTGCTGGAAAAGTTGCCGTCCTGTCTCGCGCCGCCCGCCGTCGAACCGTCCCATGGCAACGACTGCCTGAGCGTGAGAGAACTGGGCGTGTTGCAACTCATAGCTCAGGGCTGCTCGAATCAGGAAATCAGCGAGCAGTTATTCATTTCCCTGCACACCGTCAAAACCCACGCCAGCCATATCAACAGCAAGCTTGGCGTCGAGCGACGAACTCAGGCGGTGGCAAGGGCGAAAGTCCTGGGGCTGTTGGGGTAATCGGTATTCAAGTGCCGGTGTCCTGCATTATTTGTGCGCTCCGGAGCAGCGCCGGGAGGGCCTTGGTCAGGGCTCTCTGGCTGTAAACGGTTCAGGCGGCGTTAAGGAATTTTTGACCTATGTCATGCTCTAATCCGCTCATTAGCGTTCGTTAAATCAGGAGTTTCATCAATGTCTAGCTCGCGCCATTTGACTCTTGCGGTTATCGCTGTGGCCATGCTTTCGGGCTGTGCATCGCCCAACCCTTATGACAATCAGGGACAGGCACAAAACTCGGGTGGCATGAACAAGACTGCCAAGTACGGTGGTCTGGGCGCATTGGCCGGTGCCCTGGCGGGGGCGGCAATCGATCATAACAACCGTGGCAAAGGCGCACTGATCGGCGCTGCGGTAGTCGGTGCCGCTTCGGCAGGCTATGGCTACTATGCCGACAAGCAGGAAGCCGCACTGCGGGCGAGCATGGCCAATACCGGTGTGGAAGTGCAGCGTCAGGGTGACCAGATCAAGCTGATCATGCCGGGCAACATCACCTTCGCCACCGACTCTTCTTCCATTGCCAGCAGTTTCTACACACCGTTGAACAATCTGGCCAACTCGCTCAAGCAGTTCAACCAGAACAACATCGAGATCGTCGGTTACACCGACAGCACCGGCAGTCGCCAGCACAACATGGACCTGTCCCAGCAGCGTGCGCAGAGCGTCAGCACCTACCTGACATCCCAGGGCGTGGACCCGGCCCGCCTGTCCGTGCGCGGCGCAGGTCCGGATCAGCCGATTGCTAGTAACGCCGATGTCAACGGTCGTGCCCAGAACCGTCGTGTCGAGGTCAACCTCAAGCCGATTCCGGGACAGCAGTACGAGCAGTATCAGCAGTAACAGGTTCGCGAATGAATTCGCTCCTGCGCGACTCTGCAGGAGCGAATTTATTCGTGATGACCCTTGAGCCGGTCCAGCAAGCGATCCTTCTCTTCCCACAAGCCGTTGATCCACTGCTGGAACTCCTGGCGGTAGGCCTGATCCTGGTCGTAGTTCCTGCCGATGAACTGCGGCGGGATTTCTATCTCTTCAAAGTGCACCACAACCTCTTTCACGTTGCCACACAGCAGGTCCCAGTAACCCGGTTGCCCGCCAGGATAGTGAATGGTGACGTTGACGATCGACTCAAGCTGCTCGCCCATGGCATCCAGCACGAACGCCAGCCCGCCGGCCTTGGGCTTGAGCAGGTTGCGAAACGGTGAGTTCTGTTCGGCATGCTTGGCGTTGGTAAAGCGCGTGCCTTCGGCAAAGTTGAAAATGCCCACCGGATTATGACGGAATCTGGCGCAGGTGCGGCGCGTGGTTTCCAGATCCTTGCCTTTCTTCTCGGGGTGTCTGGCCAGATACGCCTTGGAATAGCGCTTCATGAACGGAAAACCCAGTGCCCACCAGGCCAGGCCAATCAGCGGCACCCAGATCAGCTCCTGCTTGAGAAAGAACTTCAGCGGGCGGATACGTCGATTGAGTACGTACTGCAGGACCATGATGTCGACCCAGCTCTGATGGTTGCTGGTGATCAGGTACGAGTGTTCGTAATCCAGCCCTTCAAGACCGCTCAACTGCCAGCGCGTGTGGCCCAGCAGCCTGATCCAGGCATTGTTGCAACTGATCCAGGTTTCCTGGATATGAATCATCAGCCAGTCGGTCAGGCGCTGGGCGGGCTTGAAGGGCAGGCAGATCTTGAAGAAGGTGACCACGAACAGCACTGCACAGCAGGCAATGGTGTTGAGCGCCAACAACAGCGAGGCAATGACGCCGCGCAATGGGGCAGGCAAGGTATCCATGACGGATAGTGACTCCAGAGTGTAATGGGATGCGGTGCAGACTGCACAACGGCAGTCTGCACAGATGGCATCGTGATGTGTATCAGGAAAGTGTGTCTGCCTGAATCGCGGTCAGGGCGATGGTGTAGACGATGTCGTCGACTTGCGCACCGCGTGGCAGGTCGTTCACCGGTTTGCGCAGACCTTGCAGCATCGGACCGAGGCTTACGCAGTCGGCGCTGCGCTGTACTGCCTTGTACGTGGTGTTGCCGGTATTCAGGTCCGGGAACACGAATACCGTCGCGCGTCCGGCCACCGGGCTGTCGGGAGCCAGCTGGCGAGCGACGTCTTCGTTGGCGGCGGCATCATACTGCAGCGGACCGTCGATCAACAGACTGCGCTGGGTTTCACGAGCCAGCTGGGTCGCTTCGCGAACCTTTTCCACTTCCTCGCCACTGGCGGAATTGCCGCTGGAATAACTGATCATCGCCACCCGTGGTGCAATACCGAATGCCACGGCGGAGTCGGCACTCTGCAAGGCGATTTCTGCCAGTTCAGCAGCACTCGGATGCGGGTTCATGATGCAGTCGCCGTAGACCAGCACCTGCTCGGGGAACAGCATGAAGAATACCGACGAAACCAGGGTGCAGCCGGGTGCAGTCTTGATCAGTTGCAGGGCCGGGCGAATGGTATTGGCGGTGGAGTGAATGACGCCCGACACCAGACCGTCCACTTCATCCAGCGCCAGCATCACGGTGCCGATCACCACCGGGTCCTCCAGTTGCTGCTCGGCCATCGGGGCGTTGAGGCTTTTGTTCTTGCGCAGCTCGACCATCGGCGCGACATAACGCTCGCGAATCAGGTCCGGGTCGAGAATCTCCAGCCCCGGCGGCAATTCAATGTCATGGGCCTGGGCGACCGCCTGGACTTCCTCGGGCTTGGCCAGCAGGACGCAACGGGCAATACCGCGTGCCTGGCAGATGGCGGCGGCCTGGATTGTCAGCGGCTCGTTGCCCTCAGGCAGCACGATGCGCTTGTTGGCAGCCTGGGCACGCTGGATCAACTGATAGCGGAACACCGCAGGCGAAAGACGCAACTCCCTCGGTGTACCGCAGCGTTGATGCAACCAGGTGGCATCCAGATGGCCGGCAACGAAATCGGTGATGATTTCCGCGCGCTCGCGGTCATCGATCGGGATTTCCTTGTTCAACTGATTCAGGCGCGTGGCCGTGTCGTAAGAGCCGCTGCTTACCGACAGCACCGGCAGGCCGGCCTGCAATGCGCCCCGACACAGCTCCATGATGCGCGGGTCGGGTACGGTGTCGCTGGTCAGCAACAGGCCTGCCAGCGGCACGCCATTCATGGCCGCCAGACTGACCGCCAGGATGATGTCGTCGCGGTCGCCCGGTGTGACCACCAGAACGCCGGGCTTGAGCAATGGCACGGTATTGAGCACAGTCCGGGCGCAGATGATGATTTTCGACATGCGCCGTTGTTCGTAGTCCCCGGCGTTGAGCACCTGGGCACCCAGCAACTCGGCCACGTCACGGGTGCGCGGGGCATTGAGTTCGGCCTGGAACGGAATGCAGCCCAGCAGACGGAAGTCTCCGCTGCGCAGCAGAGGAGAGTGCTCTTTCAGGCGTGCCGCGAAGACTTCCATGCTTTCTTCGGTACGCACCTTGTTGAGGATCACACCCAGCACTTTCGGGTCTTTCGGCCCGCCGAACAGTTGAGCCTGCAATTCGACCCGGCCCGAAAGCTCGGTGAGCACTTCGTTTTCCGGCGCGGACACCAGAATCACTTCGGCATCCAGGCTCTTGGCCAGGTGCAGGTTGACCCGTGCGGCATAACTGGCGCTGCGCGTCGGGACCATGCCTTCGACAATCAGCACGTCCTTGCCGACGGCTGCCTGCTGATACAGGCTGATGATTTCTTCCAGCAACTCATCCAGTTGGCCATCGCCGAGCATGCGCTCCACATGCGCCAGCCCCAGAGGTTTGGGCGGCTTGAGGCCGTGGGTGCGGGCCACCAGTTCGGTGGAGCGTTCAGGGCCCAGATCGCCCGGATGAGGTTGTGCGATCGGCTTGAAAAAACCGACTTTCAGGCCTGCACGCTCAAGGGTGCGAACCAGGCCAAGGCTGATGGATGTCAAACCCACGCCAAAATCCGTGGGGGAGATGAAAAAAGTCTGCATACCGGCTTCTCGATTGAGCAGTGCAATGGTCGCGGCGAAATGGACAGCCCTTCGACCAGAAAAAATCAGGAAGTCGTCTGGCGCGACTCCTCGGCGCCAAGACTATCGTTATCTGACGACTTCGCACACCAGCCACAGTGAAAGCCCTGACCTATTTTTTGCTGACGCTGCTCAGGGACCAGTACCCAGGCACGGGATTGCCATGGGGGCTGATGGCGAAGATGTTGTGTGTGCCCGCAGGACAACACCACGATCCAGTGACCGTCTTCATCCTGCCTGAAATCAATAACCGTCGAGTTTTCCAATCGGGGCCGTCTGTCAGAGTTGCGTTCGCTTTCGAGCGATTGCTTGGTTAAACTTGCTCGTTCTCAAATCTTAAGCAAAAGGTCCTGCCCCATGCCGATCGCCGCCAACAAGGCTGTCTCTATTGACTATACCCTGACCAACGACGCTGGTGAGGTCATCGACAGTTCTGCCGGCGGTGCTCCGCTGGTCTACCTGCATGGCGCCGGCAACATCATCCCGGGCCTGGAAAAGGCTCTGGTCGGCAAAGACGTCGGTGACGAACTGAAAGTCGCCATCGAGCCGGAAGATGCCTACGGCGAATACTCCGCCGAGCTGGTCAGCACCCTGAACCGCAGCATGTTCGAAGGTGTCGACGAACTGGAAGTCGGCATGCAGTTCCACGCCTCCGGCCCGGACGGCAGCATGCAGATCGTGACCATTCGCGACCTGGATGGCGACGATGTCACCGTTGATGGCAACCACCCGCTGGCGGGTCAGCGCCTGAACTTCGAAGTCAAGATCGTCAAGATCCGCGATGCCAGCCAAGAAGAACTGGCTCATGGCCATATTCATGGTGAAGGTGGTCATCACCACTGATTTGTGCTGCTAAGCTCAGGTAACTGACAAAGGCGCTCTGGCTGTTCTGCGATGACGACTTTCGTTACGCGGGTCTGCCATGGCGCCTTTTTGGTTCGCTCGGGCTTCAAGGGGGAGAGGATTTCATGAGTGCTTTTCACGACATTACACTGAAGGCGCTGAACGGGCAGGAACTGCCTCTGGCGCCTTTGAAGAACACAGTGGTCCTGGTCGTCAACGTGGCCTCCAAATGCGGGCTTACGCCACAATATGCAGCGCTTGAAAGCCTTTACCAGCAATACAAGGACAAGGGCTTCAGTATCCTGGGTCTGCCGTGCAATCAGTTTGCCGGACAGGAACCTGGTTCCGAGCAGGAAATCCAGGAGTTCTGCAAACTCAATTATGGCGTGACCTTCGCGTTGGGCGAAAAGCTCGAGGTCAACGGGGCGCAACGTCATCCGTTGTATCGTCTGCTGGCTGGCGAGGGTGCCGAGTTTCCTGGTGATATCACCTGGAACTTCGAGAAGTTTCTGGTCGGTCGCAACGGTGCAGTGATCGCCCGCTTCTCGCCACGCATGGCACCGGACGATCCTGTGGTTATCCAGGCCATCGAAAAGGCCCTGGCCTGATCTGCCCCGTTCTGTTGTGACAAGTGTTGCCAGGTCATTTCGGTGACTGTGGGAGGCAGCTTGCTGGCGACAAGCCCGTTGAAGCCTGCCTTTGTCGCAAGCAAGCCACCCTCAGACCATCAACGACCTGCCCGGTTTTCAGCCCGAAACGGATTTGATGGTCTGGCCTTTGGTCTGCGCATCGTTGGCCGGGCAGGCGCTGAACAACTGCTGTTCGAACTGATCGATAATCGCCGTCCAGCCCTGACGACTGGCATGCTTGCGGGCATTGAGTCTTACCCTGCGCAGGGCTTCGCTGTCTTCCACCAGCCAGTGTGCGGCATCGATGAAAGCCTCTTCGTCACCGGGCATGGCCAGCGCGCCATTGTGGCCGTGACGAATATGCTGCCCGGCAGCCGCTTCATCATAGGCCACCACGCCAAGCCCTGAGGCCAGCGCCTCAAGCACGACATTACCGAAGGTTTCGGTCAGGCTCGGGAAGAGAAACAGATCACCGGACGCGTAATGGGCTGCCAGCGTCTCGCCGCGTTGCGTACCGCAGAAAATCGCATCGGGTATCTGCTGCTCCAGAGCCGTTCGTTGCGGCCCGTCTCCCACCACAATCAGTTTCAGATTGCGCCGTGGATAACTTTCTTTCAAAGCCTCGAAGCAGGTTTTGAGCAGGCCCAGATTCTTTTCCGGTGCCAGCCTGCCTACATGCAGGATGGCGGTATCACCCACTTGCAGCCCCCAGCTTTCGCGCAGCGCCTGTGAGCGTCTGGAAGGGTGAAACAACTGGCTGTCCACCCCCCGCGACAACAACTCGATCCGTTCGAAACCACGCCGCTCCAGCTCCACCTTCTGGCTGATGCTGGGAACCAGGGTCATACGCGAGCGATTGTGGAACCAGCGCAGATAATGGGTCAGCAAGCGGGTAATGAATCCCATGCCGTATTGCTGGGTGTACTGCGGGAAGTTGGTATGAAAGCCACTGATTACCGCAATTCCCAGCCGCCGGGCCGCCCGCAATGCCGAAAGGCCCAGTGGCCCTTCGGTCGCGATATACAACACATCCGGACGCCGCCGCTGCCAACGGCGCAGCAGCTTGTGCATCGAAGACTGACCCCATTGCAGCCCCGGATAGCCCGGTATCGGCCATCCCCGGCACAGCATCAAGTCGTCGGCAGCAAAACCTGCCTCCTCACCCTGACGCGGCCTGATCAGCTCGACCCGATGCCCGCGCAAACGCAATCCGTCACAAAGCCGCCCCAACGTATTGGCGACGCCATTGATCTCGGGAGTGAAGGTTTCAGTGATAAGAGTGACATGCAGAATTTTGCTCATGGGAGCAGTCTCGACCTGTTGCATGTCGGTTATGTGGCTGTTGGATGATGGATTTGTGACGCGAGGGTTTTAACTGGGAATAAGCCATGGGCTGAGTTCTTCTTGTGAGAGTGAGTAGTAGATTTCAATGAAGGTAAAGTTTGTCTTTTATAAGTACTACATTGAGCCAGATTTTGGTCTGGCAAGGGTGTAGGGCTTTTCTGTAAGTGTTCAATGCATTTTATTGAGTGTTGAGGTTCAGTGCTTTCTGAATAACGTCAGGCTATCGATTTCAATTCGATAGGCGAAGGCAGTAAACCGGTTAGATCGGTCTGGCCTTCTTGATGTGAAAAAACAAGGAAGCATGAAATGAAATTTGACTATAAAAAGTCGAAGTGGATTCGCTCGGCCTCGGGAATTGTGCTGGCGCTTTCAGGGTATTCAGAAATGGCTATGGCTGGTAGCTATCAATCCTCGGTAAATTTACCAACGGTACATTCGCGCGGATATCTCTATACCGCCAACCTTCCATTACGCGGAGCACCGCCAGAAGGTGCGTGGATCAAGAATGTCAGCTGGAACTGGAATGTGACGGGATGGCCGCGAGGGTTGGAGGTTAAATTGTGTCAGGCCAATAACTGCATTGATATTTCTCGTATGCGTGTTGGATCTACTCAGGTTTTTAGAGGCCAGCTTGCCAATAGAGGTTTTTATTATTCCATCAAGGTGAGTGGTGCAGGCACTGTTCCTGTGGCCGGGCAATTTGGTCGTGTCACCGTAGATTGGTAACCACTATCCCCCTCTCAATCCGAGAGGGGGATAGCTTGCTACCAATGGGCCATGTCTTTGAACTTCTGAGGAAGGCTGTCATTGAAATCCAGGATTTTCTCCAGAATTTTCGCAGGTGGTGTGCCTTTCAAAAGCTCTGTTTCGTAGAGTTCTCCACGAAGCTTCTGCACCGAAGACATCGTTTTTGCAAAATACAATCTTGTTTCGTCAGTGACTATCTGGCCGGTTGTGGTATAGCGGATGATTGGGTAGTCAGTAACATCAAATAATTCAAATACCAATGAGTTATAAGCGTATTCATAAGCCATTTTTGCTGCTTGAGTCGGGTCCTTGCCGGCCTCTTCAAGGAGTTCAGACCGGAATGTTGATCCCCTGGGAAACGTATCTCTTTTTCCCTGACTGACTATCGAATCCTTGCTCTGTGTAGCATTCAACACTTGGCCGAACGACATCCCCTCTTTGCTTTGCGCAGTGGCTGTGACTTTTGATCGCGGGCCCAGGCTTGTGACATTGATAAATGGCGAATCGATATGAGTTTGCATTTTCCGACTCCGTTCAGCCTAAACAGCATCTTGTTTGATTTGACGATTCCGCTGGTTCGTCACTCTTTCCAGAGCAGCAGGCTTGGGCTCGAAGTCTTTGTCGTTGACGGCGGACTTCCTTTGTTCCGGGGTCATGTTCTGCAGAAAGAAGGTGGATCGGGGTTGTACCAGCCGGGTCAGCGTTGCAGCAGCGGGGATGAGGGCGGTTCCGGGGCCCGATGTCGCTTTTTTAGCGTCACTGAAAACCTGCGCAAAGCGGCTTGAACGCGGTTCGGGAATTCTTTCCAGTGCGGCGGGTTTGTAAGCGCTTTGTGCAGCGGCAGTTTTTGTTTTGACTTCCATGGTGTTGCCTCCTGTGTGTTTATTGCAGAAGAGCAAACAGGGTGCCAATTTTCATGGAGTGTTTTTCTCAAGTGTTGAGGCTTAATGTTTGTAAGGTATTGATAAGCGTCCTACGTAAAACTCCTACAATTTATTTTATATTGATATTACGGCAAGGATTTGCCTGTGGCGGTAATGTATTGCCAGTGCTTTTAAGGTGTTTTTTAGAGAGTGTTTAAGAGTATTCTTTTTATTATGTGGGATGTTTCTTTTTATAAGTTCAGGAACGCATCCCTGCGCTCCTGTAGGATCAGCGCTCTCTCACCCAGAACAACGTCGCCCCGGCCACTGCCGCCGGCATCATCAGGATGTTGAGCATAGGCACCAGCAGCGCCAGATAAACGATCCCGCCGAAGCTCAGGCTCTGCCAGCGTTTGCTTTTCAGCCACTCGAGCATTTCGTTCCAGCCCAGTTTGTGGTTGTCCGCCGGGTAGTCGATGTACTGGATAGCCATCATCCAGATCCCGAACAGCAGCCAGAGCGGGGCGGCGATCAGGTTGACCACCGGGATAAAGGACAGAATGAAGAGCCCCAGCATGCGCGGCAGCATGTAACCCAGCTTGCGGGCCTCGCGTGCCAGGGTGCGGGGGATCATGGCGGCCAGTTCGGACCAACTGAAGTCGGGCGATTCATCCTTGCCACGGATCACGGCTTCGACTTTCTCGGACAGAAAACCATTGAAGGGTGCGGCGATGATATTGGCCAGCATGGTGAAGGTGAAAAACACCATCAGCAGCACCAGCGCCACGAACAATGGCCAGAGGATGTAGTTCAGAAAGCTCAGCCAGTGCGGCAAGGTCGGCATGAAGGCATCGACCCAGATGCCGAACTGATGCAAGGCCAGATAGATCAGGCCACCGAACAGCACCAGATTGATGCTCAGCGGCAGCAGGACAAACAGCCGCAGGCCGGGGCTGAGGATCAGCTTCAGGCCTTCTTTCAGGTATTGCGGGCCTGTCAGGGCAGGGGCGGGCATGGCAGCCTCCGAAAAATGGAAAACGCCCGACCTTACCGACTTTGCCGGGCGCTTGAAAGAGTTCTCATCGGCTCCGGTCGAGGGCCGGTGTGCATAGAAGTGGCCTATAAGGTGGATTGTGAATCGATATTTCCTTACCCTTCCTCACCCCGATAGGCTTTGCACCAATTTCTTGACCTATCCTTTTCAATTTTCGATGGAGTCATCAAAATGAGTGTACTGGTAAAAAGGCATTACGGCTGACGCTCATCGCGTTGCCGGTGGCCTGGCCCCTGACGCCTGGTGTGTGTAGTGCATTGTCGCGGCCCGGGTCGCAGTTCCAGAACTTTCAGGATTGTCGAGTTACAGAACACTTCCCCAAGTGTTTCGGCAGTCCTTTTTTATCCAGCCGTTCCGACCGCGGCAAACCGGTCGGTCGATAGGAGTGTGTCATGTCCGACGTACGTCATTCCCGAGTGATTATTCTCGGCTCCGGCCCTGCCGGTTACAGCGCTGCGGTCTATGCCGCACGTGCCAACCTCAAGCCTTTGCTGATCACCGGCATGCAGGCTGGCGGTCAATTGACCACCACTACCGAAGTCGATAACTGGCCGGGCGACCCCCATGGCCTGACCGGTCCTGCGCTGATGGAGCGTATGCGTGAGCATGCCGAGCGTTTCGAAACCGAAATCGTGTTCGACCATATCAACTCCGTGGATCTGGCCGGCAAGCCGTTCAGCCTCACCGGCGACAGCGCCGTTTACACCTGTGATGCTCTGATCATTGCCACGGGTGCCAGCGCTCGCTACCTGGGCCTGCCTTCGGAAGAGGCGTTCATGGGCAAGGGCGTTTCCGCCTGTGCCACGTGCGACGGTTTCTTCTATCGCAATCGTGAAGTGGCTGTGGTCGGTGGTGGCAACACCGCTGTGGAAGAGGCGCTGTACCTGGCCAATATCGCCAGCAAGGTGACTCTGGTTCACCGTCGCGAAACGTTCCGCGCCGAGAAGATCCTGATCGACAAGCTTCACGCACGTGTGGCCGAAGGCAAGATCGAACTCAAGCTGAACGCGACCCTGGATGAAGTGCTGGGCGACAACATGGGTGTGACCGGTGCTCGCTTGAAGAACAACGACGGCACCAGCGATGAGCTGAAAGTCGACGGCGTTTTCATCGCGATCGGCCATACCCCGAACACTTCGCTGTTCGAAGGTCAGTTGGCGTTGAAGGATGGTTACATGGTCGTGCACGGCGGCCGTGAAGGCAACGCCACTGCCACCAGCGTGGAAGGTGTGTTCGCAGCGGGCGACGTGGCTGACCACGTTTACCGTCAGGCCATCACCTCTGCTGGTGCGGGCTGCATGGCTGCACTGGATGTCGAGCGTTATCTGGACGGTCTGGCGAACGCTTCGTTCTGACCTGACAAAACCTGTGGGAGCGAATGAGCGGAGCGCCGCCCGATTCGCTCCCACAGCGCGTTTAACCCTTGCGTTTCAAGGGCTCGCCTTCAAATTTCACACCGGCCAGGCCATGGGCGATCAATGCCCGGATATTGCCGTGGTCATTGCCTTGCGGCGTGGCTTGTACCGAGCGGTAGTGCTCGCCGAAAGCCAGCAGGGCTTCTTCGTCGCTCAAGCCTTCCAGCAAAGCCAGGCCCAGGGTCTTGCACGAGCCTTCGTTCTGGCCGGCAGCGTTTTCGACGCCACCGTTCCTGAACGCCTGAGGCTGATAGTCATAGCCCGCAGCAATAAATGCCAGGGTGTCGGCAAAGGCGTGCTCGCCGCTCTTGAGGCTGGTGCGCAGGGTGTTCAGATCAGTCATGCTTGGTTTCCTTGGCGAACGCCGCTTTCTGTTCGGCGCTGGCTTCTTTCTGGTATTGGGCTTTCCACTCGTTGTACGGCATGCCGTAAACCACTTCGCGTGCCTCGTCGAGGCTGACATCGATCTGTCTCTCGTCTGCGGCGGCCTTGTACCATTTGGACAGGCAATTGCGGCAGAAACCGGAGAGGTTCATCAGGTCGATGTTCTGGACGTCCTTGCGGCTGTCCAGATGCGCGACCAGACGACGAAAGGCAGCGGCTTCAAGTTCGAGGCGTTGTTGCTCGGTCATGATGGGCTCCGTTGGCTAGGGATGGAGGGGAGGCAATGGGTCATTCACCGGATCTCCCTTTCTTCAGGTGTCGACCACCATTGATGACGACGCTGCTGCCTGTGGTGTATCGGGCTTCCAGCAGATAGAAGACGGCCTCGATCAAGGGCGCAGCGCCAGGCTCGAATTGCAGCAGCGCCTTTTTCAGTGTCTGGCGTCGATATTCTTCGTCGCTGTCCGGCTTGAGGATCAGCAGCCCCGGCAGGATCGCGTTCACGCGAATGTCGGGCGCGTATTTCTCGGCGAACGACAGCACCATGTTCTGCAGGGCGGCCTTGGTGGCGGCATAGGCGATATGGCTTTTGCTGCCGCGAGACGAGGTGTCGTCGCAGATATGGATGATGTCGGTTTTTTCCGGCCCGGCCAGTAGCTGACCCAGTGCCTGGTTCAAATGGTAAGGCGCTTCGACATGGAGTCTGAACATGATGTTCAGGTTTTCCAGGCTGTCGTCCAGCCACAACGAAGCGTTGTGGATGATTGCCCGGAGGCCATCGTGGTTGGCTTTGATGTAGTCGATCAGCGCCAGACGATCCTGCTCCACTCCCAGATCGGCCTGAAACTGCACGATAGCGGGATGTGGCGAAACAGGTTTGAGGGTGCGACTGACACTGATGACGTTATAGCCTGCTTCTGCCAACTGTATGGCAAGCTCCAGGCCGACTCTTTGACTGGCGCCTGTTACAAGGATCGTTTTATTCATGCGATGCAATGGGCTTCAAGGTTTTTCGAGCATGAAACCTGCCCGACTCAAAGGCTCCAGCATAACTGAAGTTGTGCCGGGAGTGCGGGCAAGCTCTTGAAACCGCTGTTTTACAGGGCGCTATTTCAACTGCCGCCAACCGATTTACCTGCCGCTTCAGGCTCGCAAGGCACCTTGTTCAACCAGTCGGCCAGCAGGTGGGTGGACAGCGGAATGAACCAGTAAACCATCAGCGGCGTGAGAATCAGCGTACTGATCATGATGCGCGGTGCCAGTTCCAGGTGACTGAGCAGCGGCCCCAGCAGAAAGTTGAATATCAGCGAGACAGGGAAGAACGCCAGCCAGATGGCCACCGCCTGTTTCCAGCGTGGCGGACGTTGATTGGCCGCTCCAAACCAGCCATCGATGCCGCTGACCCGGCGTTCCTGAGGCTGGGCAAAAAGTCCGCTGCCGCGCACCAACCAGGAGCGTCGAGAGGCCGAATGCTCCCAGGCGTGCATGGTTTCGGAGTCGGCGAAGCGAAAAATGATCTGGAATTCATCATCTCCCGGCGGAGGCGCCAGGACACCGGAGCCCAGATATCCGGGAAAATCGGTAGCAAGTTGTTCGCCTTCGTGCAGCCAGGTCATGAGTTCCTGGTAACGGCCATGGGCAACGCGACGTGCAACCATCAAGGTGACGGGAGGGGTAGACATTGTGTATCTCCGATAGACGAGTGAGATTCCCGGATAGGGAAGTCACATGACACGGCTCCGGGGTGGTGGGGCTGTGTCAGCTTCGAGTTGAAACAAGCAAGGATTGTTCCTGAAAACGCGGCGCTAGGCTATCGGTGCAACTCGAGGTGTTAACGGTGCATGGCGGGGTGCAGGCGTTGATGCTGTTTGTGCAGGTAACGCAGCAGGCGTTCGGCGTCTTCCTTGCTGTCCTGATTCAATCGATAGGCGCCAAAGCCATTGGTCGTGATGCGCACCAGTGTTCCCTTCAGGAGAATCGGAGCGTGGCCGGACGGGTTGAACCAGGCACGGAAATGCCTGGGCGGTTTTTTCGGTTTGCTGTATTCGAGCAGGACACCCTTGGACGAAATCTCCTGCACCCAGAGCGAGGTCAGTGAGCCTTTTTCGGTCTCCAGGGCAATCGGTTCGGGCAGAGTCAGGCGCCAGGGGCGAACCTGCGGGCCGTCTTCAAAAATGGTCGGGGTGCCCAGTTCCAGATGCAGGGCATGGAATTCATCCTCGACCAGATGCAGGGGGAAGTTCATTGTCTGATCTTCGAACTGGGCGTTGAGTGTCACTTGTTCATGGGCCGCCAGGCGAGTCAGCAGGTTCTGGATCTGAACGCCACCATTCACGATCAGGCTGCGCGTGCTGTCACGCACGTTGAGCCTGGGGTTGTGCTGCATGCTCTGGATGAAATCCAGTTCAGCCTGGGTGAGGATGGAGTCGGGCTGCATGGTGAACTCGAACGGAACGGTAGACGATAAGCCAAAAGACCATAAATTCCTTTTTCTGTTCTGACCGTTCGTCAATTTTCCCGCAATCCCTCCCGAAAACTTTGCGAGAGTCCGGCCGATAGGCTACCGCGGCAAAATGCAAAGTCAGCAGCGGGATCGATAAGGCATAATGTCCGACTCTTTTACTCTGTCACAGGATTTGTCATGAGAGTCGCTATCATTTCCGGCTCGGTCTATGGATCGGCCGAAGAGGTTGCCCGTCATGCAGGCGCGATTCTGCGCGATGCGGGTCACGAACCCTTGTACAACTCGCGCATCACTCTGGCCGAGTTGCAGGCTTTCGAGCCTCAGGCCTTGCTGGCCGTGACCTCGACCACAGGAATGGGCGAACTGCCTGACAACCTCCTGCCTCTCTATTCGCAGCTTCGCGACGTCCTGCCTGCTTTCCTCAGAGGTCTGCCCGCCGGTGTGATTGGCCTGGGCGATGCCAGTTACGGCGATACCTTCTGTGGTGGCGGCGAACTGATACGCGAGCTGTTTGCGGAGCTGGGTGCAGTGGAAGTGCAGGAAATGCTGCGTCTGGATGCGAGCGAAAGCGTTACCCCGGAAAGCGATGCCGAGCCCTGGCTGGCGGAGTTCATCAAGCATCTGGGATAAAAAATCCTATTGCTGTGGCACTGTCATATTCATGTATTTCAGTGCCTTTTATCGTCTCTCCCCAACGCCTTTTCTTTTTGAGCTGTAAGGCATTTGTATTCAATAAGTAGGACGCGGATGGATTTTTATCCGCCTATTCATTGACTCCCTCACGCTCCGATATTCAAAGAGTGCCCACTCGATGAACAAGGAGCTTCAAATGCCAAGGCCTGTCTTCGTTAACTTGCCCCAACTGGTTGTCAAAAGACCTCCCAGCCAGAACACCGTCAAGCTCAAAAATCCTGAAATCAGCAAGATACTCAGCGAGGCCACCAGCACGAATCTGGGTGCTATCAGCCTGCTGACGATGGAAAAGAGAAAGATGAAGCCGCTGTTCAAGGACTTCAATCCCGAGCAGATCACGCCCAGGGAGCTGACCAAGGCGGGCATGCGGCTGTTCAACGGTGGCCTTATCGATAATCACACGGCAGAACTCTTGAGCCGGGCAGGAGACGAGTTCGACAAGAAGGGCGAAGTGGTAAACCCGGACAAGCCAATCAATGCCCTGGAGTTTTTCGCCGAGCGCATTGCCGAGATGCAAGGCAAGGCCTTGATGGGCGACCCTTATTCACAGATTCTGCTGCCCGATTACGTCAAGGCCATCCATGTCCTCCAGAACCTCTACACCTTCGCAAGCAGCGGAGAGAGCATGGAAATGAGGACACTTCGGGAAGCCGAGAAAAACAGCAGACCGCCCTTGATTCCGAGAGGTACGTGACGCATCAATGAAATGCGCTGTTGGGCGGTAACTGATTCAGCCTTTCCACTACCTTGAGGCGTTGTACGGGATCGTTGCTCAGCAACAGTGCATGCTCCAGATCGAAGCGTTCGGCCTGCGGACACTCCAGTGCCTGATAAAGGCCGGCGCGGGCCAGATGATCGTGGCTGGTGGCCTGGCCCAGTTCGACAATCCGGTCGGCATCCTTGAGCGATGCCATGAAGTTGTCATTGATCAGATGCAGATGTCGCAGGTTGCGTGACATACGTTGCAGCATGTCCAGTGGCGTGGCCTGTGTCATGTGTTCGACGCGCAATTGCATGTCCGGTCCGAATTGGCGCGTCAGCAGTTCGCGACAATCCTTGGGGTACAGGCGACGTCCACTGCACGGATCCAGCAGGTGATCGGCACCGGGTACGCGCAGCAGGAAATGTCCGGGAAAATTGACGCCTTGCAGCGTGATGCCCAGACGTCGGGCCAGCTCCATGGCAATCAATGCGATGCCCAGCGGCTGGCCTTGGCGACGTTGCAGGATTCTGTGCAGCAGGGCCGACTCCGGTTTGGGCGGGTTCCAGTCGTCCTGTTGAAAACCCATACTGCTGAGTTGACGCAGCAATGGCTGAGCCAGTTCGCTGGCAGGCAAGACCGGCAGCGCGGCATTGAGTTGGCGCTGCAACCGATCGACCTCTTCTGTCACCAGATGAGGTTGGAACGGCGATTCGTGTTCGGCTGAAATCCATAACGCGGCCTCGAACACCGAGGGCGGTGTACGCTGCAGGCACGCCAGGCAGTTCTGTCGTGGAGTCATGGGCCACTCCGTGTGGGCTCGTTCGTCTGAAACACTCAAAACCATGCTTCTTTTAACTCTGGTCGCGGCTTTCGTCCAGCATCGCTTGCATATGCCTGAATGGTCGGTTGCTTTCCCGGGTAGCGCCTATACTCGCTTTACAAACAAGAACCGGGGAGCACCATTAAATGTTTGCTCTCATGCAGCGGTCGCGTACCGAAGCCCTTCATCTGGTCAGTGACCCGCAAACAGGTCTCAAGGCCGTCATCGCGATTCATAACAGCCGCATGGGGCCGGCTCTGGGAGGTTGTCGTTATCTGACCTATCCAGATGAAGAGAGTGCTATCGAAGATGCCATTCAATTGGCAAGAAGCATGAGCTACAAGGCGGTTCTCGCCGGTTTGCCGCTGGGTGGCGGGAAGGCCGTGATCATGCGGCCTTCGCACATATACAGCCGTGCAGCCATCTTTGAATCCTTTGGCCGTTTCATTGAAACCCTGGACGGACGCTACATCACGGCGGTGGATAGCGGCACCTCCAGCGAAGACATGGACTGCGTGGCCATGCACACCCGGCATGTCACCAGCACCAGCGAATCCGGGGACCCATCACCTTATACCGCCATGGGCGTTTTCTCCGGTATCCGGACCACGGCCATGGCGCGTCTGGGCAGCGACAATCTCGAAGGCTTGCGCGTGGCGGTCCAGGGGCTGGGCCATGTGGGCTACGCCCTGGCTGAAATGCTGCATGCGGCGGGGGCCGATCTGCTGGTCAGCGATATGGACAACGGCAAGGTGCAACTGGCGATGGAACAGTTCGGTGCTCACCCCATCGCCTGCGAGGCCTTGATGAGCACGCCTTGCGACATCCTGGCGCCCTGCGCCCTGGGCAGCGCCCTGAACTGCCAGAGCGTGCCGCAACTGCGCTGTGCGGCAGTGGCCGGTGCTGCCAATAACCAACTGAGCAGTCTGCAGGTCGCCGAGCAACTGGAAGCTCGCGGGATTCTGTATGCGCCGGACTATGTCATCAACTCCGGCGGGCTTATTTATGTCGCCCTGAAACACAGAGGAGAAAATCAGAACGCTATCACCGCGCATCTTTTACGAATCGGGCTACGATTGACGGAGGTGTATGCCCATTCACAGGCCGAAAAGCGCTCACCCGCGTGTATCGCCGATGCGTTGGCAGAGCGCCTGCTGAATGTCGAATGAGTGCCCACCATCCCGGAGCCGTTCGACCTGATCCTCGCCGCCAAAAGCAGCGATTGATGATCACCACGCATACCCCGCGTGACTGGAGTAGCGAATGTCTAACAAGATCAAGCTTGCGTATACCCGTTACCTGGCCCCCGACGGTCGTTTGACCGGAGAGCTTCCCCCTTGGGCCGATGATTTCAACCTGCTGACCCGCCTGTACCGGCAAATGGTCCTCACCCGACTCTTCGACCAGAAAGCCGTCGCCCTGCAACGCACCGGGCGTATCGGCACCTATGCGCCGACCCTTGGCCAGGAAGCCATCGGTGTCGCCATTGGCAGCCTGATGCATCCCGAAGACGTACTGGTTCCTTATTACCGCGACACCGCTGTGCAACTGATGCGTGGCGTGCGCATGGAAGAAATCCTTCTTTACTGGGGCGGAGACGAGCGAGGCAGTGCCTATGCCGAACCTGCCGCGGCCCAGGACTTTCCCCTGTGCGTGCCGATTGCGACCCAGGCCCTGCATGCCTGCGGCGTGGCCAGTGCGTTCAAGATCAGAGGCGAGCATCGGGTGGCCGTCACCACCTGTGGCGACGGCGCGACCAGCAAGGGCGATTTCCTCGAAGCCCTCAATGTCGCGGGCGCCTGGCAACTGCCGGTGGTGTTTGTCGTCAACAACAACCAGTGGGCGATTTCCGTTCCCCGGCGTATCCAGTGCGGCGCGCCGACTCTGGCTCAGAAGGCCATCGGAGCAGGCTTTCATGGTGAACAGGTCGACGGCAACGACATAGTCGCTGTCTACGACCGCATGCAGATTGCCCTCGAACGGGCACGCAAGGGCAAAGGGCCGGTGTTGCTCGAATGCCTGAGCTACCGACTGGGCGACCACACCACCGCCGACGACGCGACCCGCTATCGTCCCGCCGAGGAGGTCAAGCAGGCCTGGCTGGAAGAGCCGGTCAAACGCCTGCAGTCCTACATGGTCAGCCAGGGCGTATGGGACGAAGGTCGCGAGCAGAACCTGATCAGCGAGTGTCAGGGGCTGGTGCAAATGGCGGTGGACGTGTTTGAAAGCACCGGCACCCAGTCTCCCGAGTCCGTCATGCAACATGTCTATGCCAGATGGCCTGACGCGCTGGCGGAACAGCATGAGTGGTTCATGGAGCGTGCTGCACGGCGTACCGGAGGTGATCATCATGGCCAATGAAAAAGTCAGCTTGCTGGAAGCCGTGAACCTGGCGATGCACCGGGCCATGGCCGAAGACGAAAACGTTGTGGTGCTGGGTGAGGATGTCGGCGTCAATGGCGGGGTATTCCGCGCCACTCAGGGTTTGCGGGACAGCTTCGGCTTCAAACGGGTGATCGACTCGCCGCTGGCGGAAACCATGCTCGGCGGCCTGGTGGTCGGTATGGCGGCGCAGGGCTTGAAACCGGTGGTGGAAATCCAGTTCATGGGGTTCATCTACGCCGCCATGGAGCATCTGGTTTCCCACGCCAGCCGCATCCGCAATCGCACCCGTGGGCGTCTTTCCTGCCCGATGGTGCTGCGCACGCCCATGGGCGCGGGGATTCGTGCTCCCGAACATCACAGCGAAAGCACCGAGGCCATGTTCGCGCATGTGCCTGGCCTGCGCGTCGTGATTCCATCGTCACCCGCCCGCGCCTATGGATTATTGCTGGCGGCCATCGACGATCCCGATCCGGTGATCTTCCTGGAGCCGACCCGGCTTTATCGCATGAACCCGCAGCCCTTGGTCGATGATGGCAAGCGCCTGCCGCTGGACAGCTGTTTCACCCTGCGCGAAGGCAGCGACATCACCCTGATCAGTTGGGGCGCCAGCGTGCATGAAACCTTGCAGGCTGCCAGTGCGCTGGCCGAGCGAGGTGTTTCGGCAGAAGTCATCGACGTGGCCTGCGTCAAACCCCTGGACCTCGACACCCTTGAAGCCTCGGTGCGCAAGAGCGGGCGCTGCGTGATCATCCACGAAGCGCCGCGTTCCTGTGCCGTGGGTTCGGAAATCGCCGCCAGCCTTTACGAGCGGGCCTTCATGGATCTGCAGGCACCCATCCAGCGTGTCACTGCCCCGGACATTCCACCGCCGTTGTACCGGCTGGAACAGCTCTATATCCCGGCAGTTGAAGACATTCTGCATGCCTGCGACACCGTGCTCGATTTCGCCTGACGCCCAAGGAGGCTTGCGATGAAATATTTCAAACTGCCCGATCTGGGCGAAGGTCTGCAAGAAGCGGAAGTGGTCCAGTGGCACGTCAAGGAAGGTGACACCGTGCATGCCGATCAACTGGTGGTTTCAGTGGAAACCGCCAAGGCCATCGTCGATATTCCCGCGCCTTATGACGGCGTGGTCGCCAAGCTGTTTGGCGGCGATGGTGACGTGCTGCATGTGGGCGAACCGCTGATGGCCTTTGAAGGCGAGGGCGATGCCGGCACCGTGGTAGGGCGTCTCGAAGGCGGCGGCAGCCAGGACGATCAGTTCTGTGTCGGCGCTGCACCTTCGACCCGTGAATACTTGTCTGTAAAAGCCACGCCCGCCGTGCGCCAACTGGCACGGCAACTGGGAGTCGAACTCAATGCCTTGACCGGCTCAGGCAATAACGGCCTGATCACCCGTGCCGACGTCGAACGCGCAGCACAGGTCGAGCGCGACCGTTTTGGCGGCCAGCGCCTGCGCGGTGTGCGGCGCAGCATGGCACTGAACATGGCCAAGTCCCATGCCGAAGTGGTGCCGGTCACGATCTTTGGCGATGCCGACCTGCACCAATGGGCGCAGGCCCGTGACCCATTGATCCGCCTTGGCAAAGCCATGGCTGCGGCCTGCAAGGTGGAACCGGTGCTCAACAGCTGGTTCGACGGCAAATCCCTGTCGATCAAACACCATGAAACCCTCGACCTGGGCATAGCTGTCGACACGCCCGATGGCCTGTTCGTACCGGTGCTGCGTGATGTGGGCAACCGCAGCGCAGCCGACCTGAAAGAAGGCATGAGTCGCTTGCGCGCCGACGTCAAAGCCCGCTCGATCCCGCCACAGGAAATGATGGGCGCGACCATCACTCTGTCCAACTTCGGCACCCTGTTCGGACGCTACGCCAACCCCATCGTCGTGCCGCCGCAAGTGGCGATCATCGGTGCGGGAGGCATTCGCGAAGAGCCGGTGGCCATGAACGGGGAAGTGGTCATCCACCCGATCCTGCCGCTGTCACTGACCTTCGACCATCGAGCTGTAACAGGAGGGGAAGCTGCGCGGTTCTTCAAAGCGCTGGTGGATGAGCTGGAGAAACCGGAATGACGGAGGTGTAGCTTTTCGCGAATGAATTGGCTCTTGTAGGAGCCAATTCATTCGCGAACCCCGATTCACTCGGCCTCATCCGCCGTTTCACTCAACAACTCATTCAACGCATCCGGCTGGCTCTTGAAGGCGCGGGCGAAGATGTCGCGGTTTTTCGCCATGTAGATCCCGGCTTCTTCAACCTGGGCTTCCGTCAGAGACGGCACGGCCTTGTTCAACACTGTTGCCAGCAACTCGGCGAGTTCAAGCATCTTGTCATGACGATCAGCTTCGGCTTTATCCATGAACAAACGCTCCAGATCTCGGCTGCTGCGGTATACCACTTCGACGGCCATTAACCACCTCACATGCCTTTGCGATAAATTTAGCGATTACTGTATTTTTGTACAGTTGTTAGCATAAGCCAATCCGCTTCCTTTGGATAGTGGTCCAGGCCCTGAAAGAACGGTAGTGTCGGAAACACCCCGGGGCAACGGCCAATGACATCATCGCTGCAAAACCTGTCGCGGGCCAGTCAAAGCGATTGAACGAGCAGGTATCCGATCATGTCGCTATGGGAGGCGCGCAGACAATCTGGGCAGTCCAGGCCATCTTGTTTCAAGGTCATGAGCTCCGCAGAAACCGATTGTCCAGAGTGAGGCATGCAATACTTAGTACATCTGTACTATTCAAATTCATTGCACATTCACTAATGATGAATGTGGCCAACCATGAAACGGTGTGGCCAGCGCTTTATGATTCCATAAAGGGATAATCACCTATTTACCCAACGGGTTTTAACTGACGTTAGATATAAGGTAATTAAACATGAATGAGAATTTGGTTGTGCGTGAGCTCAGCGAAAATGAAATGTCACTCATCGGCGGCGGCATGACTGTTGGCGAAGGTGTTGCAGCCTTTGGTGTAGTGGCGGCTGCAACAGCACTGGCCCCGGTTACGGCTGTCGGTGCCGGCGCCATCCTGGTGGGTGTAGCTGCCGCCAGTGCCTTCGACGCCTACCAGACGATGGCGTTGTAGCCGAGTCCCATCGCATGAGTGACGCAATTCGTCATCCATGTCGAACACTGGAGACTGTCATGATTTCTGATCGTAACAGGCTGTTTGGAAAAAACGTCAAACCGTCAGGACTGTTCCGGGTTGCGGTGTTTTGTTTCCTTACAGCAGCCATTCTGGACTTCCATTGGTATTACATTGGTTTCGCGGGCATGTTCGCTGCAGTCGCCACCGTCATTCGCCCTCACGATGACGATGAGCTGCATGAAATATCCGGTTCATGAAACCGAATGTACATATCAGACAATCCGCCAGGTTTGCCTGAATCCCAAGTTGCTGTTCACTGACTCCCGCTACAGAAATCACATGAACTAGTGTCCGGAGAAGTGGATAGCCAATGAGGGGTAGGCAATCCTGTTCGAGTGTTCTGTGTATAAATATCACCCCACATCTCTATCAAGAGGTTTGCCATGATCAGTTGCAATCAGAAAACCATCTGCACGCCATCCGATCGTGTTTCCGCTCAGGTTCATGAACTGACCGACGCCGAACTGCGCAGTGTCAGCGGCGGTACCGTTTTCACTATCATGCCAGTGCCCGGCATCGGCGTGATCAAGCCGGACCCGATCTGCATCTATCCATTTCCTGATGTGCCTCCACCGTCGGTCATTCGTGGACCGTTCGTTGGCTGATGTCCGGTGTTCCCTGGCCTGCGGCTGCCTGTGTGCAGGCCAGGACACCTTTCTCCTTTCCCTGTGCATCGACAACAAGTGCCGAAGTCGGGATGTATCGGTCCGAGTGGCCGCAGCAGCTTGATCTCCCTCCAGCCCTCATTCTCCGATATGCAGACTGCCAAGGTCGGATGCCAACTGGAGCTTGGCGTTATGCCAGCTGACCAGGGACTCCACACGCTTCTGATTCGCTGCCGCCAGATCGTTCTGTGAGCGCAGAAGCTCAATGATACTGCCCACACCTGCTTTATAGCGGCCTTGAGCGATTTCATAAGACTTGCTCGCACTCTCGACAAAAAGACGACTGATTGCCAGCGCCCGGGTTCGGGATTCCAGCGCCTGTCGGCTTTTCCAGACGTTCAGCGCAATACTGTTTTCAACGTCATGCAACGCCTGTTCACGAGCCGCACTTTCGTAACTGGCGGCCCGAGCCCTGCGCCGATTGAGGAAACCGTCGAAAATCGGCACCGTGATCTGCACCCCAATCGTCCAGGTGTCTATTTCCTGTCGGGTGGAAACCTGCTCTATCGGTGTGTCCTGACGGCTGTAGTTACTGAATAGCGACACGCTTGGCCGTCCCTGAGCTTTTGCCGCTTCCACCCTGGCCTGGCTTGCAGCCCAGTCCGCCCGTGCCTTTTCGATGGCCGGGTGGGAAGCCCTTGCCTGTTCCATCAGCACATTGACGTCACCCAGAAACGCGATCTCTTCGCTGCCCGGCTCATCCAGAGCGACCAGTTTGAGCGGGGTAGCAGGCGACAGCCCCAACTGACTGGCCAGCTCGCCTTGTGCAACCGCCAGATCGCCTTGCGCCGTTATCCGGTCCAGTTGGGCTTCGGCATAACTGGATTGCGCCTGCAGGCGATCAGTCTGCTCGCCGGCACCGGCGCGATACTTTGCATCGGCCGCTTTCAGGCTGTTGTCCGCAAGACGTTCTGCACTGATTCTGGCTTGCAGTAATGCGGTATTGGCCTGCACCTGATAGAAAACCTTGGCGGTGGCCAGCATCGACTTCTGCACCTCTTCAATCCGGCTGTTACTGGCGACGCTCAGCAGTTGGCGGGCACTTTCGACTTTTGCGGCGCGAAGGCCGAAATCGAACAGTACCCAGCTCATATTGAGGCCATAGATGCTGGTATTGGAGTTCAGTCTGGAATTGGCTTCGGAGAAATCCGGATAACGTATGCTCTTGCCTGCCCGGCCTTTCTGAAACTGCCCCTCTACGGTCGGGTAGTAGGCGGAGTACTCGGCATCCAGTTCTGCCTGTCGGGCCAGTTCGGTGAGCCACGCTTCACGCAGTCTTGGGTCGGCGCATAACGCGACAGACACCGCCACAGAGAGATCAAGGGTGTCGGGAAGGCGACTGGAGCCCGGGCAAGCCTCTGCGCGGATGTCAGCCATGCACATGGACGTCAGTAACATGCCGGTGGTGCTCAACAGGCTCCACCAGCCGACACGACGAATCATGACCCGGAACCTTGTGTTGTCGGCTCTTCGAGCACGGGACCATCATAGACAACCCGGCCATTGGCAAGCGCCACGACCCTGTCAGCCGTGCGAATGGTGTCCGGTCGGTGGGCAACAATGACCCTGGTAATTTGCAACGCTTGCAGCGCCTGATTGACCGCCGCTTCACGTGCGATATCCAGGTGGCTGGTCGCTTCGTCGAGAAACAGCAACTGCGGTTTTTTATAAAGGGCGCGGGCCAGCAATACCCGCTGTTTCTGGCCTCCGGACAGTACCGTTCCCATATCTCCCACCAGCGTGTTGTAGCCCATCGGCATCTGCGCGATATCATCGTGGACTGCGGCCAGACGCGCGCACTGCTCGATCCATTGCTGGTCGGCACCGGCCTCGAAAAAGCTGATATTGTCGCCAATCGACCCAGCGAACAGCACGTCATCCTGAAGTACCGTGCCGGTTATGCGACGCAGCCTGCTGATGTTTTCAGGTCCGACCGGCAGGCCATCCAGCAAAACACTGCCAGCGCTGGGAGCGAGAATGCCCAGCATGATATTGAGCAGGGTACTTTTACCGCCGCCCGACGGACCAACGATGGCGACCGACTCGCCTGGGCGGACATGAAGCGACACATCGTCCAGCACGTAAGGTTCATGCTCGCAATAGCGAAAGCGCAATTGACGCACTTCAAGGCTGGGCACCTTGTCATTGCCGGTTTCATCGAATGCATCCGGGCCGGGAACCGGCTCGGCATCGTGCAACACAATGTCAGCCAGTCGTTCGCCATGCAGGCGCAGCATGATCACGTCCACGATCTTGTCTATCAGGCTGGCCACACGACCGTTGAACTGTTCCTTGTAGGAGTTGAATGCAATCAGCATCCCGGCACTGAACTGTCCTTCCAGAACCAGCCTGGCTCCCAGCCAGATGACAATGATCGTGACCAGCCCGAACAGCACGCCGTTGAAGGTGCGATAGGCCAGTTGCAGTTTCTGGGGCTGCAGGCCGGCGTTGATTTCTTCGACCAGTAAAGCGCTCCAGGCATTGCAACGCTGTTCATGACGGTTGAACAGCTTGATGGTGCGCACGCCTCGTACGCTTTCCAGAAAATGCGACTGCTGACGGGCAGCATGCACGAGCTGATTCTCGCTGGCCCGGCGCAAAGGCCCGAACCAGGCCCAGCGTGCCAAGGCATATATGACCATTGCCACCACGGCCACGAGCGCCAGTATCGGGCTGTAGGCAATCATCAGACCCAGTGTGACGACCGTCATGAGACCGTCGAGTATGGCTTCGATGAACGAGGTGGTGACCGTTTGCTGGATCGACTTCAGGGAGCCGAAGCGCGAGACAATATCGCCCAGATGGCGACGCTCGAAAAACGCCACCGGCAAACGCAGCAGATGGGTGAAGACGTTGATCTGCCACTGCGAGCCGAGCATGGTGCCCAGATACATCAGCGCCCACGCACGGGCCAGCGAGACGGCGTTCTGAATGATCAGCAGAATGCCAAAACCGATTGCCAGCACTGCCAGCAGATCCAGATCGGCACTGACCAGCACCTTGTCGATGACGGTCTGCATGAAGAACGGGCTCAGGATGGTGCACAGTTCCAGCGCCAACGCCAGAAGCAGCACCTGGACAAGCACCCGGCCAAACCCTTGCACGCGCCCCAGCAGCTTGCGTAACGGGATTGGCGGCTGGGCAGCGACCGGCTGGAAATCACTCTCCGGCCACAGCTCCAGAGCCACACCGGTAAAGGCTGCCGACACTTCTTCCAGCGACAGCTTGCACAGGCCGCGCCCGGGATCATGCAGCACCACGCCGTGCGCGCTGACCTCCTTGAGCACCACAAAATGGTTGAAGTTCCAGTGCAGCACACAGGGCAATTGCAACTGACCCAGTGCGCCCAGCTCGACCCGCAATGCCCGGCTGCCCAGCCCGAGTTGTGCTGCCATGCGAGTCAGTTGTTTGAGATTGACCCCTTTCATCGAGGGTGAGAGACGCTGGCGCAGCGAAAAGAGGTCGCTGTGCTGACCGTGATAACTGGCAATCATGGCCACGCACGCCAGACCACATTCAGTGGCTTCGGCCTGAAGCACTACCGGCATTTTTCTGCCGACCCCAAAAGTGAAAGCATTTCTCAGGTTCAAAGCCGCTTTCCTATTCCGCGCAAAGGCTCGAGCAACCACTCATAAAGCGGCAACTTTTCCTGCATGATGTCGGCGTCCAGTTGCATGCCGGAGCGCAAACGCTCGCGTACGTCCTGGCCTTCGATGGTTTGAGACGCCAGGGCTACCGTGACGCGATAAAAGGGACCCTGTTCACGCGACTGCTCGGAGACATTGCCCAGCGTCATCACTTCCTCGGCTGGCAATGCGGTGCGTGAAATCGACGAAACCGTGCCCGGCTGCAAGCCAAAGCGCTGATAGGGATATGCCTGGTAACGCAGCATCACGGTATCGCCTGCGCTTACAAAACCCACGGAGCGACTGGGTAGATACAATTCCGCGTGCAGGTTTGCATCGGCAGGCACAATGCTCAGCAACGGTCGCGCACTGTCGACTCGTGAACCGTTGGAAACCGCAATGGCTGTCGCTTCACCGGTTGTCGGGGCCGTGATGAGAACTTCCCGCTTGGTTTCGCTTTCAATCAGCCGATCCTGACTCTCGGCCAGCCTGCGTTGCAACTCGGCCATTTGCTTGCTCTGGTTGAACGGCAGTTCGACCAGTTCCGCCCGCAGCCTTGTACTTTCGGCCCGCACCGTCAGCAGTGAGCGATTGAGTTCTTCGCCACGCAGGCGCATGTCCAGAACGGCATCTTCCTTTTCCTGCAACTGATCACGGGACACATAGTCCTGGCGTTGCAGGTCGGCGTAGCGTTCGGCCATTCCCTTGGTCAATGCCAGCCGCTGACGAGTAAGGTCGATTTGCGCGAGTATTTTCTGCTGCTCCGTTTCCAGAGCTTCGACCTGACGCTTCTTGCCATCCAGTTCCTGACGGTGCAAGGCAAGGGTTTCGTCGATCTCCCGGGTGAGACTTTCCAGACGCCGTTTGATCGAAAGGCTGATCGCCTGTTGCGAGCCACCTGCCTCACCGTTCTGCGTGTCGCTGGACAACGCCATCAGCACTGCACCGGTGTTCACGTGTTGCCCTTCGGCAACATCGAGGCTGTTGACCACACCGGCCTGGGGGGCGTAGATCCTGATCAGGCCATTTTCGGGCAGTAGCACGCCGCTGGCTGCGGTGCGTTTGGTGTATGTAGCGAACGTCAGAAACAGGGCCATGCAGATGCAGAACAGCAGCGATACTGCCGCCGCCAGCCGCATCGACAACGGGCTGACCAGCAAGACCGTACCCAGAGTACTGCGCTTTTGCGCGTCGAGTGCTTCAGGTCGAAAGAGCATGAATTTGCATCGTGTCAATCATCAGGGATGCGCCATAAAGACGATGGAAGCTCGACAATGTTTCAGGCGCACTTAAACAGTTGGCCCGACATGCCCATGCAGCGGCCACCTGAACAAGTTGAAAGCAGGAAAAGGCTGGTTGGCATCGGTTTATTTGGAACGTGAAGAATTAAAGCGCTGACAGTCGATAATCTCAATAGCACATATGGACTAGTGGCAAAAAGGCTCTTGTGGCGTAGCGACAACGCAAGCCTCGATGTTCAAGAGCTATAGCTCATCCGTACTATCTCTTTCTGAGTTTGCCTATTTGGAATTTTTTGCTGCGGATACGACTCAAGAACGCTCGACCCGTAATACAGTCGCTCATTGTGAGCGTATTCATTAGATGTCATTTATGGAGAAGTACATGAATGCTTAAAAACTACCGCAGACTCCCAAGAAGCCGTCGAGTCGATCAAGGCGTTATCGCTGGGGGACATGTCAATGGTGTCCGTTTGCATACTCCGGGCCGGAGCGACCCATTAGCCGGGATGAGCTTCGGTTATCAGGTATGGGCGATGAGGTATGCTCTTTGATCGATGAGCGTGCGCGTTATATTGAAGTGCTCGCCTGCGGCTTCTGAATGATGTCCATCTCGCGTGATTTCAATTGATTCTGAAAGTTCCATGTCTGTCTGAAATTTATTATTTAAAATTCATCTCTGGATGGCTCGCCATGCGAGTATGTATATAGGAATTGGTGGCGTAAAGATATTATGGTGCATAGTCCATCTGTGCTATTGAAGCGGTTGTCAGTAGTGACCTTTAATAACTTGGTCTGACGTAGATCCATGGTGCGTAAGACTCAACTGTTTAATGACCCGTTCAGAGGTAAAGACGACATGAAGCAAGCAATGAACCTGAAAAATCCACATGAGACGCCTCATAGTGATCCAGAACTGCGACTGCTGAGCGAGACAGAGTTGGAGCAGGTCGGTGGTGGTTTTGAGTTTAGCGCTTTTGGTTATACCTTCGCGGGCGGTCAGTCATTTGCCCCGGGCTATAACTATGCATCCATCAGCAATCCTGGCGGTGTGCCTATCTTTTACAGGGCGTGGCAGACAGAGGTGCGCTAAAGCGATACCGCAGGACCCGGCACTCGCGTCGGGTCCTGTTTGATTTGAAAAGCAGCGATTCCCATCGCGCGTCTCTGCACCGGCAAACCTGACCTCAAGCGCCTTCAGGCAACTCGGTGCCATGTCCGCAAGCCACCTTCAAAAACGGTCTGCAATCCCTTTTTTTTGCTATTGCTTGCGACAACCCGTCGCGCCCCCAACCCTGGCCTTGGCCCTGTTCCTGCTTTAAAAAGCAGCGGCGCAGAGTGTCATCTGCATGCAGCATCATCCGCTTGGTAAAAATTCAGGTTCAGAGGTAAAGCGTCATGGGAAACAAATGGGCAGAAAAGATGCGGCAAAAAGTGCATTCGCAGGCCGAATCGCTGGGGAATCTGTGCGTGGAGAGCTTCCACTTCCTGGCACTGTTCGCCATCGGCGCCATCACTGCCTGGGCCTCGATCGTCGCCTTTCTGGGCATGGTCGAAAAAGGCAACATCACGGTCGATGACATCCTGCTGCTGTTCATCTACCTCGAACTGGGCGCGATGACCGGGATTTACTTCAAGACCAACCACATGCCCGTCCGCTTCCTGATCTACGTCGCCATCACGGCACTGACCCGGTTGCTGATCTCCGACGTCTCGCACCATAACCCGCCGGGTATGGGGATCATCTACCTGTGCGGCGGTATCCTGCTGCTGGCGATCTCGATCCTGGTGGTGCGTTATGCGTCGTACAAATATCCATCGGCGAAGATTCCGGATCCGTACAGCAATGTGAAAGGGGCGGTGACGGAGGAGAAGGGGGAGGTTTGAGGGTTGGGGACCGGAGCGGGTGCTCCGGTTTTACTGGGTTTGGTGTGTTTCAGCTTTTGGTCGATTAATGCCTTTTGCGAGAGTTAGAAATCGGTCAAAAGCGGACATTGTCCCGAGGCCGCTTCCTGCCAAAATCCAGATACTCAGAGCATCTAACAAACTGAGGTCACTCAGCACTCGAGATTCAGTTCTATGCAAAACCGTGTTCCTCGCACAACTCAGCAACGAAAATCCCATCACCTGCGGCCCGTGCTGCTGAAGTGGATTTACAATAATGAGACCGCGGCTGGTGGTGTTTATCTCGCGGTACCAGTCAGAGTTACACACCACGACGCTCAATCATGATGAGAGAGCGCCAGTCCGTGCGGCAAATTCGAACCTCTTGGCATCAAATTATCAGTGCCGAAAGCTATTTGGGCGAAAATTAAATTATCAAGTTCCTGATAGTACTGATAAAGAGTTTCCACTCGATCAGGCTGAGGCTTACCAAATTAGGTTCTACGAAAAACGACGCTTTGATTTAACCACCCACGGCAGCGTATACCTTCCCAATATCGAACATATTATGGACGGAGACTAACTTTTTGGAGGCGATATCAATGGTGAAAATCGAGGTCGCCGGTAGCATGATACGTTTGGATGATTCACCCTCGCCGATTGTGAATATCGGCAGCGCCGTTGACACGACTGTCAAAGTCGAAATAGAGCGCTCGGCGAGTAGGTCTGTCGGTACTACATTTCCCATGAGCGGCTGAATCCAGACATCGATACGCGAGTGACGAATACTCGATACCGCATTTACAAATTGAGCTGTAAACGCACGTATGGCATCGATGGTTACAATTGGTTCGTCGGAGTTGAACTGCAACGTGGTCGTTGGTGAGTCAAGGTATCTAGCTACAAGGCGATCAGGATCATGCGAGTCAACGGCATCATAATAAGCCTGCACGATACGGACGATCTCCGCTTCTGGAATATTGTTTTGAGTATTCATAATGGCTCCAATTTGAGTATTTATCGTCTTTAAGCCGCTTCCGAAAGCATCGCGGCATACGCTCTAGGAAAAATGGCTGCATTGCCAGCTTTCAAACGCTTTAGGAGGGCTATTGGGAGTGCGTCCCTGCACTAAGCCAGCCTTGTTATATCTGGTCAATCGATCAGCTGCTTAGACCTCGGACGAGAGCAGAACCGCACCGCGTCGTGGAGTTTCCTGAGTAGCTGACATTGCCTTGATGGCTTCCGCGAGTGGGAATATGCGACAGTCAGCAAAGTTGTCTGCGTAACTGCGAACTATATCGAAAATGTCTTGAATATCGCTGGCTCTCTCATCGGCGGTCAAATCAGCCACAGCGACTGGGGTGTTGACTCCCTTCATTGTCAAACCGCGAACTGTGAAGGCGATGCTCGACACTGCTGACAAGGAATAGTCCATCCCACCGTAAGTCAGTAAAGTACCTCTATCGGCAAGAAGGTCGAGAAGATCCGTAGTCATTGCGCCGCCGATGGGGTCGATGGCAACTTTCGGTGCCACGCCGTATACAGCCTTGGACTGGGCTTGCCAGTCACTGGCTGACGTGTCGATTACAGGAACACCTGGGAACGTACTGGAGAGGATTTCGGCGGAGGGCTTGCTTCGAACGGCAGCGATGACTCTGAGCCCACGCTTTTTAGCCAGCGCGATCAGATTGCGCCCAACACTCGACCCGCCAGCCGTTATCAGGATCGGCGCTCCGTCCTCAATGACACCACGGACAGATGCTGCTTCACGAAGAAGCGTGGCAGCTGTGATGCCATTGATCATAACCTGGCACCCGGCTTCGTCGCTGACATCGTCTGGGACGGGAATCAGATCTTCAGCACGCACGGTAACGTATTCTGACCACGTTCCGTGCAGGCCATGGAACAGTCCGACGCGGGCTCCAACCCTGACCCAACCGGAGGATTCCAACCCAGGCCCTATAGCCTCAATCCTGCCTACGCCATCCCCTCCCGGCACGAGGCCCGAGTCAGTCATTGGGACAGGAACGATTCCGCGAATCATAAGGTTGTCAATCGGATGCACCATTCGCTGACTTACATGTACGAGCACCTCACCATTACCTGGCGTCGGTAGATTTTGCGAAGCGTTCAATACAAGCACTTCGCTAGGCTCGCCGTAGCGATGGTAAATCATGGACTTCATCATCATTTTCCTCAAAGCGTGGTTGGTTGCACCTCAGAGAGCCGGCGCAGGTGGTGGGTTGGATTGGATGTTTCTCTACGCACATTTAGAAAAAAGCCGCCTAATGAAAAACAGCGTGGCCTCCACTGCGGCTTTATCGATTTGTAATGCCTTAGTGCGCAGGTGCGAACCATTCGCCAAGCGTCATAGCCTTTTCCATCGTGTGCGGCGGCAGCAGTGCGCTTATCTCTTGGGCAGGGGCAACAAGAATTGATTTCGCATGACTCAGCGAGTCAAAGCCCCACTTCCCGAAATAGGTGCCCATACCCGATGCACCGATGCCGCCAAAAGGCATGCCTGAGATGAAGCACTGCGCCATCGTCTGGTTGACCGCCCCACCGCCGAACGAGAATCCGTGGATATACGTGTCAATCGTGCTCTGATCCGAACTGAAGATATAAGAGGCTAGGCCACGAGGCTGTTTCTTGAGTGTTTCCATGACCGGTTCGAGGTCGCTATAGGTCATGACTGGTAGAATTGGCCCGAAAATCTCCGATGACATGATTGGAGCCGACCAGTCCGCTGGGTAAACAATCGTAGGCGCGAAATAGCGCTCTCCACGGTTGTAGGTTCCGCCCGCCACAACGGGTGAACCTGCGAGCAGACCGACAAGCCGATCCACATCCTTCTCGGTTGCTATGCGCGAGAGATCCGGACTTGTTTCGGGGGTCGATCCGTAGAAAGCAGCAATCGCAGATTTGCAAGCCTCAACAAATGCATCGGCCACGCTTTCATGAACATAGACATAGCCCGGCGAGACACACCATTGACCTGCAAAAGCCATGGTTCCCCAGACGATCTTGCGGGCCGCATCTTCGAGATCCGCAGTGGCGTCAACGAGCACGGGGTTCTGACCACCGAGCTCCAGGATAATCGGTGTGAGATGCTCTGCCGCCGCTCTCATAACGATCTTGCCCACCTGGGTACTGCCGGTGAAGAAGATGAAGTCGAACGGCAGGGCGAGGAGTTCGGTCATGACCTCCCGATTACCTGAAACGATGGCAACGGCTTCTGGCTCAAAATAGCGCCCAATGAGATCCTGAAACAATGCAGTGACGTTACGGGTCGTTTCTGAAGGCTTGACGATTGTAGTATTACCCGCGCTAAGCGCCGTAATGAGCGGATTCAACATCAGGGCGAGTGGCGCGTTGAACGGAGCTACGATCAGCGATACACCATAAGGCTCTCGATGAATTTCACCTTTGTAACCAGCATCGGTCATGCGCTGCGAAATGCGGGCGGGCTCAGGTTGCATCCAGTTAGCTAACTCGGCACGCGTCTCGGCAAGAGTTCCTAGAACGGCGTTGTATTCCATACCGCATTCAAACCATGCGGTTTTGAAATCCTGCGCCAGGGCGGTGAAAAGATCCGCTTGGTTTTCCGTCACCATGCGCTCCAAGCGAGCAAGCTGGTCGAGACGCCATTCAAGGGAGCGCGAGGCATTCGAACTAAAATGTGCCTGCTGACGTTTGAATAGGGATTGGACATCAGTCATTTCTACCTCCTAGCAAATGGGACTTCGCGCATGCCGTTCATAGCTCATTCGCCATCACTTTCCGCGTTTGAGTCCCAGCATTTGCATTGCAACCCCTGGCCAGCCCCATGTGTTCGGGGCTGTTCTAAAGTTTGTCGCGGCTGTTGGGTGGACTTGCCACGACATCATGCCCAACCAATCTAAGCCAAGAGCATTACTCTGTTTAGTCGCCCTTATCCGGACAGGCCGTCCGAAAAACCGCACAGTGAGTGCTGATCATGAAGATCACAATGCTCTGGCCCGTATTGTCATCGAACGACGGGTACCGCGGTTTAAAGCGCGATCGTCACTGCTGCGACCTTCTCTAGCTATGTCCGTAATTTCGTACAGTCTGTCCGGATTATTCTGAGTATTGTCTGTGTTCTTGCGGGTAGGATGGGGCTACATTGTTATTGAAGCGAAGCTGCAACAATGATCCTAAAAAACGACTTTATTACGCTGCTTAAACGGGAAATGAAACTGACTAGAGATATCGTTGAGTTTTGAATGTCAGTGTATCGCTAGCGCTTTTTGTTGGAGTAATAATTTTGCTCTATAAGAAAACCAAGAAACGATTGAAGGGTGCCGTCAATATTATAAGTTGGTTGCTCGATTCAATCAGTGGTCAACATAAAGGAAAGCAAATGAAGCAAATCTATGGTGATCTTTGGCAAACCGCTCCCGAGCACCCATTCATGGGTGTCACCTCGCATGCGTATTTGCTCACTCAAGAAGAGGGAAATATCTTATTTTATAACTCGGGAAAAGTTGAGTTTGATAAAGTCGCGTCTCTGGGCGGAATCTCATATCAATATCTGAGCCATAGAGATGAAGCTGGAACCTCGCTTGCATCGATCAAGCAGCACTTCGCGTCAAAAGTCTACTGCCATGAGCTTGAGGCAGCGTCGATTAAGCGTTACACGACTATCGACGGCCTTTTCGATAAAAGAGAGACACGATTTGGGCGGGTTGAAGTCATCCCGACACCCGGCCACACAGATGGAAGCGTATGTTTCTATGTCCATTCACCGTTTGGAAAAAAATATCTGTTCACCGGCGATACGATTTACGTGGAGAATGGTGTATGGGCGTCGCGAATTAATCGTGGAGATGGTGGCTCAAAAAAAGACATCATAGAAAGCCTTCGGTTTCTTGGCGAACTTACCCCGGATGTCGTGATTTCAAGTGCATCGGTAGGTGATACTGCCTTCAAAGAGGTTGCGCCCGGCGAGTGGCGCATCATTACAAGCAGTGTAATAAAAGAGCTGCTGTAGCTTTAAAGCTGCCAATTATCTACCGTGTACGATCACAAACGGTGCACAGTAGCTGAAAATTTATGAAGTAGCCTTATGGTGTTCCTTTATATAGTCAATAAATGCACGGAGTGGCGGCGGCACAAGCCTACGACCTGAATAATAAAGGAACTGACCTGAGAATGGTTGCCACCAATCTACAAGCAGTGGCTCCAGCCGACCGCTATCGAAGTGAGGCTGAAGCCACTCTTCAAACAGGTGAATAACCCCTACTCCAGCCAGTGCAGCCTCGACGGCTAGATCCGTAGCACCGCCCACTCGCGCGATCAACCGGCTTTTAGGCTCTACGCGAATGATTTCGCCGTTCCGCTCAAACTCCCAGGGGCTCGCCAATTTTCCGCCGACATACCTGTTCACAATACAGGCGTGATCAATAAGCTCCCGAGGATGGTTAGGGCGACCCTGTGAATTGAGATACCCAGGTGCAGCGGCTGTTGCGAAGCGCTGGGTACGAGGGCCAATTGGGATCGCGATCATATCTTGCCCCAGTCGCTCGTCGTGACGAATCCCTGCGTCATTACCAAGCGCCAGAACATCTACCAGATTGTCCTCCGCATCAACCTCGACCTTGATGTCCGGATAGGCGTTCATGAAACCAGGCAGAATTTTAGGTAACGTCAAACGGGCCGCACTGATCGGAACATTGAGCCTTAAGGTTCCTGAAGGCCCCTCTAGAAGACCATCGACAATCCCAAGCGCCGCTTCGATCTCATCAAGCGCCGGTTCAAGTCGGGCGATCAGGATTTTTCCGGCTTCGGTTGGTGTAACGCTCCTTGTGGTGCGATGGAGCAGACGAATACCCAGCCGGGTTTCCAGACGCTGCACCGCGCCACTGAGTGTAGAAGCGCTAACACCGCTGGCCCTTGATGCATCGCGAAATCCCCCTGCCCGCACGACCATGACAAAAGTGTTGAGGTCTTGAAGGTCGGCATTCATTGTTCGATTTCCGTACGGGCTGTTCGATTACACTGGCTAAACACGGTAATCCTAAAGCGTAAACTCATAGGAGACCAGACGGCTCTTTGGAGAGCATTGCCGATATCCGCTTTTGGCCGATTTCTGCCGATCACAACTACCAAAGTTTCAGCCAAATGCTCTTGCAAACAGCCGATCAAGCAATTGCAGTCACACCGCAAGAGAAAAGAAAAATTGATTGTTCCGTGAGACTGGATAGCAGCCCGTATATCCACAAAATTATTCCATCGGACCGGATAATGCAGAGCATCACCCAATCCGGTCCCTCACTGTAACTTGTAACTACAGCGTCAACGCACCTCCACCCGCTCCAACGACCGATCCAGCTCAGTCCTGGCCATCCCGATCAGATGAACAACAGAAAAAGCCAGATCACGTTTCGGACCATTGAGGCTGTCGCCGGATTCGTAGGCGGTGGCGGCTGCGCAGCGCAGCAGTTCGGAGATGTGCAGCAGGGATTCTTCGAGCGATGGGGCAGGTGGATCGGGTGTTAACTTTTTCATGGCTAAGTCCTCGTAAGGCCACCTGCCAATCGCTGCTAAACGATGATAGAGGGTGGCGACTTTGACGCGGGTTAGCAGACCGGGAACTTAGCCAAAACCGGCGCACCCGAAGGTGCCCCACGCAAAGCCGCCATAGGCGATACTTTTTGCGTGACTAAGCTCTCAGGCTGCTAAACCCGATCACTGATATGCAGTGACCGACACAGCCTAGAGAGCCAAAAACGCCCACGCAAGGGGATGGGATTTTCTAGGAAAGTTCGTGCGGATGATAGAGACAGGTCCGTAAGAAACGGCCTGCAAACGAGGCATTTCGTTAGCTGAAGTTACATCGACAGCCAGCATTTTGCGTAGACAGGAGATCATTTGCCGTTCGCAAAGGTTGGTCGCGGGCCAGCGCGCTCATTAAGCTTTTATGAGGCTGTCGCGAGCAAGCTCCCTCCCACGGGATGTGAGGGGGCTTGGCAGGCTGTAGACGCAGCCTGCCGATACCGGTTCAAAATCCTATTGCCCGGTCCGACCGATCCTGTCGATTCGGTTGCCAGTTGCCGCTGGTGAGAATCGGCACCTGGCTGAGGGTCACGCCATCGGTCATGGCGGTGAGGATTTTCAGGGCGCTGTCGCCGCGCTCGATGGCGATGCCGAATTGCACGCTTTCGATGAGGCGGCGCAGGCGTTCGGGGTCGTTGCGTTGCGCGGCGCTGATCAGGCGCTTGGCGACGATGCCCTTTTCGTTCGACAGTGTCAGCATGATGCTGCCATCCAGTCCCTGGATGCTCAGATTCACCCGGTAATCGGGATGGAAGGTATCGGTGATCATCTGAAAAGGATTATCCATATCTTCTACCTGTCTATGTGAACTGCATAAATTGACCGGGTATTAGTCCCTTTAGTTCTCAGTGCCTGACCATTGGCACGTTTCTCTTGCTCGCGATGTACGTCAGGCCAGTCCATCAATGACCCGCCTGACAGTGCACCGCCATCAAGCTATTGCATGGTTCGGGCCATATCCTGCAAGACAGTGAGCCCGAGCTCGCCGCACGGCTGCTCATCCAGGCGCAGGCACGGTTTCTCTGTGAGCAATGACGCCGCTTGCAGCGAGTTGGATTCCCGGCCTCTGGGAATGCGATGGCCAGGTTTTTTCAGTGTTTGGCCTGCTGCGTCCCGGCGTAATCGATACGCCTTCGATACCCGCATTCGGGGGGCAAAGGCATCTTTTTGAGGGAAGAGAGTGGTTGCCCTGCCGGGTGGTTTTCGGTTGGCCGGTGAAGTGTCGAATACATGTCGAGCAACATACTGCGCATGAAGCAGGGATCGTGAGTGCCTGCTCGGGAAGGCATTGGATAGCGGATTTATAATTCGACGGACGGCTGCAAGAGTGCGAAGGGGGCGCGTTGTGAATGCCGGATTGAAGCGTGCAAGGAGGCTCGCAATGCTCTTTTGAGGTGCACCCGCTGCCGTGAAAGCAGGAAGGGCGGCCTTTTCGGGGCCGCCCTTCGTTATGTGATCAATGCGTCAGGGAGTGGTTATCAAAGCCGAGCGGCTTCCTTTTCCTGTTCTTTCTCGAGAAATTCTTCCTCCAGCAGGGCGTCCGGGCTGACCGAATCCTCATCCTGTTCATGGGGTAGGGGGGCGCCGCCACGTTTGCTGCGCAGTTTGCCCAACAGATGCTCAAGGGCGTGATCGAGTTTTTCGGCTGCACCATCAACGGCCTGATCGATGGTATCGGCCTTCTGGGTGACGGAAATCGGTTGATGGCCTTTTGGACGGGCCTCTATCTGGCAGCGGATGTCATGCGGACCTGATTTTTCGCCGTTTTCATCGCTGAGGTGAACTTCGACGCGGGTTACATATTCGTCGTAGCGTTCGAGCGTGCTTTCAATGGTGGTACGAACCCACTCCTCCAGTCGGATACTGCTTTCGATGTGATTATCGCTATTGACCTGGATTTGCATAGTTAATCCTTATTAGGGCTTGCTCGTGTGAGGCTCATGGATCGATTTCTTGCGAGCTCGATTTCGTTTGCGCTCAAGCACAGTGTTGGCGGCAATGAGCCAACAATTCAAGCCCTAAATGGAAGAAATATTTCGCAGCAAAAATATTGTTTGAATGCAATGGATTCTCATCCAGTCTTTCGCGATTGCAGTCGCTCCTGCACGCAGCAGGAGCGCATGAATCTGCCCTCTTAAAACGCGACGGACGTCTGCACATACACCGTGCGCGGTTCGCCCACGTACTTGCCGCGGTTGTTGTCATCGAACGAGCGGGTGAAGTATTCGCGGTTGAAGATGTTCTTCACGCCCACTGCCACGTTCAGGTCAGACATTTTCGGCCCGAAGTCATAGGCGGCGCGGGTGCCGAACAGCATGTAGCCGGGAATCCTGCCGGTGCTGCCGCTGGCGTTTTCTGCCACGGTGTTGGCGTTGTCGGCGAACTGATCGCTCTGGAACGAGCTGTCCAGATTCAGCTTCCATGGACCTTCGGTGTACCTCACGCCCAGGGTGCCCTTGTGTCTGGACGAGAAGGGCACGCGATTGCCTTTGTTCGGGCCGTCTTCGCGGATGGTTGCATCCACGAACGCATAGCTGGCGTAAACCTCGTAGGCGTCCAGCGCCGGGCTCAGGTCGCTCAGCGCGTAGTTGATGCTGCTTTCGATACCCTGATGACGGGTTTCGCCGCGAGCGATGATGCGGTTGTCGGTCTGGTTGGTGTCGTACTGGTTATCGAAGTTGATCAGGAATGCACCGATCGCTGCGCGCAGCACACCGTTGTCGTAACGGGTGCCCAGTTCCCAGGTCCGTGCCTTTTCCGGTTGGACCTCGCCGCCGTTGACGCGGTTGGGCATCTGGCTGTACTGCACGCTGCCGAACGAGCCTTCGGTGTTGGCGTAAAGGTTCCAGGTGTCCGTGACGTGGTAGAGCACGTTCAGGGCCGGCAGAGCCGTGTTGTAGTCGCCCTGGTATTTGACGTTGGTCTGGTTGTTGGACTGCGCCGTGTCGATCATCTCGTAGCGAATGCCGGGCGTGATGGTCCACTTGCCGATATCGATGCGGTCGTCGATGTAGAAGGCCTTGGCATCGGTGTAGCCACGGGTGTCGCGGTCTTGCGTGCTCGACGTGCTGGGCATGATCTGCGAGGCAGTGGTTTCGTTGTAGCGCACTTCATGGCCGGATTCGTTGATGTAGCGATAGCCGATGCCCACTTCATGCCAGCTCTCGCCCAGTGCGAAGCCTTGGGAGAAACGGGTTTCGAAACCGCGTACCCAGTATTCGCGCGGTGACAGGGTGACGATGTTGCCCTGTTCCAGATAACCGCTGCGCAGGGTCTTGGTGAAGAAGGTGTTGGCGGTGAACACCCGGGCGTCCTGCTCGTAGCGATAGCCGAAGTTGGCCAGGGTACGACGGCCCCAGAACTTGTCTTTCAGGCGCGTCGACTGATACGGGTCGGCATCGTAGTCCGCGACACTCAGGCCGCCGGGCATCTCGGCTTCGCCTTCGTAATACTGCGCCATGGCGTTGAGGCTGTTGGCGTCGTCGATCTGGTATTTGCCCTTGAGGATCAAATCGTCGATCTGGGTATCGCTGTGTTCGCGCCAGTCGCTGCCGCGCACGCCGGAATACAGAATCGCGCCGCCCAGGCCATTTTCCGCCGTGCCGCCGAGCAGCAGGTTGCCGGTTTTCTTGAAACCGTCCTGGGTGGAAGACGGACTGATCTCGGTCTGCACCGAGCCTTTCATGGTGGGGTCGTCCGGGATGGCGCGGGTCACGAAGTTGACGATCCCGCCGACGTTCTGCGGACCATAACGCACGGCACCGCCGCCACGTACCACGTCCACGGCATCCATGTTGCCCAGGCTGATCGGCGCAAGCGACAGTTGAGGCTGGCCATAAGGCGCGAACGGCACCGGAATGCCATCCATCAGCACCGTGGAGCGCGAAGCCAGACGCGGGTTGAGGCCGCGAATGCCGAAGTTCAGCGCCATGTCATGGCTGCCGGTGCCGTTGTTTTCCGGTGCGTTGACACCCGGAATACGGTTGAGCACTTCGCGGGCGCTGGTGGAGCCGTTGCGCTCGAATTCCTCTCGACGAATCACGTCACGGGCACCGGGATGCTCGAAGACGTTGGTCTGCTGCGCTTCACCCAGCCAGTCACCGACAATGGTCGATGCGCCCAGCTCCACAGGGCCGCTACCCGCAGTGCTCACCGGTTGCAGGGAAAAACCTTGATTGCCGTCGGCCACTGCCTGCAGGCCAGTGCCTTCCAGCAAGGCGGCCAGGCCTTGCTCCGGTGTGTATTGACCTTCCAGCCCACGGCTTTTCAGGCCGCTGGTCACTTGCGAGCCATAGGAAATCATTACGCCCGCTTCCCGACCGAACTGGTTCAACGCGGTTTCGAGTTCGCTCGGGGCAATGTGATAGGCCTTGGCATCGGCAGCATGTGCCAGCGACAGACCGCCCAACGACAGGCTCGCGCCGAAAATGATATGCCGCAGGGTGCGAACCAGAGGGGAGAGTTGGGGCGATCGGGATGACATGCAGGAGTCCTTTGATCTGGAGGATTAAGAGGTGCTTTCCCTGTCTGTCACGCGAGCGGTTGAAAACGGCTCACCGGATTTGAAAAAAATTGATAAATCACTTTGTTGGAGGCAGCTTGCTGGCGACTTCAGCGTACAGACGCAGAATATCTGCCGGTTTTCAGGCCTTTTTCGCCAGCAAGCTGCCTCCCACGCATTTTGTTCACACCCGCGCCTGAACACTTACCCAATACCGGGTAAAGCGCTGCACGCGAACGGGCAGGGCGACTTCCAGCATGTCGAGGATGCGTTCGCTGTCGGCCAGCGGGTAACTGCCGGAAATCAGCAGATTGGCGACCCTGGCATCGCAGTTGAGTCGCCCGCGACGGTAGCGGCTCAGTTCGGCCAGAAAGTCCGTCAGCTTCATGTGCGAAGCGACCAGCATGCCTTCGGCCCAGGCTCCGGTGCTGGCGTCTGTCGGACGCACCGGGTCCCAGGCGTCGCGGCTGAAGGTCACTTGCTGTCTGGCCTGCAACCGCAATGGCGGACCGAGATGATCGACAGGGCTGAGTTCGAGTGAACCGGCCAGCACGGCCAATTGTGTGCGGCCGTCCAGTTGTCGCAGGTTGAAACGGCTGGCCGCTGTCGAAGCATGCACCACGCCTTCGGCGGTCAGCAGGTTCAGTGGGCGTGAGTCGGCAGCCGCTGTCATCAGAATCTCGCCTTGCAGCAGTTTGATGAATCGCTGCTGGGCATCGAAGCGTACATCCAGGGCGCTGGCGGTATTGAGTTGCACTTGCGTGCCGTCGCTCAGCGTCTCCTTGCGTTGCTCGCCGACGCCACTGCGCAGGTCGGCCAGCAAGGGCTGCAAGGCGATCTGTTCACGCAATCCCCAGCCTGCCGCCGAACCTGCGCCCAACAGCAGCAAGAGCTTCAGAGCCTGACGGCGACCGGAGGAGGACGGTGCATTGAGCGCCGCATGGGCCAATGGCGAAGACAATCCGCTCAGACGCTGGTTGACCCGCTGGATATGCGCCCAGGCGCGCTGGTGTTCGCTATTGCCATTGAGCCACTGCTGCCAGGCTTGCTGACGACGGGAATCCAGGCTGCCTTCCTGCATTTCGATCATCCAGCCCACGGCCTGCCTGGCCACGGCGGGGGAAATGTCTGACTTGTTCAGGGATTCGGTATTCAGGTTCATAAGGCGAAGTAGCAGCGCAGCGCGGCCTTGTTCAGGTGACGCTTGACCGTCGCGATGGAAATCCCCAGTTGCGAGGCGATTTCACCATGGCTCAGGCCATCGACCTGAGAAAGCAGGAAGGCGCGTTTGACCGCTGCCGGCAGGCCGTCCAGCAACTGGTCCAGTTCCACCAGAGTCTGCAGGATGATCGCCCGGTCTTCCTCGGAAGGTGCCACGCACTCCGGCAATTCGGCCAGAGCCTGGTAATAGGCGCGCTCCAGATCCTGGCGTCTGTAGTGATTGCACAGCACCCGCTTGGCGATGGTGGTCAGAAAGGCCCGAGGCTCGATGATCTGGGTTGTGTCGCGGGCCAGTATCACTTTGACGAAGGTGTCCTGGGCCAGATCCGCCGCACTGTGCGGGCAGCCGAGTCGGCGTCGCAGCCAGGTCGTGAGCCAGGAATGGTGATCCTGATACAGACCTTCGACGGTATGACTGAGAGCGGGCTGGGCGGTGTGCATCGCGTAGAAAAATCCACGGGGACTCATTGAGGGCGTCGATTCTGTCAGACTCTTTTGCATATGAGAATATTTATCATTAATATTGCGCTTTATTCTCGTGCCTGGGTGCGAACTTTCTGCCCGGCGGTCTGGTGACAGGGCCTTTGCCATGCCGACCCACACGTTTTCATTGCCTTTCAAGATCGGGTAAAGGTTCTCGGATGCACGGCTCAGCCCTCAATAGCCCAGCGGTCAAAAAACGTCCTGCGAAAGCCACCGGAGTCTCTGTTTCCTATCGGCTGGCCGTCACTTCCCGTGTGCTGGCGGCAATCTTTGCGGGCTACCTGCTGGCTTCCGTTACCAGCATCTGTGTCGCCCAGTGGCTGCCGGTCCCTCGGGCCGAAGCGGTGATCACCGGCATGATGCTTTCGTTTCTGGTGTATCTGGTGGCTGTGCTCTGGTGCTTTGCCTGCCGAACGGCAATGCAGGCGTGGGTTGGCGTGTTATTGCCCAGCGCAATTCTGGGGGCCGCTTATGCCTGTGGCCGGTGGCTGTCATGAAGGATGGTTTTCGTCAGGCCATGGCCTGGCTGCATACCTGGGTCGGGCTGGTGTTTGGTTGGCTGCTGTTCGCGATTTTCCTGACCGGGACGCTTTCCTACTTCAAGGATGAGATCACCCAATGGATGCAGCCGGAAATCGCTGCCCGTCCAGTGAATGCCGAGGCCAATATCCGGCTGGCGCAGAGTTATCTGCAACAGCATGCGGCGGGTGCCACGCGCTGGTTTATCAATATGCCCGACGAGCGTTCGCCGGGCCTGATGGTGGGCTGGCTGCCTGAAGGCAAGCCCGGTCAGCGCAACAACTTTGTCCGCAAGGTCCTGGACACCCGGACCGGCGATCCGGTGCAGGCGCGGGAAACACGGGGCGGCGACTTCTTCTACCGCTTCCATTACCAATTGCAGATGCCTCATCCCTGGGGCCGCTGGCTGGCGACCATTGCGGCGATGGTGATGTTCGTGGCGCTGGTGACCGGCATCATCGTGCACAAGAAGATCTTCAAGGAGTTCTTCACCTTCCGGCCACGCAAGGGCCAGCGTTCCTGGCTGGATGGCCATAACGCCCTGGGTGTGCTGGTGCTGCCGTTTCATTTGATGATTACCTACAGCAGTCTGGTGATCTTCATGTCGATGGTCATGCCCGCCAGCATCCTGACCAGCTACGGCACTGTGCAGGCTTTCTACAGCGAAGTGTTCCCCGGCTCGAACATGCCAGGGCCTGATGGCAAGCCTGCCGAGTTGCTGCCGCTCGCTCCGCTTCTGGCCTCGGCCAGCGAGCGCTGGAATGGCGATCAGGTGGGGCGCGTAGTGGTCAACAATCCTGGCGACAGCAATGCTTCGGTGCTGCTGACCCGTGACGACAAAGGTAGCATCACGCCGGATCGCGGCGGTGCGCTGACCTTCAATGGCGTGAGCGGTGTCCTGCAGAACGAAACCCCTCCACGGCCTGTGCCGATGCTGATCTCCAGCGGCATGTATGGCCTGCATGTCGGTCACTTTGCCGGGCCGACCCTGCGCTGGCTGTACTTCATCTTCGGCGTGGCCGGGACCGCGATGATCGGCACCGGGCTGGTCATGTGGCTGGGCAAGCGCCGTCTCAAGCATGCCAAGGCCAGCGTGCTGCCTTTCGAGTTGCGTCTGGTCGAGGTGTTGAACATCGCCAGCATGTCGGGCCTGATGCTCGCGGTGGCGGCGTTCTTCTGGGCCAATCGGGTTATTCCGGCCGGGCTGGCCGGACGTGCAGGCTGGGAAGTGAATGTGTTCTTTATCGTCTGGGGCCTGTCGGTGCTGCATGCCGTGCTGCGCAGTGGCCAGAGCGCCTGGCGCGAGCAACTGGGGCTGGGGGCGTTGTTGTTCATCGGCTTGCCGGTGCTCGATCTGCTGACCGACGGTCATTACCTGATCGCCGCGTTACAACAGGGAAGCTGGGTGCTGCCGGCCTTTGACCTGACGGCGCTGGGGACCGGCCTGTTCCTCGGCTGGGCGGCGCTCAAGTTCAGGGCCGAGCATGCCGAAAAGCCTGTGCGCAAGAGCGCTGGTATTACTGTCAGCCGCCAGGAGGCCAGTTGATGTTGCTGGCGGCGTTGCTCTGTTACATCGGTTTCACGGCCTTGTGCCTGTCCATGTCCCGGCATTACGGCGAGTTGCTGAGCGGTCCATTGACTGCACGGCGCAGTCGTCTGCTCACGCTCGCGGGCTGGCTGTTTCTGGCGGTTTCTTCGTTCGTTGCAGTCAATGATGCCGGTTGGGGTGTAGGCTTGGCGCAGTGGTTTGCCGTATTGATGGGCAGCGCGGTGCTGCTGGTTTTTCTGATGCCTTTCAAGCCTCGCTGGGTCGTGAAACTGGCCGGTTTCGGGTTGGTGCTGTGTCCCCTTGCTGCCTTTGATCTGTTGCCCGTTTAAGTGATCGTGATGATGCCTCCTGAACCCGACCTGCCCGATACAGGCCCTGACGCCGAGCCCTTGGCGGCGAAGGGTGGTCGCGCGCATTTTCTGCAGGTGTTTTTGTCCCAGCGGCCGCAGATGGAAGCACTGGTCAGCCGCCGCGTGGGTTGCCGGGCCACGGCTGCGGATCTGGTGCAGGACCTGTTCGTGCGTTTCTGGCGGCGTCCTCTGGTGCAGGTCGAAGAACTGAGCACTTATCTGCTGCGCTGTGCGGGCAATATCGCCATCGACCATTTGCGCAGCGAAGGTGTGCGCAGCCGTATCAGCGAAAGTCTTGAAACGGCGGAGGACGAAATCAGCAACGACCCCCGCGCCGCACTGGAAGCGAACAACGATCTGCGCCACGTCGAGGCTGCCTTGCGCGGCCTGCCCGAGCGGACTCGACAGATTTTCCTGCTCAACCGCATTCACGGTCGCAAATACGCAGAGATCGCCAAAGCCATGGGGCTTTCCCAAAGCGCTGTGGAAAAACATATGATGCGCGCCTTGCAAGCCTGCAAGGCGAGCCTGGAACAGGACTCGGCAGGCACCGTCCGAACCAGACCAGGAGACGCGCGTCGATGAAAGCGCCGCCCGCCGTGCAGAATGCCACGACCCCGGAAGACGCCGCACTGGCCTGGTTGAGTGTGCTGCACGATCAGCCCGATTACGCCGACCAACTGGCTTTCAGCAAGTGGCTGCAGGCCGACCCGGCCCATGCGCAAGCCTATGGCAAGGCTCAAGTGTTGTGGGAGTTGAGCGAAGCGCCGGCGGCCCGGCTTGCCAGTGAAGACGCGGTTGCGCTGTACGCCTTGTTGCGGGCGATGGATGCACCGCCGCCACGGCGCAACCTTCAGCGCTGGTCGGTTGGTCTGGCGATGGCCGCCTGCCTGATGTTGATGATTGCCATGGGCGCTGGCTGGCAGCCGCAACGCTGGGTCGACGATTTCGGCGCGGATTATGTGTCGGCTCCCGGCCAGGTCCGCACCGTGACGCTGGCCGATAATTCCCAGGTCACGCTGGATGCCGACAGTGCCATTGCCGTGAATTTCAGCCGTGGCGAACGGCATGTGCAGCTACGACGTGGTGCGGCGTTCTTCAAGGTCACTCACACCGGCGAGCCTTTCGTGGTCGATGCCCATACCGGCGAAACTCGTGTGCTGGGCACCCAGTTCGAAGTCCGGCTGGAGCCTGAAGGCGCGCAGGTGACGGTGTTGTCCGGCCGTGTCGGGGTCAAGGCGGCAGCGGGGCTTGAGCAACGGATTCTGGAGGCGGGTCAGCAAGTGGCCTATGACCAGAAGATCACTTCGGCCCCCAAAGGCATCGACAGTGAAAGCCTGCTGGCGTGGCGACAGGGCTGGCTGAATTACTACCGCACGCCTCTGGCCGAGGTTATCGACGACCTGAGCCGTTATTACCCCGGCCGCATTGTGCTGCTCAACGATCAACTGGCCGCCAGGCGCATCAGCGGCAGTTTCCCCAGCAAGGACCCGCAGGCAGTCCTGAACGCCTTGCAGTCGGTGGTGGGGTTCGAGACTTACAGCATGTTGGACCGGGTCATTGTTCTGCGCTGAGTCGATGGCAGACCGGCAATCTTCCATGGAGCGGATTTCAAGGCGGCGAGGCGCAGGGCAATGAGCGGTTGGCTGGGCAGAACGCTGTTCGTGGCGGTAGGGATCTGTGTTCAGAGCGTTGTGTGTGCCGCGCAACAGAGCTTCGATTTCTCGATCCCGGCCAGGCCCTTGCCGCAGTCCTTGAGCGAGTTCAGCCGTGTCACCGGTCTGAGCGTGATTTACACCCAGGATTCACCATATCGCATTGACGCCCCGGCACTCAGCGGACGCTTCAGCGCCGAGCAGGCATTGGGCACCTTGCTGCGCGATTCCGGCCTGACCTGGCGTCGCGCCAGCGAGCAGACATTTACCCTGGAAACCCTGAAGCCCGAAGCGGGCACCCTCAGTCTGGCAGCCACCCACATCGATTCCCGGCCTGGGGAGCGTGGCGTTTATCAACCGCCCTCCAGCAGCGCGGTGCTGCGCTCATCGGCCCCTTTGCTGGAAACGCCCCAGAGCATAGACATCGTTCCGCAACAGGTGCTGCGCGATCAGGCTCCCCGCAACCTCGATGATGCCTTGAGCAGTATCAGCGGCGTCACGCAGGGCAACACGCTGGGCAGCACTCAGGACACGTTGATGAAGCGCGGTTTTGGCGATAACCGCGACGGTTCGATCATGCGCAACAGCATGCCGGTGGTGCAGGGCCGCAACCTGAATGCCACCGCTGAACGTATCGAAGTGCTCAAGGGGCCGGCGAGCCTGCTCTACGGAATCCAGGACCCCGGCGGGATCATCAACGTGGTCAGCAAACAGCCGCAGTTGCAGGCCGGCAATAGCCTGACGGCCCGTGGCTCCAGCTATGGCTCGGGCAGGAATGGCAGTGGCGTGACGCTGGACAGCACAGGCCCGGTGGGGGATTCGGCGTTGGCCTGGCGGATGATTGTCGATCATCAGGACGAGGATTACTGGCGCAATTTCGGCACCCATCGCGAGTCGCTGGTCGCGCCGTCACTGGCCTGGTATGGCGAAGACACCCAATGGGTCGCGGCTTATGAGCATCGGGAGTTTCTCTATCCCTTCGATCGCGGTACTGCCATCGATCCGGTGACCAACCACCCGCTGGACATTCCGGCCACCCGTCGTCTGGACGAGCCGTTCAACAACATGGAAGGGCGCTCGGATCTGTATCGTTTCGAGGCCGATCATGATTTCAATGAGCGCTGGAAAGGGCATCTTGGTTACAGCTACAACCGCGAAACCTACGATGCCAGTCAGGTCCGTGTCACCGCAGTGAATGCAGCCAACGGCACCCTGACCCGCTCCATGGACGGTACATCCGGCGCGCTGGCCACCGACCGCTACACCATCCTGACCCTGGCGGGCGATGTGCAGTGGGCGGGCTTGCGACATGAACTGCTCATGGGGCTGGACGACGAGTACCGCAAGATCTATCGCTCGGATCTGATCCGCCAGCGCAGCCTGACCACCTTCAGTTACCTGAACCCGGTTTACGGGCAGGAAGTGGAAGGCACTGCGGTCAGTGAACCGGACAGCGCCCAGAGCGATATTCTGCGCAGCAACTCGCTGTTCCTGCAGGACTCGATCCACCTGAACGAGCAGTGGATTCTGGTGGCTGGCGCACGCTTCATGACCTTCGATCAGGTGGCGGGCAGAGGGCGACCGTTCAGCGTCAATACCGACACCAACGGCAGCCAGTGGATACCCCGCGCCGGTCTGGTCTATCGCTACACCGATCAGCTGTCGTTTTATGGCAGCTACAGCGAATCCTTCAAACCCAACTCCAGCATCGCGCCGCTGACCGGTGGCTATGTGCTGGATTCCGGGACCTTGCCCGAGCGGGCGAGATCCTGGGAGCTGGGTGCCAAATGGGATGTGTCGGGGGCCTTCAGCGCAACCGTGGCGCTCTACGATATCCAGAAGCGCAATGTACTGGTGGCCAACTACGATGCGACAACTGCCAGTACCGTCTACAGCTCGGAGGGTGAAGTCCGTTCGCGAGGGCTGGAGCTGGACTTGAGCGGCCAGTTGAGCGAGCGCTGGAGCCTGATCGGTGGCTATGCCTTTACCGATGCCCAGGTGCAGGAAGATCCGTTGCTCAAGGGCAAACGACTGCAGAATGTCGCCCGCCACAGCGGCTCATTGTCGGCAGTTTATGACGTGGGCAGCGTGCTGGGAGGTGACCGCTTGCGGCTGGGGGCTGGCGCGCATTATGTGGGGCAAAGGGCAGGCAACCCGCTCAACGACTTCAGCCTGCCGGCCTACACCGTCGCCGACGCCTTCGCGACTTACGACACCCGTCTGGACGGGCAGAAAGTCAGGTTCCAGCTCAACGTCAAAAACCTCTTCGACCGCACTTACTACACCTCAAGCGTGAACCGCTATTTCGTCTCGATGGGGGATTCACGGCAGGTGCAGATATCCACGACGCTGGAGTTCTGACCTGTGGATGGCTGTCGCCAGCAAGCTGCCTCCCACAGTAGGGTGAGTTACTACGGTATTCCCCCGGCGTTGCACCGATGGTTTGGCGAAAACGTGGGAGGCAGCTTGCTGGCGACAACTGAGATTCAGGTATCGCTAAATCCATACCGCATCCCAGAGCGAATATTCCCTGATATTGCTGACCAAGCCCGCCCGCTCAGGGTTTGCAACGATGTAGCGTGCAACAGCAAGGATATCTTGCTCCCGGCGTATGGCTCTATCGTGATATCCATCTTGCCAAAGCCGGCCTGTACGCTTATAGGATTTGTTCAAAGCTATTGCACTTCTGGACTTTACTCTTTGTATGACACGTGGCAATGAGTCTGTACGCAATTCAAACAGCCAGTGCATGTGATCGGGCATTACGACCCAAGCCAGTGAATGGACAAGCTCCATTTCATGGGCGCGTCTTAGTTCATTCACGAGCAGGCGACCGAGAAGCCAATCCTTAAATATCGGTTCTCGACCGAGCGTGGTCGCAGTCACCAGGTAGAGTTGTCCTTTTCCCGAGACGCGGCCTTTACGCAAGTTTTTTGAATGTGGTTTTTCAGGCATTCCTTTGCCCTTTTCTTGAACAGGCAGATGCCGAATCTACTATCCAGAGATCTTTTTCAGGGGACTTATGGTTTAACTGTGTATGTCGAGGTTGTGGCTGTCGCCAGCAAGCTGCCTCCTACGGTTTGAAGGCCTGCCGGTATTCGCCCGGTGTTGCGCCGATGGCCTGGCGAAAACGGTTGCTGAAGTGGCTGGCGCTGGCAAAGCCGCAGGCCAGGGCAATGTCGCTCAGTGGCTGGGCGGTATGGCGCAGGAGGTGGCGGGCATGGGACAAGCGGCGGGCCAGCAGGTATTGATGCGGTGGCAGGCCAAAGCTTTCGCGGAACATGCGGGCGAAATGGTATTCGGACAGCGCACAGAGCCCGGCCAGTTGCCCGAGGCTCAGCGGGTCGGCCAGATGCATTTCGATGAAGTCCACCAACTGACGACGCAGATGCGGTGCCAGCCCGCCTTTGAGACGCAAGCCGTCACGCAACCCTACCTGACCGAGTAGCGCATGGCTGAGCATTTCATGGGCCAGGCTGCTGGTGAGCAGGCGCTCGGCAGGCTCGGCCCAGTTCATCCGGATCAGCCTTTGAAAACGTGCAGCCTGCTCGGCATCCTCGATAAAGGTGCTTTCCTGTAGCTGCATCTCCCGAGGCTCGCGATCAAGCAGGGTTACGCAACCCAGTGCAAACTGATCCGGGCTGACATACAAATGCGCCAGACGGATCTCGCCATTGATGACCCAGGCCGACTCATGCCCGGCTGGCAGCGTGCAGAGTTTGCCGGGCGCGCCTTTCTGATCCGGCTTGTCGCGGCGGAAGGTGCCGGTGCCGTCAGCGATGTAACACGACAGCGTATGGTGAGTCGGTGCGTGATATTCCTGGGAATCATGCCGGTTCTGCCACAGTGCAGCGGTCAATCCATCACCCAGCACGGCACTCTGCTCCAGTCGGGCATGGGGCGAGCTGTTCAAGGCCTGAAAGACCTGGATGGATTCAATGGGTGGCATGGCGACTCCTCTAGGTCTTGCATCCTACTCGCGCGCGACAAGGATGCCATCACCTGCACGATCAAATGCGCAAGATTGTGCAAGCGACGTCGAGGGCGCGGCAGCAGACTCAAGGCTCATTGAGGAGCTGCATCATGAATATCTCGCTGTATCTGCTGACGGTCCTGATCTGGGGCACGACCTGGATCGCTCTGAAACTGCAACTGGGCGAGGTCGCCATTGCGGTGTCGATTTTCTATCGCTTCGCACTGGCGGCCCTGATTCTGTTCGCCATGCTCTTGCTCAGTGGTCGTCTGCAACCGGTCAATCGTCGGGGGCAACTGATCTGCATGGCGCAGGGCCTGTGCCTGTTCTGCATCAACTTCATGTGCTTTTACACCGCCAGCCAATGGATCCCCAGCGGCCTGATCGCCGTGGTGTTTTCGACCGCGACTTTATGGAATGCATTGAATGCACGAGTTTTCTTCAAGCAGAAAGTGGCACGCAACGTACTGGCTGGCGGTGCCATGGGCCTGACCGGGCTGGCTTGCCTGTTCTGGCCTGAGCTGGCCGATCACAGCGCCAGCCGGGAAACCTTTATCGGGTTGGGGCTGGCGCTATTGGGAACCCTGTGCTTCTCGGCAGGCAACATGCTGTCGAGTCTGCAACAGAAAGCCGGATTGCGTCCCTTGACCACCAATGCCTGGGGGATGTTCTACGGAGCGACGATCCTGTGCATGTATTGCCTGTTCAGCGGTGCGACCTTCGCCTTTGAATGGAATGCGCGCTACATCGGTTCGCTGTTGTATCTGGTCATTCCCGGTTCGGTCATCGGTTTCACGGCCTACCTGACGCTGGTCGGGCGCATGGGTCCTGAGCGTGCGGCGTATTGCACCGTGCTGTTTCCGGTGGTGGCGTTGAATATCTCGGCGTGGGTCGAAGGCTATCAATGGACCTTGCCCGCCTTGTTCGGGCTCGGGCTGGTGATGCTGGGCAATGTGCTGGTGTTCAGAAAGCCCAAGGCCTCTTCCACAGTCATACCGGCCTCTGTGGGAGGGGCCTTGGCCGCGACGGTTTTTGTCAGCCCTTCCAGACCTGCGGATTGACCAGATCCTGCGGACGCTCGCCCAACAGCGCGCTTCGCAGGTTGTGGTACGCACGATCCGCCATGGCCTGACGGGTTTCGTGGGTCGCCGAGCCGATGTGCGGCAGGGTCACGGCGTTGCTCAGGCTGAACAGCGGCGACTCGCTCAGGGGCTCCTTCTCGTACACGTCCAGACCGGCACCGCGAATGGTGCCGTTCTGCAGGGCTTCGATCAGCGCCGGTTCATCAACGATCGGGCCGCGTGCGATGTTGATCAGGATTGCACCGGGCTTCATCAGCGACAGTTCGCGACGACCGATCAGATGGCGGGTCTTCTCGCTCAACGGCACCACCAGGCAGACGAAATCCGCCTCGGCCAGCAGTTGATCCAGCGTGCGGAACTGCGCGCCCAGCTCCTGCTCGACTTCACTCTTGCGGCTGTTGCCGCTGTACAGGATCGGCATGTTGAAACCCAGGCGACCGCGACGCGCAATGGCTGCGCCGATATTGCCCATGCCGACGATACCCAGCGTCTTGCCATGCACATCGGTGCCGAAGTGCGGCGCTTCGATGCTGCGCTTCCAGTTGCCGGCCTTGGTCCAGGCATCCAGTTCGGCCACGCGGCGGGCGCTGCTCATGATCAGCGAAAAGCCCAGGTCCGCCGTGCTTTCGGTCAGCACATCCGGGGTATTGGTCAGCAGAATGCCGCGCTCGCTCAGGTAGTCGACATCGTAGTTGTCGTAGCCCACCGAAATACTCGATACCACTTCCAGCTTCGTGGCCCCTTCAAGCTGTTCGCGACCCAGTTTGCGGCCTGCGCCGATCATGCCATGGGATTCTGGCAGCGCTTCGTTGAACTGGGCATTGAGGTCGCCCAGTTTCGGGTCTGGCACGATCACGTTGAAGTCTTGCGACAGGCGTTCGGCCATTTCAGGGGAGACACGGCTAAAGGCGAGTACGGTTTTTTTCATTGGGGCAGTCACTCTTGAGCGGTTGAATGAGTAGCACGCTAACATTCTTGCCCGTCCTTGGGCAGCCGCTTTTGCAAACGCGAAGGCTCAAGCCAGTGATTTCATCGAGTGAATATGCAGGTCGGCTTCGTCGGCAGCGAGGATTTCAGGCAGCGAACCACGCAGGTATTCGACCCAGGTCTTGATCTTCGCATCCAGATACTGGCGTGACGGATAGATGGCGTAGAGGTTCAGTTCCTGGGAGCGGTAGTCGGGCAAGACCCGCATCAGGGTGCCGTTGCGCAGCCCGTCGATGGCCGAGTAGATCGGCAGGATACCGATGCCCATGCCACAGGAAATCGCGGTCTGCATGGCGTCGGCGGAATTGATCAGCAGCGGCGAACTGTTGATGGTGACCATTTCCTGGCCCTGGGGGCCGTCGAACACCCACTTTTCCAGCGGGAATACCGGGCTGACCAGACGCAGGCAGGCGTGATTCAGCAAGTCGGCAGGGGTGTAGGCCATGCCGAAGTTCTTGATGTAGGCCGGCGAGGCACAAACGATGCTGTAGGTGATGCCCAGACGCTGCGACACAAAACCCGAATCCGGCAGCTCGCTGGCCAGCACGATGGACACGTCATAGCCTTCTTCAAGCAGATCCGGCACGCGGCTGGTCAGGGTCAGGTCGAAGGACACATCCGGGTGGCTCTGGCGATAGCGGGCGATGGCATCGATCACGTAATGCTGGCCGACACCGGGCATCGAATGCATCTTGAGCTGACCGGTGGGCCGGGCATGGGCATCGCTGGCTTCGGCTTCCGCTTCTTCCACCGACGCCAGAATCTGTTCGCAGCGCATCAGGTAACGCTTGCCGGCTTCGGTCAGCGCAATGCGGCGGGTCGTGCGGTTGAGCAGGCGTGTCTGCAGGTGCGCCTCAAGGTTGGAGACGGCCCGCGAGACGTTGGCAGTGGTGGTGTCCAGTTGTGCTGCGGCCGCCGTAAAGCTGCCCGCTTGCGCCACACAACAGAAGGCGCGCATGTTTTGCAGAGTGTCCATGGGCAGTTCTCGGAAGACATGGCAAATTGTGACATGAAGTTACTAGCACATGGCAAGGGATTATCACCGTTTCTGTAATAAAGAATCACACTTTCCCCAGCTTATCGCCGTTCCGGCCGCCCCCTAGAATCGCGCCATTCAATAGCGCTTCATTTCCAGTCGGGAACTCGCAGCAGTGCCGCGTCGCATCATTTGGAGTTTCAGGCTCCTCAGTGTCTGGGCTGTATCGTCAATCATCAGCGGCTGTATCGGAACCGACGGAATCACTTCACAGGGCCGTGTCATGCCCTTCGAAAGCCTGGCCACCGATCAGGCTATCCAGAGCGCCGAGCGAGACGCCCACTGGCCTGAAGCCCGGTGGTGGAATGTCTATGGCGACCCGCAACTCGATCGCTGGATCGAACTGGCGACCCTCGGCAGCCCGAGCCTGGCGATGGCTGCCGCTCGTGTGCGTCAGGCAAGAGCACTGGCCGGGATTGCACAATCCGCCGAAGGCCTGCATGTCGACAGCAGCGCGAGTCTGGCTCGCCACGACTGGCCGACCGATCAATTCCATGGCCCTGGCGAACTGGCCAATACTCGCACCTGGGACAACAATGCGTCGCTGGGCCTGAGTTATGCGCTTGATCTTTGGGGGCGCGAAAGCAGCGCCAGCGAACAAGCGCTTGACTTGGCGCACATGAGTGTTGCCGAGCAACGCCAGGCGCAACTCGAGTTGCAGGAGAACATCGTCCGGGCCTACATCCAGCTGGCTCTGCATTACGCCCGGCTGGATATCGTCGAGGCGACGCTGACCCAGCAGCAACAGATTCTGGATCTGGCCCGGCGGCGTCTCAAGGGAGGTATCGGAACCCATTTCGAGGTCAGCCAGGCCGAGACGCCACTGCCGGAAATCCACCGGCAAATCGATGAGCTTGAAGAGGCCATTGCGCTGGAGCGCAATCGACTGGCCGTGCTGGCAGGCAAGGGGCCGGGCGAGGGCGCAGCATTGCAGCGTCCGAGCCTGTCGCTGCACACCGTACTCAAACTGCCTTCGGCCTTGCCCGCGCAACTGCTGGGACAGCGCCCGGATGTGGTGGCCAGCCGCTGGCGTGTCGAGGCTCAGGCGCGTGGAGTCGATGTGGCCCACGCCGGTTTCTACCCCAATGTCGACCTCGTCGGCAGCCTCGGCTACATGGCCACGGGTGGCGGGATGCTGGAGTTCCTGACCGGCAGCAAGCTCAGCTACAAAGCCGGCCCGGCCATCAGCCTGCCGATCTTCGATGGCGGACACTTGCGCGATGAACTGGGTCATGCCGTTGCCGGTCATGACCTGGCCGTGGCCCGGTACAACCAGACACTGGTGCAGGCCCTCAAAGATATCTCGGACCAGTTGATCCGGCGTGCCTCGGTGGACAAGCAACACCTGTTCGCCGCCGAGTCCGTCGCAGCGGCGCAGAAGACCTATGACATTGCCCTGATTGCCTATCAGCGTGGCCTGACCGACTACCTCAACGTGCTCAATGCCCAGACGCTGCTGTTCCGTCAGCAACAGATCCAGCAACAGGTCGAAGCCGCTCGCCTGAGTGTGTATGCCGGGTTGGTGGTTGCATTGGGGGGAGGCCTGTGACCCGATTCCCGCTATTCATAGGTGGTCCGGGGCACCGCCGTCGCGGCCAAGGCCCCTCCCACGGACTCAACGCGTTGCCCTGGCGGCGTGAATTCAACAACTGGGCGCGCAGCGACGGCGTGACCTGGATCTATATCTTCAAGGTGCTGATCGCTGCGTTCCTCACCTATTGGCTGGCCCTGCGCCTGGAACTGCCGCAACCGCGCACGGCCATGATTACCGTGTTCATTGTCATGCAGCCACAGAGCGGGCATGTGTTTGCCAAGAGCTTCTATCGCCTGCTCGGCACGCTGGCGGGTTCGGCCATGATGGTGCTGCTGATGGCCTTGTTTGCGCAGAACTCGGTGCCGTTTCTCGGTTGTCTGGCGTTGTGGGTAGGGATCTGTTCGGCGGGCGCGGCACGCTATCGCAACTTCCGGGCTTACGGTTTTGTACTGGCTGGCTACACGGCGGCAATGGTCGGCCTGCCCGCGCTGGCGCATCCGGAAGGAGCGTTCATGGCGGCGGTCTGGCGGGTCGTGGAAATCGCTCTGGGCATTGTCTGCTCCACCGCTGTGACCGCAGCGATTCTGCCGCAGAGTTCCGGTGCGGCAATGCGCAACGCGCTATATCAACGCTTTGGTGTGTTCGCGCGTTTTGTGGTGGATGGCCTGCGCAGTGTCAACGAGCGGGCGGCCTTTGAAACCGGCAACGTGCGGTTTGTCGCCGAAGCCATCGGCCTGGAAGGGCTGCGCAGCGTGACGGTATTCGAGGACCCGCACATGCGGCGTCGCAACGGGCGACTCAATCGCCTGAACAGCGAGTTTATGACCCTCACCACCCGTTTCAATGCCCTGCATCAATTGCTTGAGCGCCTGCGAGCCGATCCGGCGAATGGCGTCATGCGCCGGGTCGATCCCGGCCTGGATCGGCTGATTCAATTGCTCGATACCTTTGCCGATCGGTCCCTGACCATTGGCGATGCCGCGGTGCTGGTGCAACGACTGGAAGCCTTCAAGGCCGAACTGCCCGACCTGGTTCGCAGTCTGCGTGCCGAGCTTGAACAGAGCGCGCCGGATGACGCTGAGCTGCTGGATTTTCATACCGCTTTCGAGCTGCTGTATCGCTTGGTCAACGACCTGCACGATTACGCCCAGACCCACGCTTCGCTGGCCGATCACAACCATGTGCGCGAACAGTGGGAAGAGTCGTTCGTGCCGCGTACCAGCTGGATGACCGCGCTGGCAGCCGGGGTGCGTGCGAGTACAGTCGTGGTGTTGCTGAGTGCGTATTGGGTGCTTACGGCCTGGCCCAGCGGCGCGATCATGACCCTGGCGTCCGCTGCGACCGTTGCCCTGTCGTCCACCACCAACAACCCGCGGCGCATGTCGTTCCAGATGGCATGCGGCACCTTGCTGGGCGCGATCCTGGGTTTTGTCGAAACCTTTTTCATCTTCCCGCAGATCGATGGTTTTCCATTGCTGTGCCTGGTGCTCGCTCCGGTGTTTGTGGTCGGCGCTTTCCTGGCCTCGCGGCCACAGTGGGCCGGTTACGGGCTGGGCCTGCTGATCTTTTTCAGCATCGGCTCGGTGCCGGACAACCTCACGCTCTACAACCCCTACACCTTTATCAACGACTACATCGCCATGGTCATCGGCATGCTGTTCTGCGCCGCCGCAGGCGCAATCATCCTGCCACCCAACAGCCGCTGGATGTGGGATCGCCTGGAGGATGCCCTGCGTCGGCAAGTGGTATTCGCCATCAGCGCGCCTTTGCCGCGCCTGGGTTCCAGCTTTGAAAGCCAGACCCGCGACCTGATGCATCAGGCCTATGGTCTGGCAATCGGCAGGCCCGAAGTGCAGCGTGAACTGCTGCACTGGATGTTCACGGTGCTGGAAATCGGCCACGCGATCATCGAGCTGCGCCGCGAACAGGCCATCCTGCCGATCCATCCCAGCTACGCCGAGCATCAATCCTGGCGCATTGCGATCCGGGTCATGGGCCGCTCGCTGATACGCCTGTTCATCCAGCCCGATGCCAGCAACCTGCAGCGTTGTCTGGTGGCGGTCGATCACGCCATCAGCCGCGTGCAACTGACCGACGAACCCTTTGCCTCGCACTTCGACACCTCAGTGTTGCGGCGGGTCAAAAGCTACCTGCATTTCATCCGCACCTCGCTGCTCGACCCGCAATCGCCACTGGCTGCGCATGGCCGCCCACAAGGAGTCGCCCATGCCTCGTGAAATCGCCTTTCACGGCCTGTACATGCCGACCATCACCCTGATGTTCCTGATTGCGCTGGTGCTGGCCTGGGCGCTGGACCGGCTGCTGGCCGGGTTCGACCTGTACCGACACTTCTGGCACCCGGCGCTGCTGCGCCTGAGCCTGTTTACCTGCATTTTCGGCGCTCTGGCGCTGCCCTTTTATCGCTGATACCCGGTTCGAGAACCTCTGGATGAAAAAGCTCTTCAGTCTGATCGCCACCTTGCTGGTCCTGGCTCTGGCCATCTTCATCGGGCGGACCTTGTGGGTTCACTACATGGAAACACCCTGGACCCGCGATGGCCGGGTGCGGGCCGATATCATCAACGTCGCGGCGCAAGTGTCCGGCACCGTCATCGATGTACCGGTACGTGATAACCAGCAGGTGAAAAAGGGCGACCTGCTGATGCAGATCGACCCCGAGCATTACCGGATTGCGGTCAAGGAGGCACAAGCCTTACTGGCCTCGCGCAAGGCCACCTGGGAGATGCGCAAGCTCAACGCCAAGCGCCGCGCCGACATGGATAACCTGGTGGTCTCCACCGAAAACCGCGACGACGCCAGCAACATCGCCACCTCGGCCCTGGCCGATTACCAGTTGGCCCAGGCGCGTCTGGAAGCGGCTGAACTCAACCTGTCACGTACCCGCGTGCTGGCGTCCGCGGACGGTTACGTCACCAACCTCAACGTCCATCGCGGCGACTATGCCCGTGCAGGCGAAGCGAAAATGGCCGTGGTCGATATGAACTCATTCTGGGTCTACGGCTTCTTCGAAGAAACCAAATTGCCGTATGTGCATGTCAATGACCCGGCCGAAATGCAATTGATGAACGGCGAAGTGCTCAAGGGCCATGTCGAAAGCATTGCCCGCGGCATCTACGATCGCGACAACCCGCAAAGCCGCGAACTGATCGCCGACGTCAACCCGACCTTCAACTGGGTCCGCCTCGCCCAGCGCGTACCGGTGCGCATTCATCTGGATCAGGTGCCTGACGGTTTGCTGCTGGCGGCGGGGATGACGTGTACGGTGGTTGTTGCGCCAGGGTTGTAGCGAATCGGGCGGCGCTCCGCTCATTCGCGAAGAGTCGAGTGATACCCATTTGTGGGAGGGGGCTTGCCCGCGACAGGGCCGTGAATATTTATCCACAGCCTTGGCGTTATTACTCAGGCATTCTGTGATTCTTCAGCCTTTGCCTCACTCAGGTTGGCTTTGAAATACGTCATGAAGTCCTGCCCCTGGGCAAAGGCTTTTTCGAGGTCTGCGCTTTGCTGTTTGAGGGCCGGGCTTGGTGTGGCCTGTTGTTCAGGAGGCAGAGGTTTTGACCAGTCGGCAATCGAGTCGGGCAGGGCTTTCATGGTGTAGCGTTGGTCCCATGCGGCGATCCAGTAGGGCACGCGCCACAAGGTGACGATATGAGTTAAATACCACCAGCCAACGCCTAACGCGGAGCGTTCTTTATGTTGGTATTCCTCGCGCATGTCTTCGCGTTCTTTATCGAAGGTATGAGAGCCTTCGTGCGTAGCCTTACCGGGGCAGAAGTCCGGGCCTTTTTCCATGTAGACGCGAATGGCTTCCCATTTGGCCAGCCCATGCAGAGGCGTGGGTACGCCCTGTCTCAGAAAATGCACCTTGTCACCCACCGGATCGTCGATGGCCATGCCGAAGGTATAGGTGCTCAGGACGCCAACCCCGGTAAAACCGGTGCTGACCGACACCCAGGTGACGGTGTCTTCCCAAGGCTGGATGACGGGCTCATTGGAACCGTCCGGGAAGTAACAGACTTCCCGGCGTTGACGATTGAAACGTATTGGGCGGGTACGGGCTTTGGCGCGTGTGGTGCTGACAATGGCGTAGATGCCAATGAGTGCACCCAAGCCTCCAATCCAAATTGAAAGCCATAAACCAAACACAAAGAAATCACTGAAGTAATACCAAAAACTTCTCTCAAATGGGTTATCAAACGATAGTAACCCCACTGAAGTAGGAAGGATGAGGACACACATTATTATCCCCACCATAGGTAGCGATACAGCTAATCGAGCTTGAAAGGACTTACCTTGATTGCTACTTCCCACGTCCAGATAGACATCGTTGACCTCAAGAAAGCTTCCTCCGAGATCCATTGGAGGTTGTCCGGTAGGCACGGGAAGTGGTGACAGAAACACACTTTCGCCGGTAGCAAAACGACGTATTTCACCCGCCTTGGGGCGGTGGTGTTTCAGGTCCAGTTCGTCATGCTCAGGCATGCGATGATTCTTCAGCCTTGCTTTCACTCAGCTCGACTTTGAAATACGTCATGAAATCCTTTCCTTGAGCAAAGGCTTTTTCGAGGTCGGCGCTTTGTTCTTTGAGCGCTGGGCTGGGCACGGCCCATTGTTCAGGAGGCAGAGGTTTTGACCAGTCGGCAATCGAGTCGGGCAGGGCTTTCATGGTGTAGCGCTGGTCCCATGCGGCGATCCAGTACGGCACGCGCCACAAGGTGACGATATGAGTTAAATACCACCAGCCAACGCCTAACGCGGAGCGTTCTTTATGTTGGTATTCCTCGCGCATATCTTCGCGTTCTTTGTCGAAGGTATGAGAGCCTTCGTGCGTAGCCTTGCCGGGGCAGAAGTCCGGGCCTTTTTCCATGTAGACGCGAATGGCTTCCCATTTGGCCAGCCCATGCAGAGGCGTGGGTACGTCCTGTCTCAGAAAATGCACCTTGTCACCCACGGGATCGTCGATGGCCATGCCAAAGGTATAACTGCTCATCACGCCCACCCCGGTAAAACCGGTGCTGACTGAAACCCAGGCGACGGTGTCTTCCCAAGGCTGAATGACCGGCTCATTGGAGCCATCCGGGAAATAGCAGACTTCCCGGCGCTGACGGTTGAAGCGTATCGGACGAGTACGGGCTTTGGCGCGTGTTGTGCTGACAATGGCGTATATACCAATGAGTGCTGCGGCTCCCCCTCCCCAAAGTGAAAACCATAATCCGAATACAAATAGATTGCTGAAGTAATACCAGAAGGTTCTTCCGAATGGATTAAAGATTGACCCAAAGATTCCCATTGAAATGGGGAGTAGTACAAGGCATACGATGATCGCCGACATAGGCATCATTACACACAGTCGAGCCTGATAAGACTTACCTTGATTGCTACTTCCCATGTCTAAGTAGACGTCATTGACCTCAAGAAAACTTCCCCCGAGATCCATTGGAGGTTGTCCGGTAGGCACGGAAAGTGGTGACAGAAACACACTTTCGCCGGTAGCAAAACGACGTATTTCACCTGCCTTGGGGCGATTTTGTCTGAGGTCCAGTTCGTTATGCTCAGGCATGCGATGAATCTTCGGCCTTGCTTTCACTCAACTCGACTTTGAAATACGTCATGAAATCCTTTCCTTGAGCAAAGGCTTTTTCGATGTCGGCACTTTGTTCTTTGAGCGCCGGGCTGGGCACGGCCCATTGTTCGGGGGGCAGCGGTTTTGACCAGTCGGCAATGGAGTCAGGCATTGATTTCATGCTATAGCGTTGGTCCCATTGTGCGATCCAGTACGGTACGCGCCACAGGGTAACGAAGTGTCTGAGGTACCAAAAAAACACTCCTAGAGCAGAACGCTCGTTGTGTTGATATTCCTCACGCATATCCTGGCGTTCTTTATCAAAAGTATCCGGGCCCTCGTGTGCGGCCTTGCCAGGACAGAAGTCCGGGCCTTTTTCCATATACACACGAATGGCTTCCCATTTGGCCAACCCGTGAATCGGTGTCATGACGACTTGCCGAAGAAAATGCACCTGGTCATTTTTTGGATCGTCGATAGCCATGCCAAAGGTATAACTGCTGATCACGCCTACTCCGGTAAAACCGGTGCTGACCGAAACCCAGGCTACGGTGTCCTCCCAAGGCTGAATGACCGGTTCATTGGAACCGTCCGGAAAATAGCAGACTTCCCGGCGCTGACGGTTGAAGCGTATCGGACGAGTACGGGCTTTGGCGCGTGTGGTGCTGACAATGGCGTAGATGCCAATGAGTGCACCCAAGCCTCCAGCCCATATTGAAACCCATAATCCAAATACAAAAAAATCACTGAAGTAATACCAGAACGTTCTTCCAAATGGATTAAAAAAAGTCCCGAAGCCCATTAGAATAGGAAGCACTATTACAAAGGCTATGATTGCTGACATAGGCAACGACACAGCAAGCCGAGCTTGAAAAGACTTACCTTGATTACTACTCCCTACATCCAGATAGACATCGTTAACCTCAAGAAAACTTCCCCCGAGATCCATTGGGGGTTGTCCGGTAGGCACGGGAAGTGGTGACAGAAACACACTTTCTCCGGTAGCAAAACGACGTATTTCACCCGCCTTGGGGCGGTTGTGCTTCAGGTCTAGTTCGTCGTGCTGTTCAGGGTTGGAAGACATAAACATCTCATCAGTGCAGACCTGCCGCCTTGCAAGCCTCTACAAAGGTTACGCCTTTTTTGTCCATAGCGTTTTTGACCGTCTGATTGGCTTTTACCAGTTCGGGGCTTGGTTTTACCCATTGTTCCGGTGGTAGCGGTTGGGACCAGGCTTGTACTTCTTCCGGCAGGACTGGGCGCCCGGCTCTGTGGCTCCATTCGGCCAACATGTAAGGCATTTTCCAGAAGCTCAGCACACGCCACATGTACCAGCGACGCAATGGCCATGGTGTGCGTTTGGGATAACCATAGTGCTCGCGTTCCTCGTCCGAAAGGCTGGCACCTTCGTCGTTCATGTTGCACATCCAGCGAGCGTCTTCACGTTCGATTTCAAAGGTGTGCAACCCTTCATAAGGTTTAAGGCGATCCCCGCTGGGAACTAGCCCCAATGCCGCATGCATCGGGTTGGGCGCATCCACTAACTGGCCGTCTTCCATGTAATTGCGAATTGAAGTCCACATCCCCAGGGCATGAGCATCGCTGGGTTGCGAGAGCAGAATAAACTGCACCTTGTCCTGCTCGTCATCTTCCAGCCCCATCCCAAAAGTGTACTGGCGTGTGGCAGCGTAACTGGTGACACCTTGGGTATTGGCAACCCAGGCCACCACACCCTCCCATGGAACGATCAGAACGCGATGGGTTTTGTCATCCACGTAACAGACTTCGCGGCGTTGGCGGTTGAAGCGTACGGGGTATTTTTTTCGCGAAAATATGACGTCGGAGAACATGCCGTAGAGGTAGGCGCCGATTGGAAGAAGGGCGAGAAGAGAGAGGCTAGTCGTTACCTTCAAAAACATTAACAGAACATGCCAAGGGTCACTAAAGTTTTCTGGATAAGAAATAGTTCCAAGAAGAACTACAAGGCTTGGTATTGCAAATGCAAAGAGTAAAACTAACCAAATTACGGCTGCTAATATTTTTCCTTGCTCAACCATGCCCCAGTTATTGCCCCCGAGCTCAAGAGAGGTATCGTTCATCTCCGAAAAGTTTCGGCTGGAACCTTGTGCCTGACCCGTGTAGACCGGCAAAGGTGAAAGGAACAAGATTTCGTTCAATCCCTGAGCACGAATCTCCCCGGCCCGGGGGCGTTGATTGCGTATCTCCGGTGCCGCATCTGTGGTGATATTTTTGCGGTTGAACAGGTTTTTAAACATCGACAGTCGCCAATTCTTCTTTGTTAAAGGCTGAATGGCGACTTGCATGCAACCGTGTCTCAAGCATTCTGTGATTCTTCAGCCTTTGCCTCACTCAGGTTGGCTTTGAAATACGTCATGAAGTCTTGCCCCTGGGCAAAGGCTTTTTCGAGGTCTGCGCTTTGCTGTTTGAGGGCTTGGCTTGGTGTGGCCTGTTGTTCAGGAGGCAGCGGTTTTGACCAGTCGGCAATCGAGTCGGGCAGGGCTTTCATGGTGTAGCGCTGGTCCCATGCGGCGATCCAGTAGGGCAGGCGCCACAAGGTGACGATATGAGTTAAATACCACCAGCCAACGCCCAGCGCGGAGCGTTCTTTATGTTGGTATTCCTCGCGCATGTCTTCGCGTTCTTTGTCGAAAGTATGAGAGCCTTCGTGGGTGGCCTTGCCGGGGCAGAAGGCCGGGCCTTTTTCCATGTAGACGCGAATGGCTTCCCATTTGGCCAGCCCGTGAATCGGTGTCATGACGACTTGCCGAAGAAAATGCACCTTGTCATTTTTCGGATCGTCGATGGCCATGCCAAAGGTATAACTGCTCATCACGCCCACTCCGGTAAAACCGGTGCTGACTGAAACCCAGGCGACGGTGTCTTCCCAAGGCTGTATGACCGGTTCATTGGAACCGTCCGGAAAATAGCAGACTTCCCGGCGCTGACGGTTGAAGCGTATCGGACGAGTACGGGCTTTGGCGCGTGTGGTGCTGACAATGGCGTATATACCAATGAGTGCTACCGCACCTCCCCCCCAGAGTGAAATCCATAGTCCGAGAGAAAAGAAGTTACTGAAGTAATACCAGAACGTTCTTCCGAATGGATTAAAGAATGTTCCTGAACCCGCTAAAACAGGAGCCACGATAAGACTTACGATAATCACGAACATGGGCATCATTACACATAGTCGAGCCTGATAAGACTTACCTTGATTGCTACTTCCCACGTCCAGATAGACATCGTTGACTTCAAGAAAGCTTCCTCCGAGATCCATTGGAGGTTGTCCGGTAGGCACGGGAAGTGGTGACAGAAACACACTTTCTCCGGTAGCAAAACGACGTATTTCACCCGCCTTGGGGCGGTTGTGTTTGAGGTCCAGTTCGTCGTTTTGATCGGGTTTGGAAGACATAGATTCAACCAGAAAATAGGCAAGAGGGATGGCTAGAGAACATCGTTGTTCACCAGTAGCCACGGAGCATCCGTGGTACGAGTCTTCAATACAGTAACCTCTGAAAGCAGCTTGTTATCTTTACCACCCAGCGAGGTGGTTTCAAAACGTTTCTCCCGGAAAGCCGCATCGCCGGGAACCGGGTGATACTTCAAGGCGATAGCCAGCCCATGCTGTGCATTGGCTTGGTTCTGGAATATTTCCAGCCCCAATTTGAGTGGGGCATCGGGAGCACTCAGCAGATCGAGTTGGTACAGAAACGGTTCACTCCAGGCTTCCCAATCATTGCGTTGACTGTTTTGCAGGAAGTAGGCGCTTAGGCCGAAGTTGACGTCGTTGAGTTCTCTGGCTGTCATCCCAGGCAAGTGCAGGATGAGCATGGGCTTGCTATCGATGTGTTCTAGCGAGACTGTTGGCGAGGAGGTAATCTCGGCCAGCGACAGACGCTCTTCAGGCAAGGTTCGATTTTTGTTCTGTTTTCCCCACGGGCTTTCCAGCAACCACTTATCAAGCTGGGTTTTATTGTTGCGGTTATACAGCCATTCTCCACCGAGCTGTAGACCTGTAAGCACCAGGCCAATCAGGTTGGCACGGGCGGCGACGCTCAGCAGTTTTCCACCTGCAGTCACCCAAGCAAGCGCACGCGCCTGGGTAACACTTGTCATTGCTCCGTAGGAGTACTGGGCAGTTCTCGCCACAGCCCAGCCATTGACCACTACTTGTCCGGCATCCCCGGCCAGAGTCATGCTTGCGCCAGCTAATGTAGCGCCGTTTCCTGATCTCAAAGCTTCTGACCAGCGAGCGTAAGATCCTTTTTCGCCGGATATGCTGATACCGGCTGCTATAAAGCTGGCCACATAAGCCGAAAGTCCCAAACCTCCGGTAAGTTTCCCTAGTTTTGCAGCCATTTTGATTTGGCCAGCTTTGCTTGAGTAATTTCCAATAGCGACTGTAAGGCCAGTGATGACAATGCCTTGTGCCGCTGCAAAAGTCCCACCGATCATTGAAAAAAGTGCATTTAGAAAGCCCAGTTCATCGGAGGTATCTGTACTTTTTTTATTGAAAAACTCGTTAGCAACAGTAACAAAGTTAATTATCTGCAAAACCGCCGCCGCCGAAGCAAATAAATCTCCCCCAGCAGACGTGAAAACAGCGCTGCTAACCCCCTTGAACGGACGCTTGAGCCGATAGTCGTCAGCCATTCTCTCGAACTCAAGCAACTGAGCATTGTTAAGCCCGGCGATCTTGAAGCCCGCTTTGCCCGCTCCATCCCCGACGGGACTCATGGCCTGAGCAACGCTTCCTTCAAGAGGCAGGACAGCCTGTTGCAGGGCCTTGCGTTGAGCCGCCAGTGGTTTGTAGCTGCCTTTGGGAGCCTGGCCTTTATGTTCCCTGGCCAGGGTCTGTTTGATCTGATTTTTGAGTGAGCGCATTTTCTGACGGAGCTCGGTCAGTTTTGCGACATCCTCATTGAATTTCCTGATCTGGCTGGCAGAGGAGAACTGCAGCGTTATTCCGTTTTTACTGAAGGCCTGCAAAACATTTATCCAGGAGGCCCCTGGAATATTGCGCAGCACTTTTGATGGGTCGAACGGCTGACCACTGCGCAAACCCTGCATCGCATCATCGAGTGCGCCGGCTAGGCGTAACTGTTTCGCAGGATCGTAAGTGGTGTCACGTAGCTGGCCGAGCATTATGTCGGTATCGGTAAGCTGCAAGGAGTCTGGCAGATGCTGGGCCAGCAGATTGCCAAACTTGCCACTGAGCTCCTGAGTACCGGCATAGTCGTTCTTGACCATAAGGGTGTCACGCAGGGACTTGATAAATGACATCAGCTTTGCATGCAGGTCTTTCTGGTCGGCCTGGCTCAAGGTTATAAAGGAGGAGACCGAAAAACCGGGTTGCTGCTCAATCAGTTTGGCGAGTTTTTCAGTTGCACCGTCGGTCCGGCAAATATCCTTGAGAGCTGCATATTCAGTCGCCAGAAGTGCATGCCGTTGTCCTTGAGGCTTTGGATCGAAATACCAGGCTGAACGATGGAAACGTTCCTCGGTTACCAGCTTGATGCGATCATCGGTGATCAAATCCAGCCGTTTGTTCCAACGCTCCAGATGGGCTTGTTGTTCCTTGATGAATGCTTCCATGGGCGTTCGGTCAATAAGGTCATTGATGCCCTGTTGACCCATCTTTGCACCTTCGAGTGCTTCTTCGGCATTGCCATCAATGGATTCGATCAGATCTTTGTACTTGGGATAGAGTGCCCCCAGGCTTTCTCGCATCCGTATCTTTGCTTTGGCAACACTTACCGGCGTTGACCATAAATTGGCAAACTTCTGTTGGTTTTTATGGTTGACGTAATCAGCGATGGTTTGCCGTTGCTCGGCATTCGTTTCATCCTTGAGCCTGGCAAAGCGCGGATCGTTCTGCGACGCTTTGAGAATGCTGTCGCCGGTCACTGTGTACAGGGTTTCGATGTAGCAACCCATGACATATTTCTTCTGCGTCTCCTCCGAATTACTCCACTCACTGATCCAGCCCGCGACCAGATCCTGATGTTCGGCGAGATCGCGCAGTACGCCGATATCATCCTGTACGACCAGATACAGATGGTCCTGCTCATACTCAGCCTTGACCTGTTTCTTCAAGGCCCCGAGCTGTGTTTTCTTGAACTGGGTTGCCTGTTCCCAGACATAGTCTTTACTTTCTTCGGGTTTGGCACCTGCGATTGCGGGTGCTTTGCCCGGTTGTTCTGCAATCTCCGCAACCCACTTTTCTGCCTGTTTGCTGGTCAGCAGATTGGCTGCGCCTTTTTCCGGGTCGGCCTTGGCAAGGCTGACCTTCTGCATGAAGTACTCACGCTCGGACTTGTGCTTGATGACCTGCGCGCATTTGGCAGCGGTCCATTGCACTTCGGAGTAGTTGACATAGAGATCGTTGGCACGCGTGAAGACCAGCGTCGCTTCGCCTACGTTGCTTTCGCGTTTGTCGGCAGTGACTTCGCTTTTATCCCACAGCAGTTGGGTCACGATGCCATTTTCAATGCGGTATTCATGCAGGATGGCTTGAGGCTTCTTGTCGACGATTACATAGAGCCAGCCGTCGCGGATCAGGCGAATACCCAGCGGGCGTGAGACGGTTTTGTAAGGCATCGCCAGTTCGCTGGACGGGTCGAGTCGTTCGACCAAGCCATAGCGCAGGGGAATGAGCTGGATTTTTGCCTTCATCAGGGGGCAGCCGCCCATGGCGGATTTGCCATCGTCTCGGCTCTTTGCAACGGCGTTCGGGCTTTTGCCGGCCGACGTGGGCGTAGTCATCCTTGGCTCCTGTTGAAGGTTTCAGCCCGTTCCTGTGCGATATCAGCGACGCGTTCGAGTCGCTGGGCGGGCGTTTGTTCCGATGGGGTGCTGAGAATTGCATCGAGGTCTGGATGTTCTTCCAGCGCTCGTTCACCCAGAAACCCGTGAATATTGGCGTAAAGGGTAATATCGAGTTCAGTGTTGAAGCCTCGGTCATAAGAGGTCGAGGCCAGAGCATGCAGATGTTCCCAGCGTTGCAGGGGTGTGGCTTGCGCCTGATAGGAGGGGAAGTATTCGTGCATATGCTCATCGAGCCGAAGGACAAGGCTGCGGAAGTTCACTTCGTCTAGTTGGCTCAGTTGTTCGTCGCTCAACCGGTAGAGCTGCTTGCGGTCAGGCTCCAGTGCCTTGCCCGGTCGTTGATCCACATGCCAGCACCCCAGCGCGACATCGGCAGTGACGATCTGTGTACAAGGACCGAACAGGGTCGCGTCCTTGATACTGTTTGCATGGACGAGCAGCGCATGGGTCACGGCGGGGTCGGCGATACGCAATAAAACTTCTTCACCTTGCGGATGCATCACACTGGTGAGCCAGCGAAAATGCGTGACCATGCGATCCCATGGCTGATCGCTGAAAACAAGGTAGCCCCACTCCTTGGGGGCGGCGTTCAGGAATTGCATCAGGATCGGATTGTTCTGTGCTTTTACCCGGACAAGGCAGGGAGAAATATCACCCAGTTCGGCCCATCGGGTGCCGAGGTAGAGCGGCTCGAACTCAGGATTATCCGACCACTGATAGAGATGCCGTTGCAGGTGTTCGACACTCACCCCATCGAGCAACAAACCTGTCGTGCCGTTCCATGGCAGACCTTTCGGAAGGCCATTTTCCAGCGCCCACTCGGACTTAAGCATCCTGCGCCTCCTGCTTGGCAGCTTCGCAGATCGCACAAATCGGCTTCTTCTGCATCAGCGCCTGACGCTGTGCCGGGATCAGCAGTTTCCCGGCCTTGTCCGCATCCGCCTGCTTCAACGGCCCCGGCAACAGGGGGGCTGCGCCGGTCCCGCTGCCCGGGCTGCCACCGGCATTGACGTTGATCATTGGCCCGCTCAGGGTCACGCCGCTGGCGTCGATCTTGATGAAGGTGCCGCCGCTCTTGAGGGTCAGTTCGCTGCCCGCTTCGATCACGAGTTTCATGCCGCTGCTCAGGTGAATTTCCTGGCCTGCCTCGATGAACTGCCCCGTGCCGATCTTGACGTGCTGGTTGGTCGCGACAGTCAGGTGATCGTCGGCCCGGGCTTCGACCTTGCGGTCGGCGTAGGTGGTGTGGTGTTCCTCGGCCTTGAATTCGCTGTAGCTGTTCTGCTCGACGGTGTCGTGGCGTTCGTTGCCGACGCGGATCTTCTGGTCGTGCTCGATGTTCTCGTCCCAGTCGCGCTGGGCGTGGAGGTAGATCTGTTCCTGACCTTTCTTGTCCTCGATGCGCAGTTCGTTGTAACCGCCACCGCCCGGTGAACTCAGGGTCTTGAAGGTGCTGCGGGTCTTGTTCGCCGGCAGCTCGTAGGGAACGACGTTTTCCTTGTGGTACAGGCAGCCGCTGATCAGCGGTTGATCGGGGTCGCCTTCCAGAAAGGTCACCAGCACTTCCATGCCGATGCGCGGGATGGCGATGCCGCCGTACTGGGCTCCGGCCCAGGCGGACGAGACGCGCAGCCAGCAACTGGTCTTGTCGTCGGCCTGGCCTTCACGGTCCCAGTGGAACTGCACCTTGACCCGACCGTACTGGTCGCAGTGGATTTCTTCGCCCTTCGGCCCGGTGACCACGGCGCTCTGGCTGCCGAGGATACGCGGTTTGGGGTGCAGCAGCGGCGGGCGGTTCGGTACGTCCCAGGGCGTGGCCTTGAAGCGGTTGCGATAGCCCTGGTGGAAATCGTCCTTGAGCGCGGTGGTGTCGCTGGTGACCGACTCTTCCAGCACTTGCGGCTGTTTGCCCTCGTGGAGGATTTCGGTCAGCAGCCACAGGTCGTTCCATTTGGCCTTGGGGTGCTGGGTCAGGGCCAGGAAGTGGCCGCTGACCAGCAAGGGTTGATCACTTTTGCCTTCGGCCAGTTGATAGTCGCTGCGGTGACGCTCGAGGGCGCGCTTGGCCAGGTGCTTGCCGCGCTCGCGGTCCACGAAGCGGCCCGGGTAGTCGTAGTCCTCGAGGTCGGGCAGGGCGTCGCCACGGTTTTCGCTTTCCAGCGTCAGGCGTGGTTTCTCGAAGTCGTAGTCGCGGCGGGTGGTGCGGCTGGTGCGGGTTTCCAGGCGCAGGTCGAAGCGTTTGATGACCGGGTCGTTGGCGACCAGGCCGGAGTCTTGCTGATAGGCCACGGGGGCGAGTTTCGGGAACACCGTCTGGTCATCGCCGAACACCAGCTTGTGGGCCGTGCTGCTGTGCTGGAAGTGGTAGTGAATCCCTTCCTCTTCGCACAGGCGCTGGATGAAGTGCAGGTCCGATTCATCGTACTGGACGCAGTAGATGCGCTCGGGATAAACCGACCCGACCTTGAAT